>Ga0315282_10016278_pt1 | contig 10882 bp, 10 predicted proteins | sample YL17G07_20_MG_FD_203693 | JGI IMG/M metagenome (GOLD analysis project Ga0315282, IMG submission 203693) | Sediment microbial communities from Yellowstone Lake, YNP, Wyoming, USA - YL17G07_20 | ecosystem: Environmental > Aquatic > Freshwater > Lake > Sediment | place: USA: Wyoming | collected...
GCGGCTCCAGGAGATCGGCCAAGAATTGTTCCAAACGGTTTCGACATTTCGCGATTTCGCTCTCAGTCATGGACTGGAGCTTACCACCTCTCATGCGAGAGGTCAATACTAACTTAACGTAGTAGTATTAGAAGCTGTCAGCTCTCAGCCATCAGCCTTCAGCGAGCCTGCTGATATGGTCAGCTTTTGGCCATCAGCTTTTCCGTCAGCCGACGGACTGAAGGCTGATAGCTGACGGCTGAGAGCCTGCGTTGGCAAGAGACGATGGAAGACGCGCCGCTCTCCCCGCACAAAAGTTCTTGGGAATTGTCGACATGCACAGCGGCTCGAATGAGCTTTCCCTGGACGGCGCCCCCTACAGCAGTTGGTAGGCCAGGATTCAGGGGTCAGCATTCAGCGGCGCCGCCGGCTGCCGGTTGGCCACGGCGCAGCAACCAAGAGTCCACTATCCACGTGGAACACGTCGTGTGCGGGCGAGCAATTCCCGGGCGCGTTGGCTGGCACGGCTCTCGGCTTCCTCTCGGGTCGCGCCTTGGGCGCGGGCCAGCCACGCCCCCGGCTCGACGTTGTCCGCGGTGCAGTGGTAAGTGTTCCCGAGCTTGTAAGAGGTAAGCCTCACCTTCCACCCCTCTAACTCCAGGATTCTCGTCGCGTACTCATCGGCTCGCATGTAAATCTCCGAGTGGCTCGCTCAGCTAGCCGCAGCGGCGGTACCCTTTTCCACCGGCGCTCCTACCAAGTTACCCCATTCGGTCCAGGAGCCATCGTAATTGCGGACGTTCGGGAAACCCAGGAGGTACTTCAGCACGAACCACGTGTGGCTCGAGCGCTCGCCAATGCGGCAGTAGGAAACCACAGGTTTGGACCCGTCGATCCCTTCCGAGGCGTATATCTTCTTCAGTTCGTCGGCGGTGCGGAAGGTCCCGTCGTCGTTGCACACCTTGCTCCAAGGTATATTGCGGGCATTGGGGATGTGCCCGCCTCTCTGGCAGGTCTCCGGCAAACCGGGAGGCGCCAGAATCTCGCCGGTGAACTCCTTCGGGCTGCGGACGTCAACCAGGGGCACACTCCCTTCTTTGAGGGCAGCTTGGACCTCGGGGAGCACGGCGCGTAGAGAGAGATCGGGTTTTGCGGCCTTATACTGCGCGTGGGGGATTTTTGGTACATCCGTGCTCAGTTCCCAGAACGACTCGAGGGCCGTTCTGGTTCGGGGACTCATGCCCCTCTTCGCGCCGAAACTGGCCACCATAAGGCCCGCCTATGCAGTATCTCCTTTCGGCAAGGCTGCGTGACTGGGCCGGACGGAAGTTGCCGACGTCTGTCCACGGGGGCGACAGGGCAGATGATGGCCCGCGCCTCTGGCGAAGGCCCGAAACGTTCCCAACTCCCACGACGATCTCGCTGTGGGAGGATTTGAGCCCTTTTGGGACAGAGGTGAAGATTCGATATTGATTCTGTGCGCCATCGAGAGGTCGTATACTCTAGTCTCGACAAAGCGCCCCACGGGGAGGCGGGTCAAGAGCATGGCGGACTCCGGGAAACTGCTGCTAGAACTGTTTCTCATGTTTGCGGCGGGAAAACTTCTGGCAGAGGTGTGTGAGCACCTTCATCAACCTGCCGTTCTTGGAGAGATCTTCGCGGGCGTTCTGCTTGGCCCCTCGGTCCTCGTCCTGATCCACCCCAATGAGATGATTCGAGGTCTGGCAGAGATCGGAGCCATATTTCTGCTCTTTACAATAGGACTCGAGACAAAGCCGCGCGAACTGCTCCATGTGGGTGGAACCGCTGCGCTGGTCGCGGTGTTGGGTGTCATCGTTCCCTTCGTCTTAGGTTTCGTTTACATGAAGCTAACCGTCCATGAACTGGTTGAGTCCATTTTTGTGGGTGCGGCTATGGTAGCAACCAGCGTGGGGATCACGGCACGAGTACTGGCTGAAAACGGCGTGCTGGCCACGAGAATGGCGCGGGTGATTCTGGCTGCGGCCGTCCTCGATGACATCCTGGGGTTGATTGTTCTGGCGGTCGTCGGCAGCTTGTCCATGGGCAAGGTAAACTACCTCCAACTCGCAATTGTAACTGCGGAAGCCATTGGGTTCACTCTGTTGATCGTCTTCTTCGGACCACGGATGATTCGAAAGGTGCGGCCGACAGTTGAGAGGCTCCGCACGCGCAACTCTGCATTCTTCCTTTCGGTTATTTTGTGCCTGGGTCTCTCGCTCGCCTCGGTCTATATTGGCATGGCCGCGATTATCGGGGCTTTCCTGGCGGGGCTGGCGATGGCCGAATACAGCGAGGAATGGCGCCTACGCGAGAACGCACACCCGATCATGGAGTTCATGACGCCTTTCTTCTTTGTGCTCCTGGGCGCTCAAATGAACCTGAAAGCGAGCGTACAGCCTGGCTTGCTTCTCACGGCAACGGTCATTTGCCTGCTGGCAATAGTGAGTAAGCTGATCGGATGTGGATTGGGCTCATTTCATCTAGGCTGGAAACCTGCGCTTCAAATCGGCGTGGGGATGGTGCCCCGCGGCGAGGTGGGTTTGATCGTTGCTGCGGCGGGGCTGGGACTTCATGCGATCTCAGACTCCATCTACGGCATCGTCCTGCTGATGAGCATCGTAACGACGCTGTTTGCCCCTCCCGTGCTCCGCTTCCTGCTCAGGGGACAGGGAAGCTACCAGAACTGAAAATAATCGAACCCTGCCTGCTCGTTAGATCCATCAAGCCCTTTAAGAGAGCAAGCACAGGGATGGGGCCGGTCGCAGAAACGACCGCTCCAAACAGCAGCGCGATTAAGATCGGCAGACCGATCGCCCAGTGCACGAGAGAGCCGGTTAACAGCGTTGCTCCAGAACGCCGACGTTGGCCAGGAACAGTAGTGGCGCCCAATCCCGGACCAGGTCTCGCCTGTCTATCTTGATGCTGCCCTCGAAGACGAGAGCCGGAAGGAACAGGATCAAGATCACGTCCGGTGTTAGCCAATTTGGATGCTGACCTGCCTGAAGCGGAGATAGAAGCGGCAAGCGGATCAGGCTTAAAAGCAAACCCCCGAGGACGAGAGCTACCGTGTACGGGACTCGCACGCGCTTCGCCAACACCGCGATCATTGAGGCGGCAACGAGCAGCCAGTCCAAAGCCTCAATCGCCCGGCAGCACGGAGGATACCTTCTATCTTTCGTCAGTTTGGCTTAAGCGAACCCGGCCGCCGGTGGTAAGTGACGGAACAATGAACTCCGTGAATCCATTATTGTCAGTGGGCGAAAGAGGCACGCAGCAACCTTGTTCCGGCGTCTCATAGCGAATCTGTGGGAAGCGGCCCTTCACGCGGACCTGAACTCGAATTGGCTGGCGGGAATAATTCACCAGATTCAGCAGGATATCCGAACCTGCTTTGTCCTGATAAGCGGCGGCGAGGGTGGTCAAGGCATTCCACAGGCCCAAGAGCCGCTGGGGAGGCGCCAAAAGCCGCCAGATGTCTTGCGCGAAGGGTTCAGGATTTTCAACGGGGGCTGCGATTTCCACCACTTTTCCTGCTCCATCTTGGTAGACCGCAGATTGCGAGTTCCGATGGACCGGCGGCGATAATTTCCACGCAAAGTGGCCTTGTAGCGGCGATTTTATATCGCCATTGCGCGGCGACGTACAGTCGCCGCTACCCACCAAAACGACCGTCCCTCCCCGTGAAGCAAAATGATCCACCGCTTGCGCTGAGGCGTCGTCCAGGTGACTGAAAATCACCAGCAAAGCCATGTCCTGCAATTGGCCCGTCTTCAGCCGACCAGGCTGAAGGACGTGGAAAGGAATGTTGTGGCGCGCCATGAGGTTCATTGCCTCGTAGGCGGATTCGTAGTCGTCCGTCACTACTCCAACATTACTCATGGGTTGCAATTCGGTATCGCTGCTTTCTCCGGAGTAGAACTCGATGTAATGTCGAATCTCATTCCAAGAGGTTAGGGACTGGGGATCTTGGCTGGCTAATTTGTCCTGAAGATATTTGTGCAACGGCAGGATCAGGTCGGCCTGGAACGCGCCCGCCTCAGCCACCGCCAGTTCGTAGTCGGCAGGCGGAGGTCCGAATTTCTGCTCGACAGCATCGGCTAGATCCCACGCAAAGTCCACGATGGGCCGTCCGATTGGACGGTACACATCTTCGAATCGAATGAAGGCAACGTTCGAATCGATCCAAGGTTCTTGCGTGGGGCTTGAAACCTGAAGGACGCCATTCTGGTTCACCACCATCGTTCCTCTCATTTGTGGCTGCTTGCCGCCGGGTTCAAGCAAGCGCACTGAAAGGTCAGGATGCGCTGATTGCAGTTCCGGGATCAGGGAATCCATCGTCTGCCGATTTTTGTTGCCCACCTGCGGTGTGCTCCCCTCAAGCTTTACGATAATCCCAGCCAGACCTTCAGCGCCGGCAGCTTCGGCGGCTGTCTTCGCCTGGTCGGGTGTCACTTCCGCATACACGTGATAGCCTTGCTGGATTGCCGCCTTGATTAAGGCGGAACGGCCATTGGAAATAACGAGGTCGGATACGCCGAGCAATTTTGCCGGCGGGATGGCAGGCTCAGTCCAGCGAATGAAAACGCGGCTCCACGCAAAGGGAGAAAATAGATAGACCAAACTTAAGAGGGCGGCTCTTCGCATCATTGTTTCACGCTCGCCTGGGGGCGCTCAAGCGCCAGATCCGCTGTGGCAGATGACTTTCGTATTCGACGGAGCAGAATCTTCGGTCCAGTGGACGCCAACCGCATCTCGCCTTTCGGTGAAACCCAGAGGGCAGCGGTGCCTGGAAGCTCGTGGACTACTCGTGCGCCGGAATCCGGCCCCAAGAGAAACAAGGTGGTGGAGAGGCCGTCAGAAGCCGTGGCCGTCTTTGCGATGACGCTCACGGAAAAGGCGCTGCGCACAGGCTTGGCGGTCGTGGGGTCAATGATGTGTCCAAATTCTCTGGCGAAGATCAGGCTGTTCGTTTCCTGGCCGGAGGTTGAAACGCTGTCATCGCGCAGCGTTACTTCCGGCGAGACATGGCCGGAGGGATCATTCAGGCGGATCGTCCAGCCCTGCTGGCCGGGCGGCGAGCCCATGCCATAAATTGTGCTTCCTCCGGCATTCACCAGCGCGTCGCGAATGCCGGAAGAGCGCAGGATTTCTACGGCGCGGTCCACAGCAAACCCCTTGCCGATTGATCCCAAATCCAGCCGCATGCAGGGTGAACGTAGAGCGATTTCGCCGGGCGGAAGCAATTGTATCTTCCGGTATCCCACGCAGGCACGGAGCTGCGTCAGGCGGGCGGCTGGGGGAACTCGACCGTCGCTCAGGGCGGACTTCCACACCTCCACCAGCGGCGCCACCGTGATGTCATATTTGCCGCCGGAAAGGCGCGAGTACAGCAGGGAATCCTGAATTACGCTGTACAAGTCCGGAGATACGTGAGCAGGGTGAAAATGAGCCGAGCGCTCCATCCGGTTCAGCTCACTCTGCGGATCATAGTTGCTCATCATCCGATCGAGCTCGGCGATCTTGCCGAAGGCCGCATCCATGGCGCGAGATGCGCGGTCCAAGGACGGGCAATAAGCTACAATTTCGTATACCGTGCCCATGGAGTAGCGTTTTCCATAGACAAATTGCGGAGATTCTGCCGCGGCCGCATGGACGCCTTGCGCGAGGGAAACCAGCAACGCCGCCAATGCCGGCCATAATCCAGCGCCACCCCACACTTTACCCCAACGCATAAATCATCCCCTGTTGATCCGCCACGTAAACGGCATTGCCGGCCAGCACCGGACACGACTGAATGGAGGAGCCGAGCCGAGCATGCCAGAGTTGCCGTCCGGTTCGGGCTTCCAAGGTGTGCACTCCTCTCGCGCAGGATTGAATGCAGACAACGGGGCCTGCGATTACGGGAGAGGCGGTAATGACTTGATCAAGGCGAACTTTCCAGTTGAGGTGGCCGGTCGGGATGTCCAGGGCATAAAGCAAGCCGTCCTTGCTGCCGACAAAAACCGTATTGCCGCCCACGGCCGGAGAGGAAGCGATCCCCAGGCCTGTTGCATATTTCCAACGAATCTTACCTGTGGCCGCCTCGAGGGCGTAGAGGCAAAAATCCTCCGAGCCGATAAGCACGGTCCCCCCTACCACGGCCGGCGAGGATTCAATGCCATTGGCCGTGGGAGTCGACCATAGGACCTGCCCTGAGTTCTGATTCAGGCAATAAACTTTGCCATCGCTCGCACCGAAGTAAACAGACTCTCCCGCAAGATAGGCGGTTGAGTAAATCCTGGCACCAATCTGGCGCTCCCAGCGCAATTTCCCGCTGGCTAGATCGAAGCCATAAAAGTGCCCGTCAGCCGAACCCACAAACGCGGTTTCGCCAAGAACCGTGGGCGACGCCCAAACCTCTGCGCCGGTGGCTGCTTCCCAACGTTTCTTTCCCTCCTGCCGGTCCACGGCATAAACCATTCCCGAATCGTTCCCAAAGAGAATGGAGCTCCCGCAGAGGGCAGGAGTGCAATGAATCCGGGCGCCCGTTTGGAATTTCCACGCCTCTCGGCCGTTGTCGATGCGGATGGCGTGGAGCGCGCCGTCCAGTGAAGTGACGTAAAGCAAGCCGTCCGCGAGCAGGGGTGAAGTGCGGACGGAATCCGGAAGGCGAAGCTGCCAAAGCAGGCCAAGGCTGGATTGCGAAGGCCATTGTCCCTGACCGCCGGTGCGGCCAGCATTACTCAGCAACGTGACCCAACAAGAGTTTTCGAGGTGCTGCATAGGACTTGCGTTATCCTAGTTTTATGGTCCGGCGGTCGATCTTCTTCAGATCCCAAACCCCAAGCCCTAACTGGCCGGCTTGTTGGATGTGCGCAGGCTGCCGAAATAACAGGTTCTTATGGGGATTGTGATAGAACTCACGCCAGTCCTTCGTGATATTGGCCGGGTTGCGATCCCAGAGTGAGAGAGCCCCTTCCAGCTCGCGTTTCTTCGCGATGGTGTCGAGCTCGATGGTGTCCATGGCCACAGGGTCTGTACCGACCAGGAGAATGCCGGGTTGGGCGATGAAGGATTGGAGCTGGGTCATCGGCCCTCCGTGCCACACCTGCCGCATTCCATCCATGATGTGCAACACCGCCTTGGAGCGCAACGGCTCAACAGAACACAGCATGCCGATCAGTGGATCGGTAAAGGTGATGGGAGCCTGATGCGAACGAGCCACGTTATTGAAAGAACCGTATCCTAGGTTTTTCAGACAACCCGTAACTCCAGCCGCGGAATGATCCTTCATGGTCGGAAGGTTAATGATTTTGGTTACTGTTTGTGATACGACTCGGACAAGATACGAACGTGTTTCCCATTCTCCAAAAAAGCAGGCTTGGCAATAAACGTTCATGTCATAGCCCGACAGATCGAAGGCACGATGTTCAATCCCCTCAATGCGAATGCCCACCGGCAATAAGGCGTGATAACCGCCGAGTTGAATCTCATTGGAGTAGCGGTCATAAATCACGATATTCCGGTCAGGAACTCCCGCCGATTTCAAGCCGCTGATCACTTCGCGGACGAGTTCCGGCGAAGAGCAGCAGGCCGGGGCGCCGGAGGGGTTAATCTTGACACCGACAACGTCGTCCGCCGTCACGAACTGCTGCCAGGCCCGGACGGCTGAGCTCTCGCCCGTAAGTTCTTTCATCCCCTGCTCGAGCATGCGGCGGACAATAGGTTGGGAGACGTGATTGTCCTTAATGGCTCTTGAATCCTGCAATTCTACGACGCGGCCCGGGTAGAGACCTGGCATCCCCTCCCGAGACGGCTGATAGCCAGGCAGACCGTGCCTCAGGATGGGTGGGGGTTGCGGCAGGGAAACTTGCTCAACGCCCTGGCCAAGGGCGTGTTCAAGGTAGAGGCGGGCGCTCCCCAAAATCGCACTCGTTACAAAAGTCCGGCGCTGCATAAATTACCCTTTTTTTCAATCTGCCCTGAATACATATAATACACCAAGGCATGGAGACTCATCAGGTCCGAATCACAGGGAGCATCAACCACTATGCGATTAACAACAGTGGCTGACCCGGGAGTACCTCCGCTGGAGTTGCTGCAAGTAAAATTCTTGTGGCGAGAGCGGCTCTTCGCCCTTCGCTACGGTGTGGTCCCGGTAGTGGAGGTAATCGTTTTCTCCCGCCGCCTCACGCAGGTACTCCCAGAGCCTTTGTAATTGGTTTCCAATTTTCCCCATCGTCCCCTCCAGGTAGGTCGTATGTCGTAGGTGGTATGTGGGGGGGCCACCCACCACCTATTCCATACCAAGCTGCCTTTCCCACATACGACCTACCACATACCACCTACCCCCTGGCAATTCTCGAAACCACCATGGGCGCCTCGTTCAAAACCGGCTTCCTTCGCCGCCGTGCATAGAGCCACCATTGACGGCCGGCGTCGGCAAGGATCAGGAGTACCACGCTCGCGAATACGCCGGTGACCACAGCATCCAACCGGTCATTGAAGATTTGCCGCTGCGCTTCAGCAATGTGCGCGGCGGGGATTTTCCCTTCGGCGACCTGCTGTCCAAGGTATCGAGCATGGGACAGGAACCCAATGCTCGGGTCGGGATGGAAAACTTTCTCCGCGCTCGCCGTCAGGGTGACGGTCGCCAGCCATGTGAGTGGCAGGAGAGTCACCCACACGTGCTGCCATTTTCCCATCTTGATGAGCACAGTGGTGCACACGCAGAGGGCGATGGTGGCCAGGAGCTGATTAGAGATTCCAAACAGCGGCCAGAGGCTGTTGATGCCTCCCAGCGGATCCACCACGCCTTCGTAAAGGAAGTAACCCCAGGCTCCCACAATGGCGGCGCTGGTCAAGAGAACTCCCGGATACCACCCGGTCCTCCCCAGAGGTTTCCAGAAATGGCCACAAACCTCCTGCACCATAAAGCGTCCCACGCGCGTCCCGGCGTCGAGAAGGGCCAAGATGAATAAAGCTTCAAACATGATGGCATAGTGGTACCAGAGGGCCATCAACCGCGACCCTCCCAAGATGCGGGAGAAGATGTGGGCCATGCCAACCGCCAGAGAGGGCGCGCCGCCGGTGCGATTGAAGAGGGTCTTTTCACCAATTCTCAATGCCAGGTCCGCCATGTGCTGGGCGGTGACCGGGAAACCCCAAGAGGAGATAATCGCCGCCGCGTGTTCGGGGGCGCTGCCCACAACACCCGCGGGACTGTTGATCGCAAAGTAGACGCCCGGCTCGAGAGCGGCGGCCGCCACCATGGCGGTGACCGCCACCAGCGACTCGAGCAGCATGCTGCCATAGCCCACCATGCACGCATGGCTTTCCTTGGCGATCAACTTGGGCGTTGTCCCTGAGGAGATGAGCGAATGAAATCCGGAAATGGCGCCGCAAGCGATGGTAATGAAACAGAAAGGGAATACCTTGCCCGTGAAGATGGGCCCAGTTCCGTCGGTGAAGCGAGTCAAGGGCGGGAGGAGCAGCGTGGGACGCGCCGCCAGAATGCCCAGAGTCAACGCCACAATCGTCCCCAGTTTCACAAAAGTGCTCAAGTAATTGCGCGGCGCGAGCAGCAGCCAGATCGGCAGCACAGAAGCCACAAAACCGAAGGCGATTACAATCAAAGCCAAGGTCGGCGCATTGTAGGTGAAAAGCGGCGCCAGCGCAGGCGAGGCCGCTACGTAACGACCGCCCACCACCGCGGCGACGATCAGAAGGAATCCCCAAATTGACGCCTCGAGTACCCGACCGGGGCGCCAATAGCGCAGGTAGACTCCTATGAGCAGAGCGATGGGGACGGTCATGGCAATGGTCGAGAGCCCCCAGGGACTGCCTTTCAGGGCGTTGACCACCACCAGCCCCGCCGCAGCCAGAAGAATGACCATGATGCCGAGCACGCCGAACATGGCGCAATAGCCCCCCAACGAGCCGAGCTCATTCTTCGCCATCTCACCCAGCGATTGGCCATCGCGGCGGATCGAGCAGAACAGGGTGACGAAATCGTGTACTGCTCCACCCAGCACGCCTCCGATCACTATCCAGAGGGTTCCCGGCAGGTACCCGAACTGCGCCGCCAGGATTGGCCCCACGAGCGGGCCAGGCCCGGCGATGGCCGCAAAGTGTTGTCCTAAAACCACCCATTTGTTTGTGAGGACAAAGTCACGGCCATCCTCGAGCCGTTCAGCGGGGGTGGCGCGCTGGTCATTCAGCTCCACGACTCGATAAGCAAGGTAGCGACTGTAGAAGCGATAGCCCAAAGCAAAAACGGAGCCTGCGGCGACCATGAGCCAAACAGCATTGATCGGCTCGCCTCGCGAAACGGCAATCACCCCGAGCGCCATGGCGCCCAGGGCCGTGAGCAGGACCCAACCGAGTTTTTTGTGCACTTGCATTTGCCAATGACTCCAACAGGAAGTGCTGCCATTCTCGAACCCGACGGAATATATCACGTCCGGCCCCGTCTCAGGTGTGGCAAAGAGGGAGGCAATGCATTGCGCCAGCAATCACCTTTGACCACAGCCCGAGCTGCAATCCCTTGCGTCCGCGCTTGAAATCTTTTATGTTAGGACGCCGGACGGAGGCGAGTTCGAGGCAACCCCGGCGCGTTCAAGAAGGCTTTCCCGCAGGTGATTTGTCAACTCGATCAGGCCCGCGGGGGACCGTGACTCGAGTGATCTGTTGTTTCAGTACTCCTGTGCAGTGCCGGTATTCTGCAAATTAAAGAGGGGTTATGCAGAAATCCAGTAGATCGAGGGTACGGCAAAGCGCTGGTCCCACTGATCGCGAAGCCTTGGAAAGTCGCGAACGCCGGCGATTCCTGAAGTCTACCGTGCTGATGGGGGCTGGCATGTTGGCTGAAGCGGGCCGGGTGTTCGCAGGGAGCGCAAATCCC
>Ga0315282_10016279_pt1 | contig 10881 bp, 8 predicted proteins | sample YL17G07_20_MG_FD_203693 | JGI IMG/M metagenome (GOLD analysis project Ga0315282, IMG submission 203693) | Sediment microbial communities from Yellowstone Lake, YNP, Wyoming, USA - YL17G07_20 | ecosystem: Environmental > Aquatic > Freshwater > Lake > Sediment | place: USA: Wyoming | collected...
AAAGGTGACTTTCAAAGCCATACCTACCCGAGTTCTGGTTCGAGATGAGTTGAGCAAGAACTCATTCTCCTACGAGACCGTGCTGTGCGAGGAAGGGTGCATGAGGTTGGAGAAGTATGATCACCCCTCCCAGAAACATGATGAGAGATTTCTTGGAAATTAGTACAGTCAGTCTCGCTGCCACAAGCGAACTCAAGCATCCAGCTAAAGTCAGAATTATCACGGCATTGATGTCTACTAGGTTCATGTAGGCATACGTCACTCCACCTACAATGTCAAGCAAAAGTCTAATGACAAGGGATGATCCGATCGCCAAGCGTGGGTCAATGCCCACAACGATAAACAAACCCACGCCGATCGGTCCCCAACCCGCACCAAGAAAACCTTTCGTGAAACCTGCTACAATGGCTATGATGACCGGAAGGGAGCCCCAGCAGCAGCAAGGCCGGAACTAGGAATGGACCTATGGCACCCGTCGATGCCAGAAGAAACCCCGCAATCAATCCTACTATTATCAAACCAATGGGAGACAAATCCCACACAGCCCGCAAAGCCCCCTCAGCGAGCGCCTTATACTTGTTTGCTGATACTCACGCACGCTAGTCGATGGTCGACCGATTAATCTGCTGGCGATTTCTTGTTCTTTGAATTGGCACGCGCGGACAAACATCTGTTAGAGGGTATGCAAGCATAGTTGATGAAACCGTCAGGGCTCGATGAATTCCAGCCTTCGGTGGCATCTCTACATGTACTTTTGGCCTTTCTTTAAACGCTTGCTTAACAGCAGCAATTATGTCAACCATTCGAATATCGACTGGTTCAATGTTCAACCTAGAAGGGAATAGAAACTCGTGTTGGTTTGGTTATGGTTCGCAAGATAGTCTATTCGTTTCAAACTCTTTGATGTCCCCCACGCAAATCAGAGGAACTCTCGATATTTGGCGATTTGACGAAATGATTATGAGTGAATGCTTATTCTGAATCGTTGGTTCCGTTATAGTGTCAAGACGCGGCTGTTTCGCTATTTCGCGTTGGAACCATTCGCACCAATCCTCTTCGGGCTGGTTAGGGCGGTCTGCAAAACATGCAAAAGTGCAACTGCGTTGACCGTAGAGCGTCCACATATAATTAAAGAGAGCGCCATGATTCCTAGAAGCCTACTGCTATTGCGCGATTCTCTTCACGCTGCATTCCTATGCTTTACCAGACGCAATTGATTTGCAATTCATCTAACGAACTTTCGCGGAGCCGCTTAAGAAATAGTGTGACTTCATGAACGATGTTTGCTGTCGAGTTGTGGGTTCGACACGGGCCAAAGCACCAGGAATCAAAGAAGGCGAAAATGAGTGGCTGACCCTAATCCAGAATGCTATTGTTAGGCAGAAAAGAAACCGAGAATCTTAAATTTTCCAGTCCTCTAGCCTCAGTCAGCGAATACACATTGATTGACATGCTCGGCGTTCTGCTCGTTTCGATCCTTGCAGGATTCTTAGGTGCTTTAACTGGTCTGGGTGGGGGTAGCATTATGATTCCTGTTCTTGTCGCTTTCAATATACCCGTGAAATATGCCATTGCTGCAAGCATGGTGACAATAATAGCAACTTCAAGCGGCTCAGCCGCTTCTTACGTTAGACAACGCATAACTAATGTGAAGGCGGCGTTCTACTTGGAAACGTTCACAATGACAGGGGCGATCATCGGGGCCACAATAACATCGTTCATTGCGCCGCGATTCTTGTACTTCTTCTTCGCTGCCTTCCTTCTGACTTCATTCTTCGGACTTTCAGGGCATATGAGAGAGGATTTCCCAAAGCAAGTGAGACAGGACAGGTTTTCGAAATGGTTGGAACTACAGGGTAGCTATTACGATCAAGCCGCGGAGGGGGAAGTCGAATACAAAATGACGAACGCGGGCTTAGGCGGTTTAGGGATGATGGTTGCAGGGTTGGCTGCGGGGATGCTTGGAATTGGAGCTGGTGCTTTCAAGGTGTCCGTTCACGAGCTTGTTCTGAAAATGCCTTCCAAAGTTTCTAGCACAACCAGCAATTTCATAATTGGCATAACTGCGTTGGCTGGAGCAAGCGTCTATTTCGCTTCAGGATTGATTTTCATTGGTCTGGCTGCACCGATGGCGATAGGAACGACTATTGGTGCGGTGCTGGGTGGAAGAATTCTGAATCGTTTCCCTAACAGAGTCATTCGTTACCTATTCTTGGTAATCGTGTTCGCGCTAATCGTTCAGATGCTTTACAAGGGGATAACTTTGCAATGAGCGAAGTTTCAGGTAAAAGAGAAGAGACACTCGACCTTTCGATAAGCTATATTCTGATCGTGGGCGTAATTGCTAGTGTTCTGTTTGAGATAGTTGGGATTTTCGGATACTATTACTCGAACCGAGACCTGAGCATCGTTTTCGCGCCCGACTTCGCGTTGAGGGGGTCTAACTTTTTCGCTTATGCTGCACAGACAATTCAGGCCCTTTTGTTTCGTAAATGGACGTCTATTAGCGTGCTTGCCTTCGGGCTGGTTTTACTGATAATTACTCCCTATGTGCGAGTTGTGGTTTCAGTAGCCTATTTTGGACTAGCAAGGAACGTGAAGTATCTCTTAATAACACTGTTCGTTCTCACGACTTTAACCGCAAGCCTCCTACTACACTAAGAACAATTCATCCGATTAGTTTTCGCAACATCAAGAATCTTACCAACTAATCGCTTAGCTTACGGTTTTTACAAGCAATTCTCAGACTGCTAAGGTGACGAAGACTTGACGTTACCTAGTTGCTAATAGTACTAGCGTCATTGCTAGTGTTACTTACTCAGAGACACCTAAGGGATGGGTTTCCGCACTCATCCTTGGGCTACTAATACTCGGCAGTGCCATGTTTATCCTGTTCTTGCAGGTTGAGAGTAAACTCGTCCACTATGCCGCGCTCGACCGTGACTGTTCACCAGGAATTGACTGTCTGCCCCAGCAAATACCACTGCTTTCCTCACCTACATTGCGGTTAGCGGCGTAACACTTGTGATATCAATTTACTGGCAAAACATGCAAGGCTTCGACCCGCAGACTGCCGAACTCTATCTCATCGCACGTCAACTCCCATGGCTCTGGTCTCCCCATTGAGCGGTTGGCTCTCAGATAGGTTTAGATCTACCAAGTGCTTACGATTACTAAGGCCCAAAAGATGAATTCTAAAACTCCCATTAACCCGCAAACCAGACTCGTTCCTACCGTCTCCTTATAGGACAAATACCGCTCATCATATAGCGAGCCAAGAAGCGCAACATCATCGCAACCACCGAGAACACCCTAACCATCCTGAAGCAAGCCATAACCAAGTACGGGCCCCCAGAAGAAATCCTAACCGACAGAGGCAGCCAATTCTACGCCAACGAAGGCGAAAGGAAAGAGAAGGGCATAAGCCAATTCGAGCAATACCTAGCCAACGCAGGAATCAAACATATCCTATGCCGCGTCAACCACCCCCAAACCAACGGAAAACTGGAACGATTCTACGGAGTCCTCGAAGAGAAATGGCGCAGAGGCCAACTCAGAACCATCCCCGAATACGTCCACTGGCACAACGAGATCAAACCACACCTCAGCCTCAACATCGACACCCTAGAGAAACCCATCCAAGCCTTCCACAGGAAACTTCCACTGCAGAAGGCAGAAACCGAACAATTCAGGATGCGAAATAATAGTAAAGCAAAGTATTTTATACAATCTGACCGCAAACATAACGGCGCGCACGGAAATCAAGAATCGAAAGGAGAAAAGAAGAATTGGCAGAAAAGGTGACGTTCGTTCGGTCCGCAACAGGCCTTGTAAGAGAGTACTCAGCGCTCACGGCGCTCTGGATTGCCTCCTGCAATATCATAGGCGCAGGCACATTCTTGCTTCCGATAACTGCACCTTATGATTACCCTGGTGCCAACATAGTTACAGCGTTTCTTGTTATGTTCATTCCGTTCTTGGCGACAGGAGCGATATATATGTACCTCGCTTCCGCTTTTCCACGCTCGGGAGGAGACTACATCTACAACTCTCGTCTTATCCATCCGATAGCTGGTATGATTATTGCTACAACCTGGACCATGGCAAGGTTTCTAGTGGTGGGCGTATTAGCATGGGCGGCAGTCCAAGGATTCGCTCAAGTCGTATACTTTGCTGGACTCTATGCTAAACAAAGGGCATTGGCCATTGCCGCGATGTCCATCGCAGCCAACCCAGTTGCAGTGGCCGTAATTGCGGCGCTGTTGCTCGTCACGTGGTGGATTTCCGTCGTTTCTCCTCCGAAATACTTTGTACGATTCATGTGGATAATCTGGATTTTCCCTTTCATAGGCTATCTGATAATCATCGGCATTCAGGCTGCGACTCCATATGCTCCTGAGACCATAAGGGCAGCCTGGGATGGTCTCTACGGTACTGGAGCCTACAGCGAAATTGTTAATGTAGCTGCAAAGACTGGCTGGAAGCCTACTCAAATTTCGTGGCAGGCTACCATATCCGCCTTATCTATTCCAATCTTCGCATGGGGAATCGCGCCCTGGCACTTTCCTTCGATGCTCGGAGGCGAAGTCAAGACTCCGAGGAAGACGCTGAGGGTTTCGATTATGGGCTCAGTCTTGCTGACAGGATTCCTTATGATTGCAATAATCGCTACCACCTTTAGCACCTTCAGTTACGACTTCATTTCCCAAGTGAACTGGGTTTTCAAGAGGCCTGCCGCGAGCTCTCTGCTGATGATTCAGAAGCCAGGGCCGCTTCTATTGACAAGCTTCACTACAGCATTGGGTGGCAACATTGTGGTCGTCTTGATTATCGCGTTGGCAGCCGCCTTGTCATTCTACCACAGTGCTCCTCCAATGATTGTAGCTACTTCAAGATACTTGTTTGGTCTTTCATTTGACCGAATGATTCCTGGATTCTTCAGCAGTGTAAGTGAGAGGCTGCATACACCAATATGGGCCGTCACATTTCTCTGTATAGGAGGCTGGATTGCTGTCCTCTCTAACATACTCTACGGAGCGGTTCCCAGTGTGGTTGCTATGGCTGTCGCCACGAGCGTCGCATGTATATTGGCGGCAGTCAGCTTTATCATGCTACCCTATAGGAGGCCCCGGGAATTCGAAGCACTAGGGATTCCAAGGTGGGTGCCCTGGTTGCTCGGTCTTACAACCCTAGGCTTCTGGCTCTGGTTCCTTTCAGTGCAACTTCCCGTGCAGCCACCCTTGACTACATACCTCACGGCTTCTGTGATGATCGTAGGGATTGTCATATATCTGTTCAACAGGTACTACTGGCATCCGAGGAAATCTATCGATACTAAAACAATCTTCGCAGAAATTCCGCCAGAGTAAATTAACAGTCTAATGCGATCAGCCGGATTCCCAACCTATTTTTCTTTCTATCCGTATATTCTGTAGTGATTCAGAACCTTGTCTGCCCCCAGCTCTATAATGTATCCCCTCAGATATCCCTCACCATACTCTGAACCGGGATTCACACAGAGCGTCCTCCCGATAATCCTATCGCCTGAAGCCTCATGAATGTGTCCATGCAGACCAAGAAGCGGTTGATGTTTCTCGATCACATTTCTCACGGCCTTGCTGCCGACGGGAATCATCTTTTGCCCAGTAGGAGTAGCTACTTGACGAAGTTGTTCATCAAGTTCAGGGGCAGTATCCAGACCGGAGTCATACGGAGGGGGATGAAAGTTGCAAATGAGACACTTTGCTCCACTAGCCTTCATCACGAGGTTCTCAAGCTTCTGTTGAAGCTTGTCTTCGGGAAGCTCTTTCGGGCTCTTCCACGGGGAAGGATTACTATAGCTGCATGAAAGCATCTCGTGGATATCATCAATCTTCACGCATTTATCGTCACTGTAAGTGATCGCTGAAGACGATTCGAGTATGTCGTTTATGGCTGGTGTATCGTCATTACCAGTAGAAACGTAGATCGGAACCTCCTTTCTCTTCCTCTCCCCAGCCATCTTCAACCATCTGCTGAGTCCCTCACGCATGACCTTTGTGAACAGGCTGTCTCGCTTCTCTTGATTCTTCAGGAGCTCCTCAACCTCTTCAACGTCACATTCGTAAGGATAGTACGCGTAATCAAGGATCTTCGCAGTGATGCGGTCAACCTCGTTGGGCTTAACCCTATTGACTCTGCCGAAAAGGGAGTAGGTTATCTTTCCATTCCTATGATGGATGATCGGCACAACCATCTTCCCCGTTATGTCTCCTCCCAAGACCATCACATCGACGCGGTGAAACTCAGGAACTCTGATGAACTTCTTCCAGCATCTTTCACTTCCATGTAGATCCGTTGCGTAGAAGATTCTTGTCAAAACGCTATCGCCTCAAATATTGAAGGAATTCTTTCTCACTGAGGTTATTGGGCCCTTCAGCTTTAAGGCCACGCTTTCTAGGCAGTTCACTTTCATTTGACTGCCTATTCGGCAGTCTTACGAAATACCTCTTCTGGGACATCATACCATCTAGCCTTTTCACCTATCTTGGCTCTTGCTTTCCACTTAATCGTCTTCGGAGCATGCTCAACTGCTTCCAAAATCTTAGTCAACCTACTCTTGACCAGTTCTTTTTCTTCATTACCTATTCCATAATCGCCAACAAATAGGTCCCTGATCTTCGTCATGTTTGTGGTCACAGTTTTGTAAAGTCCCCAGTCTCTTCCACATAGCTCGCAGATTCTGCTGAGGTTAATCCTCTCTTCATCACTTTCGCCCACATCGTGGTCGCTAAGTAATGCGACAATATCTCTGATATCCTTCTCGTTTATCTCGACGATCTGAAGCTTAGTTAGCAAGAGCTCTGCTAGCGGTATCGTAAACCTATCGACGCCCATTCTCACCTCGAGTGCGTGACACATTCGGAACGTGTCTAGAATTACATCAATCTGCCTCTTACTAGCGGGATCAACGTACATGAGCCTCTTCCTCACTAGGTTAACTGTGTTGAACCTCTTGTTCGGCTCATAACCCAGCGAAATGAGAAGGCTATTGAGGCGCTTGTACTGCGATGAGAGCGCCATAAAGTCGATGTCGGGAATTTTCCTGGACAACGCCCCTTTCTCAGCAGATGGGGAGTGCAGTTGTATGGCAACCCCACCCACCAGCCTCAAGACGACTCCCTCCTTCTCAGCCTTCTCCAGCATTCTGCGCGCCTCCTCCACCGCGCTGGGAAGGATCTCAGCTGATGCGTCTGACATTACAAAATGCCTGGGGTCCGTCTACCGACACCTGTCAAAGCAGGAACCCGTCTCTAAACGGGTCACGCCTGTCCAAGACAAGCCTATTAAAGCCTGTGATGTACGCAGATCCTGTAATTTCTGGGAGAACGGCATCGTAGTTACCGACTTTTGTCTCGCCCAAAAGTCTGCCTTTGAACTTGGTTCCCAGGATGCTTTCATGAACAAACCAATCTCCGATTCTCAGTTTTCCTTCTGAGTGAAGGACAGCCATTCTAGCGCATGTTCCTGTTCCGCAGGGTGATCTGTCTATCTGCCCCAACCCAAATACCATAACGTTTTGTGCGTCGGTTCCTCTGCTTCTTGGTGGTCCACAAAACATAACGCGTTCGACTCTGCTGGCATGCGAATGTTCTGGATGGCGGATCCTTTCATGCTTGTTTAGCTCATCCCTAATCTTCATGGCTAGGCCGATGATCGCGGTCTTGCTTTTCGGCTCTATCGTAATTCCAACCGTGTTGGCTGAGACAAATGCAAAGAAGTTGCCTCCGAAAGCTATCTCAACCGGAATTGATTGTCCTGCGATAGCTATTTCGCTTGTCTTGAGCTTGAAAGCTGGGACATTTTCAAATCCTACGGATTGAACCCGGTGTTTCCGGTATTTTACATGCGCCTTGACGATCCCTGCGGGAGTATCGACCAAGATTTCGTGATCAGGCTTAATGACACCTGTCTGTACAGCCCATGTGACAACGCCTATGGTCCCATGTCCACACATGTCCGAGTATCCCTTATTGTTCATGAAGACCACGCCGAGATCACATTCCTTGCGTTTTGGAGGAAAGATAACGGCGCCGAACATGTCGCTGTGTCCTCGTGGTTCACGAAGGATGAAGCGCCTAAGCCAATCGTGGTTTGTCTGCAACTCTTTCTTGATCTCGAGCATAGTATTGCCGCGCACCTTAGGGTAATCGGTTAGTATGCGAGTTGGTTCTCCGGCAGTGTGGGTGTCTACGACTAGGTACTCCTTCCTCATCGAGGTATGAACCAATTCACATCAATTCTTCTTTCTTTTCCATGACCCTCTGGATCCTAGCTGATGTGAGAACAAAAATCTACTCTCCAACATCTGAAAAGGATCGCTTTATTAGCTTATTCATCCAAATCGGAGTCCATGGGCATCGATAGAAATCCTTTGGTCTACGTAAATGGTGCTTTTATGCCCCAAGACAAGGCTGTGATTTCCGTCTATGACTCTGCGTTTTTGGCTGGTGACTCCATCTTCGAAGGAGTACGTGTTTACAACGGAAAGGTCTTCAAACTGAACGAACATATCGACCTACTCTTCGAATGCGCCCACGCCCTAATGATGAAACTGACATTCACGAAGGAGGATGTTCGAAATGCGGTCTTGGAGACGTTGAGGAAAAATGACCTTCATGATGGTGTGCATGTGAGGATTCAGATCACAAGGGGTAAGATGTCAAAGCCATACATGGATCCTGCGCTAGCTTTGGATCAGCCATCATTGGTAATATTCACGAATCCGCGAAGACCTGACTACCCGCGGGAAGGCGTGAGAATCCTTATTTCATCGATAAGGCGACCGCCCCCAGACTGTCTCGACCAGAAGATCCACACTACCAATAAGACAAACAGCCTGCTCGCCAAGCTCGAGGCAAACATGGCGGGTGTAGCCGAAGCATTAATGTTGGACACCGACGGGTTTGTGGCAGAGTGTAGTGCTACTAACATTTTCTTTGTAAAGGACAAGAAAGTCCTAACATCTACATTGAAGAGCTGCAAGATGGGAATTACGAGACAGCTTATCATCGAAGGCGCGAGAGAGCTTGGATACGAGGTCTCTGAGAAGGACATTTCATTGTACGAAGTATTCAATGCCGACGAATGCTTCCTTTGCGGAACCCATGGTGAGCTCGCACCCGTTGTAGAAATTGCCGGAAGAAAAATCGGTGAAGGCAAGCCAGGGCCCGTCACGCAAGCGTTGAGCAACTGGTACAACGAGCAGGCCAGAAGAGATGGTGTACCCATTTATCCATAGGAAGATGCGCTTCTTTGGGTTCATGGGCAAGTCGATGATGATCTCGATAGTGACATCGGAAATCGAGCCATTTCTTTAGTCAGTTCATTACAAGAGAATTAGTCGTCTGTCGCGCGCACTTGCGATGGTTGTCTCGAACGGGTCACACCTAGACCTTTCCTGGTCCCCTCCAACCTTTCAATGCGCGTCGAGGTATTTGCGAAAAAATCGACGCCACGTTTGTGAACCGTTTCGCTCGGACGCCACTACTATCGTGCAACTGCACAAGTAGATGGCGATTTCAGTGGAGCAGAGTCACGTTTAATTTATGTTTTCGCTCACGGCTTTCCGGTTTTCTTGTTTGCTTCTAATTTACAATCCATCGCGACTGCTCGCGCATGAATTGTTGTACATAGTATGGGCCTAGCGCACCCTTTCCGGTCGAGCCGCTGGCTTTCCATCCGCCGAATGAGTTTATGCCGGGCCAGGCACCGGTTGTTGCGCTTGCCCGTCGATTTGCGTAGGTTGCCCCTGCATTAATACAATCGAAGAAGGTTTGCATTTCCTTTTTGCTCTTAGTGTAAATGCCAGCACACAGTCCATATTCTGTTTCATTCGCAAGTTTGAGTGCATGATCCAATGATTGAACGGCCGCAACTACGAGAAATGGCACGAAGAGTTCATCCTTGAACAACCTGTGCGTAACAGGCAGATCGTCTACGACAGTAGGTTCAACGAAAAAGCCGTGTTCAAATTCTCCGCTCCTCAGCACATTGCCGCCATAGATGAATTTGCCACCGTCCCGCTTCGCTTCTTGTGCTGCGCTCGTATATGTCTCAACTGCAGCCTTGTTTATGAGAGGACCCATGAAGACCTCTTTTCGCGTAGGATTGCCAACCTTCACGTACTTTGGAGTGAGATCCTTCAGTATGGCCATGAACTTGTCTTTCACTCTTTGATCTACATAGATGCGTGATGTCGCGCTGCATTTTTGTCCTCCAAAGCTGAAGGCTGCGCGCATCACGCCTTCAGCCGCCATTTCAAGATCCGCATTTGCCGTGACGATTGTGGGGTTCTTGCCGCCCATCTCGGTGATTACGGGTTTCGGATAGTCTCTAGCAAAACTATGATAGAGGCTGGTACCAACGGCTTTAGATCCTGTGAAAACGAGGCCGTCGACTTTTGGGTTCTCCTGTAGTTCAGTGCCTACTGTTCCGCCCAGTCCGGTGACCATGTTGAAGACGCCTCTTGGTATCCCAGCGTCGGTTAAAGCTCGGCATAGTTCGTATCCAAGGACTGGTGAGTCGCTGGACGGCTTGAATACTACCGTGTTTCCTGCGACTAGCGCACCTGCAGTCATCCCGGTGGCTAATGCAAGCGGGAAGTTCCACGGCGAAATGACTGCCCAGACTCCGTACGGTCGCAGCACGCTACACGTCTCTTGGTTGGGGCCTGGTGATTCCAGTCGCTTCACAAAGCCTTTGTTCGCTTCCAGCTGCGTGCCGTAATATCGAATCAATTCCGCAGCTTCGTTAACTTCTGCGAGTGACTCCGAGCGATTCTTGCCGACCTCAAAAGCCATCCATGCTGATAATTCATAGCGGCGTTCGGCAATCAAATCA
>Ga0315282_10016280_pt1 | contig 10881 bp, 9 predicted proteins | sample YL17G07_20_MG_FD_203693 | JGI IMG/M metagenome (GOLD analysis project Ga0315282, IMG submission 203693) | Sediment microbial communities from Yellowstone Lake, YNP, Wyoming, USA - YL17G07_20 | ecosystem: Environmental > Aquatic > Freshwater > Lake > Sediment | place: USA: Wyoming | collected...
GGCGGCCTTATCGTCATCGACCGCGACACCTGCATCGTCGACACCGCCCGCTACTTCCTGAGCTTTACGCAGGCCGAATCCTGCGGCAAGTGCGTCCCGTGCCGCGTCGGCACCGGGCACCTGGTGGGCATCCTCGATGCAATCTGCGCGGGCAAGGGGGAGATCGCCGACCTCGAGCGCCTTGAGCGCCTCGCCCGCGTCATCAAGGCCAGCTCCCTGTGCGGCCTCGGGCAGACGGCGCCCAACCCGGTCCTCTCCTCCCTGAAGTACTTCCGCGGCGAGTTCCTCGAGCACATCGTGGACAAGCGCTGCCGGGCCGCGGTGTGCCGCGATCTCGTGGTGTACCGCATCATCCCGGGCAAGTGCACCGGCTGCCAGCGCTGCGTGCAGGTGTGCCCCACGGGCGCCATCACCGGCCCGCGCTCGGAGGCCCACAACCTCGATCCGGACAAGTGCATCAAGTGCCGCTCCTGTTACGAGGTCTGCCGCTTCGACGCCATCGCCGGCGACGCCATCGTGATCGAGTCGGGAGGCGGCGATGCAGACTGAGGTGCTCCCCCGGCTCGACGCCCGGCTGGTCACCCTGGAGGTCGATCATCGGCCGGTCTCCGTGCCGGAGGGCACCACCGTGCTGCGCGCCGCAGAGCTGGCCGGCGTCTACGTGCCCTCCTTGTGCTCGCACAAGGAGCTCTCGCCGTTCGGCGGCTGCCGCCTGTGCACGGTAGAGATCACCGGCGTGCGCGGCTACCCACTAGCCTGCAGCACGGTCGCGCAGGACGGCATGCAGGTGACCACCGACACCGTCGCCTTGCGCGAGATGCGGCGGGAGATCCTTCAGCTCATCCTCTCCCAGCATCCCTCGAGCTGCCTGGTCTGCGACGAGAAGGCGGCGTGCGCCCGTAGCCTCCAGACCATCCACAAGGCCGGCGTCTCGACCGGCTGCCACAGCTGCCCCAACGACGGGGAGTGTGAGCTGCAGGAGGTGGTCGACAGAGTCGGCGTCACTGAGATCGGCTACCCGGTCACCTACCGGGGGCTCGAGCCTGAGCACGACGACCCGTTCTACGATCGCGACTACAACCTCTGCATCCTCTGTGGCCGCTGCGTGCGCATGTGCCACGAGGTGCGCGGCACCTCGGTGCTCTCGTTCAAGTTCCGCGGCCCCAAGACCCTGATCGGCCCGGCCTTCGGCAGCTCACACATCGAGGCGGGCTGCGAGTTCTGCGGAGCCTGCGTATCGGTCTGCCCCACGGGAGCGCTCGCCGACAAGGTCTCCAAGTGGGACGGCGAGCCGGACGGCGTCGAGACCTCCACCTGCCCGTTCTGCTGCCTCGGCTGCCAGCTGGAGGTCGCGTACGTGGAGGGCCGGCTTTCCTCGGCCCACGGTTCCCTCGACGCCGAGATCAACGACGGCCAGCTGTGCGTGCGCGGCCGCTTCTGCCTTCCCGAGACCACCCACCACCACTCGCGGGCGCGCAAGCCGATGGTGCGCAGAGGCGCCTACTTCCGGGTGGCCGACTGGGAAGAGGCCATGACCGAGGTCACGGCGAAGCTGGCCGAGACGGCGCCGACCGAGCTGCTGATGCTCGTCTCACCCGACCTCTCGAACGAGGGCCTGTTCGCCGCCCAGCGCCTGGTGCGTTCCGGCCTGGGCTCCGGCGGCATCGACTCGACCGCTCGCGCATACCTGCCCGGCGGTCCGGCCACCTGGTCGCGCCTCTTCTCCCTTCCCATCTCGATCAAGGCGCTGGCCGAGGCCGACGCGGTCATCGCGGCCGGGCTCGACTCTCGCTTCTCCTTCTCCGTCGTCGGGGTACAGGTGCGGCGCGCCCTGCGGCGCGGGGCGAGGTTGGTGACGGTCGACGCCCGCGAGTCGAACCTGGCGCACATGGCCGACCGCTGGCTGCGGCCGAGTCCCGGCGAGGAGGCCCGGGCGCTGGCCCGGCTGGTGCGCGCCTTGCTCGGCGCCGGCGAGCCCCCGGAGGCGGGGCGCGCGGGCGTCTCCGAGCGCGCGCTCGCCGGCGCTGCCCGGCATCTGGGGGGTGCCGGCGCGCTCGCCGTCGTGATCGGGCCGCGCGTCTTCGACTGCCCCGGGGCCGCGGGCCTCGTCGACGGCCTCGAGGCCCTGGCCGGCCGCCAGGGCAGCGTCGTGCTGCCCCTCGCGCACGGCGCCAACATCCGTGGGGCGCTGGAGCTGGGGGCGCTGGGCGAGGTACTACCGGGTCCGCGCCCGGCCGGCGGCGGCGGCCTCACGCTGGCCGAGGTGCGGGCCGGCCGGCGGCCGAACGTACTGTACCTCGTCGGCGAGACACCCTTCGTGAGGAGGCCCGACTGCGACTTCGTCATCGCTCAGGACCTGTACCTGCCGCCGTTCGACGTGGATGTGTTCCTGCCGGCGGCTTCCTTCGCCGAGACCGGGGGCACCCTCACGAACATCGAAGGGCGGGTACAGGAGCAGCACTGTGTCGAGTGTCTGCCCGCCGACGCCGTGCACGGGTTCTCCCTGCCCGACTGGAAGATCTTCTCGGACCTCGCCGGGCGTCTGGGGCGCCCCGACCTTGCGTACGCCGACGCGGCCGCCGTGCGCGCGGCCATCCGCGCCGAGGTCCCGGGGTTCCCGGACGACCTCGACAGGGCGCCGCGACGCATGACGCCGCTGGCGGCGCCCGCCGAGGCGGCCCGCGCCGGCGGGGTGTACGACGTCCTCGAGGGCAAGGGACGCTTCGTCCTGGTCCAGGAGCATGCGGGCTTCCGCCACCGCGGCACCGACCTCGCCGGCATCGTCGAAGGGCTCGGCGAACTCCATCTCGAGGAAGAAGCACGCATGAGCCCGGACGACCTGGCCGTCCTGGGGGTCGAGCCGGGCGGGACGGTCACGGTCACGCTCGACGGGCTGCAGCTCGTCCTGGCCACCCGGCCGGACCCGGCCTGCCCGCGGGGAGCCATCTACGTCCCGCGCCCCGAAGCGCTGGGTGCGCTGGCCGGCCGCGCCGCCCTGGCGCCGCTGGCGCGCCTCTCGGGGCGGCCGCGCAAGGTCCGCGTCGCGCCCGGCTATCCGTCGCGTTCGCGCGCAAGAAAGGGTGAGCATGGTCAAGGTCGTTGAGCGCCGCATGATCGTCCCCAACCTCCACGTCCTCACGGTGGAGGCGCCGGAAGTAGCTGAGGCCGCGCGGCCCGGCAACTTCGTGATCGTGCGCCCGGACGAGCAGGGCGAGCGCATCCCCCTGACCCTCGCCGACTGGGACGCCGCCGCCGGCACCGTCACCTCGGTCTTCATGCAGGTCGGCGCCTCCACCTCCAAGCTGGCGCGCCTGAGGGCCGGCGACTCGATCCCCTCGTACGCCGGACCCCTCGGCCGCGAGACCGAGATCGAGCAGTTCGGGACGGTGCTGCTGGTCGGCGGGTGCTACGGGATCGGGTGCATCTACCCGATCGCCGCCGCCCTCAAGGCTGCCGGCAACCGGGTGATCGTGCTCATCGAGGCGCGCAGCTCCTACCTACTCTTCTGGGAGGACCGCCTGCGCTCGGTCGCGGAGCGGGTCATCGTCGTCACCCGCGACGGCAGCCGCGGCTACAAGGGGCACGTGACCCGCCTCGCAGAGATCCTCACCCTCGAGGGCATCCGGCCCGACCGCATCATCGCCTACGGCTGCACCTTCCAGATCATGACGGTTGCGCAGCACACGCGACCGCTGGGCATCAAGACCATCGTCAGTATGAACCCGATCATGATCGACGGCACCGGCATGTGCGGTGTCTGCCGCCTCACCGTCGCCGGCAAGACCAAGTTCGCCTGCGTCGACGGGCCCGAGTTCGACGGTCACGAAGTGGATTGGGAGGAGTTCCTCGCACGTCGCGAGAGCTACAACGCGGAGGAAGTCTTCCCCCTCCGCCGCAGCGGATGCGCCTCTCACTTCTGAGTGGGGGGGGTGAAGCGCATGGGCAGGACGATCGACTACACCAAACACCCGATGCCGAAGCAGGAGCCCTTCGAGCGCGTGCGCAACTTCGACGAGGTGGCCCTGGGCTACAGCGTCGAGCTGGCACAGGAGGAGGCCGCGCGCTGCCTGGCCTGCAAGAAGCCGGGCTGCGTCGAGGGCTGCCCGGTGAGCATCGACATCCCGGGCTTCATCAAGTGCATCACCGAGGGCGACTTCGCGTCCGGCATCAGGACGATCAAGGAGACCAACGCCCTCCCCGCCGTCTGCGGACGGGTCTGCCCGCAGGAGGAGCAGTGCGAGAGCAAGTGCATCCTCAGCAAGAAGGGCGAGTCCGTCGCCATCGGGCGCCTCGAGCGCTTCCTGGCGGACTGGGAGGCGGCGCAGGGCCCCATCGTCCCGCCGCCTCTCCCGCCACCTAACGGCATGCGCATCGCCATCGTCGGCTCCGGGCCGGCGGGCATCACGGTGGCCGCCGACCTCGCGCTGCGCGGCTACAAGGTGAGCATGTTCGAGGCCCTGCACGAGGCCGGCGGGGTGCTGACCTACGGCATCCCCGAGTTCCGTCTGCCCAAGGCCATCGTGAGGCGCGAGGTCGAGTACGTGAAGAGCCTCGGCGTCGAGTTGCGCCTCGACTTCGTGGTCGGCAAGACGCGCACCATCGACAGCCTGCTGGGCGCCTTCGAAGGGGTCTTCGTAGGCGCCGGCGCCGGGCTGCCGTGGTTCCTCGAGATCCCCGGCGAGAACCTGAACGGCGTCTTCTCCGCCAACGAGTACCTGACGCGCTGCAACCTGATGCGCGGCTTCCGCTTCCCCGCCTACGACACCCCCCTCAAGCGCGGAGCCAGGGTGGCCGTCTTCGGCGGCGGCAACGTGGCCATGGACTCGGCGCGCACGGCGCTGCGCCTCGGCGCCGAGGAGGTGCACATCGTCTACCGGCGGAGCCGGGACGAGCTTCCCGCGCGCGTCGAGGAGGTGGAGAACGCCGAGGAGGAGGGCATCATCTTCGACTTTCTCACCCTGCCCGTGCGCCTCCTCGGCGACGAGCACGGCTGGCTCACCGGGATCGAGTGCCGGCGCATGGAACTGGGGGAACCCGATGATTCCGGTCGCCGCCGTCCGATCGAGATCCCCGGTTCGGAGTTCGTCACGGCCATGGATGCCTCGGTGTGCGCCATAGGCAACAGCCCCAACCCCCTGATCCCGATGACCACGCCCGGGCTCGAGGTGGGCCGCAAGGGCAACATCGTGGCCGACGAGGAGACGGGCCGAACGTCGCGCCAGCGCGTGTGGGCCGGCGGCGATGTGGTCACCGGGGCGGCCACCGTCATCAGCGCCATGGGCGCCGGACGCAAGGCAGCGCAATCCATACACGAGACGCTCTCCGGAGGGCGCGGAGGCGCCGGCCCATGAAACTCGAGCAGATCGCCGCCACACTGGGGTGCGAGGCCCTGGTCTGCCTCGACTGCGCCATCGACATCGACGCCGTGGTGGCCTCCGACGGCATGAGCGAGATCCTCGCGTTCTCCCGCCCCGGCGCCCTGATGCTCACCGGCCTCACCAACATCCAGTCGGTGCGCACGGCCGTGGTGGCCGACGTGCACGCCATCATCTACGTGCGCGGCAAGCGACCTGCCGACCCGGTGCTGGAGCTCGCTCGCGAGAAGGGCATCCCCATCTTCCTGACCCAGCGAGGGATGTTCGACAGCTGCGGCATCCTCTACCAGGCCGGCCTCAAGGGGGCGATGTAGATGCCCGAGGAGCTCTTTTCGCGCTCCTTCGCGGTCCGCGGCCGAGACTTCGAGAAGGCCGGAGAGGCCTCCACCGAGATCAAGACGCTGTTGAAGGAGCTCGAGATCGACCCGCAGGTCATCCGGCGGGTGGTGGTCGTGGCGTTCGAGGCCGAGATGAACGTCGTCATGTACGCCGAGGAGGGCACGGTCAGCTTCGTGCTCACCGACGACGACATCGGCATCGAGGTGGCCGACAGGGGCCCGGGGATTCCCGACCTCGAGCTCGCCCTGCAGGAGGGGTGGTCGACGGCCACCGACGAGATGCGCGAGATGGGCTTCGGCTTCGGTATGGGGCTGCCGAACATCAGGAGGAACTCGGACGTGTTCGAGGTGCGCTCGCGGGTGGGCGAGGGGACGGTCGTGACCTCGCGGATAGGCCTGGACGAGCACGGGGACGGCCATGATTGAGTACGCCCACGGCTTCCGCATCGAGGACGACGTCTGTGACGGCTGCCTCGCCTGCATGCGCGCCTGCCCCACCTACGCGATCCGCGTCAAGCACGGCAAGGCGCACGTGCGCGGTGAGCTCTGCATCGACTGCGGCTCCTGCCTGAAGGCTTGCTCACGCGGCGCGATCACGGCCACCACGCGGGCGCTCGACGAGATCGGGCACTTCGCGTTCAAGGTGGCGATCCCGTCGCCGGTGCTGTTCGGGCAGTTCCCGCGCGACGTGCGCCCCGAGCACATCGTGCAGGGCCTGCTGGCGGCCGGCTTCGACGCGGTCTGGGACTACGGGATCGACCTTGCCCTCGGGACCCGTGCGATCGCCGAGTACGTCGAGCAGTGGGACGGCCCGCGGCCGGTCATCAACATGACGTGCCCGGTCATCGTCCGGCTCATCCAGGTCTCATATCCGCGCATGGTCGAGCAGCTCGTGCAGATGCAGCCGCCGCGCGAGATCGCGGGGCGGGAGATCAAACGGCGCTACTCGCAGGAGCTCGGCCTTCCTCCCGAGCAGATCGCCGCCATCTACGTGACGCCCTGCCAGGCGCGCACTATCTCCATCGTCCAGCCGGCCGAGGGCGGCACGAGCTACCTCGACGGCACGGTCGGCATCCCGCAGGTGTACAACGCCGTGCTTGCCGAGGCGCGCCGGATAGCGGAGTCGGGCGGTGCCGGCGCGGGTCCGAGCCCCGCACGGTCGTCGGCCATGCTGCGTTGGGCTACGCCCCGCGCCCTTCCCTACGCAGTCCGGCAGTACCGCTACATGTCCGTCACCGGGCTGACCAATGTGATCCGGGTGTTCGACGACGTCGAGCGCGGCAAGTTGAAGGATATCGACTTCCTCGAGTGCTACGCGTGCTGGGCCGGGTGCACCAACGGCAACCTCACGGTAGACAACGTCTACGTCTCCCAGGCAAAGCTGCAGACCCTCATGGCCGAGCTCCCGCCGACCGACCCGGGGACGCAGGCGGAGGTGGAGCGACGCTGGCCGGAGGACTTCTCACTCGAGCGCCCCTTCACGCCGCGCATCCAGACGAACGTCGGCGACCTCCGCGAGAGGGTCCGGCGAGTGAAGGAGGCGGAAACGGTCGCCGCCGCCCTGCCGGGGGTCGACTGCGGACTCTGTGGCGCGCCTGCCTGCAACGTGCTCGCCCGCGACGTGGCCGCGGGCGAGGCCGCCGCGACCGACTGCGTGTTCCTCTCGAAGCACCGCCTCGAGGAGCTGCGCAAGATCCACCTCCATAAGGGGTAGCCGCGCCGTTTCGCGCTGGGGCGGCGGCGGCGTGCCCGACGCCGCGCTCAGAGTCGAGCGGGCGCTCGTGCCTCACGGTGGAGGGATTCGGCGCACGGCCGGTGGAGTCGCTGCCGAGCGCACGGCGGCGCGCCTCGAGGGCGGCGCGCGGGTGGCCACGAACGCCGGTGGGCTGCGGGTCGTTCACCGTCTCCACAGCCTCACGGCGGCGACGTCCAGGGTGGGGCGGATCACGGAGCGGCGTAACGCCACAGGGCCGGCACCTTCTGCCCGGCCTGATCGGGCGCCAGGCCCGCCGCCGCCACAGTGCCGCCGCGACAGGCGATCGCCCATACTTCCAGGTCGCCGGCCGCCTGCTTCGTCCAGGCCTTGCCGGCGTCGGAGGTATACAGCAGGGCGCCGTCGCCACCCGCCCAGCCGTGCTGCTCGTCCTCGAACGCCACCGTCACCAGCCAGGAACCGGGAAGCTGCCCCGTCGTGCCCTCGACCCAGGTGGCGCCGCCGTCGGTGGTGCGGAAGGCGACGCCGTGCCCGGCCAGAGGGTCGGCCTTGGGGTCGTCGTTGAGGGCGCCGACTGCCCAGCCCTTGCGCGCGTCCGTGAAGACCACGTCGAGCAACATGAGGTCGGCGTCGTCCCACTGGTCGCCGAGCGACTGCGGCGCCCAGGTCGCGCCGCCGTCGCCCGTGTGCAGCACCAGCGCCGTCTTGTACGACGGAGCCATGTCGGCGTGCATCTGCTCGCCGACCGCCCAGCCGGTGTGGGAGTCGATGAACGACACTCCGTTCAGGAGCTGACCGTGGGGGCCGGTGCGCACGTACCGCCACGTCCTGCCTCCGTCACTGGTGGTCGCCACGCTTCCCACAGTCCCCACGCCTCAAGCCAGCCCCGGCTCCGGCGATGAGATCGCGTTGAAGGCCTGGGCGCCCTGCGGCCGCGGCAGCTGGTTGACGCTCCAGGTGGCCCCGTCGTCGGGAGTGGCCGCCACGAACGTCGTGAAGTAGGCCGCGTAGGTGACCGACATGCCGTTCTGGGCGTCGGCGAAGGAGAGCGCCTGGAACGGCATGGTGGCCGGGATCGCCTGACCGATGCCGACACGTTCCCAGCTGCCTGCAGCGGCCGGTCCCGTGCTGCTCGCTGCGCCGCTCGGTGTCAGTCCGGCGCCGCCGGAGGAGCCTCCTCCGCAGGCGCAGACCAGCGTAGCTGCGGCCAGGCACGGGAGCAGGCGTGCGAGGAGCTTCGTGCGACCGCGGTCGCGAGTGCGTGAGCGAAGACGAAGCGCGCGGTGGAACAGACGGCGGTCCATGTCAGCCCCCTTCGACACGGGGCGAGTTCCTGCGCGGATAGTAAGCCGCCCGGGGTGGGCGACCAGCACCGATCTGGTGGGATGCGCAGACGAGGCGGCCGAGCCGGCGATCATGGGCGTGGCCGGCTCGGCCCTCAGAAGACGCGCGGCGGGACGACGCTGACCGGGCGCAGGCCGCGGACCGCCCCGCAACTGCTGCGGCCGCAGGTCGCTCAGCCGAGCAGGGCGGCGCGAGTCAGCGGCATGCCTGACACGCCGCCCTCATGCGGCCGTACGGCGAGCACCTGGTGCACAGAGATCGTGCCCGAGTCGAAGTTCTTGGCCGAGCCCGCCATGTACAGTCGCCAGACCCGGGCGCGGCCGGCGCCGGCGATGTGCACCGCCTCGTCCCAGTGCTCCTCGAGGTTGCGCACCCAGTGGCGCAGCGTGAGCGCGTAGTGCTCCCGCAGGGACTCGTCGTCGCGGACCTCGAAGCCCTGCGCCTGCATGGTCTGCACGATGATGCCGACCTCATGCAGCTCCCCGTCAGGGAACACGTAGTGGCCCACGAACGAGGTGCGGCTGAGGCCGCTGCTGCCGCGCGGCCAGCAGATGCCGTGGTTGAGCAGGCGCCCACCGGGTCGCAGCAGGGAGTACACGCACCTGGAGTAGTCTGCCAGCTGTGCGGCACCTACGTGCTCGACCATGCCGATGCTGGAGACGGCGTCGAAGGGGCCGTCGCTCACGTCGCGGTAGTCCTGATAGCGGATCTCGACGCGGTTGCCGAGGCCGGCCGCGGCTACGGCAGCCCGTCCGAACTCGACCTGGCGCCGCGAGAGTGTGACGCCCACGGCGCTCACGCCGTAGTGCTCGGCCGCGTGGATGACCATGCCGCCCCAGCCGCAGCCGACGTCGAGCAGGCGCATGCCCGGCTGCAGGCCCAGCTTGCGGCAGACCAGGTCGTACTTGGCCCGCTGTGCGTCGGCCAGCGGCGTCTCAGGCGTGGAGAAGTAGGCGCACGAATAGGTCATCGTCTCGCCCAGGAAGAGGCGATAGAAGTCGTTGGAGACGTCGTAGTGATGGGCGATGGCCTGGGCGTCGCGGCCGCGCGAATGCAGGCGGCCGTGCAGGCGGGCCTCTTCGGGCGGCGGCTCGAGCGGCCGGCCGAGGGCGCCGACGGCGCGCGCGGCCGCCAGCAGCCGCCGCCCACCGTCGAGCTTGGCGCGCAAGCCGCCGGGGCGGTCTTTGGGAGAGAGCAGCGCCTGCAGACGGAAGAGCGCCCAGATGTCGCCGTCCACCTCGATCTCCCCCGCCACGTAGGCGCGGCCGTACCCCAGCTCGTTGGGCTGCCAGAGGATGCGGCGGATGGCGTTCGGCGAGGTGACCACGATGGTCGCCTGAGCGGCCTCCGCCTCGGTGACGCCCGTGGCTCTCCCCGTGCCTGTGCCGCAGACGGGGAGCAGCTCACTGCCGTCCCAGAAGCGGAAGCGCAGGGGCGGTTCTCCGCCGCACAGGTAGCAGATCAGCGGTGAGAGAGATTCGGCGACGGTCGTCATGGACGAAGTATATGTGGCGCCAGCGACGCCGGCGCATCGGCACGATCCCAGTGCATTCGACTTTCGACACCCGGTCTTCGCTGGCTACGGAACGGTCGTTGCCTCGTTAATGGTTAGCATGCTAACATCGCGCCTCGAATGCAGCGATCGTCGAGGTGGTGAAGATGCGCGGCAGCGTGCCGAAGACGAACAGGATGGCGGATGGGGAGGCGACGAGGGACCTCGCCGCGCCGCGCGTCGTCGTTCGGTCTGGCAATCTGGAGGGCGTCGACGAGCTGTCGGCGCGGGTCTTCCGCAGCTTCCTCAGCGTCCTGCGACTGCACCGTCAGCTCATGGTCCGGACGATGACCGCGCGCGGCACACATCCCGGCCAGGCGTTTTGCCTGCGCCTCCTCGCCGCCAACGACGGCATCACGCAGCGTGACCTCGCCGAGACGCTCCACCTCTCGCGACCGACGGTGACGCGGATGCTGCAGGGGATGGAAAAGCAGGGCATGGTGGAACGGCGCGCCGATCCGGGCGATCAGCGCCTCACGCGGGTGTACCTCACGGCCGACGGCCGCGCGCGCGAGCAGGCGCTGCGCGCGGTCTCGGCCGACTTCTTCAACCACACCA
>Ga0315282_10016281_pt1 | contig 10880 bp, 11 predicted proteins | sample YL17G07_20_MG_FD_203693 | JGI IMG/M metagenome (GOLD analysis project Ga0315282, IMG submission 203693) | Sediment microbial communities from Yellowstone Lake, YNP, Wyoming, USA - YL17G07_20 | ecosystem: Environmental > Aquatic > Freshwater > Lake > Sediment | place: USA: Wyoming | collected...
TCCTGCTCACCAACCCCTGCCTCGAGCAACGATTCAATCTCACCTTTATCGAAATAACTCCCCCCACAGGTCTCGCAGAAATCAATCGTCGTCCCCTGAAACGACCGCCGCTCCAACCGGGTCCCATCATTTGGACAATCCAGATTGATGTGCTTGATCAGTTTACGAAACCCACCCGCAAACATCTGCGGATCCTCATACGCAGACCGGGATCGTCTTCGAAGCACAACCAAGAGGACAACACCACCTAACACGACGATCAAGACCCCGAGCACACAACTGTTCTCTGTGAGAAAACCAAAGGAGGTCCCTGTCCCAGAGTTCACATGAGAAAACGCAGACAGCGGCATAAGCACGCCAACTGATTTCTTCTCACCCGCAGGAACGTTCCTAAACTCCCAGACGACACTCGAATTCGCAAACAGGATCGGTTGGGACGTGGTCGTCACATTCTGGATTTCAGAGGGAAGAACGATAGTGACATTCATCTGCTCAATGACCGCATTGTCCCACCAGGAAGGAGTAAACAACAGCGATGCTTGCTGATCGTTATACTTGTAGATGAACTCTTTTTGCAATACCTCAAAAGAGAACCAGAACTGTTCGTTGGCAGTGTAGGTCTTATCCAAGGTGACGTACACACCGGACCAGCTGCCGCTGTTCTGAGGGCTCACCGACGTCGCATTGCCGCCATAGGAGCGGACCTCATAATTCGATGTTGGCAGCCCCACCGTCACCCACGGGATCGTTCCGCTATGCACAGCCATCCCGATCTCATAGCGGATCAGGACGTCCCCGTCTGTTTGGACCGTGAGATCCACGTTTTGAAAGGTGAGCGTATACGTCCCGGTATCACCACGAGCACGTGAAACGCCACAGAGAAGAACCACGACGCATACCACGACACACCAGAGGAATCCTGACCAAACACTGCCTGTTTTCTTCATCCAGACCCTCCCGTATTCAGGTGATCCAACGGACAGGCACCCCGACACACCTCAAGATACTCGCAGCCTTTACACTCCTCTTGTACAAAAGCATGGTTCCGGATGTCCTGTGCGACCGGACTATCCCAGATCCGCTCCCAAGGGTCAGACAGGATGTTCCCCAGTCTCTGCTGCGTCCAACTCTGACATGGAATCACGTCACCATTCGGTTCAATCATCATATTCACAGAACACGCGGAACAGCACCGCTGCCCAAACCCAAGCTCTACTGGATTGACATTCTTATAGCACGTCGGTAAGAACCAGTTAAAAAAGACTTCACGAGACTTGGCATACGAGCATGCCTCCTCTAAGACCTTCCGTAGCTCCGGTTCCGTCAAACCAGATTCTTCTTTCTCGGCGATCCCCCGCCCTGCCTTAATGATCGCGTTCGTCGAGACATACCGGACGTTCAGCTTCCGAGCAAATTCGATCAGTTCGTTCAACTCGTTTGCATTCCTCGTTGAAAGCGTTGCATTGATACTCACGGACAGCCCGGCAGAGACCGCGTTTTTAATCCCTGCGACGGTCTCCTTCCACGCCCCTTTCCTCCCCTGGATATCATCATGAATCGCTTCTGTGGCTGCCTCCAGGGTAATCTGGATCCAGTCAAGATGGGCGTCATGAAGCTTGGAAGCAAGGTCAGATGAAAGCAGCGTCCCATTCGTAATAATGCCGGTGGTAAACTGCTTGCTATACGCAACTAACTCCACTAAATCCTCCCGCAGCATACACTCCCCGCCGGTGAACACCACCTGCGGAACGCCGATTTCCCATAATGTGTCAATCACGGTTTTCCATTGCTGCGTCTCCAACGTTCCCTTCATATCTGCATTTTCTGAAAGATAACACTGGGGACATCTGTTGGTGCATTGATAGGTCAAAGAGAGATCCATCCGACTCGGTGCCTTCATTTTCTTCTGGTCAAGGACGGTCATACCGATCAGATGGAGCGGAGGCTCATCCCGAGCAAAACTGTTGATGACGCCGACGATCGCATCGAAATCCTGCCGTGCCTTTTCTTTCGAAACCCGATACTTTCGAACGATTTTTTTCACGGTCCTCTCAGGAACCTTTTCTTTCGGGACTTCATAACAACTCTCGATCATCGCCTCGAGAATAAAACGCGTGGTATCATTCAAGAACAGCACGTATTTACTATTGATCCACAGTTTATTCTCATCAGGTTTCAAATGAAGCCGAACGCCGTCTAAGGTGACATGTTTTAACATACAAGAATCTCTCGTTTTATCAGACATCTGTCCTTTAAGACTTTCGATACTTTGAGGTGCATAACTCTGAAGATTATTTCCTTACTGCTGCAAAAAAAAAAGTCTTCAGTAGTTGACGGCACCGTCCATCGTGCAGGTGGAATTCATATCCCAGGGAGACATCATTGATCTTCTGTTCCGGACTTCCCTAAGAAACGAACAATCAACGAAAGAAGGAAAGGATGAAAGTCATTTCTTCCTCCAAGGATGGCAATTTCGTGACAATCAAGGGTGCAAGGGTTTTCCATGAGGTTTTTTTCTCAAGGATTTTCTCTTTGAGTTTCTTCGTGGAGAATCCTGGGACCTTCTCAGTAAGCACCTCTTGATTGATGGTCCCCCCGTGCTTCAACAGCTGGTACAAGTCATGGACGTCACGAGCCTTATCGCGCTGGAGGATTGCCGAGATTTTATCAACAATGATGTCATCGGGACGTTGTACCCGTATTTCAATAGGGGGGATATCTGGGTACGGTGAGTACAGCGTCATCCGTTCGATGTTTACTGCGCAGACGTCTGATGCAAGTATTTCAACAGACAACGGGATTTCCCGTGGATGCGCAGGAGAGGTGATCCCACAATGGAGGAACAGCATGTTTGCCGTCTGTTTCTCTTTGCGAATCGTGCAGCTGAAACCGAAGAATCTTAGTTCCTTTATGAGGTACATGTCCAGGCCCTTTGGGATCGTCTCGAGACAGAGATCGAGATCCTCTGAAAATCGGTCTCCTTTCAAGACCTTCCAGATGCAGGTGCCGCCCCTGAAGAGGATTTGAGGGTATTTTTTGTACAACAGGTGAAGCGTGAGATCCTGAAGGTAGTCTTTCCAGGCTTGGTCGATCAACCTGATTCTGCGCAGGTGCGCGTAACTTTTTAGTTCCTGAGACGTCAACATGCAAGCAACCTCTCTACTGTTGTGATGACAAAAGAATCGTGCGCGAGCTGCGCATACGAACGCAAGAGTTTTATATCAAGCGACGCGACGACGGGGAGGAGTTCTTCTAAAGCTACTGCGTGAAAGTAGATTGCATCAACGATGATTTTTTCTGGTTTGGCGACCGGGATCCGTCGATCTTCTTTCCAGATGATGTTCTCGTAGCCGTACATCATGCCTGGTTGAACGGTATAGAACACAATGGGTGTGTTCTGAAACATGATTTTTCTGTTGAATCGTTTCCGTGGCGTGATGACCTCGACAGCGAATGGTATCTGTGTGGTGAGATGGTGAATACTCAGGGCAGACCATAGGGACACGTAACAGGGTTCAGTGAGGTGTGTTGCGACGATGAGCGGATCATCAAGGATGGTGTATTTCCCCCGTTCTACGCGAGTGATTCTACCAGATTTGAATGATTCATGAAGGAGTTTTTTTGCATAGGACCTTTGTATGTCCCGATGGGCGAGGTCGTCGACACCGAACACCGGTTTTTCCATGACCTGTTGGAGGATGTTTTTATATTTTATGATCGGCATAGAGAAGGAAACGAAGGAGAGATATATAAATCTATGTTAGTAACTATAGATGGTAACTATCATAAATTTTATTTTTCTCATGCCTCATATTCCTTCCTCCATTCGTTTTCTGTTAAAAACAAGCACCGGGGCTACCCCATCTCCCGAACAAGATACTGCATCTTCTGCTCTCTTCGCTTCTCCACGTAGAAGTACGCCTCATCTCGCGTCCCCTCGGTAATCAGAATCGTGACGTTCCCGATATGACTCCGCCCGGTCCGCCCCTTCCGCTGAATGCCGCGTATCTCAGACGGGATCGGCTCATAGAACACCACCCGGTTGACATTCGGGATATCGATCCCCTCCTCGGCAATCGACGTCGCGACAAGCACATTAATCTCTCGTTTCCGGAACATCTCGATGATCTGTTGTTGTTCCTTCTGCGACATCCCCTTCGCAGCACCTTGTGTCGCCTGTCCGATGAACCGATGACATCGCACATGGGGAAGACGCTTCACTACAGTCTCGATAGACTCGATCGTATCTCGATATTGGGTGAAGACCAGGACAAGGGAATCCTGTTCTTCGTCGAACTGATTCTTGATGATATGATACAGTGCCGCTAACTTCGGATGAGATAACATTCGATTATTCTGCGCAAGTGCAATTGCTTGCTGAAGGAGCGGATGGTTCACAAACATCTGTTCCGACCGGGATCGTTTTGGTTTCTTCATGTATTTCTCAACGTATTTCAAGAAGGACGAAACGCCCTGCGTCTCCACAAGCTCAAGGCAATGGGAGGCATGCAGCAGCACGGCATGGCTGTTGTAGAGTGCAAAGACGAACGGCTTGTTCCGGAATCGTTTCTGGATTGTGACCCGCGCACCAAGAATATCCTTTTTGGAAAGATATTCCGGTTTTTTATACGTGAGAATCCCCAGTTTATTGAGCTTCCCGAGCTTCTCCAGATACAATTCGTACAATGGTTTCTGGATCGCCCGTAACCCAGGGTCCAGCGGCACCGTGATCCACTCGAGACGCACCTCCTTGACATGGTCTCTGACATCAAGATCATCCCGGATCCTACTCTCGACATGGGTGATTTTAAGGTTCTCAAGGATTTTTTTGATCTTCTTTTTCTTTGACCCCGGGGATGCCGTTAATCCTAGGACCCGGCATTGACACCGTTTTGCGATAGAAACATACGCATAACGTTCTACTGCACGATGCATCTCATCAAACACAACAAGCCCAAAATCCTGCAACGTGTATCGCTTGTGCGAGAGGTCATGTTCAATGGTTTGCGGTGTCGCAACAACAATTGTTGCTGTGCTGAAGAGATCCCTGCGTTTTTTCACTGAGATGCCCCCCGTCAGCATCTGGACCGCTGATGGTTCAACAGCAAGGAACTTTGTACAGCTCTCGTAATGCTGCTGCACCAAAGGTTTCGTTGGCGCAAGAAACAGGATTTTTTTAGGAAGGACCTCTGCCATGACGAGAAACGCGATAATGGTCTTCCCTAGACCCGTTGGAAGAATCACGGCAGTGTTCTCATGTACTGCGTTCTTCGCGATATCAATCTGGTATTGCTTCACCACAATAGTTTGCGGTTTGATATATGGATGGTCGACGTACTGCTCACCCGCGCGAGAGGCAGCGGCGACTTCAGTAAAAAATGAGGTGAGTTTTGTTTGCACCATGGTCAATAATCCCAGATGATGTGCTCGCTGTCACATTTAGGGCATCGTGAGACGGTCAGAATGTTTGGGGTTTCGCCGCTCCACCAGCCATAGTGAGTGATGTTGAATTTTTCTTCCATGATTTGCTTGGTTTCTTGTTCGATGAGTGTGTTTTCTGGAGAAACGTTGATCAAAAACAATCGTCTGACGAGCCCTATTTCGTTCTGACAGTTCATACATCGAACAGGACCAAAATCTTTTATTTCCTCGGAGAGAGTGCTGATATCGTCGTTCGTTAATTCTCGTATTTCTACAACGGGAATAAGGCGCTGGTTCGTTAATTCAATGTTGTTGTTACACAGCCAGTTGATCGTCTCGTTTTTCAGGTGCTCATGGTGGTAGTCGAACCATTGTTCCCGGAGACTTGGGTAGTCGAAGAGCAGGTCTTTAAAATTTCGAAATGGTTTTTTTCTTTCGAGTGCTTGGTTGAATTTTTCAGCTATTGTGCCATCCTGTATTTTCTCATAGACGAACAGCTCCATAATCAAGAAATCATCTTCAGGAAACCGGGGAGGAATCATCACGTATCGATCGTCTTCCATCTTCTCAAGCTGCTCTGCAGCATCCTCATCAAGGTCTTCGTTGATATAGATGATCTTTGTGTTCTTCGTATCGATAAAAAAATGATGCATGACATCCGATTCTTCAAAAGCCTCTACTAACTCTTCGAAGTCGATGGCGAGTTCCATATGTCTACTCCTCCATATTATTTAATAATTTTTTTTTTATTTATTATTCCAAAACCACATTCTGTAGTCTTCGATCAATCGAAAATTTCTAAGATCCTTGCGAGTACAGTTGAACTCTGCAAGTGAGATTGCTTTGTTTTTCTTTCGAGCGATACCCTCGATAAAAATCCCATAGAATTCATCGATATCATCTAACAACTCCATTATAGTGATAGGACATAGAGTCTTTTCAAACAGGCCGGTTCCCTGTTCATATGTTCCCTTCATCGGGAACGTTACGTTTTTTTGAAGAAAGGCAAAATAGGTCTTCAGTGTTTCATTGCTTACCATTGGAAGATTCTTCTGGTCCTGCCAGTGTAATATTTGCAGGATCCGTTTTTCCTGCTCCTTACCTGAGAAATCCATCTCTATATCCTACCTCTGTTTTTCAAGTACGTTTTGTTTGCAGTATTTGCCTCTTCGAGATACATAAATCTTCGAGAATATCACGAAGTTCAATAGGGACGAACGCAACCTTGTAGTTCCTCGTCCCAAACCACATTTTTCCGATGAACAGCAACCCCTTCTGCCGTAACACCCCAATGGTTGATGACAGAGGTTGTTCCTCCCAGAAGAACTCAAAATCATCGTCGTAGTGCTTCAGCATTCGATATTTCACGAAACCCCCATTTTGCATACAGAGCCGCAATACATCCTTACACTTCTTAGGTAGAGGCTGTAGAATACTCGAAAGATCAGATATCAACGTATGTTCGATTTCACGGACCTTATCTTTCTTAAGCCTCTGGTGTATTTGATAATAATTACACATCCAATCGACCCAGTGCGAAGGGTATTTGTTCATCACGGACTGGAATGAAGAGCCTGAACGCAATTGGATATTCTCGATTCGAGCAACCTGATCATTTTCATATGCGTTCATAAGGATATCGGGATCCAACAGGAACGGGGTCGTCTCGATGAAGAAAAAACCGGTTGTACGATAGTGGTCACCGAATGGAAATATTCGCCCGGTGACTATGGTATTAGGCGAATACCTCGGGCCACCTTTATATCTTTTCACATCGTAGATTTTTTTGTTATGTATATCCTTAAACTGTACCATGATTCCTTTCTCTGATATCACCAGGAAATCAGAGCGGATTATATTCCTCATAATTTGTGCATTCCTTTTCATCTCCGGTGTTAAATCCGTTGACTGTTCTGCAAATTCCTCTGCTATCGTCTTACCGGTTTCCGGTAGAACCTTCTCGAAGAACAACCAACATAGGAAGTTCTTATGCCATGCCCCGTTTGGTAAATCACAGTCCTTTTCAGGGAATTCCTCAATATATTTCTTGCACATTTGCCCTAACTGTCTATTGTACTTATTCATCGCGTAATCAAAGATTGCTTGAGGCAAATCATCTTCATTGATCATAATAACCTGCTACCCCGTTTCTATGACAATGGTTCAGTCTTTGTTCTCCGAATGTTAATGCAACAATAAAGGTTTATCGTCTGAAAAGCACATCGACCAGACAATCAACCAAGGTCATAGAACAATGATTAGCACATTTCCTCACAAACAAAGAAAAACAAAAAAACACCAATGAAAACAGGGGTACTTCCCTTTCTCCTAAAAAAGATTTAAATTTAATGTTTGTACATTATCATTTTTGATAATCTTTGGATGACAAATTTTATAACCGTGGAGTGCGATATCTCAACATAATGAATACCATCCAATTACTCAAACGGTTAGCAACCTATCCGACATTCAACGTACACACGGTTGCGACGATTATCGAAAAAGACCTCCCCTACGCAAGACTCTACCTGAACAGATTGAAACAGAGAAAACTCGTACATCAACTTCAACGAAACATCTACACCGTTCAGGACGACCCGTTAATCATCGCATCACGTATCTCCTGGCCAAGTTATATCTCGCTCTGGGCTGCGCTCCGGTACCATAACCTCACCGAACAACTCCCTCATGCCATAACGGTCATCACCACGCAACTCAAAAGCAGAAGAGAACTCTCCCTCCCAAACAACACAACCGTGATCTTTGAACACCTCCGCCCGCTCTGGTTCTTTGGCTTCACGAAGACTACCATTCACGATTTCGAAGTCTTCATGGCAGAACCTGAAAAAGCACTGATTGATGCACTGTTATTAAAGAGGATTTCCGTATCAGAGATTTATTCCATTGCACACACCCATCTACAAGATCTCTCAACCGAAAAACTTGTCCACTACATCCTAAAAACACAGAATAAGGCCGTAGCAAAAAGGTTTGGATGGATGCTCAGTTCCCTTGGCTGTCAGAACGCAGCAAAATTAGAAAAAATGACGCATAGAACGGTCATCCCTCTCGATTATTCCCGTCCATATGAAGGAAAAAAGGATAGTCATTGGGGAGTGATCATCAACATCGGTGAAATCGAATGATAACAAAAACTGAACTGGGTAAAACCGCAGAATACAAACACCTTTCACTTCGGAATGCAGAAAAGGATTACCTCCTCGAACTCATATTATTTAACCTCACTGATTTTCGTCGGATTCTCGTCTTTAAAGGAGGGACCGCACTCTATAAATTTTACAATCTGAACCGATTCAGCGAAGACCTTGATTTTGATATCGCAGGAAAACAATTCAACCTCGATGCATTGATAAAAAGAGTGCTCAGAGGATTTGAACTGACAGGAATGCAACGGACTTTATATGAGACGAAAGACTACCGCAGTGAAATCAACATACGATTCATTGTCCGCGGCCCTCTCTATGATGAAAGTAAAAGTAGTATGAGCAGGGTGACACTCAATCTCAGCAGACGAGAACGACCAACGCTGATGAGTAACAAGTTGCTTATCGCAAGCTACGCAGAAATACCATCCTTTGAAGTCACCGTATTAGATACTCAGGAGATCGCTGCAGAAAAAATCAGATGTATCATGACGCGGGAAAAACCACGAGATATCTACGATCTTTGGTACCTCTCCAAAAGAGAAACCCCTATTGATCTATCATTAATAAACAAGAAATTAAAGCTCTACCAGCTAGTATTTGATAAAGCATTGTTCCATGAAAAGCTACAACAGAAACGGAACATGTGGACACACGATTTGAAAGACTTGATAATAGGAACACTTCCACCATTTGATGATGTTATAACCGAACTAGAATTATGGAGTAAGACATGGAAGTAATGCAAGTGAAAACACAATGAAAAATATGATAAAATCTAATTATGATTCCTTAATGCGAGTTTTAATCTATCATCATAGCAAATAATCGTTTTTTCTCTTATACGAACACGGGGATACTAGCATATGGAGTAATTATAGGCATTATTTATATATGGTAATTTATGCCTATATAGGTAATGTTTATATATGTGTTTTTATTGCTATATTTTGTGAAAGGTAAAAAAAGAGAAAGAATTCTACGGGTATTACTGACACACTCTGATGGCTCATTATATCAATTTCTTATATCAAAGGAAGCAGGGTGCTCACAACCTTGGACGCATTCATTCTTAAAAAGATTAGAAAAAAAGAATCTTGTAAAAAAAGATCAAGTTCTTGATATCCCGGGATTGTTTAATTACTGGATAGACATAAACGAGTATCCACCGTATAGAGAATATAATATACAAAATCCTTTGGTTCTTTTAAAAAAAACGACTCTAAAATATGCCTTAACAACATACTATGCCGAATCCTTTGTACAAAATTATTTGTTTCCATCGCGTGTTGAGATTTACATAGATGAAAAAGAGGCACTAGCATGGCATGAGTTACTTACTGAAAATGGTCTTGTTGGAAAAGGAAATTTCAGGTTACTCTTGGAGGACAACCATATATTTTATCACAATATAACAAAAGAAGGCATTAATATTGTTTCAATACCACAATTAATTTTAGATCTTTTAAGAGAAAAGGGTGTTGCAGAAGAGGCTGGAAAAATGCTAATGGCGAGAGAATATCATGACCTTATACCAAAAATATGAAACAGATAATTCATACAAATATTTACAACAGATTTTAGATTTTTTGGAAGAACCAATTTGTATTTTGGGTGGATGGGCAGTATTTTTTACGGTAAATGAAATGTATAAAAAAGAAACAGGATCCGACTATTTAGGGTCAAAGGATATTGACCTGGGATTTCATATAGAAATGAATTTTAAGGAGCAGCAATTAAAAAATACAATGATAGAAAAAACGATATCACTACTGGAGAAAAACGGTTTTCAACCACAAGGATCTAGATATTATAAAGATATATCGATCGAAAGTGGAAGAGAATTAACGTTAAAAGAATCAAAAAATGAACCTACACACAATATATTCAAGATTTATATAGATTTAATGGTTGATAATGTACACCCTTTGTTTAAAAAGATTTTCAAATTTGATCCACTTGATGAAGATCTATTAAATCTGGTATTTGAAAAAACCGAAATGAGAACAGAACTTACAAAATTCAAAAAACTTTTGTGGTTCCCAACACCTGAAATATTGCTTTCAACAAAGATAAAAAGCTTACCTAATAGAACAGGGGACAAAAGAATAAAGGATATCTGTGATATCTATGCGATATCTTTTTTTTCTAATAAAAAAGTTAAGGAATTGATGGCTTCATCCCGAAATAGATAATTAAGGAAGAAACATTCATTTTTTCACTAGATGGGATGTACAAAGAAAAGGATAAATCCAACAGTCGCGAACCATGTGAACCGCAACTTCACCGCCGATT
>Ga0315282_10016282_pt1 | contig 10880 bp, 9 predicted proteins | sample YL17G07_20_MG_FD_203693 | JGI IMG/M metagenome (GOLD analysis project Ga0315282, IMG submission 203693) | Sediment microbial communities from Yellowstone Lake, YNP, Wyoming, USA - YL17G07_20 | ecosystem: Environmental > Aquatic > Freshwater > Lake > Sediment | place: USA: Wyoming | collected...
GGGGCTTTATAAGGATGCGGTCCTTGCCAAGCCGCAAAGCTACGCCTATTCCTTTCCGGATGTGCTGACCTTCTATGATGCGCCGACGCCGATCGAACAGGAGCTTTTCGTCATGTTCCTCGAACACCGGATGAGGACCTTCCAGGGGACCTTCCACGGCAACCCGGATTACGCCCTCTGGTACGGCTGGAGCGAGCTGGTCCAGGATCTCTCCCGGATCAAGCTTCAGGCCGCTGAGCTGCGCCGGAAGCTCGCTAAATAAGCACCTGCTCAACCAGGATCCGAAGAAGTTATTTGTTCCGAAGAGGACAGAGAGTCATGAAATCGGTCATCAGATTCTTATCATCAGTGAAGCTGGCCATCGTCCTATTGATCATTCTGGCTTCGACCTCGATCGTGGGGACTCTGATCCCGCAGCAGAGAATGCCTTCGGAATATCTGGCTCATTACGGCCAGCTCGGTCATCTCCTGATGCGTCTCCAACTGACGAGGCTCTACCACTCGTTCTGGTTCGTCGCCCTGCTGTCTTTCTTCGCTCTCAACATCTCCGTCTGCACGCTTGAGCGCCTCTCAGCCAAATTCCGCAAAACATTCAGCCCCAAGCCGGAAACGGAGCCGAAGGCGCTGCTGGCCTTGAAGATCAAGGACCATTTCAAAAAGAACCTGGGTCTCTCCCAAGCCGGAGTGGAAGTAACCGATGAACTCAGAAGGCGCGGCTATCGGATCCGAGCCAAGCAAAAGGAGACGACTCACTTTCTGCTCGCCCGGAAGAGGATCTCAAGCTGGTACGGCGCGGACTTCGTCCATCTCGGGCTGCTGGTGATATTGATCGGAGGCATCATCAGCGGACTGATGAGCTTCCGGGAGAGTCTGAGTTTCACTGGTCAGCAGACCCTTGCCGTCTCCAAAGCCTCGTTCCAGGTGAGGCTCGATAGATTTGAGACCGAGTTTTATCAGAACGGGGCGGTGAGAGATTGGATCAGCACCTTAACCATAATGGAGAATGGCCGGCCTGTCCTCAGCCGAGCCGTCGAAGTCAACCATCCCCTTTCCTATCGAGGGTTTGTTTTTTACCAGAGCGGCTACGGCTGGGATTGGGAAAAGCCGACACTCGAATTGGTGGCCAAAAAGAAAGATGATACCGCCTTTTCCCAGGCCATCCAGCTCAAGGTGGGTGAAAAGGCCAAGCTCCCTAACACCGCCGTAGAGATCGTTGCCCGCCGGTTCGTTCCCGATTTTATGATCGATGATAAGAACGAAGTCGTGACGCGATCGCTTGAGGCCAATAACCCGGCGGCCCTGATCGAGGGCTGGGAAGCCGGGCAGCAACTTTTTTCCGGCTGGATATTCGCAAAGTTTCCAGATTTCGGCCGGATGCATTCCAGCAAAGAGACGAACCTCTCTTTCGAGCTCAAGGATTTCAAGGCCGGCCAGTACTCGGTCATTGAAGTCGCCAGGGACCCCGGCGTCAACGTAATCTGGCTTGGCTGCGCCCTTTTGATGGCGGGGCTTTTTTTGGCCTTTTACTGGCCTGCCAGGGAGATCAAGGTAATCCTGGAAGAGGCCCAGGGGAAGACCGAGGTCATGGCGGGCGGAATCGCCGCCAAAAGCCGGGAGGCTTTCGAGAAGGAGTTCCAGGAACTGATGGCAGCCCTCAGGAGGTCGAAATGAACGAATCGACGATTTTTCTCCTGACCTTTATCATCTATGTTCTCTCCGCTCTGTTCTACTTTTCCTTTCAATTCTCCAAAAAAGACAAGTTCGCCAAAACGGGATACGCGCTGGCCGTGGCAGGTCTGATTCTTCATACCGCCGCCCTGATCATCCGGACCATCGAGAGCAAACATGCGCCTTTCACCAATATGTATGAATCGCTCTCTTTTCTGGCCTGGTCTTCCATCCTGGCCTACGTCATCATTGAAAAGGTGTATAAAATAAAGCGCGCCGGGGCCTATTTCCTGTTGATCGTCATTGCCCTCATGGCGCTCGCCTCTTCTCCTGTGATGCCGAAAGGTGCGACTCCGTTGGTGCCCGCCCTCCAGAGTTACTGGCTCTGGCTGCACGTTTCGGTCACTTTGCTGGGAGAAGCGTTTTTTGCCGTCGCCTTGGTCACCAGCATCATGTATCTCGTTGCCGATTCTACGGAAAGAAAAGGAAAGGCCATTAAATCCGGACTCTCGTCCGAGAAGCTCGACTCGATCAGCTATCGCTGCGTGGCCATCGGTTTTCCACTCTTCACTTTGGGAGGCCTGGTGTTCGGCATGGTCTGGGCTTACAAAGCGTGGGGAACGTACTGGAGTTGGGACCCGAAGGAGGTCTGGAGCTTGATCACCTGGTTCGTCTTCGCGCTCTATCTCCATACCCGGATCGTCATGGGCTGGAAAGGTCGTCGCTCAGCCTTTATCGTCGTCGTCGGCTTTCTGGCGGCCATTTTCACCTACTTCGGCGTCAACTATCTTTTGGCGGGTTTGCATAGCTATGCATAAATAGTGAGCAGTGAGCTGTGAGCACTGAGCAGCAAAAATTCCTCTAAGAGGATTAAACGCATCGATCAAGCGGCCGTTGACTAATGACGAGTGACTGGTGACGTGGGATTGGTGATCTGAAATTGTGGGCTCGGAGATCCAATGGATAAGAGGGCAAAAAAAAGATTCCTCATCCTGGGCGTGATCTTCGCCGGTCTTTTAATCTTTCTGATCGTCTCGGCCGAGATCACGTCCACTTCCCGATTCTGTTCGACCTGTCATTATATGAAGCCCTTCTATCAGAGTTGGAAAACGTCCTCCCACAGCCACATCGCCTGCAGCACCTGCCACTATCCACCGGGCATTCGCTCATTTTTCCGGGCCAAGGTCGAAGGCCTGATGCAGCTGGGGCGTTACTGGACCAAGCTCTATCTCAAGTCCAAACCTTGGGCCGAAATTCCGGACGAGAGCTGCCTCCGGCCGGGCTGCCACGAAAAACGTCTTCTCCAGGGCCGGGTCAAATTCAAGAAGATCGTCTTCGATCACAAGGTCCACCTGACCGACCTCAAGCGGGGGAAGCGCCTCCGCTGCACGAGCTGTCACTCCCAAATCGTCCAGGGGGAACACATCACGGTCACGGAAGGCACTTGCTTTGTCTGCCATTTTAAGGAGAGCAAAGCCTACCCGGCGATCAGCCAGTGCACTCACTGTCATCATCGGGAGGAGTTGACCCCGCCCAGCCAGACCCGGTTTGACCACACCGTCGTCTTCGCCAACGGCTTCAATTGCGACAAATGCCACAGCCGGACAATCGTCGGCGACGGCGCCGTTCCGAGGGAAAATTGCTACAAGTGCCACTTCGAAAGAGAGCGTCTCGAAAAGTACAATGATACGAACCTCATCCATTTGAATCACATCTGGCTCCACAAAATCGAGTGCAACCAGTGCCACCTGCAGATTCAGCACAAGATCGTCCGGGATATCGAAACCCTGGCCGACTGCCGGACCTGTCATACGGGGACACACCAGGCCCAAAAGATCCTGTACACGGGCGAGGGCGGCAGGGGGATCGCCCATCCCCAGCCGAACATCATGCTGGAGAAGGGGCTGAGCTGCAAAGGCTGCCATATGTTTCACGAGGAAACGGGCGGCCAGAATGTTAAGAGCGGAACCTACGTTTCCCGGGAGCAGGCCTGCGAATCTTGCCACGGCAAAGGCTTCGGGAGAATCCTCAAGGGCTGGGAGACTTCGACGGCCCAGAAACTGACCGAGATCAAGGCCGTTTTTGGGAAGGCCAGAGCGGAAATCGGCCGGTCGCAAAGCCCCCAGAAAGCCAAAGCCGAGGCGCTCCTCCAGGATGCCGCTTTCAACATTGACGTCATCGAAAGAGGCAAGAGTGTTCACAACGTCACCTACTCCCAAGAGCTGATCGCAGCGTCCTACTTGAAAATTGAAGATGCCCTCCAGTTGGTCGGTTCGAGCTATAAACCTGAGAAGCCGGCCCTAGGAACGGCAGCGGTTCCGAATCAATGCACTCTCTGCCACACGGGCATCGAAGAGAACTCCGGGCAAGTCTTCGGGCTTCGATTCACCCATCGGGATCACTTGGTCGAACAGCAAATCTCCTGTTCGACTTGCCATTCCAACGCCAGACGCCACGGAGAATTTGTGGCCACCAAGGAATCCTGCGCCCCCTGCCATCATAAGGACCCGAAGCAAGACTGCGGAACTTGCCACGAGATTCAAAAGATAGTCTATCAGGGCGGGACTGTGGGAGGCCTCCGATTGACCAAGAGCGTAATGTCTGAAGCCGAAATCGATTGCACCGGCTGCCACAAAGACGCCCGCAACACGATCGTCCGCAGCGATGGGAAAACCTGCGCCGGTTGCCACGAGCCGAGCTATACAACGATGTTCGGGGAATGGCAGTCCTCGATCGCGAGCCTTGTCAAATCGATCCGAGCCTCGATCGATGGCCTGAAAAAACAAAATCCCGCCCAGGAGCAGAAAAATTCACTGCAACGGATCGAAAGTGGACTTGTCTCGATCGAGCTCGATGGAAGCCAGGGAGTCCATAGCTACGTTGCACTGGAAGAGGTCTTGACAGGCTACAAGAAAATGCTAGATTCTATGGTGAAAATATCCGGCCATGACTAGACGGCGGTTCATCGATGTTCTCCTCGGCGGCTCTCTGACCGCGACCGCGATCGCTTTCCTTTATCCCGTGATTCGCTACCTCATTCCTCCACGCCAGCAGGAAGCGGTGATGAAAAAAGTGGTCGCCGCCAAGATCGGGGAGCTTGCCCCCAACAGCTCGAAAATCTTTAAATTCGGATCATCCCCAGGCCTGCTTATCAACACGCAAGAGGGCAAGCTGTTGGCCTTCTCGGCCATCTGTACCCATCTAGCCTGTACTGTCCATTATGAGAGCGATTCCGACAGCATCTACTGCCCCTGTCACGGCGGGCGCTTTGACCTCGCCGGCAATGTGATCGCTGGGCCGCCGCCGGCGCCCTTAGAGGCGTTCAAAGTCGAGATCGCGGGAGACGAGATCGTCGTATCCGCGAAGTCATAAAATGGCGCATTTGCTCAAAGATATCTGGACCTACTTCGACGACCGGCTGAGGCTGTCGGCCGGGCTCGAGTTCGGGCGGAAAAAGAAAGTTCCCGAGCACAGCTATTCCTTCTGGTACTATTTTGGCGGGATCTGCCTCTTTCTCGTCGGCATCCAGGTCCTGACCGGAGTTCTGCTCCTCCTCTACTACACTCCGTCCATCGACGCAGCTCACGAGAGCATCGTCTTCATCATGAGCCAGGTCCGGTTCGGCTGGCTCATCCGTTCGGTCCACAGCTGGACGGCCAATATTCTTATCGGGGCTATCTTCGTCCACATGTTCAGCAGCTATTTCCTCAAAGCCTACCGGCCGCCGCGGGAGCTTACCTGGGTCAGCGGCTTCCTCTTGCTGATTATTTTTCTGGCGTTTGGCTTCAGCGGCTATCTGCTTCCCTGGAATGAGCTGTCTTTTTTTGCCACAAAAGTCGGCACAGATATCGCCGGCGTGGTGCCCCTTGTCGGGAAGGCCGTTAAAGCGTTCATCCTAGGAGGAGCCCAGGTCTCGGGAGCAACCCTGAGCCGGTTTTTCTGGCTCCACGTAGCCATTTTGCCCCTCCTCACGTTAGGTGTGCTGGGAGTGCACTTGTTGCTTGTCCAGATCTTGGGGATGAGCACGCCGATCGGCCTCCCCGCATCTTCCGCCCGGGACGTGTCCTTCTTCCCCGACTTCCTGATTAAGGACTCCCTGGGCTGGACTCTGATCCTCGTCCTCATCGGTGTCCTCTGCGTCTTTCTGCCCTGGGAAGTCGGTCTAAAGGCCGACCCCTTTGCCCCCACCCCCCTGGGAATCAGGCCCGAATGGTATTTTACGTTCATGTTCACGACGCTTAAGCTCATTCCTTCCCACATCCTGACTCTTGAAGGCGAAGTCCTGGCTATTCTGGCCTTTCTGGCAGGCGGTCTTTTGTGGCTGACTGTCCCGTTCCTTGATCGCCGGGCCGCCAGAGAGCAGAGAAGCCGCTTTTTTACGGTCGCGGGTTTGGTCATTGTGGTCTATATCGTTGCGTTGACGGCCCTGACCTATCTTTTTCCGAAACTGAAGTAATATGAAAAAACTCGCCGCTCTCGCCTTTCTAACCCTCGTCCTCGCTTACTTCCTCTTCGGACAAAAGAACTCATGCATCGAATGCCATCAAGGATTGGAAAAGGAGCTGCAGGAACCGGTGAAGGCCGTTCAAACCGACGTCCACATCCAGTTCGGGCTGGGCTGCCAGGACTGTCACGGCGGGAACTCCGGTCAATCCGACGTCGAGCTCGCCAAGGACAAGACGTTCAAGGGAGTGCCCAAGAGAAATCAGGTCCCCGAATTCTGCGGCTCCTGCCATTCTGATTCGGTCTATATAAAAAAATACAATCCAAAACTCAGGGTTGACCAATTGCGCCTGTACTGGACCAGTCAGCACGGCCAACTGCTCAAAAAGGGAGACCTCAAGGGCGCAGTTTGCACGGATTGCCACGGCCATCACGGGATCCAGCCGGCGAATCGCCCCAAGTCCATGGTCTTTCCCTGGAACATTCCCCAGACCTGCGGCCGCTGCCACGCCGACCCCGAGTACATGAAATTATACAAAATCCCGACCAACCAGCTGTCCGAATACAAACAGAGCGTCCATGCTCAGGCCCTGTTCGAGAAGAAAGACCTCTCGGCGCCTGTCTGCAACGATTGTCATGGAAATCACGGGGCAAGCCCTCCTGAGGTTGCATCTGTGGCCTTTGTCTGCCGCCAGTGTCATCCGACCAACGGCAAGCTGTTCTCCCAGAGCCCGCACAAAAATGCTTTTGATGAGCTTGGGCTTACCGAGTGCGGAGCCTGTCACGGCGACCACAAAATCTTAAGACCGACGGATGCGCTTCTGGGCGTAGGTAAAGACTCCATCTGTATCCAGTGCCATGACGCCGGATCTAAAGGGTACGATGTCGCTTCGCAGATGTCCCAAAAGCTCACCGGGTTCCTGGCCAGATTCCAAGAAGCCCAGGCCCTGCTTTCCAAAGCCGAACAACAAGGTGTTGAGGTCACTGACCCGAAGTTTAAGCTCCAGGACGCCAACACCTTGCTCATCCAAATTCGAAACCTCAGCCATGCTTTGTCCCTCCAAGACTTCGGAGAAAAAATTGCCGAGGGCGGGAAAGTCGTAGCCGAGGTTCAAAAGGCAGGAATAGCGGCCATGAAAGAAGCCAAATTCAGGAGAACGAGTCTGGCCATAGTTACCCTGATTCTCTTCCTCCTGGCCGTGGCTCTTTTTGCCAAGATCAGGGAAATGAGAAAGCGGCAGCCGTAGGCAGCCCGTTCCCATTTTGCTGCTCCTTCTCACGCCTCAGTTTTCACTCGATGAGGCGATTGACAAGATCGGTCTTATGAAATAATATAAGCATTCCCAAGAAGGAGGCCCGATGAAAAAGGTCCTTATCGTTTGTGCGATTGTGTTTGCCGCCTTAGCGTTGAGTTATCTTTTTGGTCAGACTCCGACTTACGTGGGCGCGACCAAGTGCAAGATCTGCCACCAGACGGAAAAGCAGGGCCAGCAGTACCCGATCTGGGAAAAATCGAGCCACTCCCAATCGGCGGCTGTCCTGAGCACAGACAAAGCTAAGCCGATTGCCCAACAGGCCGGCGTTCAGGATCCAGCCACGGACTCAAAGTGCCTGCAGTGCCATTCTCCTCTATTTGAAAAGGCCTCCGAGATCAAGAATGAAGGCGTGACCTGCGAGGTCTGTCATGGCCCGGGGAGTGAATACAAAAAACTGGCCGTGATGAAGAACAAAGATGAGGCGGTTAAGAACGGCCTGATTCTTTATGCCAATCCTGACATCATCAAAACCCACTGCCTGACCTGCCACGAAAAAGATCATGGCAAACCGTTCGATTTTACCGCCTCCTGGGAAAAGATCAAGCACACCGTGCCCGGGAAATAAGCCGGCCACTTTTTTCCAGACCTTGGAAAAAGACAGAAAGCTCACCACATCTATTTTTTTCGGTCTTGTCTTTCTCGCGCTCCGGTCGGGCCTTTTTCCCCAAGCACCTACTGCCCCACCCGCCGGGAATTCGAATTGCCTGGTTTGTCACAGCGATCGGTCTCAGGGTCGGACGAACAGAAACTTCCAGATCAATGAAGAGGCCTTCAAGTCGTCCGTCCACGGGGACCTGAGGTGCACAGATTGTCATGTGATCACGGCTTGGGCCGAAGGGGCAGAGCTGCCCCACTCCAAAACCCTGCCCGACGTCGATTGCACTCGGGTTTGCCATCGCCAGAGCGAACCTCTCCGTCCGGGAGAGAGCCCCCTTTCTTATCCCGACAGCGTCCACGGAAGGGCCTACCTCCAAAGAGGGAACAAGGAAGTCGCCAAGTGCTGGGATTGCCACGGGAAGCACAACATCAAAAAGATCTCCGACCCCGAATCCACGGCCAACCGAAACAATATTCCCCTCACCTGCTCCATATGCCATGAGAATATGGCCGTGGTTATCAAATACAACATCCACCGCGAAACCCCGTATCAAGAGTACCTGGGGAGCGTTCACGGGAAGTCCCAACCTCAAGCCGGGCTAGCCTCTTTCGCGGCCGTTTGCACCGACTGTCACGGCGTCCACGATATCCAGGGCATCGCCGATCCTCAGCGGATGGCCAAGAAGCCGGACACGTGCGGAAAATGCCATCTCCGAATTTTTGAGGAATACAAAGAAAGCATTCACGGGAGAGAGGCGCTCAAGGGAAACGTGGACGCCCCTCTCTGTGTCGACTGCCACGGCGAACACGCCATCAGCTCGCCGCTCAGCAAGGGGGCCCCGACCTCCGCCGCAAGGATTCCTGATACGTGTTCCAAATGCCATGCCCGGCCGGAAATCATGCAAAAGTATGGTGTCCCGGCGGATAGGATCGGGAGCTTTATCGAAAGCCTGCACGGCATCGCCATCGGCTTTGGCGATCGCGCCGCGGCCAACTGCACAAGCTGCCACGGGGTTCATGGCATCCTGCCGGCGAGCGATCCGCGTTCTCCGATCAACCCGGCCAACCTGCCCAAGACCTGCGGCCAAAAGGACTGCCATCCCGGGATGCCCGAAAAAATAAAGAACTCGAAGATCCATTTCAGCCCGAGTCAGAAAAGCTCGGGGCCTGCTTTTTATGTTCAGAAGGTCCTCCTCTGGATGATCTTCGTGCTCGCCGCCGTGACCATCCTCTGGTTCATCCCCGGGTTCATCAGAAAAATAAGACTCGTGAAGAAGAGATGACCGGTCGAGGGAAAACGCTTTTCTGTCTGGCCGCGATCGGCCTGATATTTTTTTCTCGCTGGTCAAGCGCCGCGGTGAATGAAGACTGCCTGGCCTGCCACGGCGACCAGGGTCTCAAGTCTGAAAAAGGCCAATCCGTTTTCGTGGACAAGGACAAGTTCGCCGCCTCGGTCCACGGCCAGGCCGATATTTCCTGCACGGGCTGCCACGCCGACCTCAAAAGCGTCAAGGACTTTCCCCACGCCGCGTCTCTGAAAGCGGTGGACTGCGGCGGTTGTCATGCCCAGGCGGCGAAACGCCTGTCGGGAAGTGTCCATGATCCTGTCTTAACAAAAAACGGACCTGTCCCTGTGAACTGCAAGGACTGCCACGGCAGCCATGAGATCAAAGCCAAGGACGACATCGACTCGATGGTTTTCCCGCTGAATCTGCCCCAGACCTGTGAGCGCTGCCATCTGGGGAAAGTCAAGACGAAGAAGGGTCAGCAGTTCATCAGACAATATGAACAAAGTATCCATTTCCAGGGGCTTCAGATGGCCGGGCTGACGGTATCGGCCGACTGCAGTTCATGTCACGGCTCTCACGATATCAAAAAGGTCGAAGATTCCGCGTCCCAAGTCTCGAGGAAGAACATCATCCGGACCTGCGGACGCTGCCACGTAGGCGTGGAAAGAGATTATCTCGAAGGTGTGCACGGCAAGGACTATGTCAAGGGCATCAAGGACGTCCCCGTCTGCACCGATTGCCACAACGAACACGAGATCCTTTCCCACCAGGATTTGGGCTCGCGCGTCTATGCAACGAAGGTTGCCGCCGTTTGCAGCCGCTGCCACGACGACGAAACGCTCGCCCGCCAGTACGGATTCCTGACCTCGAGGCTCAAAACATACTCCAATTCCTTCCACGGGACCGCATCCAGGTTCGGCGAAATCCGGGTCGCCAATTGCGCCAGCTGCCATGGATTTCACGACATCCGGACATCTTCCGATCCGAAGTCTCCCATCAACTCCCAGAACCTTCCCAAGACCTGCGGAAAATGCCACCCCGGCGCGGGGATCAATTTTGCCAAGGGAAAGATCCACGTTATGTCCGAAAAAACGACCAACCGCTCGGCCTATATCGTCAAGATCTTCTATATCGTCATGATCGCCGGGATTATCTCCGTTTTTGTTATTTTTATCGCGGCTGATCTGTTCGCTCGATTGAGGCAGGCATGGAAAAAATAGGCGATCCCGAACTCATCCGCGACGACGAAGTCTTCCTGCGGATGAACCTTGCCGAGCGGATCCAGCATATCATCCTCCTCAGCACTTTTTTCATCCTCATGATCACCGGACTGCCCCTGATGTTCTATGAAATGAAGTTTTTCAAATCCGTTTTCGCGCTGGAAAAAAGCTTCTATGTCCGGGGGATTCTCCACCGGGCGGCGGCAGTGACACTCATCGTCAATATCGTCTGGCACCTCGGCTACACGGCCTTCACCAGGCGCGGCCGGCAGAATTTAAGGGAGATGATACCGGGTTTCCGGGACTTCCGAGACGCCTTTGAGCAATTCTGGCACAACCTCGGCTTG
>Ga0315282_10016283_pt1 | contig 10880 bp, 8 predicted proteins | sample YL17G07_20_MG_FD_203693 | JGI IMG/M metagenome (GOLD analysis project Ga0315282, IMG submission 203693) | Sediment microbial communities from Yellowstone Lake, YNP, Wyoming, USA - YL17G07_20 | ecosystem: Environmental > Aquatic > Freshwater > Lake > Sediment | place: USA: Wyoming | collected...
TGAGTCACTGAGTCGCAAAGTCGCTGAGGGAACAAGACGCTAAGACGCTGAGACGCTCAGACACTGAGACAAAGCAAAGATATCGACATCCGGGGCCGTTCCCTCGGCCTTCGGCCTTATGCCTTACGCCTTTCTGTACCCCACGCTTTTCCTTTGCGCCCTTTGCGACCTTTGCGGTTTCGCTTGCGTCCCCGGAACGCGCCGGTCACTTCCCTCACGGCCACTTCAACACGCTCCTTGCCATGTCCATGAATTTTTTGGGGAGGAAGCGGACGGCGGCGTCCGAGGCGGCGAGGACCTGGTTCATGGTTTCGAAGACGTCCTCCTCGCCGGCCCAGTGGCGTCTAGCGGCGGCGCGGATGCTCTCGCTCTTCGGGTCGAGGAACCGGCTGAGCCCCAGTGCGAGAACGACGAGGTCGTCGAGCCAGCCGACGACGGGAATGACGTCGGGGATGATGTCCACCGGGTTGACGACGTACATGACGATGGCGACGAGGACGGCTTTCTTCCCAGCGGGCACACTCCGGTCGAAGAGGAGTTTGACGGCGAGGTGGAAGAGGTCCGGGACGAGCGCGAGGTATCCGACGAGCCGCTCGTAGGCGGTGGGATCCTTGCGCCCCGACTTCGCCCGGCGCCTCGCGAGCTGGCCGCGGATGCGCCGACGGAGCCGCTGGTAGAAGTCCAGAAGCTCATGCTCGTCCTTCGGCGGCTCGATGCTCATGCGTTCGCTCCTGCGGACGGCGAATGGAATTCGCGGAGCCCATTATAGGCACCCGCGGGCGGGATGCAAGCAATTGGCGGCTGGTTGGGATTGCGGTGGCGCGCTCGGCTCGGGGAGAAATACCCCTCATCCCGACCTTTAGTCGCCAATCCGTGTGGCGACCTCTCCCCGAGGGGAAGTCTGCAAGTCGCAAGTGGACAAGTCCCAAGTCAACAAGCCGCCCCCTCACCCCGACCCTCTCCCTCAAGGGGCGAGGGGGAAGAGTCGCCCCTCACCCCGACCTTTAGTCGCCTGTCCGTGTGGCGACCGCTCGTCCCCCGGTGAACCAGGGACAAACCCTGAAGAAGGACAGGGGATCGCGGGGCAGGAGAGAAGCCGAACCAGCCGTGCGGGGCCCGTGGAGAATGTCCGACCCGGAAACGAGGAATTTACACAACTTTGACTTGACAGGGTCGGCGGCACTAGCTTACTCTTCGCCATCAAATATGTCGTCTTGCCAACTATCGTGCCGTTTCAAGCTACCTTTGGCCATCGCGGCGCGAGGAACGAAAGACGCCTATGTGAGGAGCGCATGGCATGAGAATCGGAGTTTTTGTGAGCACGTGTTTTCTAGCCGCGGCGGCGGCGTTTTTGGGCGCTCGCGGCTACTCGCAGGAGAAGCCGCTGTCGGAGGAACAGAAGCAGGCGATGCAGGAGTATATGGCCCGGTCGAATGCCCTGGATAAGGAGCAGTCGGAGGCATGCGTTGTGCTTTCCGAGTGGTGCATCGACCACGACCTGCTGGATGAGGCCATCGACCAGCTCACGGTATCGGCCACGATGAACTCGCGGAGCGATCGGGGTCTTGCGGCATGGTCCAAGCTAGCAGAACGGATCCCGCGCGTCCAGGCCGGCATCCAGGTCGCGTTCGACGACGGCACGATCATTCGGGGGACATGCTCGCCCAAGCCTCTCCTCGTCCGGCACAAGGGGGGAATCTTCATCGCACCGATCGAGCGAGTCAGGAGTCTGACGTTCCTCCTGACCAGGGGACAAGACTCCGTGTTCAAGATCGACACGGTATGGGGCGTGCTGGAAGGCACACTGATGGATCGCTCGATGGTCGTCAAAAGCAACCTGGGCGAAGTCACGGTTCCCCTGGACAAGATTCGGACGTTGACGGTGGAGACCACGCAGCAGCCCAAGCCGGACGCGGACCCCGCCTCGCAGATGCGCTGCTGCCTCGAGACGCTCGGCAAGACCAACAACGCGTACGCCCTGTACGGAGCGGCGCAGTACTATTGCCAGCAGACCCGCGGCACGGAGATGCACGGACTCGCCAAGAACAGTCTGGACACCGCAAAGGCGAGGATTGAAAAGGAACGAGCCAAATATCCGTCGCTGCGGTGTCAGGCGCCGGTGGAGATGGACCGTGTGGTGCTCCAGGACGGGACGGAGATGGTCGGACAGATTCGCGCTCGCTCCCAGACGCAGATCGCCATCGACGTGCCGGGTGTGAACGGGCCGGAACATAAACAGGTCCAGACGGAGCAGGTCAAGAGTATCGGCCGCGCCAAGGTGGCCTTTGAACTCGTCAACCGAAGCACGCGCGGGGGCCTGTGCAGGGATTTCCTGGCCGCGGTGGACTCGGGACAGCCCGTGTCGGTATTGACGGTCTGGGGGAAACTCTGGTGCGAGTTCCCCGAGGAAGACTGGGAGAAGGTGGTCACCGGGATGCTGGAGGCGAAGGGCCCGCCCGGGAACCCCCTCAAGACGGGGGCGACGCTGGACAAGGCACCTGCCCGGCCTGCGACGGCACGGGTGTTGCCGCGCAGTCGGGCGCCGGGATTTTCACAATCAACGAGCCGTGTGAACGATGCGGAGGAAAAGGACGGGTCACGTGCCCGAAGTGCAAGAAGGGGGTCATCGTCTGTCCGCGCTGCGGGAACAGCGGAAAAGTCACCACGGACACTCCCTGCACCTCCTGTGCCGGCAAAGGGACGACGCCGTGTTCTTCCTGCGAAGGGTCGGGCATCCGTCATGAGTTGAAGCTGGGACAGCCGCCCGCACCGGGGCCGGGCGTCGCCGGAGTGCCGGAGGCAAAGCCCCGGCTCCTGCGGATGGAGAAGTACACGAAGACGGGCAACCCGCGCGCGGAAGAGTACAAGACCAAGGCGCGAGCACTCGGCAAAGAGCAGATGCAGGCGCGGCTGAACCTCGCCCGGTGGTGCGTGGAAAAGGACCTCGTCGACGAAGCCCAGGTGCAACTGCTCGCCGTCGCCGCCATAGACCCCAAGAACGATCAGCTCCTCGCCGGCTGGGCCCAGGTCGCGGAGAAGGCGCCGTGCAAGCAGGTGGTGCTCCGTGCGACGCTTTCCGACGGCAACGTCATCAAAGGGACGTGCTCGCCGCGGCCCTTCCTCCTCCGTCACAAGGACGGGGTCCTGATGGTCTCCCTCTGGAACCTCAAGAGAATCCGTCTGCTCGGTGTGGTCGATAAGACGCCGAACGTGGAGCTGGAAACGACGGAAGGAACCATCCAGGGATTGCTCACCGCGCCGCCGCTCGTCATCAAGACGGCCGTCGGAGAGCTGAACGTGCCGTTCGACAAGATCGAGCGGATCACCATCGGAGAGGAAGAGGAGCCGAAAGCTCCGGAGGGGACGGAAACCCCGGGAGAACCGGGGGCTCTGGAGAAGCCGGCGACTCCGGGAGAACCGAAGGTCGCGGAGGTCCCGGAGAACCGGAAAGAACCGAAGGCCCCGGCGGTCGGCGAAGCCCCGAGAGAAGTGGTGCTCGACTGGAACAAACACCTCGAAGAACTCCGGGGAAAAGGTCTCGACGTCGTGTTCGTGTTCGACTCGACCGGCTCGATGGGCGGGATCATCCTCGAAGTACGGCAGCGCATCCGCCAACTGGCGACGGCTGTGACCCGTCTCGTCCCCGGCGCACGGCTGGGTCTCGTGACGTATCGCGATATCAGGAAGTATGACATGGATGACTACCAGTACACCGTCCGGTCCACGCCGCTGACGACCGCGGATGCCAACGGACTTGCGAGGCTGGAGAAATTCCTGAGGGAGACGGAAGCGTTTGGCGGCGGGGACGTCCCCGAGGCCGTCTACGAGGGTGTCCAGACGGCGATGGAAAAGGCGGGGTGGAGGGCGGATGCGACGAAGATCATCATCGTCTTCGGAGACGCCCCGCCCAGGCCCGAGAACAACGGAGTGGCGAGGCTGTGCCAGATGTGTCGTCTGTGGCACGACCGGACGGGCGGCATTGTTTCGTGCATCCATACGACCGGTGGAAACAGACTTCTGCCGGAATTCGCGCAAATGGCGAAGGCCGGCGGCGGGGAAGCCACGACGCTGCTCGAGGAGCGAACGATCATCAAGCAACTCGCCGTCTACATCTTCGGGTCACGGTGGGAAAAGGAACTCGAAAAGGTCTGGGAGTAACGGAAACCGGCGAAGGACACGCGCCAGCCCATGAGGCTGTGGAAGATCAATTGCGTTTTGCTCACGGCGGAAGGTCTCCTCGCCGTGCTTCTATCCGCATATTGGGATGCAAAGCTCCCTCCGAACGCTCCGATCTATTTCCTCGGATGGTCCCTGTCGCGACAAGAGGGTCTTGCTCTTCTCGACCGGATCGGCGTCTGCTCCCTTGTCCTGGGGTTCGTGGGTTATGTTGTGGCGGAGTGCGTCGTCTGGTCGCGGGAACGTCCGCGCGACGGATCCATGCCGTGATGACGGCGCCTTGTGCCACTGGCGGCTTGTCCGCCAGTGTCTTTCTGCCACGGAGAACGCGATGGAAAAAGCACTGGTCCCGATGAATCGGGACCAGTGGCATAAAGAGTCCGTTGGCAGCCCTACATGAACTTATGAAATGCAGCACTTCGCCGATCCGTATGGCGACCTCTCCCTCTAGGGGAGAGGAAGCACCACCCATCCCCTCTGGCCGCGCGCGAGGGTTATCCTACACCGCAGAGATCGCAGAGGTCACAGAGACTGGAAACTGGAAACTAGACCGGTCCCGATGAAATCGGGACCTCACTGGAAACTGGGACTCTGCGGGCGATGCCCTGTTTCCAGTCAGTCCCGACGGAAGTCGGGACGATCCAGTCCCCAGTTTCTAGTTTCCTCTGCAACTTCTGTGGTAACAAAACAGATACCCTTTGTGCTCTCTGTGTCCTCGGTGGTCGAACAAGAGATAGCCCTCGGGTCACGGCAGAAAGGGGTCACGGGAAAAAGCAGTTGCGGGATCGGTCGGCCCGCAATAGAATTCGGCGTTTCCCCGATGACCTTCGGAAGGCACATGTCCGAGAAGAATCACGACATCCTGGACGTTCCGCCGGAGTCAGTCGCCGACGAGACGCACCGCCGCCGGGGGATGTTCTTCCTGGGACTGGCGGTGGCGTGGGTCGGGATCACCATGGCGATGCAGATGGGACTGAACGCGAACTTCCTGGCGGACGAGATGAAACTCACGGGGTCGCAGTTGGGGTGCCTGGAGGCGGCGCGGGAAAGCTGCGGCGTCATCGCCCTCGGGGTGCTTGCGATCCTCGCGGGTTTCGCCGAGCCGTTCGTCGCCGCCGCCATGCTCCTCCTCGTCGGCTTCGGAATCGCCGGCTACTTCCTCGTGCGGGAATACGCGGTCCTGGTGTCGATGAGTCTGGTGTGGAGTCTGGGACTGCACGTCTGGATGCCGCTTCCGAACTCGATCGCCCTGGTGCTTGCAGAGCCGGGACGGTCGGGACACCGGCTGGGACAGATCCAGGCTTCGGGCGCCGCCGGGTTCGGCTCGGGACTCCTCATCGCCTGGGTCCTGACCCTGCTCCACGTGCCGATGCGTCCGCTCTACCTCCTAGCGGCCGGATCCGCGGTGCTGGGAGCGTCCATGTGTCTGGCCATCCCGCGGAAGATCAAGACCCCCGGACCGAGACTCGTCTTCAAGCGCGAGTACTCGCTCTACTACGTGCTCTGTCTCCTGGAGGGCTGGCGGAAACAGATCTCCATATGTTTTGCCGGCTTTCTCCTGGTGCGGGTGCATCACACGCGGCTCGAGGTTCTGCTTCTCCTCTGGGGAGCGGTGCAGGCGATCGGATATTTCGCCTCGCCCCCCGTCGGCCGGCTGATCGACCGCGTGGGAGAGTGCCGCATCCTCCTCTTCTATTACCTGTGTCTGACCGTGTTCTTCGTCGGGTACGCGACGATCGGCGTCCCGTGGGTGCTCTACGCGCTTTTCGTCGTGGACAACGCCTTTTTCGTCTTCGCGATGTCGCTGACGACCTACGTCAACCGGATCGCGCCCAGGCGGGAGCTCACCCCGACGCTGAGCATGGGCGTGGCGATGAACCACGTGTCGGCGGTCACGATGCCGCTCGTCGGAGGCTTCCTGTGGAGTTTCCTGGGCTACCGGTGGGCGTTCCTGATCGGAGCACTGGCCGCGGCGCTCAGCACCCTGGCGGCGCTCCGCGTCCCCAAGCACATGCCCCACAGGCCGATGCCTCCCTTCGCCCCGAGCGAATACTGAGGGCTCCATTTCATAAATTCGTGTAATGCGTAGGCTGTTTCCTTGTGCCACTGGTCCCGATGCATCGGGACCCGCCAGTGTCTTTCTGCCACGGAGAACACGATGGAAGAAGCACTGGTCCCGATGAATCGGGACCAGTGGCACAAAGCGAATACTGAGGCCGAGGGCGACGCATGCATCACCACTACATAACTAAATGCGTATGGAGCTAGGAGGGGATGCCCGGCGCGCCGACAGAGTCCTTCGACGGATGAGTCCTGCCGCCGCCGTGAAACCCAGCGCGAAGAGCGTCAGGCTCCCCGGTTCCGGGACCTCCGTCCACCAGCTCAGCCCGTAGGTCTCGATGCGGTTCCCGCCGCCGAGGAGTCCGACCGCAAGCGTGTAGGTGTCCTCCTCGGCGAGGCGGTAGTAGATGTGCTCGACGCTGTCCACCGCACTGACGGATCGGGCGACGAGCGCACAGTCGGAGTCCCGGTAGAGATAGAGGTTGAGGTCCTCGAACTTGGTCGTGATCCAGAAATAGCCGAGGAGGTTGTCGTCGATCGGGGCGGTGTAGCGGAACCAGTCGAGCGTGGCGACGACGGTGGACCCTGCGGGGACCTTCTCGGTCATGTGATAGAGCTTCATGGCGTGGTTGGTGACGTTGTCGAGGTCCCAGCCGGCGGACTGGACGTTGCCGGGTGACTGCTTTCCGGCGGCGTACTGGTAGATCGCCCGGAGTGCGTTGATGCGGCCGGCGCCCTGGGCGTTGTCGAGAGGCTGGGTCTCGGTGTGGGTCCAGCCGGGAAGTTTCGTGGCCGAATTGAGGATGACGGACTTGATGACGCGCACGTCCCATGTAAATGCGTGATTGTCTCCGTACTGTCGGAGGAGAGCGGCGACCCCGGCGCCGAAGGGCGCCGCCACGCTCGGGTAGGACCCCGGATTCCGGTACCAGTTGTCGACCCCGGTGTGGTCGGGGAGGTAGAGGTTCGTGGAGGGGGCGACGACGTCCGGCTTGCTGCGTCCGTCGGGAGTGGGACCGGTGCCGCTCGTCGACGAGACGTGCTGGAGCGCCTGGTCGAGTCCGCCCACGGTCAACTGGTTGTAGTTCCCGCCCGGGATCGCGACGCTGCCCCCGGCCTGAGCGGTCCCGAAACTCAGGAATGCCCCGCGGTTCACCGCTAGCCAGTCCAGGAACTGTACGAAGGGATACACCCCGTTGTCGGGAATGAACGCAGCAAGAGACATGACGAAGACCTGGCAGCGTCTCCCCTGCGCGTCGCTGGAGGTGAAGTCGAGGAACGCCTGTCGGATGCTGGTTTCGTCGCCCGAGCAGCTTGCCGCCCAGACTTCCGCTTGCGGTGCGACCCCGAGATAGGTCCCGTCGCCTTTCCCGCGTCCCGCCAGGACTCCGGCGACCGCGTTGGCGTGGCCGATCCCGTAGCCGGCGTCACCCCCGTAAAGACTCATGCGCGTGACCCGGCTGGCGTGGTTGTCGGCGGAGACGTAGAAGGTCGCATGGTTCGGGTTGGGGAACATCAGGTCGATCACGCCGGTGATCACGCCTTTTCCCGTGTAGCCCATCTGGTGGACGGGGAGATAGGCGATGTTGTCGGCGCCCGCGGCCAGGGTGAGCGCGTGCACCCGGCCGGCCGATAGAAGCAGTGCCGCAGCAAGAAGAACACCGAAGACGGACCTGTATTTCATGTGAAGGTCTCCCGTGGAGTTTGAGCGTGCGCCTGAGCCTGCCCAGACCGTTTGCGCCGAAAGCTCCTCACTGAGTCAACCACTGCAAATTCCGTGCCAAATGGAAAGAAACTTTCGAAAAGTCGGGAGGGTGCACCCTAACGTCTTGCTGTGCAGGATGTTACGATGACATTTTTCAGCGATGCCGCCCCGTGACTTTTCGATGCGGACCGTCCGGCGTTGCAAAAACAGGACACCCGAGTCCGCCCTTCCCCGGCCGAAACGAAGCTAACGTGTTGACCTGAAAGAGGTTGCGGCTTGTTGAATTTTTTCAACACGGGAGCGACCTCTCCCGCAACAGACCCAAGCGCAAACCCAAGGCACCCGGGTGGCACGGCTTACAGCTTTTTGTCTACTCTTGGCGGCGCCAGACGAGCCGACGCAACCTATTCCCCTCTCCTCCCGACCTGTCGGAGGGAGAGGGTGCGGGTAAGGGGCTTATATGAGAATGCAAGAACTGCGCGCCCCCTCACCCTCGTCCTCTTCCCCTCGAGCGAGGGGTGCGTGTTTGGCCTGTGCGGGCAGCCGGGAGAACACCGGCAATTGCCGTCGCCTGTCTCCTCTCCCTCCGGGAGACGATCAAGGTGAGGGGGAATTTCCCAGACAACCCCCTCATGTGCGGCCCTCTCCCGAGGGGAGAGGGGATTTTTCGCGACCCGTGGCTACTGAGCTTCGTATTACCAAAGTGCTATCGTTGCAAACGGCTTTGTCCCCTCCCCCCAGCGAGGGGGAGGGCAAGGGTGAGGGGGATTTGGCCGGCAAATCGCGCGATTCCGGGCAAAACAACGACCCCTCACCCCGGCCCCCTCCCTCAAGGGGCGAGGGAGAAAGACGTTGCCGAATGGGACATTATCAATACGTGGTTCAGTAAACACGTACAGCGAGGGGGAGAGGGAATAGAGCTCGGCGGAGTTGACAACGCGGCATCAGGCCGCAGGTCTCTCTGAGCTTTCGGCCGTCGGCGGGTCGGGGGCCTACTAATTTCTTAGAATTTTTCCCTTGACATTCCGGGGAGGCCTCCTAATGAATTAGTTGGCACCGTCCCTGAAAGGAGGGAAACGTCCATGTCGAGACCCGCCTCGAAGCACCCCACCGAGCTCGAGCTCGAGATCCTCAAGGTCGTGTGGGAGAAGAGTCCCTTGGCCGTCCGCGAGGTCCGCCGGGCCCTTGCGCCCGTCCGCAAGCTCGCCTACACCTCCGTCATGACCGTCATGAACATCATGGTCGAGAAGGGCTACCTCGCGCGCGAGAAATCCGGCGCCCTCTTCCTCTACCGTCCCAGAATCACGCGGAAGGCCACGAGCCGGCGGATGCTCCGCGACCTGATGCGCCGCGTCTTTGACGGCTCCGCCGCGGCGATTATGGTGAACCTCATCGACTCCTCCGACGTCAAAGAGCATGAGCTCAGGGAACTCCGCGAGATCCTCGACCGGAAATCGGAGGGCCGGAAATGAACCTCCTCCCCGCACTCGATGGGGCGTTCTGCGTGCGTCTGGTCACGACGCTGGCGCACTTTCTGTGGCAGGCGGCAACGGCGGCGGTCGTCGCGGGGGTGCTAGCGCGGATGCTTGGGCGTGGGCCGGCGCAGTCGCGATACGCCGTCTACGTCCTGGCACTCCTCCTCATGGCGGGTGCGCCCGTCGCGACGTTCGTGTTCCTGGCGCCGGACAGGCCGGTTCCGGCGGCTTTGCCCGCGCCGAACGTCGAGCCGCCCGTGACGCCCATCCCGGAGCCCCGACGCGTCCTAGCCGAGCTTCCACCCCAACCCGCCCCGACCCCCGTCACGCAGCCGGTGGAATCGCGCCGCGTCGACCGGACCTCCTGGACGCGCGTTGCGCCCCACCTGACCGCCGCCTACTTCGTCGGCGTCACGCTGATGATGCTGCGGCTGGCGATGGGACTTTGGGGGGGCGGGCGTCTGAGGAGGGTGTCGGCGCCGGTCGAGGACGGGGCGCTCCTAGCGGCGCTCGCGCGGACGGCGCGCTCGGTCGGTCTCCGCTTCACCCCGGCGATCGCCTTCTGCCGGAACGTCGCCGTGCCTACGGTGATCGGCGTGCTGCGCCCGATGGTCCTCTTGCCCATGACGTTCGCGACGGGTCTCACGCCGGAGCAGGTCGAGGCGGTCCTCGTGCACGAGCTTGCGCACATACGTCGCTGCGACTACCTCGTCAACCTGGTGCAGCGACTGATCGAGTCGGCGCTCTTCTTCCACCCGGCGGTGTGGTGGGTGTCGAGGCGGATCCGCCTCGAGCGGGAGCACTGCTGCGACGACGTGGTGCTCGCCACTGGGAGCGACCCGCGGGTCTACGCCGAGTCGCTCGTGACGCTCGCCGAGCGTCGGATCCATTTCGACCGCATCGTCCGGCTCGCCCAGGTCGCCGCTCTCGGCGCCTCCGCGGACAAGCCCTCGAACCTCCGTCGCCGCGTCCTGCGTCTCCTCGGCCGCACCTGTGACGAGCCGCTGCGTCTCGCCCGCACCTGGCCGGTCGTCCTGCTCCTCCTCGGCGCCGCCCTCCTCGCCGCCTCGCTCGTGGTCCGCACCTGCGCGGCGCCAACGACGACAGGAAAGCCGCCGGACCCGCCGGTCGGGGAATTGGTCCGTGCAACGGGCCAGCACCAGCTTATCGCCGACGCCGATCTGATCTTCGTCGGGAAAGTCGTCAAAGTGGATTGGGCCTCGGGCGAAGCGGCGACGCCGCCGAAGTTTGTGTCCCACTTCTTCAAGGACTGGGGCGTAGCCCACGTCGAGTGCGAGCGGACGATCCGCGGCGCCAGGAACCGACAGGTCGTCTTGCTGACGGTTTTCCGGAGAAATTACTACGTGTCGGGTGAAGATAGCGTGGATGGGTTGCTTTACTGCCGTCTCGACATCCAGCCCGGCGGAAGATGGTTGGTGTTTGCGAAGTCCAGGCCCGAGGAG
>Ga0315282_10016284_pt1 | contig 10880 bp, 6 predicted proteins | sample YL17G07_20_MG_FD_203693 | JGI IMG/M metagenome (GOLD analysis project Ga0315282, IMG submission 203693) | Sediment microbial communities from Yellowstone Lake, YNP, Wyoming, USA - YL17G07_20 | ecosystem: Environmental > Aquatic > Freshwater > Lake > Sediment | place: USA: Wyoming | collected...
GCGGTTGCCGCGCCGGCCCTGGCCCAGCGCACCCTCAGCGCCGACGACTACCTCGACAAACTCCGCGGCATGTGGCTGGGCGAGATCCTCGGCAACTACGCGGGCAGGCCCTACGAAGGCGCCTATGCCACACGCGGCGGCGTGCCCATCGAAACGCTCGACTGGTCCTTCATCTCCACCCATCCGTGGGTCGGCGACGACGACACGGTCTTCGAGTACATGTACGTCGACCTCCTGGCGCGGTGCCCGGCGCCGTCGCCGTCGCAGACGCGATCGATCTGGGAGGAGCACGTCCCCCTGCCCTCCTTCTACATCGCGAACCGCCAGGCCCGTTGGCTGATGGCGGGCAACCTGACGCCCCCCGCCACGGGGAGCATCCAAAAGAACATGCACTGGTACGCCATCGACGCGCAGATCACGACCGAGAGCGTCGGCGCCTCGGCGCCGGGGATGCGGCTCGTGGCGGCCGACATCGCCGGGCGGCTGGGCTCCGTGACGAACGACGGCTACGCGCTCCATGCCGCGCAGTTCTATGCCGCGATGTACGCGGCGGCGCCCCTGGAGTCGGACGTCGAGGCGGTCGTCGCCAAGGGGCTGGAGGTCGTGCCGACCACCTCGCGCACGCACGCCCTCATCCAGGACGTCCGCGACTGGTACGCCGCCGACAAGACGGACGGCGTGCTCGACTGGCGGTCCACGCAGGAGAAGATTTACGACAAGTACGTCGGCCCCGCCTCCGTGGGCCGCTACCGCAACTGGGTCGAGTCGTCGGTCAACACGGCCCTGACGACGATGGCGATCCTCTACGGCCAGGGCGATTTCAAACGCACGGTCGAGATCGGCGTCGCGGGCGGCTTCGACTGCGACTGCAACCCCGCGACCGCCGGGGGCCTGGTGGGCTTGATGCGGGGCTGGTCGGGCCTGCCGCCCGGCCTGACGGCGGCCGCCACCGACAATTACAGCCTATCGACGCTTGTCAATTACCCGCCGGCCACCACGCTGACGCAGATCGCCCTGGCGCAGCGGGCCGTAGCCGAGCGGCAGATCCAGCTGGCGGGTGGCGCCATTGAGGGCGAAGGCCCCGCACGCCTCTATCGCCTCCCCGCGGACATCGTGACCCCGCCGCCCGAGAAGCCCGACCCGACGGGGCCGCGCGGCCTCGTGGCCGCCGTCCGCGCCGCCGGCGGCGCCGTCACGGTCTCGGCCAGCGTCGAGAAACGCAACCCCGCCAGCGACCGCGACAACCTCGACGGCATCATCGACGGCATCGCCGACGTCACCTACAACGGCCACCTGCCGTACACCACCGACGACGGCGCCAACCCGCAGCCCGCGGGCGGCGACTTCTACCAACTCAACTTCGACCGCCAGGCCGTCTTCACCTCGCTCGTCTTCTACGAGGGCGACATCCTCTGGAACGGCGTCAACGCCAACCCTCGCGAGGTCGAGCCGAAGGGCGGCTACTTCCAGTGGGCCACGGTCGAAGTGGGCAATGGCGGGGTCTTCACCCCCGTCACCAGCCTCCGGCAGAGCGAGGCGCTGGACCCCTACACGTACTTCCAGCGGGTCGAGTACACCTTCGGCCCGGCCGCGGGGAATGCCATCCGCCTGCGGGGCGAGGCAGGCGGAACCCAGGAGTTCACCAGCATCGTGGAACTGGAGGCCGACGGCCAACTGCTGGAGCCCGGCACACTCCTCTGGACAGGCGGCAGCGACAACCGGTGGACGATCGGCCAGGCGGCCAACTGGTCGGCGGGGGGGCCGGCCCAGGGCTACGCGGAAGGCAACCCCGTCGTTTTCGACGACCGCGGCGCTTACGCGCCGCCGATTGACATCACGACGACGGTCCACCCCGCCTCGGTGCTTGTCTACAACGAGGCGGCCAACGTCGTGTTGGGCGGCGCCGGCTCCATCGCGGGACCCTGCGGATTGACCAAGAACGGCACGGGCGCACTGACCCTGGCGACGCGCAATACCTACACAGGCCTGACGCGGGTGAACGCCGGCACACTGATCGTGGCCGCCGAGGGCGCCTTGGGCGCGAGCGCCGTCAAGCTCGGCGACACGTCGGGCTCAAGCGACGCCGGCCTCCTCGCGGCCGACGCGTATACCGTGGACCGCCCCATCACCGTGCAGGACGACGGCAGCCCCACTTCGCGCCGCACCCTCGGTGGCACGAACACGGCGGGGCCGGCGGTGTTCTCCGGCGACCTGACGATCGAGAAAGACCTGACGCTGACGGCCGAACGGGGCGGCGCGGTCATTCTGTCGGGCTTGCTGGACAACTCCGGGGGACACACCTTCACGAAGATCGGCGCCGGGATCGTGATCTTTGACGGGTTCCAGGCCCATGGCCCCGGCGCCCTGCTGGACGTCGAGGCGGGGACCGTTTACCTGGACACCGACGCCGGCAGCGCCGCCGCCAACCTGTCGATCGACGTGACCCACGCCGTGGTGAGCTTCGGGTGCAACCAGCACCTGGACACGCTCAGCATCGGCGAGGGCGGCGAGGTCGTGTTCGCCGGCGCCCGCGTCGTGGTGCTCAAGCACCTCGTGATGGACGGGGTGGACGTGGGGGCCACGACCCTGACGCCCGAGCCCGCCACGCTCTCGCTGCTGGCGCTGGGCGTCTTGGGGGCACTGGTCCGCCGCCGCAGGAGGTGACCCGGAAGAAGGCCCGCGACACTGCCCCTGCCACCGAGAGCCGCGTTCGAGGCCTTCGAGGAAGGCCAGCGTCGAGCAGGGCCTTGAGCGCCGGGCGCGGGGAGGCTAGGATGAAACGTATTCGGGTGTCGCCGCCGGTCCGCTGGGGGGATGCCATGCGGCAGTCTCTCTGGGAGCGGTTCCGCAACCTGGCGGTGTCGCAGGTCATGGTCGGCGCCCTCGAGCGTCTCCACATAGAGTTCCCGAAGGCGAAGCTCGACGCTTCGAAGATGGGCATGGTTCACAAGCCCCACGCACCGCGTGGGGACAAGGCTTTGGCGGTGCCATTCCCCCGGCGGTGCCGGGGGCTTGTGAACCATGCCCGAAGATGGCCCTCAAGTAGGCGTGGCCGATGGCGAAGGACAGGGACGAGTCGGTCAACCTCTTCGCCGCCACGGCGGTGCTGAAACGGACGAAACCGCTTCTCACGGAGGCCGGCGGCGTCCGCAAGGCCAGAGACATCGAGTGCGTTCACCGGATGCGGGTGGCGACGCGGCGCCTCTCGGCGGCGCTTGAGTTGTTTGCGGACTGCTTTCCGCGAAGGCATGTCCGCTCGTGGACGAAGACGCTTCGCCGCCTGCGCCGGGCGCTCGGCGAGGCGCGCGACCTGGATGTTCACATCGTATTCTTGAGACAGTTCCTGGCCGAGTCGCACGGCTTCCGTGGCGGCTTGGCGGAGAAGGACTTCCGGCCGGGCATCCAGCGGCTCCTCGTTCGTCTCAGGCGGCGGCGGGCGAATCGCCAGCGGAAGGTCGTGCGGGCGCTCAACCGGTTTGAGAAGCGAGGCATCCTGGAGGACATGAGGCGGATCCTCATGTCCGTGCAAGCCGGGTGCGAGTCGCCGGACGTTGCCGGTCCCGCCATCCGCGACCGGGCCAGGCAGGCGATCCTGGCGAGGCTTGAGGAGTTGCTGGCCCTGGAGTCCTGCGTGGAGCGCCCCGAGAGCGCCGACGAACACCATGCCATGCGGATTGCCGCCAAGCGGCTGCGCTATGCCCTGGAGGTTCTCCAGCCGCTCTATGGAAAACCCCTTGCCGGGTACATCACGGCGGCACGGAATGCCCAGCAGAGGCTCGGCGAGGTCCACGATTGCGACGTGTAGGTGGAGTCTCTCGACGAGTTCCTCAAGGAGGAAGAGGAGCAGGCGGCGGCGCACCCGAGTGCCGCGCGGCGGCTGGCCCGCGTGCAGCCCGGCATCCGTTTTCTACAGGAGAACCGCCGCCGGCGCCGCCAGCGGGTGTTCGAGGATTTCGCGGGGTTCTGGGACGCAACTCGGAAAGGGCGCCTCTGGGAGCAACTGCTGGAACTGGTCGGCCCTGAGCCGGCGGAGTAGCCCCCGGCCGCCGCGCCGCCCCTGGCGCCGGTGTGAGGCAGCAGTGCGGGCCGCCGTGAGGCCGGTCGGACCTGCGCGGCACAGGGCCGCCTCGAAACGGAGGTAAGTGGCATGGGTGGGAATTCCAGGCAGCCTCGGCGTTACGTCGGCGTGGACGTCGGCGGCACAAAGATCCTCGGCGCCCTGGTGGAGGAATCCGGGCGCGTCGTCGACCGCGAGCGATGCAGCACCCCGGGGCGCGGCAGATCCCAGCGGACGGTGGCGGCCATCGAGAAGGTCATCGCCGACGTCCTTCGCAAGGCGCGGGTCCGCCCCGGCGACCTGACAGCCATCGGTATTGCGATTCCAGGCGTCGTGGACCCCGACAAGGGCCGGGTCGTCGTAACGCCCAACATGAACCTCTCGGGGGTCGCCATCGTCTCGAAGCTGCGCGCGAAGTTCGGCGTCGCCGTGGCCCTGGGGAACGACGTCAACCTGGGCACGCTGGGAGAGCACTGGCTTGGGGCGGCCCGCCGGGCGGAGAGTGCGTTTGGCATTTTCGTCGGCACCGGCATCGGCGGGGGCCTGGTCCGAGGCGGCGACCTCTGGCGCGGCTACCGCGAGTCTGCCGCCGAAATCGGCCACATCGTCATGGAGATGAAGGGCCCGCGATGTGGGTGCGGCAACCGGGGTTGCCTGGAGGCGCTGGCGAGCCGCACGGCGATCGAGCGGGATATCCGCAAGGCCGTCAAGGGCGGCGACAAGACCGCCCTGACCGAGATTCTGGACGGCGACCTGCGCGTGATCCGCAGCGGCGCCCTCCGCCGCGCGCTCGAGCGACGCGATAAGCTGGTCGTGCGGGTGCTCCGTCGCGCCGCCGAAGTCCTCGGCTACGCCTGCCTGACGGTCAGGCACCTGGTGGACCCCGAGGTCATCGTGCTGGGCGGGGGCGTGGTGGAAGCGTGCGGCGATTTCCTCGTCCCGATCGTGCAGGGCATCGTGGAGGCCGATCGCCTTCCGGGCGCCCGCGAGGGCGGGAAGGTCGTCCGGTCGGCCCTGGGCGACGATGCGGTGATGCTCGGCGCGGTGGCCCTGGCCCGCCAGCACGTGGGCCGCAGCCCGTTCTCGAAGCGTTTCGACGTGCCGCCGGCGTACGCCCGGATATCGCACTGGCGTTTCGGCGCGGTGACCGTCGGCGGCTCGACCTATGAGAATGATATCTACATTCGCGCTGACGGCAAGGTGAAGGACCGCACGCGATGCCCGCCCGAGCAGACGGGCGGCGCCTGCCACAAGGTCGCCCGCAAGGAGCTTGAGAAGGTCTGCAAGGGCGGGCCGGAAGTGCTGTTCGTCGGCACGGGCCGCTCGGGCCGGGTGACGATCGCCCGGGAGGGGCTGGAGTTCCTTCAGTCCGAGGCCATCGAGCTCCAGGCCCTGCCCACGGCGCGGGCCGTCAGGGCCTACAACCAGTGCCGGCGGCGGAAAGCCGCCCTCTTGCACATCACGTGTTGACCGGAGTTGCCGCGCTACTCCTTGGGCCGGGTGAGGGGACGGAACTTGGGTGGGGAGCGCTCGGCCGCGCGGGCCGCTTCAACCGCATCCTTGTACAGCGCCTCCTGGGCGCGGACCGGTTTGCCGCCCGGTTTGACCCTTTCGTAGGTTCCATCCGGAAGCAAACGGCAGGCCTTGGTGTTGTCGGCAAAGAAAAGCTCCAGCATGCCGGCGAGCCGGCGGCGCAGGCTGGCATCCAGGACCGGGAACAGGATCTCCAGACGCTTGTCGAGGTTCCGCCCCATCCAGTCGGCGCTGCCGAGGTAGACCTCCTCGTGGCCGCCGTTGCGGAAGTAGAACACGCGCGCGTGTTCGAGGAACCGGTCGACGATCGAGCGGACCTCGATCGTGTCGGAAACCCCCTTCACGCCGGGCCTCAGGCAGCAGATGCCGCGCACGTTGAGCAGCACGCGGACCCCGGCCTGGCCGGCCCGCATCAGGGCCTGGCAGATGGCCTTGTCTTCGAGCGAGTTGACCTTGGCCATGATGAGGCCGGGCTGCTCGCGCGTGGAGGACTGGGCCTCCCGCTGGATGAGTTCCTCGAAGCGCGACCGCAGCCCCGTGGGCGCGATCGCCAGCCTTTTCAGCCCGGTGACCTCGGAGTAGCCCGTGAGCAGGTTGAAGAAGGCGGCCACGTCGGCCGTCAGGTCGCGGTCGCATGTCATCAGCCCGATGTCGGAGTAGAGCCGGACGGTTCGCTCGTTGTAGTTGCCGGTGGAAAGGTGCGCGTAGCGGCGAATGCCGTGGGCCTCCCGGCGGACGATCAGCAGCGCCTTGCCGTGGGTCTTGTAGCCGGCGATGCCGTAGATGACGTGGCAGCCAGCGTCTTCCAGCCGGCGGGCCCAGTAGACGTTGCGCTGCTCGTCGAAGCGGGCCTTCAGCTCCACGAGCACCGTGACGTGCTTGCCGTTCTCGGCCGCCGTCTGCAAGGCCCGGACGATCTGGGAATCGCCGCCGGCCCGGTAGAGCGTCTGTTTGATCGCGAGCACGTTGGGGTCTTCGGCCGCCTGCCTGAGAAGGGTGACGACGGGCTCGAAGCTGTCATAGGGATGGATGAGGAGGGCGTCGTGGTCCTGGAGGGCCTGCCAGAGGTCGTCGGCGCCGGCGAGGTCGCGAGGCGGCTGGGGGGGCCAGTCGGGGTTCCTCAACTTTTCGAGGCCTTGGCGGTTGGCGATCTCCATGAGCGACGAGGCGTCGAGCATGCCGTCGATCTCGTAGACTTCCTCCGGCGCCAGGTCGAGCCACTGCCGGAGCCAGTCCTTGATTCGGGGATCGGACTGGGCCGAGACTTCGAGACGGACGGCGGCGCGCCGTCGCCGCGTCCGGATCGCCTCTTCGACGGTCTCCAGCAGGTCTCCCCCTTCGTCCTCCTGGATCTCCACGTCGGCGTCGCGGGTGATGCGGAACACGCCCGTGTGGACCGCCGCCCCCGGCGGCGCCAGGGCCCCTGCGTTGGCCGCGATGACGTCCTCGATGCGGGCCAGGTGGAGGCCCTCGTCGGTCGGGACGGTGATGAACCGCGCGAACGGGCGCGGCACGGGGATCACCACCAGCCTCTCGGGTCCCTTGGCTTCCGGCTCGCGGGCCAACACCAGGGCCACGTGCAGTTCCAGACCGTGCAGCAGCGGCGGCGGGCTCAGCTCGCCGATGGCCAGGGGCGTCAGGCTCGGCAGGATCTCGTCCGAGAAGTACGAGCTCAGGAACTGCCGCTGCGCCGCTTTCCAGTCCGGCGGCGCCAGGACTCGGACGCCGTGACGGGCGAGGCCCTCCAGGCCTTCGCGGATGGCGGCGCCGTGCTCGGCGGCCATCCGGCGGACGCGGGCGGCGATGCGGTCCAGTTGCTGGACCGGCGTCAGGCCGCTCGGGTCCCGCCGGAGCACCCGCGCCGTCCGCTGCTGCATCAGCCCGGCCACGCGGATCATGAAGAACTCATCGAGATTGGTGGCGACGATGGCCAGGAACTTCAGCCGCTCCATCGGCGGCACGTCCGGCGACCGGCCCTCCTGGAGGACCCGGTCGTTGAACTCCAGCCAGCTCAGCTCGCGATTGACGAACAGCTCCGGTGAATCGAGACGGCTCTTCGCCATGTTGCCTGATCCCTTGTGGCGCGTGCGCCGGTCCCGGCGTCCGGCGGCGCGGCCGGCGTCCGGCTTCTCCTGGTGCGACGGCTCTGGTTCGTTGATTGGAGCGCGGCGGCCCTAGTAGTCCGTCACGCCTGAAGCTGTGAGTAGGACAAGCGCGGCGGGCAGTCTTGCCCGCCGCGCGGTGGGCAGGACTGCCCACCGCGCTACCCGGTTCAGCTGACAACAACAAATGTGAAGAGCTACTAGGCCGGAGGGCAGCCGCCCCCCGCCCGCGACGCCGGCTCCTCCTCCAGGCGGACTTTCATGCCGTAGATCTCCTCGAAGAGATCGGCCTTGGTGGCCAGCGCCCGCCGCTCCATCGCCAGGTCCGTGACGCCCGGCACGAAGAGGACCAGCTCGTCCTCGCGCCGGTCGCAGCGGATCTCGCGCACCTGCTGCGCGTGGCCGCGGTCGAGGGCGTCGGCGACGCGCAGGATCGCCGCCAGCTTGTTGATCACCATCCGCGTCTCCCGCGGCATGGCCATGTACTCGAGGTGCGAGGGCTTCGGGCCGCTCCGGCGGTGGTAGCGCGCCATCAGGGCCACCGTCAGGATCTCCTCGCGCGTCAGGCCGAAGATCTCCGAATTCGCGACCAGGTAGTAGCTGTGCTTGTGATGGGATCGGCTGCTGACGAATCCGCCGACCTCGTGCAGGATGCCGGCGACGCGCAGCAGCAGCCGGTGCCGCAGTTTCAGGCCATGGTCGGCCTGAAGCTGGTCGAACAGGAAGGCCGCCAGTTGGGCCACGTTACGGCAGTGGTTGAGATCGGCGTGGTACTTCTCGGCCACCGCCGTCGCCGATTGGATGACGCCCTCCCACACGCTGGGATCTTCCTTGCCGGAGACGACGCGGGCCAGGTCCAGGAGGAGGCCGTCGCGCATCGACACTTGCGAAACGAGCATCTCCTTGGCCCGCGTCTCGTGCAGGAGGGCCAGGTGAATCAGCAGGCCGGCGTTCAGCGTTTCGGCATCGGAGAACGGCAGGCCGTAGTGCCGGGCCAGTTGCTCCGCCGTCTGGCGCCCGCAGCGCCGGACCAGCCTGCCCAGGCCGGCCTTCGTCACGCGCTGGAGCGTGGTGGCGGGCAGGGCTTCGCCGGCTTCGCGGGCCGCAAACCGGGCGTTGGGTCCGATGGCGATGAACACGCGGATGCGCTTCAGTTCCAGCGCTGCCTGGTTGACCGAGATCACGTTCGCAATCTGTTGGCGAAGGAGTTGCGCCGACCGCTCCGGCGGCTCGGAGAACGTCGCGAGCGTCTCCTGGAGCCGGATCGAGCCCAGGAGCAGGCTCTGGGAGGCCGCAATCTGGCCTTGGCGCAGCACGGTCAGCAAGGTGCTGCCGCCGCCGATCTGGGCCAGAAGGACGTCGCCGCGATCGACCGGGAGGGCCTTGCCCACGTCCCGGCGTATCGCGGAAACGGTCAGCCGGCTTTCCTCGGACGGATCGATGACCGTCACTTCAAGGCCGGTCACCATGAGGATGCGGTCCAGGAAGGCCTCGGCGTTGCCGGCCTCGCGGACGGCGCTGGTGGCCACGGCCCGAACCTTCCGGACGTTGTACGTATCGAGCAGCCGCTTGTAATCCCGAAGGATCGAGATGGCGGCCCGCATGGTCTCCGGGGCCAGACGCCCGCGCCGAAACGTGTCCGCCCCGAGGCTCGCGGTCCGCTCCAGGCTTTCCAGGACCTCCAGGCGTGAGTCCGGCGAGACCTGGGCGACCACCATGCGGATCGATCGGCTTCCGACGTCGATGCCGGCCACCGGTGCGGCCGCGACGGCCGCCGTCGCCGTGCTCTCATTGGCCGGCATATCGGATCTCCGCGCATGTCACAGGGGGTGCTCCGCCAAGCCGAAGCGGCGGCCCGGCGCCGGCCCGCCCCATCGGCCATGTCAGGTGCGTCTTCGACGATCACAATGCGTGTGCTGGGTCCATCACGGCCATTCTACCGCACGGGTTCGGCCCGTCACAATGCCCCGACCACGATTTCGCGCATTCTTAACAATCCTCGATGACGGCCGCCCGCACCCCCTCGGGCACTGCGGCCTTTACAGGTGCTGAACTCATGTTGGAATTGTGTTTGGGCGTGAGGAGTGGGGGATGTCCGGCTGCTGACGTAGTAGTGCCTCACGTTTGTTCTTGGGGGTTCAACTGGCGCGCGCGGTGGGCAGTCCTGCCCGCCGCGCGAACGCTACTCACATTATCAAAAGTGACGGACTACTAGTAGGCCGGCGCCGGGCCGGGGCCGGCGGAGTGGCAAGACCTGGCGGCGCGAGGAGCCCGCCTCTCGTGCAAGATGGCCTGCCGGACATGGGGCTCGAGTGCCTCGCCGGCACTTGACCTTGGCGGCCGCGTGAGGGAATCCGACCCGATAAGATGACCGAGATCCGAGCTGCCGATCTTGGGCAGGTGTGGCTGGCTCTGCTACGCGCGGTCTACCGAACCGGCCAGACGGTCGGCGGCGAGACTCGCGAGCTGCGCAACGTCTGCATCGCGTTCGAGAAGGACGGGTGCGACGACCCGCGGCTGGCCCGCTTCGCCGCCCGGCAACCCGGTCGAGGAGATGCGGAAGGTCTTCTTCTCGACGGCCCCCAACCAGTTCGGCCACAGTTACGCCGACAAGATCCGGGGCCCGCAGGGACGCGGCGACCTGGGCGACGTGATCGAACTGCTCGCCCGCGAGCCGTCGTCGAAGCGGGCCGCCATCGCCCTGGTGGGGAGCGGCGACGGCCAAGTGCCCTGCATCAACGCCGTCCACTTTCTGCGGCGCGACGAGGGCCTGTTTGTCAGCTACTTCTCGCGCGGGCAGGACGTCTTCCGCAAGTTCTACGCCGACAGCGTCTGCCTCTACGAGATGGGCCGGCGGGTGGCTGCCGCGCTGGGCATTCCCATGGTCCAGGTGGCGGGCCTGATCAGTTCCGCCCACGTCTATCTTGCCGATGTGCCGGAAGCGCAAGGCATGTTGGCCGAGGTGGAAGGCTCGAAGCAGCAGGCGGCCAACCTGCGTGAGGGACGGGCATGAAGGTCTTCCTCGTTGTCCCCAGAGCCTTGAGCCCCAGGCAGACGTACTTCGAGTATCCCCTGGGCGTCGGGCTGATTGCCACGGCCCTGCGCCGGCGGGGCCACGAGGTGGCCATCTACGACCAGAATGCCGAAGGGGCCGACGAAGACCTGCTCTTCGGCCGCCTGCGCCAGTT
>Ga0315282_10016285_pt1 | contig 10879 bp, 7 predicted proteins | sample YL17G07_20_MG_FD_203693 | JGI IMG/M metagenome (GOLD analysis project Ga0315282, IMG submission 203693) | Sediment microbial communities from Yellowstone Lake, YNP, Wyoming, USA - YL17G07_20 | ecosystem: Environmental > Aquatic > Freshwater > Lake > Sediment | place: USA: Wyoming | collected...
TCTAGGCTTTATTGTGCGATTAATCCCTGAAATTTTGGCGTATCCATATCCAATCAGTTGGGATATGATACACTATGCATATTTCATGAGAACAGGGATTGTTTGGGAGCATTGGAGCTCTTTCTTCACATCATCATGGCTTCTTTACGCTTTCATTTTTCCCATTCACAACCAACTTGGAGTAGACTCATTTTTGTTGCTGAAAATTACTGGACCTATATTGTTCGGTTTCAATACTTGTGGAGTCTATTGGTTCGCCAAATCGCTTTTAAACTGGGAAACGAAAAAGTCTTTTTTGGCTGCAGGTCTTTTCTCATTTCAGCTTGCTTCTTTAAGGATTTCTTTTGACCTGTTAAGGAACACGTTAGGCTTAGGGTTGCTGCTGTTTACTTTACTTTTAATAAAGAGACTGGAGTCTAAGCGATGTTTTACCGCTTTTACGTTGCTTTCCTTACTGACCATTTTTGCTCATGAATATGCGGCTGTGACCTTGCTTGCAGTGAGTTTAGTGATCGTGCTCAAGGGTTTGATAAATAAAAAAGATGGAAAGGAAACTAGAGTGCCGAAAAGGTTAACTGTTGCAATATTGCCTGCTTTAATTGTTTTTCTTGCTGGAGTATATTTGAGAGCTGTTCCGATTTCTTATGGACCTCCACGAGCAGTCGGACCCAATCTAATCTGGGTGAATGACACTTCGCTTCAGTCTTATGGAACACTCTTTTTCTTTGTAAACTATCTGGGTATGAACACAGGTTCAGACATTTACCCAAATTATCTTTTTCTAGTCTTAAGCGTACTGACGCTTTTCGCTCTTCTTTATCTATCGTATATATATTTAGTTTGGAGAGGATTCTTTAGGAATGAAATTTTAGATACGTGGACTATGTTGTTACTTGTGGGTTCTTTTGGTTGTTTGATAACTCCATTCTTTGCTTTGGATCTCTGGCATCGCTGGATGTTTATGCTTGTTTATCCTTTCACGTTTTACGCTGTAAATGGGGCAGAAACCTTGCTTAGTCAAATGCCACAACACCGAACTATGCGGGGAAAGTTTAGAATTAAGAATAAAGTATCTGTAATGGTTTTGGTTACGGTTTTGTTGGGAGCTATCTATCTGGCCACACCATTTTTAATGGTCCATGTTGGCTTCGGAATATATTCGCTGTACCCCACTTCAAGATATTTCTCTTCTGCGCCTACAGTGCCCTTTCAAGACATAGATGGAACAATCAGTGCAATGCATTGGCTTAAGGACAATATGCACCGTAACTCATGTGCAGTTTTACAAAATGCCTTCGCCACGTGGGCAAAGCTTTACCTCGAAAATTCGCAGAATGTCATAGCCTACATAAACGATGTTGATTTAGCGGTGAATTTAGCTTTGCAAAACAACTACCAAAACATTTATTTTGTTTGCTGGAACAAAGAAATAGGCTGGTACGGGACATATGTGCCTAAAAACTTTGATGAACTGCCGAACTGCAGTTTCGGCAGAATATCGGTTTTTGAATATGTAGGTGATAGAGTTGGTTGAAGTCGAAAATGGCAAAATGGTTTTAAACAAGGTTGGGATTGCCGAAGGCAAACCTTTCATCGTTGTTGGTATTCCAGCATATAATGAGGAAAAAACTATTGCAAAGGTGGTTTTGCAGGCGAAGAAGTATGCAGACAAAGTTGTAGTTTGCGATGACGGTTCAACGGATTTCACTGGCGAGATTGCTGAGCACATGGGCGCAGATGTCGTCAAACATGCGCGAAACTTGGGTTATGGTGCGGCAATTCAGTCATTATTTAGGCATGCCAAGGAGTTAGATGCTGATGTTTTTGTAACTTTGGATGCTGATGGACAGCATGATCCGAGCGAGATTTCAACCGTTGTGAAACCTATTATTGATGGTGTAGCGGATGTTGTTGTTGGTTCTAGGCTCGTAGATAAACGCTTAGCATCTCTCATGCCCTGGTATAGACGGGTTGGCGTGAAGGTTATCACGAAGCTCGTGAATAATTCCTCGAAGAATGGTGTTATGGATGCTCAAAGCGGTTTCAGGGCTTATAATCGTAAGTCTTTGGAGGCTTTAATGGTTTTTGAGAATGGAATGGGTGCTAGTGCCGAAATTTTAATTGATGCTAGCAAGCATGGTTTGAGGGTTTGTGAGGTTTCTTCTTCGTGCAATTATGATAATGGTGTGCAGACTTCTACGCATAATCCATTGAAGCATGGCGCAGATGTCGTATTGTCTATTATTAAGCTTCTTATTGAAGAGAAACCCTTAACAATGCTTGGGATACCTGGAATATTGTGCTTAATTGTTGGTGCGGTGTTTGGTGTTTGGATGTTGCAGATTTATGCCGTTGAGCATCGCATAGTAACTAATATTGCTTTGGGTTGCCTAGCATCCACACTGATAGGCTTCTTCGCATTATCAACAGCGATAACACTATACGCAATCTTAAGGCTTGCAAGAAAAGTTAACAACAAATAAATGACATAATGTCAAAGTTAAAAAACCCCAGCAAATTCTTTAAATTAAGCCTATTTGAATACATAGTTTTTAGTGTTTAGGGGATTACTAATTGACTAGTGAAAAGATTCTGGTTACTGGTGGCGGGGGTTTCATAGGAAGTCATCTTGCCCGTTATCTCTATTCCCAAGGGAGTTTCGTTAGAGTAGTCGATATAAAGTTTGATGATTACATTAAAGAAAGGTATTATAGTGAACGGCTTCAGTTGGATTTGAGGGTTTTTGAGAATTGCCTTATTGCAACAAAAGGAATCGATAAAGTGTACAATTTGGCTGCTAACATGGGTGGAATAGGTTTTATAACTGCTGTAGGCGTTGAGGTAATGCATGACAATGTTTTGATAAATACTTACATGTTAGAGGCTGCTAGTCAGAATAAGGTGAAGAGGTTTCTGTTCAGCTCGTCTGCGTGTGTTTATCCCACCTATAGGCAGAAAAGCTCGAATGTGAAAGGCTTAAACGAAGAGGATGCCTATCCAGCAGATCCAGATAATTTCTATGGCTGGGAAAAACTGTTCACCGAGAAGATGTGTGAGGCTTACCACAGAGATCGGGGAATGGATATCAGGATCGTTAGATATCACAATATTTACGGGCCTGAGGGAACGTATAAAGGCGGCAGAGAAAAGTCCCCTGCAGCATTATGCAGGAAGGTTGCCGAAGCTTCGAATCCCGGGACTATAACTATTTGGGGTGATGGCAAGCAGACAAGGTCGTATTGTTATATTGATGACTGCCTCAGAGGAACTTTTATGTTGATGGAATCAGGGTATGATAAGCCGTTAAATGTTGGTTCGGAAAGGCTTGTAACGATTGACGAGTTGGCTGATATTATAATCGAGATTTCTGGGAAGAAGATAGCCAAAGAGTATGATCTTTCTGCTCCCCAAGGTGTTCGAGGTAGGAACGCAGATATAACCTTGGCTAGGAAGGCTCTTGGGTGGGAGCCAAAAGTAAGCCTAGAAGAAGGGTTGGCTAGGACTTATAAGTGGATTGAAGAGCAGTGCGCTAGAGATAGATTGTCGGCGACAAAGAGCTAGATCAAAAATGATGTTGTTATGCGGAAGTAATTATGCTTAAAAGTTTAAAAATTTTGGTTCTTGCTCAATATTTTCCTCCAGACATGGGTGGGGCTAGCGCTAGAGCTTCCAATGTCGTTAAAGGCTTGCTTGAAAAAGGTTGCGAAGTTAAAGTAGTCACGGCTTTTCCACACTACCCAAATGGGAACGTACCAAAGAAGTGTAGGCATAAGGCAATAATTTCCGAAAAAGCTGGTGACGCAGAAGTCTGGCGTGTTTGGATTCCAGCGTTGCCTCATAGCAGCATAGTGAATAGGGTTATCTTGCATTTGTGCTTCATTTTTTCCTCTTTCTTTGCTTTGTTTTTTGTGGGCGATTTTGACATTGTTTGGGCTGCTAATCCTAACTTGTTCTGTTTTTATTCGGCTGTTTTTTATGGTTTTGTTAATCGTAAACCTATTGTACGAAATGTAGACGATTTGTGGCCCGAGGTTTTCTACGAGTTGGGAGTTGTGCGATCTAGGTTAATGCAAAAGGTGCTTGATTTCTTAGCTTGGCTTTCTTATGTAGTCCCAGTGTCAATTACGCCCATAAGTGCCGGGTATAAGCGCAGGATTGTTAAGAAGTATGGTGTTAGCGCGGAGAAAGTTCATGTTGTTGAAGTTGGTGTTGATAGGGTTGAGCCTTTAAATGCTAGGGAGGATGTATATGTGGATGGACGGTTTACAGTCATGTATTCTGGAGTTTTAGGGGTTGGCTATGATTTTGATGTGATTTTGGATGCTGCACGTATTTTGGAGAAAATGAAGGAGATTGTTTTTGTTATTAGGGGTGTTGGAGAGCTTGCTTCGAAATTGCAGAAAAGAATAAAGGAATCTAATGTTAAGAATGTTATTTTAGATAGTAGTTTTCTGTCTAAAGATGAACTTTCAGCCCTTTTGAGTTCTGCTGATGTTTTTGTACTTCCGATGACGTGTACAAGTCTTGTAGATGAGGGGCTTCCAGCTAAAGTTTTTGAATATCAAGCCTATGGGAAACCTATAGTTTGTATTTCTGATGGTGAGCCAGCCAAGTATGTTAAGTCTACTGAGTCAGGTTTAGTTGTTAAGCCTAATGATGCTCACGGTCTCGCAGATGCTGTTGTTGGGCTTTACAGTGATAGAAAGCTTGCTTCAGAACTTGGATGGAAAGGCCAGCAGCACGTTTCAAAACATCTTACAACAAAGAACATCGGCGAACGAATGTACGGAATTTTGGCCTCGGTTGTCCCTTCAAAGAATTGATTCATGGATGTAAATGCGAGTTTTAATGACGGCTGGTCTTTATTCTCTTGGAGGTTTTTCAACAGTTGTTGAGAATTTAGCAAATGAACTTGGTAAGAAAGGTGTAGACGTTACGATTAGTGCTTTGATGTTTAAACGTATTCCTCCTAAGGGGGCTTACAATGTTTGTAAGATTCCCATAGTTAATGTTTCGAGGCTAAGGAAGTTCTTAGATTACTTTGATATCGTGCACAATCACCATCCTATAACGAATTACTTAGATTTGATAAGCCATCAACATTTCATATATCATTATCATGGAGCACCAAATTTAGGAAGGGGAAACCTGTTTAAGTTTAGTATGCTTTCTTCGATTAAAGTAACTAAGCATAGATTTAACGCTATAATAGCAGTGTCTGAAACCGGACGTGCTGAGTTGGAGCAATATTTTAATCTAAAAAGAGTACATGTGATTTACAACGGCGTAGATACGGGGCTTTTTAAGGTTGGGCTTGAAGAAAGATTTCGGAACGGAACACCACAATATCTATTCGTCGGGAATCTCTATAAACACAAAAAAGTGGAAGAGCTAATACTCGCCTTAAAAGAGCTTACCAAAACGTACCCAAAAGCTCATCTACAAATTGTTGGCGGAGGACACGATCAGGCAAAACTGAAAAGCCTTGTATCTAGGCTCAATTTCCAAAAGCATGCGAGTTTCGTTGGCTTTGTTCCTCCTAGCAAATTGCCTTACTACTACTCTTCTTGCGACGTCTACGTTACAGCCAGCAGATGTGAACTGTTTCCTTTACCTTTAATTGAAGCATGGGCATGCGGCAAACCAGTCGTTGCATCTTCAATCCCCGCACACGCAGAGTTGTTGTCTAAATCAAAAGCTGGAATACTCTACAAAACAGGAGATTTAGAAGACTTATGTGCAAATATGATCCTGGCATATACTAAAAGTGCTAGTTTCAAGAATTATGCTATTCAATTTGCGAAAACGAACGAATGGTCGGCAGTGGCAGAAAAAGCATTAACAATTTACAATGAATTAATGAAAACTTAACATCTTCCACGCCTATGAAGAAGCGCTAATCTGCAATGGAAAGGTTGAAAATCTCGAAAACCATTTTCAAGCTTGAAGCTTATCAAGAGGTTGTGGCAAGCTTTTGGTAAAACAATCGAGGTATAAGGTCGCCATAGTGCATAATACAATAGCTCCTTACAGGCACCCACTATTTGAAAAGCTTTCACAAAATCTGGATTTAATAGTCTACTATTGCTCAGTAAAGCATGGTTTGCGTGCTTGGGCATTGTGGCCCAGAAACTATGATTACAAGTACAAGACTCTTCCAGGCATATTGGTTGGCGAATTCTCCATGAACCCATCGATCGCCGGGGAAATTGCCGCACATAAACCTCAAGTCTTAGTTTTAGGCGGTTATGTCGATCCCACAATGTGGTTAGCCTTTGTTATGGGAAAACTCTTGAAGATTCCAATAATCTACTGGACAGAAGCAGTAAAAGAACCTCGGTCAATCTTAGGAGCCATAACTCGACCTTTAAGGATGCTATTCACAAAAAAATCTGATGCTATTCTAGTTCCGGGAAAATTATCAAAGAATTACGTTATCACTTTAGGAGCTGATGCGGAAAAAGTGTTTATCGCCACAAATTCCATAGATACCAGATTATTTATTGAAATATCGAATAAGTACCGATCACATAAGAAGGAGCTGAAGGCACGGTTAGGATTTAAAGGCAAAATCGTGATCCTTTACGTTGGCCAGTTGATCGAGAGGAAAGGCGTTGAATACCTTTTATATGCTTATGCAAAACTCAAACAGGAACACAACAATGCTGCATTAGTACTTTTGGGAAGCGGCCGTCTAGAGCATCACTTAAAGAACCTTGCAGGTTCTTTGAGGCTTCAGAATTTCAAAATCGTTTATCCAAGGCTGAATTTAGAGGAATTAATAAGGCTTTATTCGGCCGCAGATATCTTTGTTTTACCCACGCTGGAAGATATTTGGGGTTTTGTGATAAATGAAGCATTAGCTTGTGGATTACCTGTGGTGGCGACACGCGCTTCCCAAGCTGCACAAGAAATGATATTTGAAGGAAAGAATGGTTATATCGTTAAGGAGGCGGACTCGGAACACTTATACAACGCCCTTAAAAACCTGATTCACGATTCTAAGCTCAGAGAGAAAATGAGTGAAAAGTCGATGGAAATAGTTCATGAATTTGATGTGTCACATACAGTCGATGGATTCTTATCCGCTATAAAATACTGCACAAGAGGTATGCAAGAATGATTCCAACAAATATATCATCTTTAATTAAGCATCCGAGGTTGTTCTTAAAATACCTTTCAAGAGAGAAAAATTTACAAAATTTTCTCGAACTAGAAAAAAGTGAAGCAAAAGAATACCTTAGCGAAGCCGACTGCATTGCAAGGTCTATGAAAAAACTGACTGGAAACGTTGAGCTTGGTGCGATGTTCTCTCCGTTGAGAGGGCCTATTGTTTATGCTTGCATAAGAGCGATGAAGCCTACGGTGATGGTTGAAACAGGTGTGGCTTCAGGCTCATCGACTTGTTATATATTGCATGCAATGGAACTAAACCGAAAGGGGCTGTTGTACTCTATAGATTTACCAAACGCTGACAAAGGAGCACCTATACCAAAGGATAAGGAAACTGGTTGGTTAGTACCTTTCAAATTAAGGCATAAGTGGAAGCTAATTTTAGGACAAAGCCAAGAGAAACTACCCCTTTTACTCAAAGATTTTGGAAGCATCGACGCTTTCCTACATGACAGCGAACATACGTATGAAACAATGATGTTTGAATACAAAACTGTGTGGCCTTTCTTAAGAGAGGGAGGCATATTGTTATCTGATGACGTACGCTGGAATAGAGCTTTTAATGATTTTGTCAGAGATAAGAAACCAAAGCGCTGGATAGTTTTCGATGGATTGGGAGCTGCAATAAAATAAAAAATACGTAGGCAAACGTAACTAAAAAGGTCAGGTGGATGATGACGTTTCTTTTTTCTCCTTCAAAGATATTAGGAATAAAGGTTAATGATTGGAAGAGTTTGTTATATATCTTCGTACTACTCTATGCAGTTACAGTTCTACTTTTCTCAAGATTAAATTGGTTAAGTGTTGAAGCAGTGGCTGCGTCGTCATTGCTTTTCATATTCTTGATTCCATTGAGAATAGGGGAGATCATTTATCCCTCATTAGATTTTATTGCTGAAAGTATTGACAGTTTAGAAACATGGATTAGAATAGGCATAGTTTGGTCTATTGGTATGATAGTACTCTTTCTTGCTGCCACAACCATAAGTTTGTTGGTTCACGAATTACTTGCGCTTTTTGGCTGGATAGTATTGGCACTAATTTTGATCCCTTTCCGCTGGATGAGAATAATCTCTGCTTCATACAAGGAAATCAATTTTAGAGTGTCCGCAAAAACTGTAGCATTTTTGCTATCAATTATAATAGCTGGTGCCCTTTATTTAATTCCTAGATTCTTGTTTCTGCCATTTTCAATGCTTGGAGGCGCAACTTATGCGGATGTCTTTAGCGTAATTAGATTTCAGGATGTGGGCACTGCTGGTATAGGATACGGTCATCCAACTGTAATGGAACCGCTGCTAGGTTCAATCTCGAGTTTGCTGTCAATTCATCCAATATTCATATTCAACGTATTGTCTTACCTTGCTCCTTTCATATATGGTTTTATCATTTTGTCTATAGTTCAGAAGATTACACCAAGTATGTTAGGCGCGGTTGTTGCTCCATTTCTAGCTTTATTTGTTGTTGAATCTGAATCATTAAGATGCATAACTCAACATGGAATTTTATACATGTTCATCCCTATTCTTTTATTATTTGTCTTAAAACAGGTTGATAATGATAACTTTTCCTTATCCTCCTTTTTCTACGGTGCCATTCTCGCTCTTATTGGCGGAGGCATCATCGCCTCAACATTTTTTTTCAACAAACCTATCCTAAATGGTCTACTTATATTGGAATTCGTAACAATTGCCTTAATTGTTCGCACGAAACCGTCATTTGGATCAATTAGTGGATCTAGCTTATTCTGGGGGTTCTGGTGCGGAATATGGCCTATACTATTGCATGAATTCGAAGGTGTCCTACTTACAGGTTTAGTTTTACTCGCCACCATATTTGCAAGTCGGAAAAATAAGAGACTATTATTGGTCATAAGCATAACTGTGGTCTGTATTTGGTTCTTCATGCAGTATTTCCGTATTTTAAATTTCCCAAATAATAGTATTGTTTCTGGGTTTTTCCCATTTGATATGCCCTCAGTGTTTGAGAGGAATTTCTTCAGTAAATTAAGCATTTTACAGTCTAGCGCACCTGAGGTATTTTTGCTTGCCTTCCTTTTTTCTATAGCAATAGGACTTTATGGTAACAATGATAAGATCCACTTCTTTCTATTTGCGTCTTTGATTTCGTTAGGGTTTTACTTCTTCCCAGAATCACTTTTTTTCAGGTTTAACATATTGTGGGCTATCACTGGGGTAGTGGTTGTTGCTTCTTCTCTATCACTTGCGGTTGGCTATGTTAAAAAGTCGAATTTCTCGTTTAGGATTAAATCTTTCTCTAGCCGCCTTAAATTTGACCCAAAAATAATAAAGGCAGCAACGTTACTACTTATCGGGCTGCTTGTTGCGACGTTAATCGGATCAATGATTTCATGTCGCTACAATTTGATAGTTAATAGTTTAAACGAAGAAGGCGTTTACTCATATGACAGGACGTATGAAATGAAGGCAGCTTTGTGGCTGCGCGCCAGATTCAGTAGTATCTATAAGCCAGTCAACCTTTTTGACACAAGTGGTGCAAATAAATTCTTGGTGTTGTCAGATCCCTACACAATGCTCCTGATGCGATCTTGGACTGGTTGCTCCCAACTTACAAACGAATCACATTACATTTACTCTTCAGCATATACTCAAGACACTAAAGATCAATGGAATGAGTTAAAACGCGAGTTATTCTTGGCTAATGATGTAACAAGAGCCTTTACCTATTTGACCGATAAGTCCAAAGGATATTTAGAAGTGTACATCATTGTCAGTCATAGAACAATACTGTGGATGCAGCAAGATTCCGAATATTTTATTCTCGATAAGTATTGGCCCTTAAAGGATAAGGTGAGTCACTATTTCTATATGGGACTATTTCTAAAGGTTGTTTATAAAATTGATAATTCGATCATTGTGTATAGCTTCCAACCAAAATAGCAGGTTTTTATGAAGGTATCTAGCTAAAACACCACAAAACACTTTTTGTATTCGGCATCCTTTAGGAGCGCATTTTTGTCGTATCTAATTTTCTCCGGTAGTAGGCTAATGGATGATGGATTTTTTGGCATACGCCGTTAGGATTTGTACAGACACCACGAGTTTGTAGCGTACCACATTTTGGCGGGGTGTAACGTGTTCTTGAAACCCTTTCACCTGCAATATGCTCAATGAGACTGCATGATGTATATACCTTCGTGGGACATCGAAGAAGCTTATAAAGAAATCTCTACAAGACTAGGAAAAGCAGTCTATCAATCAGAAGATGTTATCCCTTACGAAGTAAGAAAATACTCAAATACACGTAGATACACTGTAGTCCTCAACGAGTTCTTTTAATCCTTCTTTTAGAGAAAATTTTACGTTATAGTGAAGTTTCTTTTGTGCTTTTGAAGTGTCTCCAACACTATGTTTTACGTCGCCTTTCCTAGGCTTAGAATGCACAACCTTCAAGCAAGATTTATTAGTAATTTCCAGCAACGCACTAGCCAATTGATTTATTGTTGTAGCTACCCCAGTTGCAATATTGAAGGCTTCTCCCTCAACTCCTTTAATTCTTAGGGCTGACATGTTTGCATCCACAACATCTTGAACATGGACAAAATCCCTAGACTGTTCACCGTCTCCAAAAATTACTAGAGGAAGATTTTTTGCTAAACGGTTTATGAATTGTGTAATAACCCCGCTATAATAGCTGTTAATTTGTCTTGAACCATAAACATTAA
>Ga0315282_10016286_pt1 | contig 10879 bp, 8 predicted proteins | sample YL17G07_20_MG_FD_203693 | JGI IMG/M metagenome (GOLD analysis project Ga0315282, IMG submission 203693) | Sediment microbial communities from Yellowstone Lake, YNP, Wyoming, USA - YL17G07_20 | ecosystem: Environmental > Aquatic > Freshwater > Lake > Sediment | place: USA: Wyoming | collected...
TCTTTTGGGTCGATGTGTAGATATGTGCAGTTTATCTTGAATGGTATGTTGTCTCTCATGACCGTTATTTCGGGACCGTGTGAAACTTTGGTAAAATCGATTTGCGAGTTTGGTGGGATGACATAGATTCCGTCGCCTATGTGGAATTGTTTGATGCAGTAGGGTATTTCTTGGTTGTAGAATTCTGTGGTGATTATGACTATGGGATGAGACATCAACTCTGTTATATTAGTTATATACGAATTATGAACGTACATAGGAGGCGGAGGTCCACTCCAATTCCCAATAAGCTCATTGTAAAAATACGTTGAATAGTAATTCTCCATTTCAGAGATAGACGGATCAGAAGATTCTGGTTCTGAACGAATAAAGCGAAATAAATTTTCAATTTCCCCATAATAGCTGAAGTGCTCACCCAATTCCGCTCCCACGTAGTTCCCATATATACCAACAAACCAGTATGCAGGGTAGCCGTAGAAGACAAAGACTGGATTCGATAAATCGTTTTTTGCAAGGAACGCCTTTGTTTCTAGAATTTTTTCATAGCTAGATCGCGGGATGTATGGGGTTAAAAACTCATTGTAATGCTGAAAAGCAACAAAAATAGAAGTTGCTGTCAGAGAAAATGCAAGGATAGATAGTAATAGCGGGCGAAAAGCGACTCGTATTGAATATTTCTTTGGAGATGAAGCTATTTTAAAATGCGCGTTCTTTATGAACTCATTGCAGGCTGAGATAGCTAAAGCCAAGAGTACAGAGAAAGGCATATTGAATAATGCACGTATTGCAAAGTCGGAAGGAAAGGGTATTATTTTAAACCCGATTAAAAATACTATCAGAATAATTACAAAACACCAGGAAAAAACGAGTTTAGCCAACTCGTCTTTTCGCAACCTCGACCTGTAGAAAAAGTATGTGGCCAGAATCAAAAAACTGAGAAGTATCCACGAACCTCCACCCCATAAAAATATCTGATCAAAAGTAAGTTCATGCATAGGAAAGATGACGATCGTGGACATGTAACCAAAAAAATACGCGGGGAACAATGATAATAAGATAGCCACAGGAACTGCACAAGCAAATGTGAGCATTAGTAATTTCTTTATTTTCCGAGTTAAGAGTCCATACAACACAAGACACAATGACAATACAAAATAAGTTTCAAATTGCGTTCCAGCTATTACAAAGAGAATAATAATGAAAGATAAATATCTCTTATTTAGGAATGACTCCTTATCATCAAGACTGGGAACCAGCATGAGTACTATCATACTCATCGAAAAGGCCATAAGATTTCTATTAAGATCGGCAAGAAGCCTCAAAACATTTAACGAAGCAACCGTTAGGAAAGCAGCTAAACCGGCAATGTGAACGTTTTTGCCGATTTTGAACACTATTGCCGAGTTTGCACCTATAAGAAGCATACAAAATACTAAGGGCAGTATCCTTTCCACAATTACAACGTCTCCACTTAGATAACCAAGGAACGCTAATAGTTGCACGTATAAATTGGGGTAACTCCAACCCTGAATCATAATCATTGGGCCTTTTGCAATAACCTGCTTCGCCATCCACACGTATGTAGGAGAATCCCATCCTAGTAGGAGTCGTGTTCCAAATATGTTATATCTGTAATACTGTAATGCTACTAATAGTATTAAGATGATGCATGATGAAATGAGGCAGCCAAAAAGGAAGGGATTATCTCCGTATAGAATAGAGCGAACCCACTTTGACAAACTTTTACACCTTATTTGAAAAAATTGTTTTTTGCTTATCATTTCTTCTCAACTCCACATGCACTTCTTTTCTTTATCAGGTTTATGTAAGGTTTTAACAATGATTCCCACAAGTATCGTTTGGCCACTTCAATTCCCCTTAGAACGATATCAAAATAGTCATTAGCGTGCGCGAGTCGGAACTTTTGAAAAGTCTTTTTAAGGAAGACGATATATATCTTTTCCTACGGAGGCTATCGCTTTGATGTTGAATAGGGAAAGGTTGGTTTTGGTCAGGCGGTTAGCCATTCGAAAGCGAGTTTGGTTTAAGTTTTTGGATAAATACGAAAGAGCTATCATCAGTGCCACCATAAATTGTGTCGACAGGGTCAAAAGTGCCAAGTTAGGTACTATACTGAAGACCATATTGGACAAGCTTACTGAAGCCATGAAAAGCAAGGTGGAGAGACTTATGGAAACTGTTGGAAGCCTGCTTGCGTTTAGGTTGAGCATGATCGCCTTGGGCTGGGGTAACCCTTCGGCAAGTTGGTGGGCCCATGACCGCGATTTCGTAAGGTTTTTGGCTGTGAATTATATGAACACGCCTGATGGTTATCGTGGGGCTGGTTCGGTTTGAGGATGCGAGTTACGAGTGATTTCTGAGGGCGAATTTGGAAAAGTTTACATGTGGTAACAAGCTGAGTTAGAGAAGTTGAAAATCGACGTAGGAGCTCGTCGTTGAATTATCATAGGGTTCTTGTTACGGGCGGTGCAGGCTTCATTGGTAGCCATCTGTTGGATGCGCTGATCAGTCGCGCGCGTGCGTTATTGTTACGCCCCGAGTTGATCAAAATTAAGCGTGACCAAGTGGCTACTTTCTATACTTTGCGGAAAAATTTCCCCGATATTTACAATAAGCTCAAAAATTACAATGTCGCGCAATTTACAACGCCACTCTGGGAGAATTATAACAAAAAACTTGAAAAGACCTTCTTGCCTTATCCACCATTTTCTTTCTTGGAAAATCCGGTGATTATGCACACGATGTTTGTTGCTGCCGGTGGCAAATGGCTAAGAAAGGAATTGGCCTTTCTTGAGAAGAAAATCTCAAAAAATAGACTGAAGGTGCTCCTTCAGGAAGATTATGTTGGCGACCCTCTTCTCTTTAACCTTACATATCTTACATCTCATAATAGTATCCATCATTTGTACCATCTTATCAGATTCTTTGACAAAACACGGTGTAATTTAGACCAAATAGATACAACTATCGAATGGGGTGGGGGGTATGGCAATATGGCCAAAATCTTCAAACGGTTAAAACCTACATCATCTACATACATCATTATCGACACGCCATTATTTAGCTGCATTCAATGGCTGTATCTAACCACCGTGTTTGGAGTGGAAAACGTTCACCTATTGCAGAATGCGGAAGACATTATACAAGCCGAAAAGATTAATTTGGTACCAATATGTTTCCTGGATTGTCGTGAGATTAGCGCAGATCTTTTTATATCCACATGGGCATTGAGCGAAAGCTCCAAGTATTCACAGGATTATGTGGTGGCTCATAAATGGTTTGATTCGAAGTATATTCTTCTCGCTTACCAAGATAGTTGCGAAAAATTACCCGACGCTGGTAGATTAGGGAAACTGGCGGCAGACATTGGAGCAACTATCGAGAATATAGAATTTTTACCTGGTAATCATTATGCTTTCCGTTAGAGTAGAAAGCTGAGGCAAGTTGAAATCGGAGTGCTTCACTTTCAAAGAGGGAATCGTGAAAACGGGGATTAGAGATTGAACGAAATATAAATAAATAGAGAAATGTTTGGTATTATGTTGACATCGAAGTTTCCTAAAAATAAGTAAGGAGACAATTTAATGAAGAGAGCGCTTATCACTGGAATAACTGGACAAGACGGTTCATATCTAGCGGAACTTTTGCTTTCTAAAGGTTATGAGGTGCATGGAATTATCAGAAGAGCGAGCACGTTTAATACTTCTAGGATTGATCACATCTATGTGGACCCTCATGATCCGAATGCAAGACTTTTCCTTTATTATGGCGATCTTGCAGATTCTGAGCAAATATCAAACATAATTTACAATATTAAACCAGATGAAGTTTATCATTTGGGTGCTCAAAGTCATGTCCGAGTAAGTTTTGATATTCCAGAATATACAGGAAACGTCACTGCATTGGGCACAATGAGGATTTTGGAAGCTATTAGAAGAAGCGGAAATAATGTTAAGTTTTATCAAGCGTCTAGTAGTGAGATGTTTGGGAATTCTCCTTCTCCTCAAAACGAAGAAACGCCTTTCAGGCCGAGGAGTCCTTATGCGATTGCGAAACTCTATGCGTATTGGGCAACCGTGAATTATAGGGAAGGCTACAAACTGTTTGCATGTAATGGGCTCTTGTTTAACCACGAATCTCCTAGAAGAGGTGAAACTTTTGTAACCAGAAAAATAACAAGAGCGATAGCGAACATTTTGACTAAGAAACAAAAAGTTCTTTATCTTGGGAATCTTGATGCAAAACGTGATTGGGGGTATGCACCAGAATATGTAGAGGTTATGTGGAAAATATTACAAATCAACCCCCCAGAAGATTTTGTCTTAGGGATAGGTGAAGCGCATTCGGTTAGAGAGTTTGTTGAACAAGCTTTCTCTTATGTCGATTTGCGATTTGAAAAATATGTAGAGATTGATCCGAGATATTTTAGACCCACTGAGACTGAAGAGTTGGTTGCTGATCCAAGTAAAGCTAGAAAAAAGTTAGCTTGGAATCCGAAGATTAGATTTAAGGAACTGATAAAAATAATGGTGGATGCGGATGTGCGCAGTGTGGGTTTAGAGCCACTTGGGGATGGAGATAAAATTCTAGAAAAGAAGTTTCCGAATAGATGGTGGAAGAGAGATTAGGATGGGATTTTGGACAGGTAAGAAAATTCTTGTGACTGGTGGCGCTGGTTTCTTAGGTTCTTTCGTAGTGGAAAAGCTGATCAACGAAAGAAACGTGGATACCGGAAATATTCGCATTCCACGAAGTAAAGACCTGAATCTGAGAGTATGGGAAAACTGTGTAAAAGCTGTTGAGGACATGGACATTGTTATTCACTTAGCAGCAAGAGTTGGCGGTATAGGATTCAATAAGAAATATCCAGCAACTTTGTTCTATGATAACGCCATAATGGGAATTCAGCTAATGGAAGCCGCCAGACAAGAAGGAGTTGAAAAATTTGTAGTAATAGGAACCGTGTGCGCGTACCCTAAATACACTTCGGTCCCCTTCAAAGAAGAAAATTTATGGAGTGGTTATCCAGAAGAAACCAACGCAGCTTATGGTATCGCTAAGAAGGTTCTATTAGTTCAAGTTCAAGCTTACAGAGAGCAATATGGTTTTAACGCCATCTATCTGTTACCAGTTAACTTGTATGGGCCGAGGGATAATTTTGACCCTGAACGTTCGCATGTGATAGCAGCGCTGATAAAGAAGATGGTGGATGCAAAATTAGATGGGAGAAACGAAGTTGTGGTTTGGGGTACGGGAAAAGCTTCAAGAGAGTTTCTTTATGTAGAAGATGCGGCCGAAGGTATTCTTCTGGCTACTGAGAAATATGATAAACCCGATCCTGTCAATTTGGGTAGTGGCAAGGAAGTCACAGTGCTTGAACTAGTAAGTGTATTAACGGAACTTACGGTTTATAAAGGGAAAATTGTGTGGGATAGTTCGATGCCTGACGGTCAACCACGGAGATGTCTTGAAACCAGTCGAGCTAAGAAAGAATTCGGATTTGAGGCAAGGACTGATTTAAGAGAGGGGCTAAAGAGAACAATTGAATGGTACATGAAGGCAAAGCTTACTACGGGCAGCTAGTATGAAAGTTGGGTTCGTGCTCTCTCAACCATTCGGTCACAGCATAGGAACTGACGTTAGAATACGGGGATTGATAGAAGGGCTTAGTAAATTAGGCGTTGAAGTTCATATAATTACACCATTTGTAGACGATTCTTCTATGTCGCGGAGACATATTTTTGTTCATAGATCACCATCTTTATTCACTAGATTGAGAATTTCAAATTTGACGTATAGATTATCTAAGAAGTTTTTAAACAATCCCTCCTTGTGCAAGAATATCGTTTGTCGGAAATCTTTACTAATGAAAAATGCAAATTCAATTGGGGAAAATGTTTACAAAATTGTCCGGAAACTGGATTTAGATATTGTTCAAGCTGAGCAGCAAATAGCTTCTTTAGCATGCATCAATATTCGCAAAAAACTTGACGTGCCCGTGGTGGCGGATTTTCATGGTATTTGGGCTGAGGAGATGGTTGCCTCAGGCGTAATAGAGCATGGCGATGATTGTTATAAAGTTCTCTTTGGCTTAGAACAGGAAATAGCTTGTTGTGCTGATGCAGTTACCGTTGTGAGCGAAGAAATGAAAAGTTATATAGAAAACGCCTCTGGTAATTCTGGAAATAAAGTTGTGTTAATTCCAAATGCGACTTTTCCAAGAGCGAAAAGCGCCAAAATTGTTGAACATCCGTCAAAGGTTATTCATTCAGGGACGTTGCATCCGTGGGAGAATGTTGAGCTCTTTGTTCAAGGGATGCCATTCGTTTTGAAGCGCTATCCATCAGCTAGGTTTTATTTGACTCGCAAAGGGGCGAAGTTAAGGAAGATTAGGAGACTTGCTCTTGAGTTGGGCGTTTTTCCTGAGTTTACATGGTTTTCTAGTAGTAAAGATTTCTTTTGTTTTTTGGAATCATGCGACGTTGGGGTTATTTCTTCTACTACAAACATAGCACGTATAATGGGCTACCCGCAGAAGCTTTATGATTATCTTTCTGTTGGTTTGCCTGTGGTTGCAAATGATATTGGGGGTTGGACCAAGATCATAAAGGAGAACAAAGTCGGGGTAGTAGTTGATAACGATCCTAAAGCGTTTGCTACAGGTATTTTGGAGCTTTTGGAAAATCCTAAGCTAATTCATGAATGTGGACAACGGGGCATAGAACTTGTAAGACGAAAGCTCAATTACTACAAGTCCGCAGAGAAGTTGCTAAGCTTATATAAACACCTAGTTTAATGCGAAGCGGTTTTTCGCTTATGGAGGAGAGTGCTTGGAAATTGCGTGAACAGAAAATGCCAGGAAAGAAGCGAAGTGTCTACAAAATTGTTATTGTACATAGACTCACTCCAAAAACAAATTACACTAGACTTTTAGAAAAAGGTTTTAGACACTCTGCAAGTAGAGCTAACATCATTATGTACGGAAGCAAAGAGGAAAATCTTTTGGGTCTCCCTAATGCGAAGAATGTTTGGTCAAGTAATTTTTATCCCTTTCAAATTTTTAGGCAAACTTTGAGGGACAGACCAGATATTGTGCATATTCAGTATGAGTTTACAACATTTGGCCCATTTTGGTCGAATCTTTTCTTTCCAATACTTCTGGTGTTGCTAAGGATAGCTGGAGTGAGGGCTGTCGTTACGGTTCACTCTGTTATACCAAAAGAAATGGTGGATAGAGACCTAATGCAAAAACTCTTACCCCAAATCGCTAAATTTAAGGGAAGCGAAGTCTTGTTCAAAGGCTTTCTGGTCCTTCTCTTCAAATCCATCGTAATCTCGGCAGATGCAATTATCGTGCACGGAAAATGGTATAAAAGAAAATTAGTTGATTCATACAGTGCAATGTCTTCGAAGATATGGGTCATTCCTTATGGAGTAGATGATAAAGGGTATGTTGACAGTAGTCTGCTTAAGTGTTGGAAAGAACGTGTGAAACAACGTAAAGTAATTTTGTTCTTTGGGCATATTTCACCTCGGAAAGATATGGAAACATTAATTCGATCTTTCGCGATTTTTTTAAGAGACAAACGCAGGTATTTGTTGGTCATTGCTGGAAAAGAACCGCCTTATTATCAGTGGTATGCTGATGGATTGAAATCAATTGCTAAAGAACTTGGTCTTTCAGAGAGTATTATCTTTACAGGTTTTGTTAGTGATGAAGAAATTCATGTTTTGTATCGCATTTCAGAATTTACTGTTTTTCCATATCTTTATGGATTTGAAGGGCCTAGCGGACCTTTGGCGTTTGCGATTCAGCATCGTGTGCCAATTATAGGGACTAATGTGGGGCATCTAGGGGAAGAAATTTATATTATGAGAGAGGGCATTCTTGTACCTCCGAAAGATGTGAAAGCACTTGCAGAAGCTATGATAAGGCTTGCAAATGATAAGGGTCTTAGAGACACTTTTTCAGAGAATTTAAGAAGGAAAATGAAGGGTATGCTTTGGAGAGATGTTGCCACGAAAACTTTGCAACTTTATAGGGAGTTACTAGAAACAGCATGAAGAGAGTGTTCTTAGAAGGACGTGCAATTGGATGGGAATTGCATTCCTTGTATAATGAGTTAATGTATTTGCCGCCTGAAGGGTATGAGTTTGTTGTTGTTGCAGATGAGAGAGTTTCAAGCTCACAAGACATTATTCATTCGTTGAATAGAAGACTTGTAAGGTATGATGTCACTAAGGTGCTTTATGATTATGTTCGACCGTTGGCTTATTATGTTTATAATAGACTTAAGGATGGATTTAGGCCTGAAAATGTTGATTTAACGTATGCATCTCAGCATGTAGTGTTTAGAAGGGAACCGTGGATTGTTGATTTGGAACATGCGGGGGCGCTTGTGGCGTATGGCAAGATTAAGGTGCTTAAAAAGATCATTGAAAGAGTTCTGAGATCGGATTCTTGTAAAAAGATAATTCCTTGGACGGAAATGGGGAAAAAAAGTCTTCTTTACAGTTTTGACTGTCGCGGGTTTAAGGAGAAAATTGAAGTCGTAAATTTGGCGGTTCGTCCGAAAAGATTTCGTAAAAAGTTTGATAGTGATAGAATAAAGCTTCTATTTGTGGGAACCGCTAATCGGGTAAATGTTGGTGACAGTTTCGCAATCAAGGGTGGACATGAGGTTTTGAAGGCTTTTGAGAGTTTGAGGAAGGAGTATAGGAACTTGGAGTTGGTGGTGAGGTCGTATGTTCCTGCAAATATAAAAGAAAAATATGCCAGTTTTAAGGACATAAGAATAATTGATAGGATTATTCCATGGGAAGTGCTTGATTATGAATTTAGAACCGCTGGCATATTCCTGTTTCCTAGTCATTCGACACCAGGAATGGCAATACTCGATGCGATGAGCTATGAGCTGCCTGTTGTGGCTACTGACGTGTGGGCGAATGGAGAGCTAGTTGATGATGGAAGAACTGGTTTTTTGATTAAGGGGTCTGGTAAGGTGCGTTATTTTGATGAGAATTTTGTTCCTCTTTGGGGTGAGCCGAGATTTATGAGGGCTATACGTCAGGTTGACTCAAGAGTAGTAGAGGAACTTGTGGAGAAGACAAGCATCTTAATAGAAAATGAAGGACTCCGAAGAAGTATGGGAAAGGCAGGTAGGCAAAGAATTGAAGAAGGAAATTTTTCTATTAGCAAAAGAAACCAAAAACTGAAGAAAATATTCGATGAAGCTTTGGAGAAGTAAGATGTCTTCAGCTTCGCAAAAAAGATGTCGTAATAGATAGTCGCTCATATTAAAGAGATGGTGCATGGCTCTGCTTTCAGCTTTAGGCGGTTTTTACATCTTCTGTTAAGCTAAAACGGGCTTATTTCACCCAAATTTGATGGTTAGAAAAGGCATGTATCATCAGCCTAATATGAGCGTAGATAGTTATTCTTTAAACTAAGGAGAGCATGTCAACTTGAAATTCTCAAACAAACTTATCCCCCGTGTTTTGGCAATTCTACTAATTGTCTCAATATCGACGTTGCTTGTTTTCTCTTATGTCCAGATAGCCTTCATTTCTTTATTAGTTATTGCCGCATCAAACCGAACCACCAAAATAAAAAAAGAAATAAATTGCTAATCCTATATCCATTCTTCAATATTAGCCCATTGGATACATTGTAGGGATAGCTAAAGGAAAAGAAGAGTAGGCGAGGTTCTTTGCTTGGAAAGAGAACAATCATCTTGGGATAAAAGTGCATCTAACTACCAACAATTTAAAATGCCTCTCAAACTGTTTGATTTACCTATTGAGAAACTATCCGAACAAATCCTTTGGCAAAAACTGTTTAAATACGCGAAAGGGTTAGCAATTGAAGCAGGATGCGGCACCGGCAAAAATTCTTTAATGCTAACCAAATTGCAAGTAACATCCGTACTCTTCGATTTTTCTGTCGAAACTATAAGACAAACCAAAGAGATTTTTAAAGCTGTCAATAAAGAAGGTTTTTTCGTAGTAGGCGACATGCGACATATGCCTTTTAAGAATGAAGCTTTTGACTTTGCACACAGCGATAGCACACTAGAACATATACCCGAAATCAAAAAAGTAGTTAAAGAGATAGACCGCATCACCGCGAAAGGTGGGCACGTCTTCATTACGGTCCCTAACAAACTCCGAATAGATGGGGTTGAATTTTGGAAAAAATTAGCTCAGCCAACCTATACGCAAAACACTTACACTCCTAAAGAACTTAAGTCTTTGTTCAAGGATACTCAAATGCATGTGGAGGATTTTTTTGGCTATGATGTTTTATCTCCTCTTTGGTCATTCCTTCTTCGAAGGATTCAGCAAATCCTGCATATTGAAACTTCCCGAAGTCAAAGGCGAATGACTGCTTCAATTGTACGAGAAGAAGGCGGTCAGGACTTTTTCGAACAACTCGTTCTAGGGTGGCTAAGCAAAAGCGGTTTTCTCCAAAGAAACTTGCAAAAATTCATTACTTCAAAGCATAACGCTTTGGTAAGCATAAATCTTGCAATAATACTAAAAAAGTAAATTTTATTAGAACAGTTTCCAACTCGCATACCCATGACCCTCCCAATAGCCAATTCCGCAGACAAAAGAAATATTGGAGGCATAGCACGCATTATTTTGCGCGCGCGCCGCAAGTAAACTAAAGATGAATACCTTCATGTATTGCATGACTCATAATTGAGGCGACTATTGAAATTCCCTGTTTTAAAGGGTCACGCTTCGAAGCTTTGGGATAATCTTCATAACTACAATCTACAGGAACTTCAATTACTCTTAATCCAACGTTACGTGCCTTGAAAAAAACCTCTATACTCGAACCCCATCCATTGTC
>Ga0315282_10016287_pt1 | contig 10878 bp, 7 predicted proteins | sample YL17G07_20_MG_FD_203693 | JGI IMG/M metagenome (GOLD analysis project Ga0315282, IMG submission 203693) | Sediment microbial communities from Yellowstone Lake, YNP, Wyoming, USA - YL17G07_20 | ecosystem: Environmental > Aquatic > Freshwater > Lake > Sediment | place: USA: Wyoming | collected...
GAACGTGGACCTGGACGAGCGCAACGCGAAGACGGCGCCGGGGGCAAAGGCATCGGCGCGCATGGATTTCAGCGACGTGGATCGCATCGACGACGACGAGATGAACGAGATTCTGTGGCGGGCCATCAAGGGCGACGTGCCCATGCCCGCGCCGGTGCGCAGCGCCTTCCCGTACCGCTAAAGACCGTAGCCGCAGATTTCGCGGATTGCACAGATAAAATCTGCGTGAATCTGCGGAATCTGCGGCTAACCTGAGTTGTTGATGGGGCGGAACGCCATGCTGCGGTTTAGCCCATGATCCGGGCTGGACCCGCCGGAAGGGGTAAACATGGAACCAATCGCCATCTGCGCTGAATGTGGTGGGACGCTGGAGAAAAGGACCATCACGCATACGCAGCCATGGGGCGATCGTCTTTATCGGTTTGAGGATGTGACGGCGCTTGTGTGCCTGCAATGTGGCCACATCTGGCTGTCTGCCGAGACGACTCAGGCCATGGACGAGATCATCCGAACCCAGCCGCCACCGAGAAAGTACGAACAGGTGCCCGTCTTTTCGCTCGCCGCGGCAATCAAGAAATAGCGGCTACCATGGCCCCGATGACGCCCCTGAATTTCCCTCGACCCGTTTGTGTAGAATGCTTCATTCCCTGTGGGAGGAGTCGATGAGAAACACGATCCGCGCCGTCGGGCACGCGGCGGCCCTTGGCCTCGTGTGGCTGCTGCTGGCCGGCACCGCTTGGGCGCAGGGCCTCGAGTACATCAAGGCGAATTACACCAAGCACGAGCATCAGATTGCGATGCGCGACGGCGTGAAGCTATTCACTGCCGTCTATGTGCCCAAGGACGCCTCGCGGCGCTACCCCATCTTGCTGACGCGCACGCCGTACGGCGCCGGGCCGTACGGGGAAGACAGGTACCCGAACGCGCTGGTGCTGGAGCAGTTCGCCCGCGAGGGCTACATTTTCGCCACGCAGGATGTGCGCGGCCGGAACAAGTCCGAAGGCGAGTTCGTCAATATCCGGCCCATCAAGCCGGTCAAGAACGGTCCCGCCGACACCGATGAAAGCACCGACACCTGGGACACCGTCGACTGGCTGGTGAAGAACGTGCCCCAGAACAACGGGCGCGTCGGGATGTGGGGCATTTCCTACCCCGGCTTCTATGCCGCCGCAGGGATGATCGACGCCCACCCGGCGCTGAAGGCCGTCTCGCCGGAGGCGCCCATCGCCGACTGGTTCGTCGGCGACGACTTTCATCACAACGGCGCGCTGTACCTGGCCCACGCCTTCGGCTTCCTCTCGCTCTTCGGGCGGCCGGAGGGCAGCCCGCGATTCGATCCGGGCACGCCCGACGGCTACCGCTTTTACCTCGACGCCGGGCCGCTGCCAAACATCAACGCCCGGTACTTCAAGGGCATAATCGGGTTCTGGAACGAGCTCATGGAGCACCCGAACTACGACGCGTTCTGGCAGGCGCGCAACCTCCGGCCGCACCTGAAAAACATCAAGCCGGCGGTGATGACCGTGGGCGGCTGGTTCGACGCCGAAGACCTGTTTGGCGCGCTGAACGTCTACCAGGCCGTCGAGAAATCCAGCCCCGGAACCTACAACATCCTGGTGATGGGGCCGTGGTTCCACGGCGGCTGGCTGCGGTCCGACGGCGACGCGGTCGGCAACGCGCGCTTTGGTTCCAAGACCGGCGTGTTTTACCGCGAGAACATCTTCGCGCCCTTCTTCGACTACTACCTTAAAGGTAGCGGCGAGCTGAAACTGCCGGAGGCTTACGTGTTCGAGACGGGCGCCAATGCCTGGCGCGCGCACGATGCCTGGCCGCCGAAGCAGGCAGCACCCAAGTCGATCTACCTGCAGATGGGCGGCAGGCTGTCGTTTGATGCGCCGGGCGACCGCCGCGCGCGGGCCTTCGATGAGTACATCAGCGACCCGGCCAGGCCCGTCCCGTATATCCCCGGCATCGCCTATGGCATGACGCGCGAGCACATGACCGACGATCAGCGCTTCGCGGCCACCCGCCCCGACGTGCTCGTCTACCAGACAGACGCGCTGGCCGAGGACGTCACGGTGGCCGGGCCGGTCTCGCCCGACCTGTACGTCTCAACCACCGGCACCGATTCGGATTTCGTGGTGAAGCTGATCGATGTCTGCCCGAATGACACGCCGGATAACGAGCCCTCCGGCGGAGTCCGCATGGGCGGCTATCAGCAGCTTGTCCGCGGCGAAGCCATGCGCGGCCGCTTCCGCAACAGCTACGAGAAGCCGGAGCCATTCGTGCCGGGCAAGGTGACGCGCATCCGCTACACCATGCCCGACGTCTTTCATGCCTTCCGGCGGGGGCACCGGATCATGATTCAGATCCAAAGCAGTTGGTTCCCGCTGGTGGACCGCAATCCGCAAAAGTTCGTCGACATTTACAAGGCCAAGGCCGAGGATTTTCAGAAGGCCGCCCAGCGCGTGTATCACGCGCCGGGCAACGCCTCGTCGGTTACGCTGCTGGTGCTGAAATAGAGGTGAACAGTTCCGCGCAGCGGAACGAGAAACCGGGGAGCACATCCTCGCCGCTCACCTCGTCGTCGCCGGCATAGACATGGGCGTCGCCGGAAGGGCGATGAACGGTGACTGTCTGTGTCTGAGGGTCAATGACCCAGACGAGGCGGGCCCCCGCTGCCAGGTATTCGCGCGTCTTGGCCTGGACCTCGCCGGCCCTATCTGTGGGGGACAGGACTTCGCCGGCAAGGTCGGGAGCGCCGGCGAAAAACCCCTCGCTTCCCGCGCCGATCAGCCGCGCAGCGGCTACGAAGGCAACATCCGGGCCGCGCACGATATCCGGATCGCGGGCCAGGATGAATCCCCATTCGGTTCCTACTTCTCCCGTCTTCTTGTCGGTCGCGTACTGATCGACCCAGCGAAGCAGCCGGGTCACAAGGCGCGCGTGTGTTCTGTTGACAGGGGACATCTCGATCAGTTCTCCTCGGACCAACTCAGTCCGCCGGGTGTCTCCGAGTTCCCAAAGTTGTTCGACCGTCATTAAGGTCTTAACGCCCATGGGCAGAGTATAGCATTGGAAAGCGTTGTACCTCCGGTGGTCTCGCCTGGCGGAACGCCAGCGGTACAACGGGGGCCGGCCGGCGAGACGCCAGCGGTACAATATCGGTGGACTAAAATGAAAAAGCAGATCATCTGCATTTTGTGTTTAGCCGCGCTGATTGCTTTGGCGGCGGCAGCTCAACAGCGGGAACCTAACCTGCGGCCGATTGTGCGGGGGCGGCGGGCGGCGGTGGCGGCCGGCACGCCCTACGCCACCGAGGCGGCCATGCGCCTGCTGCACCAGGGCGGCAACGCCGTCGATGCCGGCGTGGCGGCCACCTTCGCCGCCGCCGTCACCGAATACACGCACTTCGGGCTCGGCGGCGAAGCGCCGATCCTCGTCCGCGCCAACGGCCGCATGTACACGGTCAGCGGCGTGGGCACCGCTCCCAAGCTCGCTACCGCGGATTTTTATCGAAAACGGACTCCCGACGAGTCCGATCCGCGCGTTATGGCCGGCGATAAGCCGGGCCGCATTCCCTCCACCGGCATCCTGTCGGCGGTGGTTCCGGGCATGGTTGACGGCATGATCGTGGCGCTCAGCGAATTCGGCGCCAGGAGCTTTGCCGACGTCATTCAGCCGGCGCTGGACCTGGCCGACGGCTACCCCATCGACGAGACGCGCTCGACGTACATCGAGCGGTTCCGCCCCAGCATCGAGAAATGGCCGGACGCGGCGCGCGTCTTCCTTCCGGACGGGCGTGTGCCGCGGCCCGGCGAAATCTTCCGCCAGCCGGACCTGGCCCGCACGCTGCGCGCCATGATCGAAGCCGAGCGCAAGGCCGGCGCCGGCGGGCAGGGCCGCAAGGCGGGCCTCACCGCCGCCCGCGATTATTTTTACAAGGGTGCGGTGGCCAAGGGAATCGACCGCTTCATGAAGGCCAACAAGGGCTTCATCCGCTACGAAGACATGGCCGCGTTTCACGCCCGAGTCGAAGAGCCGGTCGCGGTCAATTACCGCGGCTACAACGTGTACAAGCCGGGCTTCTGGTCGCAGAGCCCCGTCATGCTTCAGACGCTGAACATGCTGGAGCATTACGACCTGAAGAAGATGGGCTTCGGTTCCGCCGAGTACCTCCACACGCTCACCGAAGTGATGAAGCTGGCGTATGCCGACCGCGACAGCTTCTACGGCGACCCGCTGTTCCTGCGGCCGCCCATGGAGGTGTTGTTGCACAAGGTCTATGCGGCCGAGCGGGTGCGCCTGGTCGATCCGCAAAAAGCCAACGGCGAGCCGCGGCCCGGATCGTTTCCGGACTTCAAGCCCATCCATCCGGCCCTCTATAAAGAAGAGACCAAGGAGCCGGCCAACCCCGCGCGCGACACCACTTGCGTGGACGTGGTGGACAGCAACGGCATCATGTTCTCGGCCACGCCCTCCGGCGCCTGGCTGCCGGCGGTGGTGGCCGGCGATACCGGCATCCCGCTGAGCCAGCGCCTGCAGAGCTTCCTGCTGATCCCCGGGCACCCGAACGAGCTGAAGCCGGGCAAGCGGCCGCGCATCACCCTGTCGCCGACCATCGTGTTGAAAGACGGCAAGCCGCTGCTGGCGCTTTCAACTCCTGGCGGCGACAACCAGGACCAGGCGCTGCTGCAGGTGATGCTCGCCGTGCTGGAGTTCGGCATGGACCCGGAGCGGGCAATTGAAGCGCCGCGCATCGAAACTCGGCAACTCGTCTCGAGCTTCGACAACCACGCGTATATCCCGCTGGTGCTGTACGTGGATGAGCGCATCGACCCGGCCGTCGTCAAGGCGCTGGAGGCGCGCGGGCACAAGGTGACGGTGCGGTCGCGCTGGCGCAGCGGGGCCGCGCCGGTGCTGATCCGCGTCAACCCGGAAAGCGGGGCACTGGAAGCCGCCGCCGACCCTTACGGCTACCGCTACGCCGACGCCTGGTAATTCGGTTGGTTCAACACCGCAAGAGAGCCGTCCGCCGCGGCGGATAAGGGAGCGAACGGGTGAGCTGGCCGGCGGCCGAGTGCGCCCGCCCATGTCTGCCTTGCCCAGGAATTGCCTTTTCAATCATCTCTTTAGCTTCATTCAGCAGTCGGCGGGGAACAGACCGCCGCCAGAAACGCAACGGGCCACCGGAGGCCTGCGTGCGTCGTCGGGGACCGCCGGGAGTTCAGCGGCGCGGAAGCAGGGACCGGCGATGACGGCGTCCAGTAGATTCGCCTGTTCGGGATAGCCCTCGACGGTTGCCTCCAGCACCCACAGCAGTTCGAGCAGTTCTGTGGTGAACTGGCTCGTCCATCGTTCCGGCCGGATCTCGTCAAGCGGGGAAGATTTCTTGCCCGCGCCCTGCTTCATGCGGTACTTGAGCCACGACTGGACGACCTTGAGGCCCGAGACCTCGAAGGCGAAAACTTCGGGCGCGACGGGCCGGAACTGACCGTCGCCGAGATGAAGCGTCCGCGTCGCATCGTTGTAAGCGAATGTCTTGGGATAGCCGTCCGGGTCGCCCGGCACGGACTGGACGCACCTGGCCTCGCCGCGCGGGACGTGGCCGCGCTGCTTGCCCTTGGGGACGAAACGCTCGCCGTAGGTGTGGAGCCAGAGCAGCCGCGCCCCGGCGTCGAGCACCTTGGCGAACAAGGCGGCGTCCTTCGTGATCGGCACGCGCAGCTCGCGCGTCTCCAGTTCCTTCGCATAGCGCGCGGTGAAACTTGGCTGAGCCAGCGCGCCATACATGTAGGCCAGGAAATCCTCCGGCGTCACCTTGCGCTTATACGCCTTGGCGAGCAGGTCGAGCAAGCCGGGGAGGATGTTGACCTCTGTCGCCTCGGCGTTGCGGTAGAGGGGAATCGCTGCCTTTGCGCCATAGGAACCCCGGAAATGGTCAAGGTCGGGTATGGTGGCGCACGAAGTCAGGGCGGGACCCTTCCCAAGCGGCTGAGAGAACAGACTTGCCACATACACCTGCCGTTCGCCGTGGGCGCACCAAAGGTCGGGGCGAAGGTAGTCGCCCAACCGGCTGTCGGCGAACATCCATTGTCTGTCCAAGGAACGATAGGCGTAACGCTCGATCCGAGGCGGGAGAGCATTTCGGGGCAATTGCCCGATGGGCTTCTCCCTCTGACCACCCGATAACAGCAGCGGACATTCCGTGGTTGTCTTCCTGTCGCGGGTTTCCTTGAATGCATTGGCCCTGTCGCTTGTGGCCAGCAGTCGCCGCCAGCGGGCCTTCAATGCCTCGGGGTCGGAGCATATCGGCCACGTGCGCTTGAACTGCGCGCCCGAATGCTGCCACGGCATGAGATCGGTGAGGAGCGGCCAGTCGAAGTATCGGCCCTTGCCGGCGGGGCGGAAGGGCGCCTGCCAATCGTCGGGGCAATTCTGCCATTTCACGCTCGCGAAATCGGCGATGGCATCGAGCGCCGCGAGCTTGGCCTCGCGCATCCCCTCGATCCGGGCGTAATGGACGGCCGCGGGCCGATCCTTCTTCGCCTTGCGCGCGCGCAGGGCTACGGCGATGGCCACGGGCGTCTGGATGGCGAAAACGTTGTCGCTCTTGCGCGTGCCGCGACCTTCGCCCCCAAGGTCCAGAATCCAGACTTCGTCGCACAGACGGCGCATATGCTCGCGCATGCCGCAAAACGCGTCCCCGTCGAGGTAGCTCGACGCGCTGATGAAGCTGACGACGCCCGACCCGCGCGCGGTCTCGTGCTCGAAGACCTTCCACAGCGCCCATCGCCAGAAATAGATGTACAGGTTGTAAAGATTCTTGAGGTGGACGCCGTGGCCGGCGGCAACTGCGGGATCCAGGAAGTCGCGGAGGATCGCGCCCGCGCCTTTGCCGTCGTCGCCCCAGCGGACCCACCCGCCGGTGCGGGCTTGGTTGCCGCCGCCGGCGGCCTCGTGGCGGTCGTAGGGGGGATTGCCCAAGCAGACGATGACGTGGACCTTGCTCTTCAGGTGTAGGGCCTTGGCGTGCTGCTCGGCGATCGGCCTGAAGAACAGCGGGAGTTGCAGCGGCTCGGCGTGGGGGCTTTCGAGCGTGTCGGTCAGGTAAACGTGCGTGCCGTCCTTGGGCAGCACCGCGCCACGGTCGCGCAAGGCGCGGCTGACGCGCAGTTCGGTCACGGCGTATGGGCCGACCATTAGTTCGAAGCCGTGGAGATTTGCGCCGAGCGCGGAGGCCTGGCCGGGCACGGCGCCTGCCCCCTGCTCGGCCTCGACCTTGGCGAGGGCGTGCTCGATCACGCCAAGCAGGTAGGTCCCCGTGCCGGCGGCGGGGTCGAGCGTGATGACGCCGGGATCGGCGAAACCGAGGGGTTTACCGAGGCGGTTCACGAGCAGGTCGTCAATTAGGCGAACCTGGGCGCGGACTACCTCGAGGGGCGTATAGTAGGCCCCGGCGTCCTTGCGCAGCTTGGGATCGTAGTCGGCGAGGAAATCTTCGTAGAAGTAAAGCCAGGGGTCCTCGGGGCCGGTCAGCGTCGGCGGGGGCACCTCCCCAATGACGCGCAGAAGCAGGTCGAGCGAGGCGGACAGCTCGCCCCGCGCGTCGGGGTCGGTGAGCACCTGGAGCGCGCGGGAAAGCAGGCTGTGTTGCGCGGCGAGGGCGGCCTCGGCACTGTTGAGCGTGAGCGGGTCGGCGCCTTCGCTGCGGCCCAGCAGAAGGGCGAAGGCGACGGTCTGGGCGTACGCGTCGGCGAATTGCTCGTCAGGGGCGTCGGGGAACAGCAGTTGCCGCCAGTCCTTGGCGAGTTTGACGAGCGGGGAGTTCGGGTCCTGGAGCGCGTCGGTCACGTCGTCACGCAGCATGCCGCAGAGCGGCGCCAGCAGGGTAGCGAAGCCCTTAAGGTCGATCTTGCCCTTGCGGTCGGTGGGAATGATGGGCTGCCAGGAAAGGAAATCCCGCAATAGGCGTTCGACGGCGTGGGCGTCCTCGGAGCCGATGGCCTTCCGGCCCTCAGCGGCGATGTCGCCGGAGAGGCGGACGATCTTGCCCTCGGGTTTGCCGTCGCGATAGAGGCCCCAGTCGTTGCCGTCGCAGTAGAGCAGATTGGGAACTGCCCGGAACCGCTTCCACTGCTCCAGGTTATGGCCGCCGAACCGCCCCGGGTTCGCGCCAACGCCGGGGGCTTTGAGTTCGACGTAGCCAGCCAGCAACTTGTTGAGATGCACGGCATAATCAGGCTTGCCGAGGCGGCCGGGGAGTTTGGTCTCCCCGGTGCAGACCACGTTCCAGCCAAGGGCGCGGGCGGCGTCGCCCATGAAGTTCTCGAAGGGGCCGCGCAACTGGTCTTCCGGTTCACCCGGCGTCACCGTCGACATCTTGGCCCTGACGGTCTCGGCGAATCTCTGGAGGGCTTCCTCTATCGTCATCCCCTTGCTCATGTCACGATCAACTTCCCGGCGCTTTGTTCTGTCTCGATAGGCCGACATCCAGCTAACGGCCAAGCTCAGCCGAGAGGCCGGCCGGGCCTCGTCGGCTGGAGTGACTTGTTAGGCTTCCTCTCACGGAGCCTGAAACCCGATCTTCCTATTGTCTATGCTGACCTGCATAAGGCCCGTGCTGGCCAGCATAAGACGAAACCGCCAGCGGCGGCCCTGGCTGGCAACTGCTTGCAGCGCAGCGACTTCTGCTCCGTTCGACAACCTACCTCCGGAATCTTGTGCGGCCCGGTCGGCCCGCACAATCCCCTGGTTCTCGATCGAAGCAACCTGCCGCATCCGGTCGAGGAGGCTGTGAACGACCGGGACGCCCTCAATTAGACGCCCGCTCGAGCTGCGAGTCAAGCAAGCTGAACGGCACCTATTCCAGACGGATAGCGCTTGCGCAGCGCCTCGCCGCGCTGTTTGCGCGGACCGAACTTTGGGTAGGCACAGCCGTCAAGTGGCCAGTTTTCCGTCCTCATGCGATTGCCACAATCCCGCGCCTCGGGAGGCGCCGGCGCTGCAGCCCTCGTGCCTGATATGCTCGAAGCTGCCCGCGACCCGAACGCCTACCGCTACGCCGACGCCTGGTAGATCCGGCTGTAGGCTTTGGGCTGTAGGCTGTGGGGATATGTAGCGGCGACCCCGCCTGGCGGGGTCGCCATTTCAAGCGTGCCGATGATGGCCGTCTAAAGACCGCCGCTACAGGGCGGCTGCTCTGCCGGCGGCCCGCCGCCTGCTCAGGCTTGGTTTGCCGCAGCTTGGCCCCGCGTGGTAGGCTGAACTCGTCTCGTGGAAAAGACGCTTCAAGTCCTGACCGAGTTGGAACACGACGGTCTGTTGGTCCGCTACGCGATCGGCGGCGCCATGGGCGCCACCTTCTACGTGGAGCCGGTGTTGACGTTCGATTTAGACGTCTTCGTCATCCTGCCGCAGACAGCAGGCGGCCTGCTCACGCTGGCGCCCATTTACGACGCGTTGCGCGCCAGGGGCTACACGGAGGAAGGCGAATGTGTGAACATCGAGGGCGTTCCGGTCCAGTTTCTCCCGGCTCACAACGCACTGCTGGAAGAAGCGCTGGCGGAGGCGCGCGAAACCTCCTACGGAGCGACCGCGACCCGGGTGCTGCGCGCCGAACATCTGGCGGCCATCGCAGTTCAGACGGGGCGCGACAAGGACCGGGAGCGCGTCCGCCTGCTTCTGGGACACGCTCCACTGGATGGTGAATACCTTCGAGCTGTGCTTGCCCGCCACAATCTGGAGGCCCGATGGAAGGAATGGACAAGCTGAAGCCGGAAATCGCGCGGCTCATCGCCGCTAAGGAGCAGCGCCGTTGCAAACTGGCCGCACTGTCTTTCCCGGAGAAAGTGCGTATAGTGGTGCAGTTGCAGCGAATGGTCGCGCCCGTCTTGCGCGCCCGCGGGCGCCCGGTGCGGGTTTGGCGTCTGGCAGAATTCACCACGGATGAACACGGATGAACACGGATAAATGCGGACGGGCCGACAAGTGGTGCGTTGCTGATCAGCGTCGGCGCAAGGCATCCTCGACCGCTTGGGGATGCTTCGCAATCACCGCAAGAAGGACCCGCGCGGGACCCGCGGTACAACAATTTCCTGGAACAAAACACCTGTACACTGAGTTCAAAAGGATGACACGGAACAGGTGTGCTGAAACGCCTCATTCTCTGGCTGGCCCTTGCTGCCGCGTGGCTGCCGGCGGCCGAGCACCGGGGTGTCGTGAAGGCCAAGGGATTGCCCATCCCCGGCGCCGTGGTGACGGCCCGGCAAGGCGCTCAGCAGTTGACCGCCAGCACCGATCCAAGCGGTCAGTATTACTTCAAGGACCTTGCGCCCGGCGCCTGGACGCTGGAAGTGCAGATCTTCGGCTTCGAGCGAGCGCGGCGCGAGCTGAACCCCGCCACCGAAACCGCCCCGGCGGAATGGAACCTGAAAGTGGCGCACACGCCGGCGCTGGCCGCGCTGCTGGCGGGCGCGGCGGCCAAGGCGCCGGTGGGCGGCTTCCAGCGCCTGGATGTGAGCCAGACGGCGGAGGCCGAAGCGACGCCTCCGCTGACGCCCCCGCCGGCTCCTGCGCCGCCAAGCGAATTGAACCAGAACGCCAACGAGGCTTTCCTGCTGAGCGGTAGCTTGAGCCGCGGGCTTGCTCCGGCGCAGCAGGAGGACACCTTCGGCCGGGCGAGCCAGCTGGCGCGCAAGGCGCCGGCCGCCGAAGCGGCGGCGGGCAAAGCGCCGGCGGGCCAGGCACGCCCCGCCGCCCCGGCACAGGCCATCGGCAACCGCGCCGGCCTTCCGACCTCCGTGCAGGCCGGCGCTTTCTTCGCGCTCCGGAATTCGGCGCTGGACGCCCGGCCGTATTCCTTCAGCGGACAGCCGC
>Ga0315282_10016288_pt1 | contig 10878 bp, 9 predicted proteins | sample YL17G07_20_MG_FD_203693 | JGI IMG/M metagenome (GOLD analysis project Ga0315282, IMG submission 203693) | Sediment microbial communities from Yellowstone Lake, YNP, Wyoming, USA - YL17G07_20 | ecosystem: Environmental > Aquatic > Freshwater > Lake > Sediment | place: USA: Wyoming | collected...
GCCTGGTGGGATACCTACTGCCTCTGGCTGTTCCGCCCCATCGTCGAGTAGAGTCAGCCCCGGACCCAACGCGACGCCCGGTCCGCCCGGAGCGGGCGTCGCGCAACCCCATCCCACGGCTCCCCGGTGCGGCCGGGGCTATTGGAGGGCATCATGTTCCGTCGCGTAGTTGCCATATCGCTCTTGTGCGCGTTCGCCCTTGCTCCGGTCCTAGCCGGATGCAAGAGGGGGAGTGGTAAAGTAGACGCCACCAGCAAGGCCACCGACAAGGTCAAGGCCAGCAGCACCACGGTCCAGCCCAAGACCGACTGATCTCCCGTATCGTGACCGTCCGGAGGGGCTCGCCCGTCGGGGCGGGCCCCGTTGCTTTGGCAACCTGTCGGCCTGAGCCCCTACGCCTGCTCCGCCAGTCGTCGCTCGATCTCTCCCAGCGCCGCCTGGTTGTCAGAGTCGCCAGCCCTCGCGTTCCCGCTCATCCCGAGTAGCCGCGCCTTGGGCGAGCACATTGGCTCGCCCCTACGCGCCACCTCTGCCCGCAAGCGGTGTGAGGGGCAAGGGCGCATTGCCATGCGTCTCTACGGTGACTCCCCCAGCCGCCTATCGACCGCCTTCACCGCGGCTTCGATGGCTGCTTCGACCTTCGCCCAACCGGGGAAGGCGAAGCACCGGATCTCGGCGTTGCGGCCGTGGATAACGGCCATGCCGACCGGCCTGCGATGAGCGACCGCCGCCTTCCAGTGGCGCAGCGGAGGCTCGTACAGGACGATCTCACCCCAGGGGATGCGGGTCCGCCTGCGTCCGTCTCCGACCAGCGTCAGCGCGTCCGGGTCGAGGACCAGACGCCAATGAGACCACCGGATGAACCACACGCCCGCCGTCCACGCGATCCCGACTAGAGCGCCGGGCAGCAGCCACCATAGGGCTGGCTCCACCTTGAGCGCTAGGACGACCGTGTAGAGGAGCGTGAAGGCGAGCCACCAGTCCACGAACCACACAAGTAGAACGCGCCCAACCGAGAGCGTGCTGGTCCACCGGTAGCGGAGCGCCTTGCCCGTCAGGTCAGTGACGCGCACGCGGGGCGCCGGGCGGCGAACCGCGGCGGGCAGTCGAGGCGCACCCCGGAGTTCGCCGCTACGATCCGGGTGACCAACGCCACCCACCTGCGCAGGCCGTACAGACCAATCGGCGAGCCGCGAGCACGCCTGACGGCGCACCCGGTCGCCAACTGGGACCGTCCAAGTGCCTCCCCGTCGGCCGTCCGTGGGAACTCGACCGTTGTGATCGCGTCAAGACCAGCGCGCTGCACGACGACGCCGAACGTCCATGACACCAAGCGACCATTCGAGAGCCAGGCTACCCAGTGCTGCCACAGCAGGTTGAACGCGGCCATCGCCCCGACGCAAACGACACTGAGCGGCCCAAGCCAGTGCATGCCCGGCTCATCGATCGGCGGGTGCGGCGTTGCCGCAGATAGGGCCAAACCCAACCCGACACCCAACCAGGGCCATGTGACCGGCAGTGAATGCACGCGAGAGGTATGCGCTCGCTCCTTCATACCGTCGCCCCCAAGAGGGCGCATCGCCATGCGCCCCTACCGCGTGAACTCGTACGTGCCCGGCGCGACCAGCGTGAACTGCTCGCGCGCGCCCGGCCGGCCTTGCATGCGCCACTCGCCTCGGAAGGCTATGGTGAGCGGCTCGACCGGGTCGGTCACAAGCTCAAGTGTCACCTTGTCATCGCGAGCTGTCACGTTCATCCGCGTCCCGTGGTACATGACGTTCCTGACGGTCATCTGCGGGCATTGTGGTGGGAGCTTCGGGTCGATCACCAGGGCGTCCTCGTTCGGCTGCAGGCCGACGAAGCCCCGCGCGACGATCGACGGGATCAGGCTGCTCTCGTAGAACTCGAAGTCGACGCCGATCCCGCCCGCGGTGCCGCCGCCCTGCAGTGTCGTGCCCTGCTTGCCGTCCTTGTAGTACTCCCTGTGGCCGCCCGCGGCCTGCACCTCGCGATCCCATGCGAGCATCTCCGAAAGCCTCCGCCAGGCGTCGTCGGGGCCGCAAACCAGGAGCCGCGCCCACATGTCGTAGAACGAGAACCCAAGCACCGCGCCGCCGTCCTGAACCTGGCCGCCCCAAGGGATCGTCTCCGGTCCCGTCCACACGAACACGTAGCAGTCGACGTTCCGCCTCGTTGTCGCGCGCGGCCCGAAGCGCCACCGGTAGATGTCCGCGCCCGTTGACGTGTCGCCCTCGACGATGCGCTCGCCGTCGAGCCAGTCCATGATCGCGCGTGCGTGCTCATGCGACGCGATCCCGTACCAGATGGCGTCCAGGTTCACGAACGTGAAGCCGTAGTCATGCGCCGTGCCGTCTGAGTCGATCCAGCCGACGAACCTCCCCGTCTTCTCGCTCCAGAACCGCTTGTTCGCGTCCGCCTTCACCTCGGCTGCGTGCGCGCGGAGCCCCGCCGGGTCGAGCGCGAGGACGCCGCCCGGCACGTTCCATCCCGGGTGCGCCAGCGCGGCCTCCTCGATGTCGGCCATCGCGGTCAGCGCGGCGTAGTACTGCGACGTGGCGTACATGTCGTGCCCGCCGAAGGGCAGCAGGTCCCAGTAGTTGTTCCCGATCCCGCGCCCGGGGTGGAACACCTTCGTCCCGTCGGGCTTCACCTCGAAGCCGGGACGCCCGTCATGCCCGACCCAGGGGTTGACGATGTGCTTGTGCTCGAGCCCGCCCATCACCGTCATGTCGTAGCGCAGTGCGGTGCGCATCCGGTCGATGTGCTCCCGCAGGAAGCCGATGTCGTGCGTCCATCGGAAGTAGTCCGCCGCGGACAGCACGAACACGGGGTTGTTGATGGTGTGGCGCGTGTCGTAGACCGTGAAGACGGAGTCGATTGTGAACTCCACGCCCGACTCGCCCGGCGCCAGGCAGATCCGCAGCCGCGTGATCTTGCCCGTCCACTTGGGGTGAGTATGCATCTGCATCATACATGAGCCGAGAGTCCCCTCCGGCTCCGGCGGTGGCTCGAAGTAGACCCGCCTATCGGGGCCGAGGCCGCTGTCGCCCTCGCGCATCCACTCGACCCACGGCAGCACACCCGGACGCGGCCGCCCGGTGCGCGTCCAGCGGATCTGCAGGAGCGGTGCGTTGAATGAGTCGATCTCGACGCCCTCCGGGCTAGCGATGGCCGGCGACTCGCCTGTGGAGCGGAGGTGCCACCGGCCGTCCACGATGCCGAGCGACTCGGCGTTTTGAAGCGTCCACGAGTCGGCCGCCGCGTGCCCGGTCCACTTGTTCCCCGGCATGGTCCGAAGGTTGTCCCACACCCAGCCGGGGCCGCTCTCCTGGAAGTGCCACCCGGCCGTCACCCCGGTTGGCCCGTTCGGCACCTGGGTCCAGATCGGGAACGGCCAGCCCGTCTCGTGCGCGTGCGAGAAGTGCTGGTGCGTGTTCACATAGCCGTCGGGGTCCAGCTTGATGGCACGGAACATGTCCAGCATCATGTCCTGGCACGCGCGCGAGCCGTCCGCGCTCATGCCGCTCGTCCACACGTCGGACGTGACGAGGAACTCCTTGTTGAACAGCGTCGGCCCGTAGCCGAAGTGCGGGCTGCGAATCTGGTAGAACCGCTCGAGGTAGGCCGACAGGGCCTGAGCATCTTCCTCGTGTCCCGCGAACTCGAATGTGGTGTACTCCACCGGTCTTCCCTCCACTACGCCCTGCGGCCACGCAGCCGCGGCGGTGATGAGGATGATGAGTGCGGCTCGTGCTACCGTCACCGGGTCCTGCCTCCTATCACATCACATGTCCCCTCGGCCCGCGCGACACGCGCCCGGATGGGCCCTGTGCCACCGGAGCAAGCATTCCGCGGACTCCCGGGCTGCTCCGACGGGTCATCGCACCGACAGCTTCACGTCGTACTTCCACTCGGCCCCTGCCCGAACATCGCCCTGAACCGGGTGGAACCCGAGCCGGTAGGCCGATGCGCCGTAGTGCCGCTCGTCGACGAGGTAGGCATCGCCCGAGGTCTGGGCGGCGATACCGCGCGCGCTCGGCGACGTAACGGTGATCTCCCGGAGGCCGCCGGCGAGCCCCGGCTCGGGCGCCCGCTCGACAGGGAGCATGCCTCTCGTGCCATTGGCATTGAATGAGCCTCCCCCATAGACGGCAACGGGGAAGTCGACCTGCTGCCTGAACATGTGGAAGTGCGCGCCTGTCACGGCACGCCAACGGTAGGACACGGTGAGGGCGCTCCCGTCGCCGCGGACCTCCTGCGTGAACTCCAGGGCCACTCCGCCATCGGTCCGACGGCCGGTGAACTCCACCACGCCGTCGTCGCGCACCCGGTGTGAGCACCCCTCGTACGCGAAGTCGCGCCACTTGTCGTCCACTACGACGAAGGGCCTCATCTCGCTCACCAGCGCGTGCTTGCCGTCGGTAAGCGTCAGCAGCCTGCCCGCATCGTCGAAGACCGCGGCCGCCCTGTCGAGACGCACCAGAACACTGTTCCCCCTCTCGACGACCCGCTCAGGTCCCTCGAGCGTCATCAGCGGGTCGGGGTCGGCGAGCCCGCCAGGCCTGGGCTCGTCGGTCGTCGGAAGGTAGATTCTGCCGTCGTGCGACGGCACGACGAACTCGCGCCCGACCTTGTCGCTGCTTAGGTCCACCCGTGTCCCATCGAAGCTCACCCGCGCATCGAGCGCGGTCGGGTTCACGATGACGGCGCCTCCGTCGAACTCGCGCCTCCAGGTGCCGTCCGGCTGCTCGGCGCCGGGCCCCGTCGGATAGCCCAGCGGCGCGTCGTATTCGGGGTACCACCACCGCTGCCCGCGCCACCGGGTGTGCAGGTCGTAGGCGAAGTAGCCGTCCCCCATCAGTGTGGTCGCGAGCCCGAACCGCATCCGGTTCTCCAAGCTCTTTCCACGATCGAGCAGGGCGTTCCGAGCCTCCTCGGTCATGGTCCGCCAGGGGTCATAGGGCGGCTCGATGCCGGAGCTGCTCACTATCGTCGTGACACAAGGCCGGTGCGGCGTCTGGGTCCAATGGAGGTAGGCCGCGAGCAAGGTCGGCCAGTCGCGCGAGGCCCGTCGGTCGAGGATGTAGTCGAGATCGTCCTCGAACAGGATGCCGTTCAACCGATCGAACGCCCATTCGCCGGCCTGGTTGGCCATGAACACCGGCTCCGGGCCCAGCCCCTCGCGCACCTCGCGGGCGAGCTCGGTCTTCGCCTCGACCCACTTGCTGTCGAGCGCCGCCCGGTCGTCAGGCTTGCCGTCCCCGTCGGCGTCGATCTCGCACGGCTTCCCGCTCTCGATGTTGCAGGCCCACCAGTCGAAGCCCGACCCCATGCAGTCGATGAAGGAGCCGTCGAGGTGCTTCGTCCTCACGCTGTCGACCGCCCGCGCCGCCAGCCACCTCACCACTTCGGGCTTACCAAGGCCGATCATCTCCGTGCCCGGCCAGCCGAGGACCTTGGTCCCGTCCGGAGTCAGCAGCCACCCGCCGGCCGGGAACGTCGCGTCCTTGGGGTCGGCGTAGGGCGCCGAGCAAGAGAAGTCGAGGACGATGATTCGGGGGTTCCGCTCCCGCACGGCCGCGATCTTCTCGCTAAGCCTGCTGACCGACTCCGGGTCGCCCCAGTTGGCCCACATGCCGCCGATCAGCAAGTCGAAGCGCGCAACCTCCTCGACGTCCTTGTCGGTGCTGTCGGGGGCAAGGCCGACGCCGTAGCAGTTCGCGATCCGCGGGAATGGCGGGCCCTGGCGCACGTCGTCGCCGGCTTGGCCCAGCGTGCCGAACCAAGCCGCAAGCATCACCAGCATGTCGTTGGATCACCCCTTCGCTGTCCCGACGACGCTTCCCCTGGGCGTGGTAGGGAACCTGCGGAGGGTGTCCGAGCGCTAGGCCGGGCGGCCGCACATGGCTTACCCCGACCGCGCCAGTACGTTCTCCAGCAAGACGGTCGGCGCGAAACCTTCGCCCATCGCCTCGCTCGCGTCGATCACTTCGATCCCGACCAGTGACTCATTGGGCCCTATGTCCAGCGTCACCCACTCGTTCAGCCGGAGGCAGCGGCATTGGTGGGTTCCCTCGACGAGCCTGATGTAGAGGGCGTCGGCCTAGCTGTCATACGTGATCCTGATCATGGCCTGCGTCGCCTTCGCCTGCTCCGCCCAAGGTCCTCCGATGGGTCACCTAGGCAGGACCTTCCCGCCTGCCCATCGCAACCTACCCTCGATCGAGGAAGGTGCGGTGGCGATATGTGCGCGCTTCTGGTCCTGCTCGCGGTGGCTGCCCCTCAGATGCCGGACGCGGAAGGCTTCGTCCCTCTCTCGGGCGGGCCCGATCTGTCCGGCTGGCACGCGATGGGCGCCCAGTGCTGGAGCTGGCGTGATGGGATGATCGAGTGCGCCGGGCAGGGCAGCGGGTGGCTGCGCTCTGAGGCGGTCTACGGCGACTTCACCCTCCGGTACGAGTACCGGATCGTGAACGACGGCAACAGCGGAGTGTGGCTTCGCGCCCCGCTGCGGGGCCGCCAGTCCGCGGTGGGGATGGAGGTCCAGATCCTCGGCCGGCACTTCGACCCGCCGACCACCGATGCGAGCGGCGCTTTGTACGATCTTCTCGCCCCATCCGTGGACGCCTCGCGCGGGCCCGAAGAATGGAACGAGGCGGAGGTCACCTGCATCGGCCGCCGGATCAGCACGGTGCTCAACGGCGTGCGGCTCTACGACGCCGACCTGGACGACGCCGCCTGGAACTCCGCGCTCCCCGCTGGCCGCAAGCCTCGCGAGCGCAACATGCGCGGCTTCATCGGGCTCACGAACCACGGCGCTTGTGTACTCTACCGCAATGTCCGCATCAAGCCCGAACCGGAACAGGGCTTTGAAGCGCTTCTCGATGGCGGCGACCTCTCCGGCTGGCAGGCCGTGGAGCCCTGGCGTGTCGAGGACGGCGCCGCCGTGTGCGACGCGACCAGAGAGACGATGATCACCACCACGCGCCGGCTCACCGACTACGATCTGCGCCTTCGCTACCGTCTCGCGAAGGGCGCGAGGGGCTCGGTGCTGCTCAGGGCCGCCGACGATCCGAAGGCCCCTCGAGTCGAGATCAGCCTCGCGGACGACGCCGGAGCCCAACCCTCTGTCGAGGGTTCCGGGGCGCTGCGGAAGGCGGGCGTGCCCCACCTCAACGCCGCGCTGCCCGCGGGCGAATGGAACGACCTGGACGTCACCTACCGCGGCCACTACTTCCGGGTGCGACTGAACGCGACACCGGTGCTCGAGGGCAGCATCTACTGGTTCGGGAGCTTCAACGGCGCACCGATCGAGGGCAGGCTCGGCCTCGTGGCCGTCTCCGGCAAGGTGGAACTCGCGGACGTGCGGGCCCGCGAGCTGCAACCGGAAGGGTAGCCCCTTCCGCCCATTTCGAGAAGGCAGGTGCACATTCCCGGAGGACCGGCCCGCCGACCAGCGAACTCAGCGGGGTGTACCCTACCGCAGGATCCCAACCCAGGCGGCCCGACCCTCGCGCGGAAGGCCGCGTGCTCCTTAGCCACGGCGGCGGCGGGCGCGCGAGCCACTTGTTCGTGGGGTCCGTCTTCGGCCGGCTCGCGGCGGCGGCGCACCCCCGTCAGGACGCCGCCGTGCTGCCCCGCCCGGCGGGGCGGATCGCCGTTTCCACCGACTCGTTCGTGGTCACCCCGTGTGAGTTCCCGGGCGGAAGCCTGGGGACGTTGGCCGCCTGTGGGACGCTAAACGACGTAGCGGTAATGGGAGCGCGGCCTGAGTGGCTCACGGCGGCCTTCATCATTGAGGAAGGGCTGCCGGTCGACCTGCTGACTCGGATGGTGACCGATCTTCAGCGCGCCGCGGACGAGGCGGGTGTGCCCGTCGTCGCGGCCGACACCAAGGTAGTCGGGCGCGGCGCCGCCGACGGTCTGTTCATAACCACGACAGGCGGCGGAGCTGTCAGGGACGATGCGGCCGTCGGCAGCGACCGCGCCTTCCCCGGTGATGCCGTGATCTTGAGCGGCACGATCGGCGACCACGGACTAGCGGTGATGGCGGCGAGGGCCGCTCTCCCGCTGGAACCGCCGATCGAGAGCGACTGCGCCTGCATCGCGCCTCTCGCGCACTTGCTTCAGGACGCGGCCGGCCCCGCTGTTCACTGCATGAGGGATCCGACACGCGGCGGGTTGGCCGCGGCGCTGAACGAGATCGCTGCGGACTCGGCGGTCACGATCCGAGTGTACGAGGACCTGCTCCCCGTACGGCGAACCGTCCGCGAGGCCTGCGAACTGCTAGGGCTGGACCCCGCACACGCCGCCAACGAAGGCAAGCTCATCGCGGTCGTGTCTGCGGACGCCGCTCCGTCGGCGCTCGAGGCGTTGCGGTCGCACCCCCTCGGACGCGAGGCGACCTTGATCGGCGAGGTTGCCGATCGGTCGGACGGCCAGGTGAGGCTGGCCACCGCCTTCGGGGCAGAGAGAGTGCTTGACATGCCTTCGGGAGAGCTACTCCCGAGGATCTGCTAGACTGAGCCGTCGTCCCGGTCCGGGGATGGCCGTTCAGCTCCTGGAGAGGAGAGCCCGGATGGAGCTCTACACGATCACCGAAGAGGGCCTGGCCGCGGCCATGACCGCGCTTATGGCCGACTACAAGGTCGTGGCTCCGGTGGAGAAGGGTCCGTCACATGTCTTCGACGAGATCACGGACTGGAGCCTGGCGCGTCCGCTCGCGGTCGGAACCACCCTCCCGCCGAAGAAAACCGTGTTCCCACAGCGGGAGGTGCTGCTCAAGTTCCGCGCCGAGGGCGGCGGCTTCGAGGCGGAGGAGGTCATCGACGACACGCCTACCGTCATGGCCGGCGTCCATCCGTGCGACATCGCGGGCCTACGCTGCATCGACCACACCTTCGGCGGGCGCTACTATGATCGGAACTACGGCGCGAGGCGGAGGTCAACCATCGTCCTGGGCTTCGACTGCATGCCCGACGACTACTGCTTCTGCGCCAGCGTGGGCGCGCTCAGTGCCGAGAAGGGCTACGACCTCTTCCTCACTTCTACTCGCCCTGGCGGCTACGTCATGCGGATAGGCACCAAGCGCGGCGAGGAGCTGCTGGCCCGCTACTTCACGGCGGCTTCGTCCGGCGGCGTTTATGAGGAGTCCGCGATCGAGGACTTCGAGCTCCGCAAGCGCGACGCCATGAAGGCCGCGATCGACGTTCCGGTGGAGCACCTGCCCGCGATCTACCAGGCCTCGATGGACAGCCAGGTCTGGAGGAAGTGGGGCGACTTGTGCCTCAGTTGCGGCTCGTGCAACCTCGTGTGCCCGACCTGCTACTGCTTCGATGTGCAGGACCGCGTCTCACTGAACGGCGCAGAGGGGACTCGCAGCCGCGTGTGGGACGGCTGCATGTTGTTTGACTTCGCGACCGTCGCGGGGGGGCACAACTTCCGGCCCACTCCTTGGCAGCGTCTGCTCCACCGGCACAATCGCAAGTTCAACTACCAGTACGACCGCTACGGCGAGCCACACTGCACCGGCTGCGGCCGCTGCGGACGGGCCTGCCTGGTGCGCATCAACATGGTGACAATCGCGAACGAGCTCGCGGCCGAGCGCCGCGGGGAGGTGGCGTAGATGGCTGCCGCTGTCGCGCAGTCGCTTTACTTGCCTGAGTCGGCGCGCATTCTGTCGGTCGAGCACCCCACCGAGCTGGAGAAGGTCTACAAGATCGCGTTCGACTCCGGCCGCCCGCTGGGCCACGGCCCGGGCCAGTTCGCCCAGGTCTCCGTCTTCGGGATCGGAGAGGCCCCCATCTCGATCTCCTCCTCGCCCAATACGCGGGAACACTTCGAGATGACCGTCCGCCGGGTCGGGATGCTCACCGGCATTCTGCACGGGATGGAGCCCGGCGCTTCACTTGGGGTCCGGGGGCCCTTCGGCACGACGTTTCCCATCGACGAGATGCGGGACCATGACGTGCTCATGGTCGCGGGCGGCATCGGGCTTCCGCCGCTCCGCTCGCTCATCCTCCCCGTGATGGAAGACCGCGGCTCCTTCGGCAAGGTCACGATCATGCTTGGGTGCAAGACCCCGAAGGAGATCCTCTTCAGCGCCGACCTCGCGGCGTGGGCCGGCGTGCCGAACACCACGGTCCTCACCACCGTCGATCGCGCGGACGAGACGTGGACCGGGAACGTCGGTGTCGTCACCACGCTCTTCCAGAAGGTTGAGCTGGATCCGAGGAACACCTATGTCGCGATCGTCGGCCCACCCGTGATGTACAAGTTCGTTATCATGGAGCTTCTGACGCGCTCAGTGCCGGGCGAGCGCATCTTCATGTCGCTGGAGAGGCGCATGAAGTGCGGGGTCGGCAAGTGCGGCCACTGCCAGATCAACCAGGTGTGCGTGTGCCTCGACGGGCCCGTGTTCCGCTACAGCGAGGCGCGCAAGCTGACGGAGGCGATATGACCGTGAAGCCAAGAGTCGCTTTCTTCTCACTGGCGAGCTGCGAGGGCTGCCAGCTTGCGCTCCTCGAGTGCGAGAACGAGATACTGGACATCCTCGGCGCCGTCGAGATCGTGAGCTTCCGCGAGGCAATGTCCGAGAAGAGCGATGAGTACGACATCGCGTTCGTCGAGGGCTCTGTCGCGACGCCCAAAGACGAGGCCGAGGTGAAGCACATCCGCTCCGTCGCGAAGATCGTGATAGAGTTCGGCGCGTGCGCGAATACCGGCGGCCTCAACGCCATGCGCAACGCGATGGGCAGCCCGGAAGACCACTACGAGACCCTCCGCCGCAATGTGTACGGCGACGTGGGAGTCGAGCACTTCCGCTCGACCGCCGCCCGGCCGGTCCACACCGTTGTG
>Ga0315282_10016289_pt1 | contig 10877 bp, 18 predicted proteins | sample YL17G07_20_MG_FD_203693 | JGI IMG/M metagenome (GOLD analysis project Ga0315282, IMG submission 203693) | Sediment microbial communities from Yellowstone Lake, YNP, Wyoming, USA - YL17G07_20 | ecosystem: Environmental > Aquatic > Freshwater > Lake > Sediment | place: USA: Wyoming | collected...
ATAAAAATGCCGCTCCAACTAATGTGATGCGATTCATTATTTTCTCCATATAATCCGCTGTTTCCCGCCCCGGCCTTATGCCCGGAACAAAACTCCCCCATTCTTTAAGATGCTCCGACATTTCAACCGGCCTGAAATAAAGAGCCGTCCAGAAATAAGTGAAAAAGAATATGAGTATTATATATAAAGAAGTATACCAGAAACCGGCTTCACGCCGGCTGAAGATTTCCTGGAGCGTGGTGCTTTTGGTCAATTGGGCAATCAACTGGGGCACCGCCATCAAAGTAACCGCGAAAATAACCGGCATAACTCCCGCCTGATTGACCCGCAAAGGAAGATAATGCCTCTGGCCGCCGTAGACTTTTTGTCCCCGAATATGTTTTGCATATTGAACCGGTATCCTTCTCTGCGCCTGGGTTGTGTAAACAATCGCCACTATTACTAAAACATATAATGCCAATAGAATCAAAGGCTTGTCTATTGTAACATTCCCTTTTTTAACCGCATCTATCATTTGGAAAACCGCATTCGGCATGCGGTCGATAATCCCGGCCATGATAATCAACGAAGCGCCGTTCCCGATGCCGTATTCCGTAATTTGTTCACCCAGCCACATTAAAAACATTGCTCCTGCGGTAAGCGTGCATATTGTCGGCAGGATAAATGTCCAAAAACCGGGGTTAGTAACAACCTGGCCAATCCTCCCCGTCACACTTGGTGATTGCAGAAGAGCGATTGTCGTGGTGGACCACAAAATACAAATAGGCAAAGTGGCTAACCTTGTATACTGGCTGATTTTCCTGTAACCGCTCGGCCCTTCTTTACTCAAGGCTTCCAGGCTCGGGATGACTTTAATCAGGAGCGAAAACATGATGGAAGCCGTGATATACGGCATAATCCCCAGGGTAAATATTGAAAACTGCGACAATGCACCGCCGGAAAAGATAGCGATAAAAGATACCGCCTTGTAATTCTGCTCTAATTGCCTAAGCAATTCTTTAAGAGCAACAACATTAACACCGGGAATCGGTATGGCAAAACCCAGACGGAAGACGGCCAGGAGCGCAAAGGTGAAGAGAATTCTCCGCCTCAACTCCGGAATCATAAAAATGTTTACAATGATTTCTCTAATTCGAGACATATTTCAATGGTTCTATTTAATTGGCTGATTTTATCAGCTGACAAGAACTGTTTGTCTTTTTGGCTTTCTCCACAACCCCTTCGCTAAAAGCATGAGCGTGAATAATAAGCTTCCTGGTCAGGTCTCCCTTGCCAAGAATCTTTATTTTATCATAACTGCCTTTGACAAGGCCTTTTTTAGAAAGCAATTCCGGTGTTACTTCGGTTCCTTCGTCAAACCGGTTTAAATCCCGCAGGTTAACAATGGCAATAGTCGACCGGAAACGGGCGTTGGTAAATCCTCTTTTCGGAAGCCTGCGAATTAAAGGCATCTGGCCGCCTTCAAAATACGGACGGCGCTGGTGGCCGGAACGGGCAAGTTGTCCTTTATGGCCTTTGCCCGACGTGCCGCCGTGGCCTGAACGGTCGCCCCTTCCGACTCGCTTCTTATGTTTACGTATTACTTTTACGCTGTTTTTTAATTGAGTAATATTCACCCCGTTACTCCTTTTTATTAAACCAAGATATCCTCATTACAAATTTATCAAGACCCCATATACTCCACAAGGAGCAAGGGGATTCATACGGCATTTACGATACCTCTTGATTCTTCTATTTCTTTCTTTGTCTTTAATTTCTGCAATGCGACTACCGTTGCCCTTACCACATTCATTGGATTGGTGCTTCCCAGCACCTTAGCCAAAACGTTTTCCACGCCTGCCAGTTCCAGGACGGCGCGCATGGCGGAACCGGCGATAATCCCGGTCCCTTTGCATGCCGGGCGGACAATCACTCGTGAAGCGCCGTATTTGCCTTCCACGCGGTGAGGGATGGTAGTATCCTTAATCGGTATATCAAACAGATTCCTTTTGGCCGCCTTGATGGCTTTTTCCACGGCAAAAGGGACTTCCTTGGCTTTTCCATGCCCGTAGCCGACACGCCCTTTTTTATTGCCTACGGTAACCAGTGCGCTAAAGTTAAACCGCTTGCCTCCCTTGACGACTTTACAGCATCGTTTCACTTTAAGCACAATCTCTTCGTATTCCGATTTTTCCCTGGGTTCATCCCTCCTGTTTCTTCTTGGTCTTTCCAAGGTTTACCTCCTTAATAATAAATCACAATAACTAAAACTTCAATCCGCCTTGTCGCGCGGAATCTGCTAATGCTTTAATGCGCCCGTGGTAAGGAAATCCGCCCCGGTCAAAAGCCACGAACTTAATATTCTTTTTCACCGCTTCTTCAGCCACTTTCTTGCCCACGATTTTAGCCGCGGCGATATTACCACCGGATTTGATGCTTTTCTTTATGTCAGGCATAAGCGTGGAAACGGCTACCAAGGTATGCCCTTTTTCATCATCTATCACCTGCGCGTAAATCTGGTTAAGGGTGCGGGTAACGCACAAGCGCGGCTTAGCCGCCGTCCCCTGGACCTTATGGCGCAGGCGGTAATGGCGAATCGTCCTTTTGCGCAGTATTTCTCTCGTTTTATTCATAGTATTACGACGCTCCGGATACAAAGGTCTTTCCGGCCTTCTTCTTTATTATTTCGTCGGCATATTTTATGCCTTTAAGATTATATACTTCGCAGGGTTTAATCCCCCTGATGGAAGCGGAAAATTGTCCGAGCAATTCCTTATCCACACTCTGGATTATAAGCATGTTCGGGTTAGGCACCGTAACGGTAATGCCGGCAGGGATAGTCACTTTTACCGGATGGCTAAAACCAATGCTAATGGTCAATTCCAGCCCCTGGACCTTTGCGTTATAACCGACCCCGTGGATTTCTATCTTTTTCTCATATCCTTGCGAGACGCCGTGAATCGCGTTAAAGAGAAGGCTCCGGGATGTTCCATAAACGGCTTTATCCGATGCTATTTTTATCTCGCACGTCAGCTTTATTTTCTTTGCCGCCGTATCAACCTCGACCTTGACGTTCGGAGATATTTTCTGCTCTATCTTGCCTTTAGGACCGGCAATAAGCAAGATATTATCCTTCCGGGTCACATTCACCCCGTCCGGCAACTGAATCGGTTTACTGCCTATTCGGGACATTTACAAAGCTCCTGTTAATAAATATTGCAAAGTATTTCACCGCCCAAATTAAGCTTGCGGCATTCTTTATCGCTCATCACCCCTTTGGGGGTTGATAATATCGAGACTCCCAGCCCGTCCAGAATACTCTTCATGTTCTTGACCTTGCAATAAACACGCCTGCCGGGCTTGCTCACCCGGACGATTTTATTAATAATGCATTCGCCGTCTTCCCCGTATTTAAGGTAAATCGCAAGGGCGTTATTCTTTTTATCCTCTGCTTTAACGGTTTTATAATCTTTAATATACCCTTCTTCCTTTAAGACGCGTGCGATTTCCACCTTAATGCTGGAAAGAGGCATATTAACTTTTTCGATTCCCCTCATCCGGGCATTTCTAATCATAGTCAACATGTCAGCCACCGGGTCTGTGCTCATACTAACTCCTTTTAAAATTAAGTTCTCTCTACCAGCTTGCTTTCCTGACGCCGGGCAGCTTGCCTTCCGAGGCAAGTTTCCTGAAGCAAAGCCGGCACATGCAAAACCGCCGGTAATAGGCCCTGCGCCTGCCGCAAAGAAGGCAGCGGTTATATCCCTGGACCTTGTATTTAGGCTTTCTTTGCTGCTTTATCCTTAATGCTTTAGTCGCCAAATTTATTTCCTTTCAACTTGCCCCACACCTTCGGCATGCCCTGAGGTCCCGTCCCAACGGACGTCGGGGAGGGAGGACTCCCTACTTTCAGCCGGAACTCCCGTAGGGACACTCCCTGTTTTGCGGGGTTCTGTTTGTGTTTGTATCCTGAAAGGCATCCCCAATGCTTTCAATAATTCATGGGAAGCCTTTTTCGAGCCGTTAGAAATCACCATGGTAATATCCATTCCCTGGACAAACTGCACCTGGTCAATGCTTATTTCCGGGAAGACCGATTGCTCACTTATTCCCATATTAAAATTCCCCTGCATATCGAATGACTTCGGGTCTAATCCCCTGAAGTCGCGCAGGCGCGGTATAACGATGCTGATTAATTTATCCAGGAATTCATACATCACCCTGCCTCTTAAAGTCACCTTACAGCCGATTTTCTCGCCCTGCCTCAGCTTAAAACCGGAAATGCTCTGCCGGGCACGGGTTACCACCGGCTTCTGCCCGGTTATCGCGGCGATATCTTTCACGGCTGCCTCTATCCGGTCCTTATTTTCTATGGCTTTGCCCACGCCGGCATTCACCACTATTTTTTCCAGGCGCGGCACGGCCATCACATTCTTAAGGTTCAGCTTCTCTTTTAAAGCGGGCACAGCTTCTTTTTTATACTTTTCGAATAATCTGGACATATTTATTTTATGTGGTAATTGCTTGTTTACACTTCTTACAAGTTCTATTCTTTACGCCGTCGGGCTGCTTTACAAAACTCACCTTGGTCGGCTTATTGCAATTCGGGCAGACCAGCTTTGCATTAGATACGTTAATGGGCGATTCTTTCTGGATGCGGGCGCCGTGCGGATAATTGGAACTGCGCTTCATATGTTTCCAGACCATATTAACGCCCTGCACCAGTATTTTATTCTTATCAATGAAAACCTTGATTACCTTGCCGTCGTGGTTCTTGTCATCGCCGCTGATAACTTTAACGATATCGCCTTTTTTTATATTCATATTAAACCACCTCCGGAGCCAGTGAAATTATCTTCATGAAATTAGAGCGCAATTCCCGCGGAACCGCCCCGAAAATACGCGTCCCGCGCGGGTTGTTTTCGGCATCCAGAAGGACTATCGCATTCCGGTCGAAACGGACGTAAGAACCGTCTTTGCGCCTGATGGTGGATTTAGTCCGGACTACCACGCCGCGGACGATCTCGCCTTTCTTTAAAGCGCCGCCGGCAATAATCTTTTTCACGTTGCCTATCACGATATCGCCGACCCCGGCATAACGGTGCTTGCTTCCGCCCAAGACCTGGATACAGCTGACTATCTTAGCGCCGGTATTATCAGCTACCAGCATCTTGGTCTTCATCATTATCATAAATTATTCCTGCTTTATGGCCGCTTTCTTGACTATGCTTACCAGGCGCCACCTCTTGGTCTTGCTTAAGGGGCGGGTCTCCATTATTTCCACTTCATCGCCGATATTCGCCTCTTCCTTTTCGTCGTGGGCTTTATATGTCGTGGACTTCCTTATGAACTTTCCGTATTTGGGATGGCGCAGTAATTTCTCTGCCTTTACGGCAATGGTTTTATCCATTTTATCGCTGACAACCACCCCGGTTCTCGTTCGCCTGAGGCCTCGTTCCATTTATAATTCTCCTATTAACAAGAAAATCGTTCTACAATAACTTTAATCAGATTTTCAGTGGTTAGGACTATAGTCCTACACCACAAGAAAACAATTCCATAATATCAATATGGTTTTCAGTGGTCAGGAAAGTGCTGTTAATTATGTCTCAAAACCCCAAGGGCTAAGGATATTTTCCTATACCATGAAAAACGATATAGTATACAAAATAAAAATACAATGTCTATATTTTTAGGTGTTTTTATTTAAATAAAATTATGCCCTAAAAAAGTCCCCCTTAATCCCGCAAGGCGGGAGGGGTCGGGGGGTTGTTAAGCAATTATCACCGACTGTGCATTGCTCCAGGGTCCGCTATTGGCGGGATTCGTCAGGTTAACCCAGCGGAAAAATCCATAAAAATGCTTGCCGGCATTTTCATCACCTGCCTGTATCCAGAATTTCGCCTTCTTGGATATCTGCGATTTGGTAGCGGCTTCCGGGTCATTAATCGCCATCCTGGTTGGAACTATAACATACCGGCATTCAATCGCATCTGCCAGCTGGTGCATACTGGGCCTGTCCTGGTCTGTTTCTCTCCGGCATATCACTTCAATAGAACCGCCGCCCATAGGTATCAGCCCGGCAGTTGGACTAGACTCAATCTTTCCCCGTGGAGTCGGCTTGGTATCACGCGGCGGCACGCTCAGAGATACTCTTTGGCTATCCGAAATCAGGTCGTTAAATCTTATATGCGCATTAACAAACTTACGTATTTCTTTCTCATAAGTCTTGCGCGACTGGCGGTGACGGTCAACATCGCCTGATGTCCGGTCTTTCTTTTCCTGCGACTTGCGGTGGAGCGGTTCATACGCGCTCCGGCGGGCAACCAGCGGGTTGACTGCGGCGTCCGGAATGCCCCAGGCAACCTTATTAGCCACTATCTTATCCACCAATTGCTTCTGGAACGAGAAGAACTCGGTATCCTTTCTCGGGATAAAGTATACTCTTTTTGCCATAATAACCTCCTCTCATATCATAGCGTTGACGCTATAACTCATAGCGTTGACCCTACAATTCGTAGCGTCAACCCTCTAATCTGTAGCGTTGACGCTATAATCCGTAGAGTTAACCCTCCAATCTATAGCGTTCGCCCTATGATTTATAGCGTTTACCCGATAACCTGTAGCGTCGACGCCATAACTCGTAGCGTTAACCATATAACCAATGTTAATAAGACTATTCTATAAAAACTATACAATAAGTCAACAAAATAGCTGGTTCTATTGGGCGGTGTTTTTACCCACTAAAGAAACAAGTTCCCGACGAATAATCGGGACTTCACTTCGTTACGCAAGGATTTAAGTGATTCTATCAGGTAGTATGACCTATAGTAAGAACGATTAATTCACCCCGACTGCTGGCTTGTCCGCCGAAGAGAAGGACGAGGTCGGTATGGCGTTCCCCGAATTTGGCATCAGACGCCGTATCCAATCAACCGTTCCCGCGCCTAACATAAAGAGCAGCGAACCTATAATAAAAAACAGGCGATATCTAACGAATAAATCCCAAACACTTTCCGCTCCGTTTGATTTAAGGTAAACGACAATCTCCCTTAATAATGTCCAGCCACCTATAAAGATTACCGAAATAAGCCCTATCTTAAAACTCACATTAGCAATTGTTTTGCTGCTTTTAAATTCCTTCAAATTAATAATTGAAAGCACCGCCGAAGCAATCATTTCAGGGAAACAGATAATATAAATAATCCATGTTAAGGCATTCGCGAAACCAAGCCTTTCTTCCCCGAACGGGTCAAAAGGCCATAAAACCAAATGGTAAATAGAAGTTACTGATATTATTTGAATAATCTGCATAGCCATAATTGCCAGGAAAACCATTGCGGCAATCCCGCCCAAAAGCCGTGCGGCATCGCTTTTTATATAGGATGTTCTTAGATATGCTCCTGCCAGCATGAGAACAAAAGTCAATATCCCGAAAACAACCAGCAAGTTATGCCCGTAATAATGTACTTCTCCACATGCATATAAGCGTACTGTTGCATAGCATACAAAAAGTATTAATCCAACCATACTGATAGCAACCCCGCGAAAAACACCTTTGCTTAATATCGGCAGGACAAATAAGAGCACTCCGCTCAAAGCAGGCAACAACCAGACACCTATGGTAATTCCCTCTTTATTTGATGGGATAAAACAATTAATAATCAAGGCAATACCGATAATCTTGCCCCAGCTATCAAGGGCACCACCGCTTTTATGTTTGAGAAACTGGGTATTAGGAATAAGACCGTTGCTAATTTCTTTTGTCATAAGTCTCTTGGGACATTCTGCCCAACCAACCCCGCCACCTTTTCCATGATGTTACACAAAAACCCTTAAACCTTTAATTTTTTATCTCCCACAACAACTATGTGCTGATTGAGGAGGTATTTATATTAGGCATGCTGATATTTTATGGGCAGTAACTGCTCCAAATTTATATGCTTGGAAGCATCCATTATTTCAATCCCAATAATGGTATCTTTTTCTCCGATATCCAACACAACATCTTCCGACACTCTTCGGTTAATGACTTTTTGCTTTTTCTCGTTTAAGCGAAGATAAAGCAAATCTGTTTTGTTATTATAAATTATATTCATCTTTCATCCTCCCATTTTCCATAAAACACATAAACCGTTACGGTAATAATTACGTTTTTCTCTATCGTGTAAAACACCTCAACTTTTTTCTGTTCATAGTAAACATTATTACGTCTTTGCCTGAAATCATAAATTTTAGCCCGTCCTTGCCGACCGTATTTAGCGATAACAGAAAAGCCGTTTCTAATAACCTCCTTTATTTCATTTTCATCCGCGCCTCGTTCTTCTGCCCGTTCTAACGTATGCGAATCAATCTGGATTCTCATTAAGATAAATTATATCTGATAACCAGCTATCTGTCAATACAAAATTTATATCGTATTCTAAAATCCTTAAACCTTTAAACGTTTAAACTGTTAATCTTCCGCTTCCTACCGCCGATTAATACGGCTGCGGATTAAGATGCCATTACGAATAGATTATTTTCCCGCTTTTTGCGTAACTTATGATTAATGAGTTGTTTCTTTTCCATTCCTGGGGCGTAACGGCGATTAAATCCATGGGATAATCAGAGACTTCCCAGTGAGCTTTCCCGAGTATCCGCGCCCGTTCCATCAAATTCCGGCCGGTAAAATCAGAAGAAATGAAGAGCAAATCAAGGTCGCTTCCTTTAGTCTGCCCGCCTTGCGCATAAGAACCGAATAAAACCACCTTATCGGTCTTAATATTTTGCTTGGTTAACGCCTTGATAAGCCTTAAAACTATTTGCCTAATTCTTTTTTTAGCCATTTTAATGCTTCTTTCGCTTGTTTTAATATTGCGGAAGCTGTTTTAGGAGAAAACACCTTTTGCAGTTCAGACAGATTATCAGGATAACGCGTTACGATACTCGTTTGGTTAAGCTCCCCGATAAATTCTTTTAACCCGATGGGAGGCTGGTAGTTTATTTTCTTAAGCAAATGTATCAAATCGTGTATTTTAGGAGGGTTGCTTTTCAGGGTTTTCCAATATAATCCTTTCAGGGCTTTTTCAATGGATAAATGGCACATGAAAACGGTGTATATATAACGGCGGCTTTTAAGCATCGCTTCGGCTGTTTTCAGGTCGTAATCTGATTGCTTGACCCATTCAACCGTTCGCTTATCAGATTTATTGTGCATGATGAATATATTATATTAAGATGTTATATTGTGTCAAGGGAAATATCAATGGAATTTCCCGGCTTTTTACCATGAGTCTTATGGAAGACTCTCCCCAACCTACCCCGCCGCCTTTTCCATGATGTTACACAAAAACCCTTAAACCTTTACGAAGCGTAGCAAAATCCCGAGTGCGTTAGCCTCCCTTTAGGGGCTATTTCGTCGGGGAACTTTTATCCCCCACAACAACTATGTGCTGATTGAGAAAGCGTTTATATTACAGATATGCCTTTTGCCTTGATTTCATCCCCGATAAACGACCCGGCGGATTCTTCTTTGAATTCTTTTTCAGTAAATCCCAATATCTCCATGGGCTCATTTATTCCCATGCGCGCCCCGCCTAAAAGCACCAATCGCTCCCAAGTATCCATGCCTTTAAAACTATCGGATATCACGGCTATATCTATATCGCTATCGCCATTATTCTTGTTTACAGCATGCGAGCCGTAAAGGATGATTCTTTTCACCTTGATTCCCAAATCCTCAAGCCGCTGCTTATAGTCCGTTACAATACGATTGATTTTCTTATCCATTGAAACACCTCTTTTGTCTTACTTAAAATCATTTCCGTTCGTTTCCGTGAAAAGTCTTTTAATAACCTATGAAAATCAGACGGATATCTCGTTACAATACTTAAATTGCTTATTTCGGCAATAAACTTTCCTCTTTCTTCAGAGGGAACCAAATGCGCCATTTTAACAAGGTATTCCAAATCATGGGTCCTTGGCGGGGTTTTACCGGTCTCCTGTTCGGCTTTGGCTTTTAACACCTTTTCCAAACCCAGATGGCACATAAAAACAGTATAGATATACCGCCCTGTTTTGAACATATGCCCGGCGGTTTCCATATCATATTGTGCTGAATCCACCCAATTCTTGATTGCTTTCTTAACGTTGTTTTTCATGTTTACGAGTTAATATATTACTTTAAATCAGGAATATCGTCAAGGTTTTTTCGTTGATGGAATGTTAAACGGGTTCGTCTCCGCGCCGGTGTCCTTGGGGGTTTCCGAATTCGGTATAGCATCCCCCGAACTCGGATTTTGTGGCTCATTGGACTTTTTCCCTTCTATTGCCGCCTCATGCTCTTTAAGCTGAATCGATTTTATAAAACTTAATAAAGCAATTACCACTAATAAAAAAGTGCTTATTCTAAACAAGATGTTTTTGTCAATTTTCATAATATACCAAATTCCTGAAATAAGCATCATAATACCAAAAGCATAAAATCCTATTTTTTGACAATATGCTTTAATGATGACTCCCCAGCTCAAAAGCATGCTAACTCCAAATAAATAACCTATTATTATTAGTGTTGTCGTAAACATAGTATCTTTGGTATGCGTATCCTGAGGTAAACTCAAGACAACAGGTAATAATTCTGTAATAGCAATAAAAAACAAACATACTATCCAGATAATAATGCCTTTTTTGTTTACAGCTGGGATCGACATATTTATATTAAAATCTTTTTGTTATTTCATTAATTCGGGGAACACCAATTATATCTATATATCCAGCACGGCTACCGCCGGTTAATACGGCTGCGGATTAAGATATCGCCTCCGATTTGCTTGATTTCCGGGTCGGCTAATGTGAATGCGTTTTTAATGAGGTCGACTCCTTCTCCGGCAACCGGCACGAGGGCATTGCGACCGCCA
>Ga0315282_10016290_pt1 | contig 10877 bp, 10 predicted proteins | sample YL17G07_20_MG_FD_203693 | JGI IMG/M metagenome (GOLD analysis project Ga0315282, IMG submission 203693) | Sediment microbial communities from Yellowstone Lake, YNP, Wyoming, USA - YL17G07_20 | ecosystem: Environmental > Aquatic > Freshwater > Lake > Sediment | place: USA: Wyoming | collected...
GCGATTACTTCGGAGTCCGCCTTCTACATGTACCGGCTGGCAATCGAAGACATGGGCGCGGCGCTGGTTCTGACGCCCCTGCGCGACCTGACGTTCGATCTGGCGGCCATCGCGCATGCGGTGACCCGGCGAACGAAGATCGTTTACCTCGGCAACCCCAACAATCCCACCGGCACCATGTTCACCGCCCGAGAACTCGACCGCTTCCTTGACGCCTTGCCGGCCCGCGTGCTGGTGGTTCTGGATGAGGCCTATTACGAGTACGTCCAGCGGCCGGATTATTCGCACTCCCTGGACTACGTTCGGGCTGCCCGGAACATTCTCGTCCTGCGCACCTTTTCCAAGGTCCACGGCCTGGCAGGGATCCGGCTGGGGTACGGGATGGGCCATCCTGAGCTTATCGAGAGCCTCAACCGCATCCGTTCGCCGTTCAACGCCTCGAGCGTGGCGCAGGTGGCGGGGCAGGCGGCGCTCGACGACACCGAGCACGTGGCGCGGTCGGTGGAATCCAATGCCCGCGAGATGAAATTCGTCTGCGAAGAGCTGGCCTTGCTGGGCGTCCGCTATACGCCGTCGGTGGGGAATTTCCTGCTTGTCGATACGGGCCGGGATTGCGAGGAGGACTTCGTGCGCCTGCTTCACGAGGGCGTCATCGTGCGGCCAATGAAGATCTACGCCTTCCCGACCTCGCTCCGCGTCACCATCGGGAGGCACGAGGAAAATGAGATATTCCTGGATGCCCTCCAGCGGGTGATGACCTCGGCGGTGCGGGCCTTGTAGCCCAGGGTTCGCTATCTAACCCTGCGGCTCTTCCAGGTATTGCATCTGACGAACAGTCCAGAATGCCGGATGCTTTGACGGACATTCTCGAAAAGTATAAGACTCTCGCGGTCGTCGGCTTGTCGTCGAAACCCTCGCGACCCAGTTACGGCGTCGCGTCCTACATGCAAATCCACGGTTACCGCATCATCCCCGTAAACCCCCACGAGGCCTCGGTTCTGGGAGAGAAGGCGTATACGTCGTTAGAGGCCGTGCCCGAAGCTACTGAAGTCGTGGTGGTTTTTCGCCGGCCGGAATTCGTCCCTGAGGTGGTGGAAAGTGCCATCCGCAAGGGCGCCAAGGTCATCTGGATGCAGGAAGGCGTCATCCACGAGGAAGCCGCCCAGCGCGCCCGCGAGGCCGGCCTCACCGTCATCCAGGACCGCTGCATCCTCAAGGAACACGCCAAACGGTTTGTCACCGAAGGAATCTAGCCTGTGCCGCACTTGCCGGGCGCACGAATGGACACTGCCTTCGCGCCGTGGCGAGCTCAGAATTCTGAATCGTGAATTCTGAATTAGAGCGAATCCAATGGCGAACCGCGCATCCTGAGATCGCTGCACTACCCTTTCGAACGCTGCCTCTTCCACTCCTCAATCGCCTTCATTTTCTCCTTCAGCCTCTTCTCAAACCCTTCCTCGGTGGGCCGGTAGTAGCGGCGCTCCTGGAGGTTGTCGGGCAGGCATTGCATATCTGTGAGGCGGTCGGGGGCGTGGTGGGCGTACTGGTAGCCTTTGCCGTATCCCACGTTGGCCATCAAGCCGGTGACAGGGTTGCGGAGATGGAAAGGAACAGGCTCGGCCACGGTTTTCTGCGCGTCGCCCTTGACCTCACCGTAGCCGACGTAAAGAGCGTTCGATTTGGGCGCCAGCGCCAGATACACGGCAGCTTCGGCCAGCGCCAAATCGCACTCGGGCATGCCGACGAAATGCGCGGCCTGCATCGCGTTGACGGCCACGTCGAGCGCGTTGGGATCGGCCAAGCCAATATCCTCCGAGGCCATGCGGATCAGTCGGCGCGCGATGTAGAGCGGGTCCTCGCCCGCTTCGAGCATCCGGCCCAGCCAGTAGAGCGCGGCGTCGGGGTCGGAGTTGCGGACGGACTTGTGCAGCGCCGAAATCAGGTTGTAGTGCTCCTCGCCCGCTTTGTCGTAAAGGAGCATCTTGCGCTGGATGGCGTCCTCGATGATCGTCTCGCTGACGAGGGCTCGACCTTCGTCGTCCCGCGGCGCGGCGGCGACGGCCATCTCCAGGGTGTTGTAGGCGGCGCGCGCGTCGCCGTTGGAGAAGACGGCAATCTGGCGCAGGAGTTCCTCCGAGATCACGACGCACGCGCTCCCCAGGCCGCGCTTTTCATCCCTCAGCGCGCGCTGGAGGAGCGTCAGGATTTCGTCAGTCGAGAGCGCCGAAAGCATATACACCTTGGCGCGCGAGAGCAGCGCCGAGATAACCTCGAACGAGGGATTTTCCGTGGTCGCGCCAATCAGCACGATGTCCCCGCGCTCGACGTAGGGGAGGAAGGCGTCCTGTTGCGCCTTGTTGAAGCGATGGATCTCATCTATGAAGAGGACGGTGCGCCGGCCGTACTGCCGCGCCTTCTCCGCCGCCGCCATCACCTCCTTGATTTCCTTGATCCCGGCCAAGACGGCACTGAACCGGACGAAGTCGCTCTTCGTCTTGCGGGCGATGATGACGGCAAGCGTGGTCTTCCCCGAGCCCGGCGGGCCCCACAGGATCATCGAGTGTAATTCGTCACGCTCGATCTGTTTGCGGAGAGGTTTTCCCGGGCCGAGGACGTGAAGCTGGCCGACGAATTCTTCCAGAGTCTCCGGCCGAATGCGGTCGGCGAGGGGCGAGCGCGTGCGCTCCTCTGCTGCTGAACTCCCGGTAGAAGGTGGCTCAAAAAGGCTCATGAGAATTTAACCATTGAGTGATTGAGTCATTGAATCATTGAACAATCAGCTTCTTGAGGTCGTCGAAGGGTTCATCCTTCATTTCGCCTCATTCAGCGAACGAACGTTCAAATGACTCAATGGCCGAATGACTCAATACTTGAATCCGCGTTGCCGTGCCGTCTCATAGAGGAAGATGCTGGCGGCCGTAGCAGCATTGACCGAATCCGTGCCCGCGCGGATGGGAATGCTCAGGAGCAAGCTCGCCTCGTGCGAGATTTCCGGCGGCAGCCCTGCTGACTCCTGCCCGATCAGAATGGCCACCGGGCCGCGCAGGTCCGCCTGGGCGAGCGGCGAGGGGCTGCGGCGGTCTGCCGCCACGATACGGACCTTCGCGGCACGAAGCCGCACGAAGAGGGCACGCGCCGCTTGATCGGGGAAAATGGGCAGGTGGAAAACGGTGCCGGCGGACGCGCGCACTGCCTTGGGATTGAACGGGCTGACCGTGTCCTCCAGAGTGAGGAGCGCAGTCGCGCCCAGCGCCTGCGCGCTGCGCATCATGGTTCCGAGGTTGCCCGGGTCCTGAAGCCCGCAAGCAACAAGCGAGAGTGCGTCGCCACCAGCCAGGATCGCATCCAGGTTATCGGAACGGAGTTCGACCAGCGCGGCAATTCCCTGCGGGCTCTGGGTTTGAGCTAGCTGACCGAACAATCGGTCGGATACTTGGGCGATTTCTGCTTCCTTGGGCAGCCGCCTCAGCAGGGCGCAGAATTTCTCGGCCGCGGTTCGTGAAACGAGTGCGCTGTGAACCACGGCGCGCTGGGCGGCGCGGAGCGCTTCTTCCACTAGGAACGGCCCTTCCACCGCCAACCAGCCTTCGCGGGTGACCCCCTCCGCCAGCCCGCGCCGGAAGACTTTCAGTATTGGATTACGGGGACTGATGATTTCTCGCGGCTGCTGTCGCCCCGTCATGCGAGCCCTCCTGGCCTCAGCTTATCGCGCCGGTCCAGCGGAGTCGAGTGCTTTCCGGCCGGCGCACCTGGGCGGCTTCGGTGTGGTAGAATCGCGCCGGTTTTCACGCGGCTCAGCGTGCTACTCACCGAAAGAGGAGTGGGTCGTCAGTTGTCCGTTGCCTAACCCCAATCAGTTTTGAGAAAGGAAGCCGTCATGAAGAACTCCAGAGTATTCTTAATGCTTCTGCTGAGTGTGCTCATCGTGCCCGCGGCTTTCGGGCAAGGATTCAGCGACTGGCTGGGTGACCTGCCGCACCCCAAGGACTATCGCCTCAAGCGCGTTTCAAGCTGGGATCGCGCGGGTGGCAACGTCGACCGTCGTCAGATCGATCCGGGTGCGACGCTGACCCTCCTGGATGAGCAAGGTCCTGCCGTCATCTCGCACATCTGGATCACCATTGCCAGCGAAGAGAAATATCACCTCAAGAAAATCGTCCTGCGGATGTATTGGGACGGGGAAAGCGAACCGAGCGTCGAGACGCCCATCGGTGATTTCTTCGGCCTGGGCAATGGAGATTACTTCCAGTATCAGTCCTTGCCCTTAGCCGTTGGTTCCACGAAGGCGCTCAACAGTTTCTTCCCCATGCCGTTCCAGAAGTCGGCCCGCATTACCGTAACTAACGAGGGGGAGCAGAAAGTCGGGGCGTTCTACTACAACATCGATGTCCGCGTTTACGACAAGCCCCTGCCGCCCGAGACGTTTTATTTCCACGCCCAGTATCAGCAGGCGACGCCCTGCGACGGATGGACGAATGACTGGAAATCGAACACGGATGAGAAGGTCGGGGGGAAGCCGAACCTTGATGGCGCCGGGAACTACGTGTTCATGGAAGCCACCGGGCGCGGGCACTTCGTGGGCGTCACGCAGAGTATCTTCCAGAACCAGGACGACTGGTGGGGCGAAGGCGACGACATGATCTTTGTGGACGGCGAGAAACTCCCCTCAATTGTCGGCACAGGCTCGGAGGACTATTACCTCGGCGCCTGGGGATTCGATGGCGGACCTACGAACTACCTGCTGTTCGGCGACCCCGTGTTCGGCGGGTTCAGCGTCGGCGGCCGCTGGTCGGTCTATCGCTTCCACCTCGATTCGCCGATTCCGTTCACGCAATCCATCCGGGTCACTATCGAGCATGGCCACGCCAATCATCGCTCGGACAACTTCTTCAGCGTAGCGTATTGGTATCAGGCCGAACCGCATGCCAAGTTCCCCACTCTGCCTTCCGTGGATAGGCGGTTGCCGAGGATCTACCCCACCGGCGGCCCGGGCAATGCGGGGAAGTAGCCGTCAGCCTTCAGCGAGCGGCGCTTAGCAGGTGTTTGAAGAAGGGAAGCTGACCACGGACCGCCGACGGTCGAGCGCCGTTCCTCCCGGCGTCGAGCCCTCACGGACACAACCACTCTCGCGCGGCGCGAGCGCCCTTGTGTCAATCTAGCCCGACGCGCGCTTGGTGCCGGCAATCTGGGCCTCGAGTTCCGCCATCTCCAGCACGATCACCTTGCGGCGCTCCAGGCGGATGATGCCGCGGTCCACGAAGCGCCGCAAATTGCGGGAGACCAAGTCGCGCACCGTGCCGATTTCGGCTCCGATCTCCTGGTTCGTCTCCTCCAGCGGGAACTCGACGCCCCGTTTGGTCCGGACGCCCGATTTCACGGCCCGATCGCGCAGGAAGCGGGCCAGACGATGACTGACTTCCTTGAGTGACAGCTCTTCCACCAGGTTGGTCATGTAGCGGAAACGCCAGGCGAGGGTGCGGATGACGGCAAAGGCCACCTCGGAGTTGCGCCGGCACAAATCCAGAAATTCGCGTTTGGGGAGATAGAGGAGCGTTGAATCCTCAATCGCCGCCGCGGAAGCCGGGAAGGCGCCGCCGTCGAACAGCGGCAGCTCGCCCACAGTAGAGCCTGCCCGTTCGATGACCAGCACCTGCTCGCGGCCCGTGTCGGCCATCTTGAAGAGCTTGAGAGCGCCCTCCCGGACCACGTAGAGACCTTCGCAAGCATCGCCTTCGGTGAACAGCATTTCGTCCTTGGCCAACCTGCGTACTACACAATGGCTGGCCAGAGCCTTCAGTTCGTCTGGCGGCAGAACGGCGAAGAAAGGCACGCGGCGAAGGGTTTCAACCGGGTCCAGCGCTGCCATGACATCATCCTAGACTCCCGTCGGGAAAGGGGCAAGGTGCAAGCGCGCGGCGGCGAAGTTCCCGCATTCGAGGGCGGGAGAAAGGCCCTGAATTGTTCCCGGCTCCACACGACTTAAGTCGTCGCCTGACTGTTGGGACCGAGGCAGAATAAGGGTGTGGAGGCAGCACCCCACAGGAGGAAGTTCCGATGGCTTACGTGATTGCAGAGCCCTGCATCAACACCAAAGACACCGCGTGCGTGGACGTCTGCCCGGTGGACTGCATCCACCCGCGCAAAGACGAGGCGAATTTCGCCGACGTAGCCCAGCTCTACATCGATCCCGTCGAGTGCATCGACTGCGGCGCCTGCGTGCCGGTCTGCCCGGTCTCGGCGATCTTCCCGCTGGACGACTTGCCGGAGAAGTGGAAGGACTTTGCCGAGGTCAATGCCCAGTACTACAAGAAGTAGCTTAGCTGGGAGGAATGCCTGGCAGCGCAGTTGAGTTCGTCGGGCCGTAGCCGCTCCGGGCAATCTGAGCCGGGCACAGTAGGACTTGCGCACATGCCTTGAAGTGCAGGCTTGCCCACTCGCGGAACAACAGAATAGGCTGTCCCAATCATTTCAGATTGACCCCCCTCGATGGCGCCAAGTAAAATTTGGTGGCTCGCGCCCAGGCGCGAAAGGGCGCAGGTGAAACGGCGAATGCTGCGGGCGGTGGGGGAAACCTGGTGGGTCGGCTGAGACTGCTCTGCATTGCTGCTGTGGTCCTTGCCCTCGCCTCCTGCGGAACGGCGGGGAAACACAGAGCGAGTGTCTCGCCACGAGTAGTGTCGCCACCGCTCGCCGAGTTGCCGCTTCCTTCCTTCAACCCTGTTACTCGGCCCCAGCAGTCGCCCCCTCCTGACCCGGCTGATCTCCTCATTGGCGAGGCGGAGAAGCTCTACGCCGCCGGCCTGGAAGACTACCGCACCGGCAATCTGGACAAGGCTCGGCAGGAGTTTGACCAGTCCCTCAGCCTGTTGCTGCGGGCGAAGCTTGACGTGGCCGGCGACGACCGCCTGAACGCCGAATTCCACAAGCTGGTCGAGAACATCTACAGCCTGGAGGTGGCCGCCGTGGAGCGCGGCGACGTACTCAGCGAGCGCAAGTATGAACCCGCGCCCATCGAAGCCTTTGCCGGCCTCACTTTTCCTGTCGATCCGAAGGTCAAGCAGCGCGTGCAAGAGGAGATGAAGACGGTCCGCTCTGACCTGCCGCTGCTCTCCAACGACTATGTGGATGGCGTTATCACTTATCTTCAGGGGAGAGGCGCGGGCTTCGTCAATACTGTCCTGAAACGGGTCGGCCAATACCAGGAGCTTTTTTCCGAGGCCCTGCGCAAGGAGGGTTTGCCTCAGGACCTTATCTATCTGGCTGCCGCCGAGAGCGGATTCAACCCCTTTGCCCTCTCGCGGGCAGGAGCGAAGGGCCTCTGGCAACTCATGCTGGGGCGTGCCGTCGAGTATGGGCTGAAGAAAGACCGCTGGGTGGACGAGCGCGAGGACCCGGTGAAATCCACTTACGCTGCCGTCCGGCACCTCAAGGACCTGTATCAGCAGTTTGGCGACTGGTACCTCGCCATGGCGGCTTACAACTGCGGCCCGGTTAACGTACAGAAGGCCATCGAAAAGACGGGTTATGCGGATTTCTGGAGGCTGCGGGAATTGCACGCCCTGCCGGTGGACACCGAGAACTATGTGCCCATCATCATCGCCACCGCGCTGATTGCCAAAGATCCCCAGACCTACGGGTTCAACGTTCAGCCTGACGCGCCGCTGGAGACTGAGCAGGTGGTGGTCAGTGTTCCCACGGATCTTCGACTCATCGCCCAGATAATAGATCGGCCTGTGGAGGAACTGATCCGGCTGAATCCCGGCCTGCTGCGCTGGACGACTCCGGCGAACAACCCGGAATTTGTCCTCAATTTGCCCGTCGGGACGCGTGAAACCTACGAGCAGGGCATGGAAGTGATCCCGCCAGAAAAGCGGATATGGTGGCGAGTTCACAAGGTGGCCGAAGGCGACACGCTCTTGAGCGTCGCGCGGAAATTCCGTGTCACGCCGGTGGCTCTGGCCGGCGCCAACGGGCTGGAGCGGGACACGGTCCTGACGGCAGGCGCCCGGCTGGTGCTGCCGCTCGCTCCCGGGAGTGAGTCGTCGCTGGCCCGGGTCCGTGAACGCGGGCCTCGCCGCCCCTTCTGGTACCGGGTGAGATCCGGCGACACCCTGGAGCGCATTGCGGACCGCTTTGACGTGACCCCTTACCAACTCCGCCGCTGGAACAAGTTGCCGAGTTCTCAGGTGGTTGCCGGCAAGAGACTGAGGATTTACGTCGCCACGGGCGGCGGCTCGCGGCCCTCTCGCGCGCGGCGGGCAAAGGCTGCCGCTTCCGGAACCCAGGGCAAGAAGAAACCAGCCCCGGCCAGGAGTTCTCCGGCTGCGACGCCGCCTAAGGTGTCTTCGAAACCTGCCCCGCTCGCATCCCCACCCGCGCGCTAGCCCCCTTCTGTTGGCCAGAACTACTATTGCCCTTGACATGAGAAATTGGGTGGTATACATCTGCCTCGCTGAAGGAGCCACGGGATTTTTCCTGCTGGCCGTGAGCATAGCCAACTGCACACCATCATGCGTCGAATGAAACACTCGGGAGGAGGGATTCATGGCGTTTGACACTGACAGAGAGCCGGGAGACGATCTGGAGGATTACGGGGACGAGCTCTCCTCCGATTACCGGGAAGAAGAGGAAGAGGGTGTCGGCGAGGCGGGGGAGGAACTCGAGGAGGAAGTGTCCTACGAGGCCGAAGAACCCGTACCGGCAGTGAAGCCCCCCGGACTGGCTGCCCCCGCAGCCCCGGCGGTCGCGCCGAAACCGGCGGCACGTGCGCCCAAGCCGGTAAAGAAAGCGAAGCCCAAGAAGCGAGCGGCGAAACCGGCCCCGAAACCGAAGAAGACACGCAAGCCCGCGCGCAAGGCCAAGAAAGCTAGGAAGGCCGGCAAGGCCAAGAAGCCGGCGGCGAAGAAGAGAGCGCGACGTCGTTAGGCAAAGGCTCCCTTCGAGGCTGGCCGAGCTGGTGTGGCCCCGAAGGTTGAGCCGGCTCGGTTCGGGGCAGGCGGCGGCCTTGGGCCAGGGACATAGACGCGGCTTTGCAGTCGGGGCTGCCCAAGACAATGTCATCCAGTGACCGGCCAGGATGGTCCGGAGAAAGCCCAGCCGTCCAGGGCGGACCGGCGCGGGCTCGCGTGCCTGAACCGATCGCGGTGCCCAGAGTCCGCGCCGTCGAGTTTGTGAGGCGGATGCGAGGTGCCTCGCAGCCGCGGTTGTTGCATTGCGAGGATGGCGGGGATTACGTCGTCAAGTTTCGCAACAATCCCCAGCATGTCCGCGTCCTGGCCAACGAGATGTTGGCCAGCCGCCTGGCGCGGCTCATTGGCCTGCCGATTCCCGCCCCCGCCTTCGTAGAAGTTCCCCCTGAACTCATTGCCAGCAATCCGCTCCTGGAGCTCGAAATCGGGCCGCGGCGTGAGCCGTGTCTCCCAGGCCTGCAATTCGGTTCTCGTTTTCCGGGTGTTCCCGGGCAAACGCTGGTGGTGGATTTCCTTCCGGACCGCCTGCTGTGCAAAGTCGAGGACGTGGCGCACTTGTTTCCCGGCGCGTTGGTCCTCGACAAGTGGACCTGCAACTGTGACGGTCGGCAGGTGATTTTCTACCGCTCGGCGGACCAGGAAGGTTCGGCCTACTCGGCAGCGCTCATCGACCACGGCTTCTGTTTCAACGATGGGGATTGGAACTTCCCCGACAGCCCTATCCGCAGCCTCTATCCCCGCCGGCTGGTTTACGAGAGCGTGCGCGGGTTGCAGTCCTTTGAGCCTTATCTTTCCCGGGTCGAGAACCTGGAAGCGTCGGAACTGGAGGTGTGTGTGCGGGGCATCCCGGCTGAATGGTGCGGCGACCAGCCCGAGCAATTGCTGCGCCTTGTGGAACGGCTGTACGACCGGCGCCGGCGGGTGCGCCAGGCGCTGGTGGATGCGAAGAACTGTCAGCTCACGCCCTTTCCGAATTGGGCGTGAGCCTGGCCCCAGCCTGCCGGGCGCGTGAAGCGTATGGCGGAAGAAAGCAAGCTGAAGCCGTGCTCGTTCTTCCTGGTCCGGTACGTTCCGAACCTAGTGCGGGATGAGTGCGTTAACCTCGGCCTGTTTCTCTACAGCCCCGCAGAGCGCTATCTAGGCTGCCTGTTCACGGACGACTTCCGGCGGATCAAGCGCTTCCACCCCCAGGCCGACCTGGAATTCCTGCGCGAGCTTCAGGAGGATTTCGAACAGCAGATTGACGCGCACGAAAGGGACTTGGAAGGGTACATCCGCGAGATGCAGGAGTCGTTCTCCAACCTCATCCAGTTAACGCCGCCGCGCACCTGCTTTCTCGCCGACCCGCAGGCCGAGATTCAGCGCCTGTTTGAGCGCTACGTCGGCCAGCGCGTCAGCGGCCCGCTGCCTCAGGACACGCGGCTGTACGTCAAGCAGCGGCTGAAGACGGCACTCGTGCGCGCCGGAGTCTGGGATTTGAAACGGTTTGAGAAGAGCATTCCCGCCTCGCGCTGGAATGCTGGCGACCCGTTCGTGTTTGATTACGGCTACAAGCCGAACGGGGTGGTCAAGTTCGTCCACGCGCTTTCGCTCAAACACGACGCGGAGCTGGCCAAGGTGCTGGTCTATACGATGGAGCGCGTCCGGGCAAGGGAGCGTGCCGAGCTGACGGCTGTCGTCGAAGGCCTAGCGGCGGCGGGCGATGAGCCCGCTCAGTTCTCTCAGCGCATTCTGGAGGAAGGCCGGATTGCGGTTCAGCCTCTGGCCACGCTGGACGACTATGCGCAGTCCGTTCGCCGTGAGTTGATGATGTAGCGCCCCAACGTGGTACTATTTATCCTTCTCATTAGCCCTCCTCGGTAGTCTAACCGCTTGGTTTTTAGACAACATCCAGACTTTTCGGACCCC
>Ga0315282_10016291_pt1 | contig 10877 bp, 13 predicted proteins | sample YL17G07_20_MG_FD_203693 | JGI IMG/M metagenome (GOLD analysis project Ga0315282, IMG submission 203693) | Sediment microbial communities from Yellowstone Lake, YNP, Wyoming, USA - YL17G07_20 | ecosystem: Environmental > Aquatic > Freshwater > Lake > Sediment | place: USA: Wyoming | collected...
AGTCGAAGTGTTACCGACGACGCTGATTAGCCTTCGACTTCGTTCGCACACGACGCTCACTTCGCTCAGGCTGACTAATAGTTTCCTTTTCGGACGGCCTCGCAAAAGCGGAGGGGTGTGAATCCCCGGGCAAAGCAGGCCGAGATGAAAGAGAAGATTCGCATTGCGAGCGGACAGGGGTTCTGGGGAGATTTGCCAACTGCGCCCTATGATCAGGTGACAAGGGGACCAGTTGATTATTTGGTGATGGACTATCTCGCTGAAGTTACGATGTCGATCATGCAAAAGCAGAAGCGGAAGGATCCATCACTCGGTTATGCAAAGGACTTGGTCCCACTAATGGAGGAGATTCTCCCGATCTGTCTTGAGAAGGGGATAAAGATTATCACAAATGGTGGAGGTGTCAACCCTGTCAGTTGTCGCAATGCGATATTTCAGGTTGCGAAGTCAGTCGGACTCAAGAAGCTCAGAATCGGTGTCGTTCTTGGCGATGACATTCTCAATAGACTTGACGAGTTTCGTGCCAAGGGTATCGCTTTGACCAATATGGAAACAGGGGAGAGCCTTGACGCGATTCGCGACAGCATAGAAAACGCAAATGTCTACTTTGGCGCCTTTCCAATTGCCCGGGCGCTCGCTCAGGGCGCGGATGTTGTCATTGCAGGGCGGACAACAGACACAGGCTTGACTCTCGCTCCAATGGTGTACAAGTTTGGCTGGAAAGAGAATGATTGGGACAAACTTGCTTCCGGCACGGTCGCCGGACACATCCTCGAGTGTGGCGGACAGGCGAGTGGTGGCAACTTCTCTGGTGATTGGCGCTCGGTCCCGGATCTTGCACACATCGGCTTTCCCATCGCTGAGGCGTGTCCAAACGGAGAGGTTGTGATCACAAAACACGAAGGGACCGGCGGCCGTGTGACCCTTGCCACTGTCACGGAACAGCTCGTGTACGAAATCGGTGATCCCCGGGATTATATTACTCCAGATTGCATCGCAGACTTCACGACGATTCAGCTCACTCAAGACTGCGAAAACCGGGTCCGATTGAGCGGAGTTCGGGGTCGGCCTGCCACTGAGTATTACAAAGTCTCGATGTCCTACGCGGACGGGTACACAGCTGTCGGGACATTGACGTATGCTTGGCCCGACGCCCTCGACAAGGCGAGAAGGGCCGACGAGATTCTCCGGACTCGCTTAAGCGACGCAGGACTCCAGTTTGATGAGATTCGGACTGAGTTTCTTGGATATGATTCTTCGCACGGTCCGCTTTCGCCGAAAAACACTGAACCGAATGAAGTCGTTCTCCGGATAGGCGTGAGAGGGCATGACTACACGGCGGTCGAGAGGTTTGGAAAGGAGATTGCTCCGCTTGTCTTGAACGGTCCACCGTGTGTCACGGGCTTTGCTGGCGGCAGACCAAAGCCGAGCGAGGTCATTGCTTACTGGCCTGCGTTGATTCCAAAGAGAGCAGTCGAGCCACAGGTGGTTGTTGAGGAAATCTGAATTCCAGTTGGTGACAAATATCAAATGCCAAATAAGCACCAATGAGCGAAGGTCCAAACCCGAAACGCTATGACTTGGAGGAAAGAACCTTCACCTTTGCTAAGCACGTCGCTCTGTTTTGCAGGAGATTGCTCAAGAGTGCTGCAAACATTGAGTATGAAAAACAGCTCATAAGGTCGGCCGGCTCGGTTGGTGCCAACTACATTGAAGCCAATGAATCTTTGAGCAAGAAGGACTTTGTGATGAGAATCAAGATATGCAGAAAGGAATCGAAAGAGAGCGCTTATTGGCTGAGGCTCATTGGAGAAACGAACAGTGATGAATTCAGAGATGAGAGTTCAGCTCTCTTCAACGAGGCAGTTCAACTGAAGAAGATATTCTCTTCAATCGTCGAGAAAACAAAAGAGAGAACGGCCTAAGTACTTCGGATTTCGAACTTGGATTTTATTTGCGATTTGGAATCCTTATGTGATTTGATATTTGTGTTTTGCAGACGCGGGTTTCGGGTCATTATGCTAAATCTCATTTCACGAGGCTAGCACGGATGAAGGTTCAACTACTCAGAATCTGTCATGCGCGTTCGGGAGACAAAGGAGATACCGCGAACATCGGCCTCATCGCTCGGGAGCCAGAGTATTATCCCCTCATCGAGAAATACGTGACGGCTGAGCGAGTGAAGACGCATTTCGAAGGGATATGTCTTGGTTCCGTTGAACGCTTTGAACTTCCGAATCTGATGGCACTGAATTTTCTCCTCCACCAATCCCTCGGGGGTGGAGGAACAAAATCACTGAAGAACGACGCCCAGGGAAAAACGCTGAGCAGCGCTCTGCTCAGAATGGATATCGAGGTCGAAGAACAGGTTGATCTATAGGGGAGAATCCTATGTTTGATGACGTCAAAGCAAAACTCGTTGAAACCCGAATCCGGTTGAATGCCCTCCGAGGTTATCTTTGACCTCGACGTCAAAGAAAAGGAGATCGCCGAGCTTCACGAAAAGACAGTTGCACCTGATTTCTGGAACGACAATATCCGCGCTCAGAAATTGATGCAGGAGATCAGCCGCCGCAAAGAGTGGGTGGACGCGTGGCAGCGGTTGAAGCAGCGACTTGCTGATGCAGAAACACTTGTTGAACTAGCGGAGGAGGCAGGCGAGGGGTCTCACCTCGTCGAGATTGAGGGGGAGATTGGTTTCGTCGACAAAGGAATTGCTGAGCTTGAATTCAAGAACATGCTCAGTGGGGAAGATGATTCGAAGAACGCTCTTCTGACGATCCACGCTGGCGCCGGGGGAACTGAAGCTCAAGATTGGGCCCAGATGCTTCTCAGGATGTACATCCGCTGGTGCGAACGGAGAGGTTTTAAGACCTCCCTTGTCGATCAACTAGAGGGTGAAGGAGCAGGGATAAAAAGCGCAACCCTCGAAGTTATCGGACAGTACGCATATGGTTATCTGAAAGCCGAAAGCGGCGTTCACCGACTCGTCCGAATTTCTCCGTTTGATTCCAACGCTCGTCGTCATACTTCGTTCGCCTCAGTTTTCGTGTATCCCGAAATCGAAGACGACATTGAAATTGAGATTAATCCGGCGGACTTAAAGATCGACACATTCCGTTCCGGAGGAAAAGGCGGACAGAACGTCAACAAGGTTGAGACTGCTGTGCGCATCACCCATGTCCCGACTGGGATAATCGTCGCGTGCCAGCAAGAGAGATCGCAGTTCCAGAACAGAGAGCGAGCAATAAAGATGCTGAAATCTCGCCTTTACCAGCTGCGAAAGGAAGAAGAAGAAGAAAAGCTGAGTGCGATAGAAAGCACAAAGAAAAAAATCGAATGGGGGAGTCAAATCCGTTCGTACGTTTTCCACCCATACAATCTTGTGAAAGACCACCGCACAGGAGTGGAGACAGGTGACACGCAGGGTGTGATGGATGGAGATTTGGATGAGTTCATCAAGGCGTTTCTTCTGGCACCCAAAGAGAAAGTGGGATAGGATTCTGGAGAGTCTTCACCCGCACAGCACTTTCGGAAGTGTTGGATCTTGAGTAAGGAACCCCTTTGCCGTTTGTCTATTGAGAAAATTTGTCTTTTGAATTCTACATATTGAAGCGATACATCCGCTCGAAGCGCCATGGCGGATTCATCTCGTTGATCACCTTCATCGGGATGGTGGGAGTCGCGCTGGGTGTGGCAGCCCTGATTATCGCCTTGACAATCCTCGGTGGATTCGAAAAGGAAATCAAGGAAAAGGTGTTTGGTTTTGCCGCTCATATCCAGGTCATCGGTTTTCAGAATCAGGCGCTCCCAGACTATCTAATGGCGATCCAGAGAATTCACACCGAGATTCCCGGGGTACGAGCCGTGTCGCCGGTGATCTCAAGAGAAGTGATTCTTCGGGCAAAAGGGAGGACGGAAGGAGTCTTGCTGAAGGGCGTCGATGAAGCGACAGACGTTTCATCAACGCGAAAGCAGATTGTCGAGGGTCGATATGATCTTTCGTCAGAGGGCGGCTCAGAAAAGCTGATTCTCGGGAAAAAACTCGCTCGACGACTCGGAGTCGGAGTAGGTGATCGCGCTATTCTCTTCGGGATTGGGGGGAATCTCAAATCAGTAGGTACCCCGATCGTCCGGCAGTTCGTTATTACTGGGATTTATGAGACGGGGATGGCTGAGTACGATGACATTTATGTGTACACTTCAATCCGAGCAGCACAAGAACTCCTTAATCTCAAGGACCAGGTGACCGGCATAGAGATCCTCGTGAATGACTTGAGCCGCTCCAGCTCGATCGCGGCGCGGATTCAGGATCTCCTCGGCTACCCGTATTATGCACGCACTGTGCAGCAACTCTACCGAAACCTTTTCTCATGGATTGAATTACAGAAAAAACCGACACCGATTATCCTGGGTCTTATTATCCTCGTCGCAACGGTGAACATTATCGGAACACTCTTGATGGTGGTGATGGAAAAAACGCACCAGATAGGAATCCTAAAGTCGATGGGAGCGAGTTCAGGCAGCATCAGGAAGATTTTCATTGGCGAGGGACTCCTCATAGGCGTTGTGGGAACGCTCCTTGGAAATGCTCTTGCCTATGGCCTGAGTACGCTCCAGCTTCATGAGAAGATTATCTCCCTCCCTGAACAAATCTACTTCATGAACAGCGTCCCGATCTTACTTCGGGGTGAGAATTTTCTTCTCGTCTCATTGATTGCGATGGCCCTATGCTTTTTGGCAACGCTCATCCCTGCCAGTCTCGCTTCGAAGTTACAGCCCGTGGCTGCAATCCGATTTGCCTGAGCACCTATGGGATTCGAAGCATACATAGCAAGGCGCTATCTGTTCTCAAAGAAGAAGAGTGGCTTCATCACGATCATCACTTCGATTTCGATCCTTGGGGTGACAGTGGGGGTAGCAGCACTCATCGTCGTCCTCTCCGTCTTCAATGGCTTTGGCGGACTTGTGACATCACTCCTCGTCGGCTTTGATCCACATCTCCGGATCGAATCAGCAGGTGGGATGAGTAAACAATCGATTGACGAGTTGGAGTCAATTTTGCGAAGAGATCCCCGCGTCAAAGCTTTTTCTCCTTTCATCGCCGGCCGAGCCCTGGCGGTCTCGCGGACAGCCAACAAGGCAATCATCGTTAAAGGTGTGGACGAGAAAGGTGTCGGGACCGTCTCTGGCGTCAAAGACAAGATTGTCCTCGGGAACCTTTCATTCCATGATGCGGGCGGCTTAGGGAGTATTGTCGTCGGCTTGTCGTTGTCGGATCGACTGGGCACAGTGGTAGGCGATACACTGATGCTCATAAGTCCTTCGAATATCCAGGAGGCAGTGACACATCTGGCACAACCCGAGATGCGACGCTTTCGAGTGGCTGGAATCTATGAGTCGCATAACAAGGAGTATGATGGCGTCTATGCGTATGTCTCGTTACCTGCAGCAAGGAAGCTGCTTGATATGCCGCAGGAAAATAGCGGGGTCGAGGTCAGACTCGTTGATATGGACCAATCAAAGGATGTAAAACAAGACCTTGAACAGAGAGTATCACCATCCTATATCGTTTCCACATGGTACGACCTCCACAGAGATCTTTACTCGATCATGAAGATTGAGCGCTGGCTTGCTTACATTATTCTTTGCTTGATCATCGGGGTAGCAACGTTCAATCTTCTCGGTTCACTTACGATGTCTGTGATTGAGAAATCGCGCGAAATCGGCGTGTTGAAATCGATGGGTTCAACCGACCGCAGCATAGTCCGAATTTACCTCCTAGAAGGAATCATAGTGGGCCTCATGGGAACCGCACTTGGCTCGCTCCTCGGATACTCACTATGCGAACTCCAAGACAAGTACCATCTCTTCTCCCTTGACCCGACGGTGTACATCATTTCGGCAATCCCAGTGGAATTGCGTTGGGCGGACTTTCTCGCAGTCGGACTCGCAGCAATCATCTTGTGCTCCACCGCAGCACTGTACCCGGCAAGGCGTGCCGCTCGACTTCTTCCTGCAGACGCCGTGAGATGGGAGTGAGAGGAGATGATTCTCGAGGCTGTAAATATCAGGAAAGTTTTCACCCTCGGTAGGAATAGCCAGCATGGGCTTGAAGTTTTGAAAGGGATCGACCTCAACGTTCGGAAAGGAGAGATCCTTGCGATCGTAGGAGCCTCTGGGGCTGGGAAAAGCACTCTCCTCCACATCCTTGGTGCGCTCGACCGTCCCACAGCCGGTGAAGTTCGATTCGAAGGCAGAAACATCTTCGCCATGAATGAGAAGGATCTGGCAAGGTTTCGAAATCGAAACATTGGATTCGTGTTCCAATTTCATCATCTCCTGCCAGAGTTCAATGCGTTGGAAAACGTTGCCATGCCTGCTATGATCGAGGGAAAAAACTTCGAATTCGCAAAGGACAACGCGGCGATGCTCCTGAAGGATGTCGGTTTGGAGGATCGACTTCATCATAAGCCTTCAGAACTTTCGGGTGGCGAACAACAGCGAGTCGCAGTTGCCCGTGCTCTTATGAATCGGCCAAAGGTCATTCTGGCAGATGAGCCAACAGGGAACCTCGACACGGCCAACGGTCAAATGTTGCATGACCTCCTCTGGAATCTCTGTAAGTCACGCCGCCAAACCCTTGTCATCGTTACGCATAACGTATCCCTTGCAAGCAGAGCTGACAGGGTTCTTCAGATTGTTGACGGGAGAGCAGTTCCTGCAAATTGTACAACGAACACAAGCCGGGATTGAACAGGGCATGAGGGGAGAAAGAATATTAAAAAATCTTCATTTTTTTCTTGACAAATCCATTTTTTTTTGTAAATTTGGACAAGACCGATGCAACAGTTTCTCCCCTGACTGTTGCTCTACAGACGGTCGAGCCCGGCGCTCCCCCCAACGCCGGGTTTTTTATATCTTCACTTAAGAACGGGAGAAGCCATGGCCAAGAGCCTTCAGGACAAACAGAGGTTTCGAAAGAAGAAGCTGAAGAAAGAAACTACGCTTCCCTTCACGAAGCTCAACTACTATGTCATTGCTGTAGGAATCGGCTTGGTCATCCTCGGCTTCATCGTGATGGGCGAGGGTTCAGCCGAGGGGACTCTTCCTTTGGTTGTGGCTCCAATCTTGCTTGTGATTGGATATTGTGTTATAATCCCGATTGGAATTCTCTACAAGAAAAAGGAACTCCAGCCGGGGACGCAGGCTGAACTGCAGGGGCCTCGAACCCCCACTTCATAATCTCCCAACTATCATACTCCTGCAACGTGCAGGGATCGTGATGTTCTCTTCCTGGTCTAGCTGTTCCAACTCGCCTCTGGGCGGCGGAAGCGATCGCCCTCCCGGATTCCACCTTTTGCTGCATGCCAACAGATCCCAGCCTCACGACACTTTTTTCTTGACATCAATTTAGCATAAGCACGCTAGGAGAAGCCATGAAGACCAATGCTTTTACCGACCTCATCAAGAAACTCAATTCGTTTGCAACCGATAATTACTGGGAACTTGGAAAGTTCATCGTTGAGAAAGTGATGCCTATGGCAAGGAAGCAGGGGATGTTTGAAGACGAAGTTCTTAAAGAGATCACGTCCCAACCCGGGATCAAATTCCCATATGCAATGCTCAAACAGTGTCAACAATTCTACTCGTATTATCCCGGGGTCACGAAGCTACCGCTCCCAGAGATTTTCTACTTCGACCTGGCCACGAAAATTCCTGACAGTGGAAAGAGACGAGAGTACGAGAAGATGGCTCTCAAGTACCACTGGACGATCTCTGAGCTCCGCAAGAGAATCCATGATGATGAAGTGACGCAACGGGAGATGGAGAGGACGAAGTACGGGTTCGACCTAAAGGACCGAAACGTCTGGTCTTTCGAGGCTCCAGATCTGCGGTTTGGAAAGAGCGGTTTCAAGGGTCGCCTGCCTGGCCAGACCCTCGCGAACGCTCTGTTTTACTATACGGAGCCCGGCGCAGTCGTCGTGGATCCATTCGCGGGGAGCGGCACCCTTGGAGATGTTGTGGATGTCCTCCCATACTTCAGCAACCGGAAGTACAAACTGTATGACATTGAACCCATCGACCCAAGGATCACGCGGCACGATGTTTTGAAGATGGGAATTCCTGACCAGTCCGACAGTGTTGATTATGTGTTCCTGGATCCACCTGCAGAGTTTTACTCAGCACAATCCCCGGATGGAACCGAGCAGGAACCCGCGGTAGCGCTGGCAGACTTCTTGCTCAAATTCAAAGGCCTTGCCAGGGAGGCCTACCGTGTCCTCAAGCCAGGCGGTAAGGTATCGGCAATCGTCGAACCAGCGTTCACGAGCAAAGGCTTTCTCGACTTCTCATTTGAGCTGACCAAGCTCTTCACGGAGCAGAGCTTTAAGACAATCGGAAAGACTTATCTGCCTCGAAGGAGCGCCGGAGGCCCGAGGAAACTTGTCTCTGCTGAAGCCCACAAGCAGTTAGCGTCAGACTGCAGGGAGTTGTTGACCTTTCAGAAGTCTGGCTGAGAAGATTGTAGGTTCAGGAGACTTTCTGTGTTGCCCATGAGCCCTCACGAAGCTACCAAGATCAGCTTGCGGTCCACCTTCTTCTTGCTTCTGAGCATTCTGCTTCTCGGTTGTTCTTCATCTCAATACGCGACCTACCAGCTTCCGGGATCGGCAAGGCCGCATTGGGAAATCCAGGCCCGATGGTACAGTGTCGGCGATCAACTGACCGTCTTCATCAACGGTACAATTGTCTTAGATACGAACATGAACATATTCTCCGGGAAGGGAGATGCTGAGGGGGAGTACGAGGGGAAGAAGATCAGAGCGGAAGTGTTCAAAAGCGGAGAGTTGTTCCAGGAAAAAACGGTCGTCCAGGTCTTCGTTGATGGAAAAAAGGCAGCTGAGTTTGAGTTCTAAGTGAACGTGCCGAGCCGATTTCCCCGTTTGTTCGCACCAGCTTTTTTTCTGTGTCGGTTCGCGCAAACTGTTTCCGAGAATTCAGTATTTATAGGGTAGAGAAGAACGCGCTTATGTCGATTGGTGCGTCCTCACTGAAAAACAAATTCCCGTGTCCCTCGTGAACTAGGTGCAAAGTGGCATCATGATCGGCCAGACGATTTCCCATTACAAGGTACTTGAGAAGCTGGGGGAGGGCGGCATGGGCATAGTGTACAAAGCCCGGGACCTCAAGCTCGAGCGATTCGTCGCGCTGAAGTTCCTCCCACCACACCTTGCAGCGTCACTCCAGAAGCGAATGTGCTGCTGGCAGAAGCACTCTTCGAGAAGGATGACGATAATTATGCCGAGGTGGTAAAGTTGCTTGACAAGGCTTTGCCTGAGCGAAGCAATCTTTCAAGCCCGGGGTCAGAGCCCATCCTTGAAACCATGTACTACTACCGTGTGCGTGCCTTATACAAAGCATATGACAATCTCAAGAAATCCGATCCCTCTCGACAGAAGTCTAAAGATGTGATGTTGAAGGCCTGCAACGAGTACAAGGACTTATACAGATATGAGAGATTCAAAGCTCTTCAACAACAGGACAAGCTCTACAGGAATCACCTCGAAGATGTACTGCAAATACAGAACAAGTAGCTCCCTCCAGCCTGTATATTTATAGACTTACTCCTACCTCTTAACACTTGAGGACCAGTATCTTTGGATGAGCAAATCGCTAGACCTTCAGCTCCCGCGGTGGTTCAGATCCATGGTTGAGGCCCCCAGGAGCGGCTGAGACTACCCTAAGCGAGTGTTTCGTTGGGCGAGGCCAACGAATAGCAAGCTGGCTTGGATTCATCAGATATACATCACCAACGGAGTCGACGAAGCAGAGAAACTCACCTTTGAGACCTGGCTGATGGAGACCTCCACCATAACCGCGCGCGAATTCTTTATCCTTCATCCCCAGGCTCTTCAGCACTGCTTCTGCCTGATTGTGTTTTGCCAAAGCTGCTTCTAGGGCTATGGTGCTTTCAGCTAATTTTTCTTGAAGACGTCTCGTCTTCATCTTCAATATTGAAAGCGCCAAAACACTCATGAAGAAGAATTCCAGTCGTACCGCAGAATTCCAAAACGCAAGAATAGAACGGGAATAAGCTGTGGCCGAAATCGAATCACACACAAGACATGGGAGCGCGCCTATTGAAGCTATCAAAACTCCTTGGAGCAATCCTACGCGCCAAGTCACCAGTGAAATTGGAATAAGATAGAAAAATGAAAACCAGACGGGTGAACCCAAGAGGTAGTTGATCACCTCTAGGACCAAAACGAACCCTAGTCCCAAGCCAGTTACGACTGGTTTGGGTTGTCTAGAGAAGCGCTGTCTTGCTTCAGTTGCTAGTAATTCAAAGGGCTTTTGCATGGCAGAGTGAATGTTTGTATACTCGCAACCAACTCAAAATGTGTACCGGGATTTAGCCGTCTCAAACTCACAAAAAAGTTCCCAAGTTCTAAGAAACGCTTCGACTAATGCGAATTCGCAGAATTTTTCATGTAAAAAGGAAGAACTTTTTGTACACTTTACACGTAGAGTAGAACAATAGTGCAATGGTGTACAGGCTCTGTGAGCCTTGACTGTTTCTCCCCTTTCGAGCGAGTGGCCCGCTCAAGCAAGCCATCACCTTGTTATCCTATTGAACCCTCGTCGAACCGTACGGGAGGTTTTCCCTCATACGGCTCTCCTGAAGTCAGAACATTGTTGGCTATAGCTTGACGACGTGATAGTCGTAGAAGAGGCCGAGCTGACCATAAATGTGGTCAGTTTGTCCCAGCCGTATCCACGCCTGTTTCTACGCCGCCAGATGACATGCCGTACCCGCTTGTTAACAAAGTGGGCAAGCTCACGGAACGTGGCCGATCCGTTTCCAAGCCGGAAGT
>Ga0315282_10016292_pt1 | contig 10877 bp, 9 predicted proteins | sample YL17G07_20_MG_FD_203693 | JGI IMG/M metagenome (GOLD analysis project Ga0315282, IMG submission 203693) | Sediment microbial communities from Yellowstone Lake, YNP, Wyoming, USA - YL17G07_20 | ecosystem: Environmental > Aquatic > Freshwater > Lake > Sediment | place: USA: Wyoming | collected...
CATCGGCCGGCCCCGTGGCCCTTTTCCATGTCGAGGGTCTCACGCCTGAGGCCGGTAAGGCCCTAGAAGGGAACCCTGAGGTCATCCACATTTCCAAGGCCGAGGTCAAGAAGACCGCCGCCGATCTGTCGACGACCCACGGGAAGGTGGAGCTCGTGGCCATAGGGTGCCCGCACCTTTCGCCGGCGGAGCTGAGGAAGGTCGCCTTGATGTTGAAAGACAAGGAGCCAAGACCCGACCGCCCGAAGCTCTGGGCATGCACCTCAAGGGCATCGTACAAGGCGGCCAAAGATGCGGTCAAGGTAATAGAGCGCTTCGGCCTCGTGCTCTGCGACACCTGCATGGTCGTATCGCCCATCGAGGAAATGTTCCATTTGACGGCTACCAATTCGGCGAAGGCGGCCCACTATCTCGTCAAGGACGGTTTCGGCAACCAAAGAGTGAGGTACGGGACACTGGAGGAGGTCCTAGCCCTGCTCTATTGAGGGAGGGGATGCATGGAGCTCGAGGGAAGGCGTCTCACAATGAAGCGCGTCGCGGAGGTTCCCATCGAGGGGGAGGTCGTGAAGAGCGACGGCGGTATATCCTTCCTCGGCGATGTGAACCCCGAGACCGGTATCGTCCAGGACAGAAAGAATAATCTATATGGTCAGACGATAAAGGACAAGGTCTTCGCATTCCCGGTGGGAAAGGGAAGTACTGTCGGCTCCTATATCATGTATCGCATGTACAAGAACGGCCATGCCCCGAAGGCCATCCTGAACGCAAGCTCGGAGGCCATAGTGGCCGTGGGGGCGGTCATTTCCGAGATCCCGCTCATCGACCGGGTCGATATGGGGTGCTTGAGGACCGGTCAAAAGGTGAGGATCGTCGGCGGGAAGGTCGAGGTGCTCTAGGGCTGGGGGGAACCGTATGGTCGAGAAGAAGGTGAAGAAGGTCAAGAAGGGCGACAAGGACGATGAGGCCAGGCCCGCGGGCCCCAAGGTGGTCGAGATGGAGGATTTGAAGGCGCCCAGGCCCAAGCCCGAGGACTACGATGCCCTGAAGAAAAGGTACCTCGAGCTCAAGAAGCGCTACTCCGAGCTGGAGACCGCCTTCAACAGGATCAGCACGCTCGAGGACGATATCAAGAAGGTCCACCAGAAGCTCGACAACATCGATGCCAACAGCGCTAACGTCGAGAAGGACCTCGAGGCGGTGAAGAACCGGGTGGCCTCGGTCTCCAAGGACATGACGGCCATCACGGTCGTGGCAAAGAACATCTCGAGCAAGTACGGGTTCGACATCAAGGTCGCCGAGATCCCCGAGCGGCCGCCGGCCAAGCCCCAGGCGAGGCCTCCGACGGCCCCGCCAAAGCCCCCGGTCCAGCGACGCCCGAACGGCCCCATCACAAAGGCCGCAAAGGCCCTGGCATTTGCCCAGCAAGCCGAGAAGAGGAGGACCGTGTCCGACGAGATAACGGCCCAGCCCCAAAGGGGCAAGCCCACGGAACCCAAGGACCACAAGGATGCCGCCGACCGTATGGACGACGTCATGGTGGAAGGCGACGACGATACGGACACCGTTGACTACCTAGTAAAACCCGAAGGCAGGAAGGTCCTCCTCGACAAGAAAAAGGTCGAAGAGGAGCTCAAGGAGAACGAGAAGAAGGAATGACGGGCGCCTCGCACAAAAGCGGAATATTAATATTCCATAATCCGTATGCAATATCGAGTCCGGGGGCGGTCCGGGCCACGGACGTTTGATGTTGAAACAGATGGCAACGCGCGCGGGCCATGGACGGCCCGCCTGGAGAAGGATGTAAGAGCGATGTGGATAGACGAGATGGCGAACCAGCTAAAGGACATCTCCAGCAAGGTCAGGTACGACTCCAGCCGCTACCTTGCCCTGAGCGGCATCGCCATTTTCCACGCAAAGATCGCCCTCAAGCGGGAGGACCACGAGGCCCTTCTGATGGCCCAGAACCAGGCCGACGAGATCAAGCTCGAGGACGAGCGCTCGATAGCGCTCCGCGGCATCTGCCACTCCATGTGCATAATGGCCGAGCGGGAAAAGAAGCCCGAGATGCTGAACTTCGCCATGGGCGTCGTCAACCGCATCGTCAACGATTACGACAAGACCATGGCCCTCGCGGACATCGCCATGACAATGACGCGCCTCGGCAACTACGAGGGCGCCAAGAAGCACATATCGGACGCCAGCGGGGAGGTCCGGAAGATATCCAACGCCTTCAACAGGTTCGAGGCATTGAGGACCGTCGTCGAGGTCATGGCCGAGATGGGGGCCTACACAAAGAGGCGTGACCTCATCGAGATAGCCGTCAACCTCTCGAAGAAGATCGGCGGCGGATACCACCGGGCCCTTACCTTCAGCAAGCTGGCCGAGTGCTATGCCCAGGTGGACGAGGCGGACCACGCTAAAGAGTACGTCAAGACGGCCAGCGAGAACATAAAGAACATCACAGACGGCTACCAGGTGGCCCTGGTCCTCAGCAAGATCGCCCTCGCGGTCAACAATATCAGCAAGACCATGACGAACCTCTCGGGGACAAGTGGCTCGACGGAGCTCCTCACCCAGGCCGAGGCCATACTGGACGATATTAACGACCATTACTTCAAGGCCAAGGCCCTCATCGAGATCGGCGAGACGATGCTCGTGCTGGACATGGTGGACCAGTGCGAGGAAATGATAAACAAGGCCGTCATATCGGCATACAAGGTCACGGACAAGTACAACAAGGCCATGATATTCTCAGAGATAGCCGTGCCCCTGGCCCGCCTAGGCGAGTACCTGCAGGCCAAGCGCGGCATCGAAAAGTCCATCGAGCTGAGCAAGCAGCTCGGGGACGAGTACTACAAGGCCCTGGCCCTGAAATGCACGGCCGAGATTCTTCCGGAGCTCATCCCCACAAAGGACGCGGCCCCCATATTCGTCGAGCGGGCAAAGGGCATCATCCTCGCCGAGAAGTACAAGGGCGCGGACCTCCTCAACGCGGCCATCAAGATCGAGACCGCCGAGGAACTGTTGGCCGGGGGCAAGTTCGAGGAGGCCGTTGACCAGGCCGTGGTGGCCCTCGAGATAACCGAGAACGTCACCGGGGTCCATTCCAAGCTGGAGGTCCACCTCCCCGATAAGCTGAAGAAGAAGCTCCGCGTAATGAAGACCTGACCCTCGGGCAAAGTTTAATCTTCCCTGATTGTTCTTTGGGACATATCTCGGCTGACCTGCGGGTCAGCCTCGGGGGCCGACCCATGGCGAAGAAGTCCAGGACCTACGAGCGCTTCATCGAGAAGGTCAAGGAGATCAGCTACCTAAACCAGGCCCTGTCCATGTTACGGTGGGACCAGGAGACCTACATGCCGCCGGGCACGGTCAACGACCGCGCCAAGCAGGTGGCCCTGCTATCGGGCATCGTCCACGAGCGGATGACCTCCAAGGCCATGGGAAGGATGCTGGCGGAACTGAAGAAGGACAAATCCCTCGACGAGGACCAGGTGGTCAATGTCCGCGAGGTCGCCAGGGACTACAAGAGGGCCACGGCACTGCCGGCCGCGCTCGTGAAGGAGCTCTCGGAGACGGAATCCTATTCCTTGGATGCCTGGGTCAAGGCGAGGAAGGAGATGAACTACAAGATCTTCGAGCCCTGGCTCGACAAGACCATCCAGCTCAAGGTCAAGGTGGCGGAGCACATCGGTTACAAGGACCAGCCCTACGACGCGCTCCTGGAGGAGTACGAGCCGATGATGCCCACCAAGGACATCGAGGCCATACTGACGCCCTTCCGCAAGAAGCTCGTCCCGCTGGTCGCGAAGATATCCAAGGCCGCAGAGGATGCCAAGATCGACGAGTCGTTCCTCATCGGCGACTTCAATGTTGAGTCCCAGCGCATCTTCTTCACCGAGATCGTCAAGGACATGGGCTACGACTTCGAGCGGGGACGGCTCGATGTAACCACGCATCCGTTCACAATCGGCGAGGCCCTGGACGTCAGAATTACGACGAGGTACAACGAGAAGGACATGAGGACGGGGCTGTTCTCGTGCATCCACGAGGCAGGCCACGGGCTTTACGAGCAAGGGACGCTTGCGAAGCACTACCACACCCCGATGGGCGTGGCCATCTCCCTGGGCATCCACGAATCCCAGTCCAGACTATGGGAGAACGTCGTCGGAAGGGGGATGCCGTTCTGGAAGTTCTACATGCCCAAGATGCAGAAGGCCTTCCCGGCCCTGGGCAAGGTCCCCCTGGACCTCTGGCACAAGGCCATCAACATGGTCAGGCCATCGTTCATCCGGGTCGAGGCCGACGAGGTCACCTACAACCTCCACATCCTTCTCAGGTTCGAGCTCGAGCGCGAGATCCTCGAGGGGAAGGTCAAGATATCCGAGGTGCCGGCCGTCTGGAACGAACGCATGGAGAAATACCTCGGCATCGTGCCACCGGACGATGTGCAGGGATGCCTCCAGGACGTCCACTGGGCCTTCGGCCTCGTGGGCTACTTCCCGACCTACACGCTCGGCAACCTGCTGGCCGCCCAGCTCTACGACAAGGTGCAAAAGGACATGCCCGGCCTGGAGGACGGCTTCGCCAAGGGCAGGTTCGCCCCGCTCCTGGGCTGGCTCAGGAAGAACATCCACCAGCACGGCCGGAAATACATGTACCTCGACCTCTGCAAGAAGGTCACGGGCAGCACGATCGACGAGGACCACATGATAAATTATCTCAAGCAGAAGTTCGGTCCCCTGTTCGGCGTCCGGCTATAGGCGCCCTCAGAGCTCGAGCTCGTCCAGCTCCATTGGTGTGAGGACCTCGAAATCCTTCCTCAGCTCCGCCGCGATGGGCTCGCGGTCGTCGCTGTGGCACAGGACAACCTTTTGGGGCTCGCACTTCCTCGCGAACTCCAGCAGGTCGCTGCGGCCCGCGTGGGCCGACAGGTCGAAGAATGCCACATCGCAGTTCATTTTCTCTTGTACGCCATAGAAGTCTATCATGCCGTGGTCCCTTAGGAGCCGGCCGTTGCAGCCTTCGACCTGGTAGCCCGTCAGAAGGATGGCGCTCTTCGGGTCGTCCTTGATCCTGAGCATGTAGTCCATGATGGGCCCGCCGTCGAGCATGCCACTGGTCGTGACGATGACCTCGCCCTCGGACATCGCGAGCCTGCGTCCGTGGTTCGAGTAGACCTCCTTGACCTTCTTGACGGCCCTCTTCAGGGCCTGGGCGTCCCCGACATACTTCGAGTTGTCCATGAGGATCTGGTTCACGGTCTTGCCCATGCCGTCGAGCCAGACCTGGTAGCCCTCCTCGAATAGGAGCATGAGGACCTCCTGGGTCCTCCCGACTGCGAAGGCCGGGACGATGGCTATGCCGCCACGATGGACGACCTCGTCCACCTTGTCCAGGAAGTCCACCTCGACCTTCTCCCTGGGCGGGTGGTCCATGTTCGAGTAGGTGGCCTCCATGATGAGGACGTCGCACTTGATGGGCTTGTTCCCCTTGACGAGCCTCGTGTCGATGGTGTTGATGTCGCCCGTGAAGACATACTTCTTGTCGGCCTCGATGACCCACATTGTGGAGCCCGGGATGTGGCCCGCGGAGCGGCCGTCCACGAAGGCCTCCTCCGTGCCGACCTCGACCTTGTGCCCGTAATGGACCTCCTCGAAGTTCCTCTTGAACCGGAAGATGTCCCCCGGGCCGTATGGGAAGGAGTAGGCCTCCTCCTTGGCGATCTTCAGGCTGTCCTCGCAAAGGAGCATGCTAAGGTCCATGGTCACCGGGGTACCGAAGAACGAGGTATCGTAGCGGTTCCCGAGCCACGGCATAAGGCCAGAATGGTCTATGTGGGCATGGGTGAGGAAGGCCGTATCGACCTTCGGAGGGTACTTCGGGAACTTGGGCGGTCTTGACGGGGTGAAACCGAAGTCGAAGAGCAGGGACTCCCCGTCGATCTCCGTGTACATCGCAAGGCTGCCGACGACAGAGGCGCCGCCCAGGAACTTGACCTTCATCTACCGCACATCCGGACCGGATATGATGGGGAACGGGGCGCCCTTTAAAATAGGTTGGGGTCCACCTCGGTGGGCACGGTTCTGCACTTTGCTAAACTTTATATCCGAGTTGCTGGATTTCAGTTGGTCCGGCACCAATACTGATTAGGGAACAGTAGGGATTTGTCATGGTCCTCGAGAGGTGCAACGGGGAGCTGCCCGAGGGGTGCAAGCTCTGCCGGCAAGGCGCCAAGATGGTCCTGCTACTGACGGGCGTCTGCAACCGCGCTTGCTTCTACTGCCCGCTGTCCCTGGAGAAGCAGGGCAAGGACGTCATCTATGTCAACGAGGGCCGGATAGACGACCCGCGCCACGGGTCCAAGAAGATCATCGACGAGGCCCAGGCCATGATGGCCCTCGGGACAGGCATAACCGGCGGGGACCCGATGGTCAAGCCCGGGCGCGTCATCGATTACATCCAGCTCCTGAAGGAGCACTTCGGTGACGAGCACCACATACACCTCTACACGGGCGGCCGCTTCGAGCCGCGCTACATCAAGCTCATGGCCCAGGTGGGCCTCAACGAGATACGGTTCCACCCGAACATGGACCTCTGGGGCAAACTCCAGGGGAGCGATACCGCCAAGCTCATAAACCTGGCCCTGGACACGGACATGGACGTAGGCGTCGAGATCCCGGCCATCCCGACGGACCAGGCCAGGGCCGACACCATGAAGCTTGTCAAGTTCCTCGATGGGCTCGGGGTCCTTTTCGTCAACCTCAACGAGCTCGAGTACTCCGAGGCCAACTACGAGGCCCTGAACGGCCAGGGCTTCAAAATAAGGGACGACGTCTCCTCCGCGGTCAAGGGCAGCGAGGAGATGGCCCTGTGGCTGATGGACACCGGCGATTTCGACCTCACGGTCCATTACTGCTCATCGTCCTTCAAGGACCGGGTCCAGCTGCGGAAGAGGATACAGCGGAGGGCCGCTATTGTCAGAAAACCGCACGAGGTCCTGACGGACGACGACACCTTCCTGCTCGGCGTCGTGGACACCAAGACCAACCTCATGCGGACAAGGGAGGAGCTCAAGGTGGAGTTCGACATCCCGGACGAGCTCATCCATGTGAACATAGATCGTAAGCGGATCGAGGTGGCCCCCTGGATACTGGAAGAGATTGCCATGGACCTGGAGTTCCCGTGCTTCATGGTCGAGGAGTACCCGACCATCGACAGGCTCGAGGTCGAGAGGTCGCCGCTGAACTAGGTGCCTTTCAAGGGCAGCGAGCTCGTCACGAGCGATATCACGATGTTGATCGTCCAGTGGCCCAGCATGAGGGCGATGACGTTCTTGTATTTCATGTAAAGGAGCCCGGTCACGAGGCCCGAGAGCACGATGAATGTCGCAGAACCCGCCGGCCCCATGAGCTCCGAGAGCCAGACGATCTCGAGGATATGGCCCACGATCCAGGCCACGGTCCCGGCCCAGTAACCGTTCCAGGTGCCGAACGCCGAGGCCATCTCGTGCTGGATGACGCGCCTCGTCATGAAGTCCACGGGCGCAACGTAGACGCCGACCATAAGGACATAGCCCAGATAGTCCCAGGAACCAAGGTCGTACTTCTTGAAGTAATGGGGATTTACGAAGTAGTACGCAATGATCCACAGGCCGAATATCTGGTAGACCGCAAGGGACACGAGCAGGCCTGGGTCCAACCTGCCGAGGGCGAGTTTCTTGGGGGTCGTCCGGATGACCAATAGTATCAGGGGGACCAGGAACAGGCCGGTGAAGCTTGCGATGGCATAGGTCGTGAACTCGTCCATGTGCGGCCGCAGGACCAGGACCAGGGTCCCCCCTACGGCCAATGCCGCAATGATGACGGTCACGACGAACAGGACCGTGCGCTTCCCGCGGGAAGGACCGGCCGTCCCGGTCTTGACCCCTCTCTTGCGGCCTTTCGCCTTCAAATCCAGACCATCCCCGTGGGCCCCATCCGTCGTGGAAAAGATTAATCTTTCCATGTTCCTGCCTTGCGGCATTGTGAAAATCCATGACCCAAAAATCTTTTAATGTCCAACCCCCGTTCACATACTGATGGCCAAGGCCAAGATGACCGCATCCGCGAAGAAGGTCCTGAGGTCCGTTCTGGAGGTCTCCAAGGACGACCTCGTGTTCATAATCTCCGACGATGAAACGAAGGAGATCGGAGAGGCCTTTGAGGCCGCCGCGGCCCAGCTATCCGGTAAGGCCCCTACGCTCTATTCCCTGAAGGAGGCCGACCGGCCCCTCTACGCCCTTCCTAAGGACCTGGAGAAGCTCCTTGACAAGTTCAAGACCTCCAAGACCAGCGGGTCCCTCGTGTTCATAAACGCCTTCCAGGGCTTCCTCGAGGAGACCCCGTTCAGGCTCCAGCTCATCCGCAAGCAGAAGGACGACCGGTCCCGCGTGGGCCATGCCCCGGGGATCTCCGCCGACATGATGAACGACGGTTCCATGACGGCCGACTACGGGGCCATCCTGAAGGTGGCCAAGAGCCTCATGGATGCCTTCAAGAACGCCGCCACGGTCAAGCTCACGGGTCCCGGAGGGACCGACCTCACAATGTCAATCGAGGACCGGGGGTTCGACACCGATGTGCGCATCCCCAGGGGCGGTATCGGGAACCTGCCGGCCGGGGAGATCTGGTGCGCCCCGGTCGAGACCTACGCCAACGGTGTCTTCGTGTGCGACGGGTCCATCGGCGACATGGGCCCGGTCAAGGACCCGCTCACGATGACAATCAAGGCCGGCAAGGTCGTCTCCATCGAGTGCGCCGATATGGAGCACGGCGAGAAGGTCAGGAAGGCCCTGCAGCTCGACGAGATGTCGAGCGTGATCGGCGAGTTCGGCATAGGCCTGAACCCGCAGGCAAAATTGACCGGGAACCTGCTCGAGGACGAGAAGGCCGGCGGGACGGCCCACATCGCTTTTGGCAACAACATCGACATGCCCGGCGGTAGGAACAACTCCAAGACCCACCGGGACTTCCTGATGAAGAGCCCGACCATCGAGGTCCGCTACAAGGACGGCACAAAGGCCACGCTGGTCAAGCACGGGAAACCGGAGCTCTAAGGTATCCCGTCGTCCAATATTGTCCCTTCTCGACACAAAGGCTTTATTACTGGGCCGCATTGCGACACCCATGGAAGGCCCCAGCAACATCGAGACCACATGCCCCAAATGCGAGGAGGAGACCATGCACCAGGTCCTCCGCGGGAAGATGGGCAAGGGCAAGGGCCTGTCCCTCGTTTTCGATGCAACGGTGAAATGTACCGTGTGCAACGAGGTCCACCACATATGCATTCGCCAGAAGAGGCCGGTGGAGGTCCAGGTGATCGTCAGCGACGGCGACAGGTCCGAGCGCATCAAGCTCGAGCTGCCGGGTGATGCCGAGGTCCTTATTGACGACGAGATCGAGCTCGACGAGATCCTCGTGAAGGTCACATCCATCGAGGTCGACGGGCGGCGGGTCGAGGGCGCCATGGCCGCGGACATCGGGACCGTGTGGACGAAGCGGTTCGACACCATCCCCATCAAGGTCAATCTTTTTGAAGGCCGCTTGTCGCAGCCAGAGACGATACCGAGCGGGCCCGACCAGGAATTCTCCGTCGGGCAGACCATCGAGATCAAGGGAAGGCCAGCGGTCATCGAGACGATAAAGACCGAGAGCCAGGCGGTCCACAAGGGCGCGGTCCAGGCCCGGGACATCCAGAGGATATATGCACGGATTATAGGCCCCCCGCGGAGAAAGCCCGATATCCACCGACCGAGGCGCTCTCGATATCACCGTTAAGACATAAATACGATGAAGTCATTTGCACCCTCTACAAGTTCATTGTCACAACGATGGGACAGGTGTTCGCGATGCCGAGCATAAAATCGTTCAAGGTCAAGGACGTAATGAAGCAGACGAGCATGATCGCAACGCAGGACCAGCGGCTTTCCGAGGTACTCGGGAAGATGAAGAAGGAGCACATACACGAGCTGCCCGTCGTCGAGAAGGGTAAGGTCGTGGGCATAGTCGACCTCGACAAGCTGCTCAAGTCGAGGCGGATGCCCCTCACTTCCGAGGTCCGGCACGTGATGGTCCCTAACCCGACCTTATCGCCGGAGGACTCGCTTCCAATGGTCGCCAGGATAATGATCGCGAGCGACCTGAAGGCCATACCCGTCTGCGTGAATGGTAAGCTCATAGGCCTCGTGTCCCGGACGGACCTCATTGCGAAGATCCCGTTCATCGATGAGCTCAAGGACATCTCGCCCCCGGATGTCATGACCCCGGAGCCCATGGTCGTGAAGGAATCGGACTCCGCGGACCAGGCCCGGCGAATGATGTACGACCTGGACGAGAGGGCCGTCCCCGTCATCGGCGCCAACGGCCTCGTCACCGGTACCGTGGAGATATTCTCCCTCATGCACCTCATGGAGATGGGTGACGCCACCAAGATGTCCAAGGACAAGCATATCATGGGCCGGCGGAAGGGCGCTTCTGGCGGCGGGGCCCTTGTCAGGGACATCATGAAGAGCACGGTAACGGCCCTTAGCAAGAAGTCCTCCATCAAGGATGTCATAGACATGATGGGAAGGACCGGGACCACGACCATCGTCGTCACGGACAAGGAGCTTCCCATAGGCATCATAACCCAGTGGGACCTGCTCGGCGCCATCGCGGCCATGGAGGAGAGGGAGGGCGTCAATGTCCAGATAACGGGCCTGGACCACCAGGACCCGGGCATCTACGACGGCATGTACGGCATGGTCCAGAAGTTCGTCGAGAAGATCCACAAGAACGTCCAGCCCACCATGCTCCATATACACGGCGTTGAGCACATGAAGGAAGGAGAGACCGTCC
>Ga0315282_10016293_pt1 | contig 10877 bp, 8 predicted proteins | sample YL17G07_20_MG_FD_203693 | JGI IMG/M metagenome (GOLD analysis project Ga0315282, IMG submission 203693) | Sediment microbial communities from Yellowstone Lake, YNP, Wyoming, USA - YL17G07_20 | ecosystem: Environmental > Aquatic > Freshwater > Lake > Sediment | place: USA: Wyoming | collected...
CCCCGGGGGGGGGCGGGCGGGGGGCGCGCGCCGCCTCAAGTATCTTCAGCGTGCCGCCGGCATTGACGCTCTCCACGAGCTCGGGCTCCGCGACAGAGCGGGCAACCGACACGATCGCCGCGGCGTGAAAGATCGCGTCGCACCCCTCGACCGCCCGGCGCACCGTCAGTGGGTCGCGCACGTCGCCCTCGACGAACCCGACATCGGCATCGCAGCGCGCCAGGTTCGTGCGCGTGCCCGACGACAAGTCGTCGAGCACGCGCACCTCGTGCCCGCCCGCGACGAGTGCCTCGACCAGATGCGATCCGATGAAGCCCGCGCCGCCGGTGACGAGAATCCTCATGGCTCCCTGACCCGCATTACACCCAATGTTACAGGAGCATACGACGCTGCTGACAGGAGCAAATGACGCGACTGACAGGAGGTGGTGACGTTCACCGACGACTCCGTGAACGACACGGGCTTCACCGTCCAGCGGGCAACGGCCGTCGGTGGTCGATGGTCGACCATCGGGACTCCGCATCATCGCCTTCGACGTGATCGGCGACACCCAGAGCTTCGCGGCTCCGGCCGTCGGGTATCCGACCCAGACGGTCCAATCCGCGCCGTCTACCCCGTCGAACGGCCTGTGATCACGATCCTGTAACCGACCCGATGCACAACGGGGGAGGGAGCCGAGAGGCTCCCTCCCCCGTTTCGTTGAAGCCGCTGGAGTTCGGGCGCCGGGCGCGCGGTAGGCGAGCCTGACGGTTGCCCGCCACACAGCATTCGGCGTACTATGCATTGACAGAGGCATCGAGCGGATGGCGATAAAGTGGCTCTCAGGGCAACGAAACTCAGACTGCGTGATACGCCCCGTGTGCGGCTACGGCGTTATCCCAAGTCGGTGTCATGACCAGCGAAGTGCTCACTGTGACGTGCAAGGAACCGGGGTGCGGCCTCACATTTGCAGCGCCCGTCCGACTCGACGCACAGTTCCTGGCCGCTCCGGAGCATGTGGTCACCTACTACCGCTGCCCCCACTGCCGCGTCATCCACAGCTACAAGAAGGCTGACCACATCCTCCCAGCCGAACCCGGGGTGCCCAAACAGCAAACGGACGCTGGCAGGCTGTAGGCACTGCGTCAGGCGGAGCCGAAGGGCTCCCTCCTCCTCGTCATCTCGCAAGCGCTCCGAACGGCAACCGCACGGGAATCAGGCACGACGCACACGGCGATCTCAGGCAGCGCGGCCCCCGCAGCGGCGTCGCTAGTCGGAATAGGCGTAGTAGCCGGAAGGGCCGCTCTTGGCCCGCACGAGGATGGCCCCCAGCTTCTTGCACGGCAGCGGAGCGAGCAGGTGCCGCGCTTCGACGAGCGTCGTGTGGCGGGCCTTGTCGAGGCTCACCACCATGACGAGCCCCTCGACCTGCGCCGCCATGGCCGCTGCGTCGCCGACCTCCATCAGGGCAGGTGAATCCACGATGACGAAATCGACGCTGGCGGTCTGCAGTTCACGAATGATCGAGCCGAAGCGCTTCGAGGCCACGAGCTCACCGGGGTCGGGAACGAAGGGCCCCGAGGTCAGCACGACGAGCCGGCGAGCGTTCCTGGCCCGCGCGGCCGCGTCAGGCCGAGAGCCATTGTCGCCACCCGGTCGCAACGTCGGGGGCAAATCGACCGTCTTGAGAGCCTCGGCCAGCGTGACGTCACCGGCCGCGACGCTCGAGAGGCCCACGTCGTTGGGCAGCCCGAAGTACTCGTGCACGCGCGGCCGGCGCAGGTCGCCGTCGACAACGACCACCTTCTTGCCGGCCATGGCCATGGTGACCGCGAGGTTGCACACCGTCATGCTCTTGCCCTCGTCGGCGAGGGCGCTGGTGACAAGCAGCGAGGAGACGTCGTCGACGTTGACGTAGTCGAGGTTGCTGCGCAGGAGGCGGAGAGCTTCGGCGGAACGCCCACTGGGATGGGTCAAGGCGATAAGCCGCCCGTCTTTCAAGGCCCGACGGGGGATCTCAGGAAGAGAGCCGACGACCGGCAGACCGAGGACCTCGCCGGCCTCGCGCTGACCCCGCACCTTCGTGGTGAGCTGGTTGAACAGGAAGGCCAACCCCACGCCGGCGAGGAGGCCCACCCCCATCCCCAGCGCCCCAGACCGGCCCGGCTGTGGTGCGAAGGGCACGACGGGCGCAGCGGCCGGCGTGACGAGCTGAAAGTCGCCCGACACGGTCATCTCGAGGAGCTTCAGGTTCTGCAGGTTCTGTTTCAACATGATGTAGTCGGTGGTGCGGCGCGAGACCCCGGAGGTGAATCCTGATAGCTTGGCCCTGACGGCCCGCTCCGCGAGCGCGACCCGGTCGAGCTGCTGGGCCTTGCGCCAAGTGACGACGGCCTGAGCGTAGGCGTTGGCCACGGCCGCCGCGTCCCTCGCACTGGCGCTCGTCGCCGACACATCGATCACGCCGCCCGTGCCGCTTACGGATCCCCCACTGACCGACGTCGAAATGCCGTAGGGGCCGACGGACGACTTGTCGAGCATCGTCTGCGCGCGACCGGCGATCAGGGGGCTCCCCATGACGTTGATGACATCCTGGACGGCAAGATCGCGCGCATCGGAGGAGTAAGAGGGTCCCAGGGGGCTCGTGGGATCTATGGGCTCGACGTAGATGAGCTCTGCGGTCGCCATGTACTGCCGCGGCTGCTGGGACGAGTAGACGTAAGCGGCGAACGTCGATGCGCAGACGGCGACGACGATGACCCACTTCCACCGCCACAGAACGTGTAGGTATTCGCGGAGCGTCATATTGCCGGATTCTGGGAACGAGGCTGCTTGCATCACTCAGGAACCTCCCAAGGCTCCATCTGCTTTGCAGCCATCATACGGGCGATGCATAGGCCCCGCAAACTGTGCCCACTTCACGCATGCGCAATTGCCAGCAGACGGTCCACGAATTGCCTCACCAGACTGTCTCCGACGACGGGGGGAGGCACGACCATCTTCTTCCTGAAGTTGATCAGCTCCAAAGCATCGCGATCGTCCACGATCGTCAGCTTTCCCGACGCCGCGAGCCACTCATCGACGGCCCCGAGCCGCCCCGCATACACCGAGAAGGCGGGTGTCCCCAGCACTGCCGCCTCTCGATTCATACTGCCGCCGGCACTGATGACAAGATCGGCTCCGGCCACAAGGTTGGGGCCGTCGAGCGGCTCTTTGCTCCAGATCAGGGACCCGTACCCGGCAGATGTGAGCTCCTCCTCTTGCTCCCTCGTTCGGGCTAGAAGGATGACCGAGAGCTCATCCGCGCGCCGCTTCAGCAGAGCAAGGACCTCGCCGAAGAGCTCGTTGTTAAAGCGATGGTAGAGCGCCATGTCCGCGGGTGGGCGGACGGCGACAACGACTCGACTCACGTCGATGCCATGGCGCGCGAGGTAGGACGGATCAGGCGCGAATCCGGCGAGACTTATCTCCTCCTTGACGCCGTCATACTTCCACACCTTGGCCTCGTACGCTCCTTGAGCGCGCAGTACCGCGTCGGGGAACATGGCCGGTACCGCAACGAGATCCGCGAGTCGGAAGGCGAGATGGTTGGCCGGCTGAAACTCGTAGTCCATGGCAGTGACGACCGGCAGACCAAGTGATCGTGCAGCGACACCCTGTGCGTACGAGTTATGACTGACGGCAACGCGGGGACGAGCGCGGCGAGCAAAGGCTCGCAGCTCCTGGCCTCGCGCCGCCAAGGTAATCGCCTTGTCACACAGCCCGGCCCCACCATGTGTCCCGAGCGCCTCCACGGGGATCTCATACAGATGGCACAGGCCGAGCGTTTGCGCGAAGTCACGGGCCGACACCGTCACCGGGACCCCCCGCACCGCAAGCTCAGCGATCACGGGGCGGAAGAAAATTACTTGGGGCGAATTGCCCAAGTCGATCCAGACCGGCTGACTATTGGAGGCACGAACACAGTCTCCACGCCTTGATGGCATCGACCCTCTGGGATCGCCGGCATCATCAATGCGCGTGCCTTCTCCGTCCGGCACCTCTTCGACAGCGGCCAGCGCGGCCGCCATCGGCGCCATGGACCATCGTGGGAATTGGCGGCGGTCCTTCCAGTGCTTATGCACCTGATAAGCCACCGAGCCTCTCGGCTCCAGGAGGTTGGCGTCCGTCCACTCCAACAGACGACGAAGCGTTTCCGGTGCCTCGTCACACCAGCGCTCCGCTCGCGCAAGCGTCTCGATCCCCTGGGCCGCGGACAGCGCATCGTATGGCAAGGGTCGGTCAGGATAGTAGTAGGGCTCCCCGCGGCTGCCGAAAAGGCGCGAGCAGTAATACTTCAGCCCGCGACGCAGCCCCTCCTCCAAGTCAGGCTCCGGCGAGGCATCGACCACTGCCATCAGGCCCTCGAGCACGAAGCCGGTGTGGTACCCGTCGACCCATCGCCCATTTGCCTGTTCCGAGTAGGGCCACGAGCCATCGGGCGCCTGGTGGGCGCACGTGAATCGGGCGGCGAGAACCGCCTCGTCGATCAGGCCGGGGTCGTCACAGAGGACACCGGCTCGAACCAGGGCCAGCGCGCCGAGCATGTTGGCGTTGTGGATCACGGTGTCGGAAGAGGGGATGTAGCCAAAATTCTGCCCCCGCTGGTCTGACCGCCGTGGCAAGGCCTCGAGGATGAACCGGGTGATACCGCGTAGTTCCTTCCTGCAGTCGGCAACCGCCGCCGCAGTCAGAGCCGCGAACCCCTTGGCCATGTAGGCCGTGACCACGATGTTCGGCGTCCAGGGATGGTAGCGGAAGAACCTCGTGTGGACGTCGAAGTGGTAGCCCCACGAAAGGCCGGGCCAAGCGCGCAGCCTCCGTTGCCGTGCCGAAAGCACCAGGCCGGCGGCGATCTCTTCCGCGTCGGGTAATACTCCCCGCTGCGACAGGCGCGCGCAGGCGACCATCGCATGGCCGAGCGTGTAGGCGGACACCGCAGGACGCACACCGAGCCCCGCCTGGAGATTGAGCGGCACACGCCGGGCGACCTGCACGAGACCGCGCCGTGCCACGTCTGACGAACCCACAAGACGGCGGACGTGACGCCCAGACACAGCATCGTAGGGGTCGTAGCCACAGAATCCGCAATCGAGAAGGGCCTGCCAGATGGCTAGCGCATGCCCGGCCGCTTCCTGCCGCAGCCCGCGATCAAGTTCCACCTCGCGGCTTGCGGGCGGCGGCAAGGTTGCGGCCTCCACGGGCTAGCGCGTCCTAGTCGGCAGGCGATGTGACACTGATCGGCCTCCCGGTCGCCAAGGATTCGACGATCTTGAAAGTAGCGGCGGTCGAGGCGACGCAATCCGCGAACGTGATGACGGTGCTAGACTCACCAGCCACACGATCGACGAAGGACCTCATCTCAGCAGCGTGCCCCTTGTCCTGGCGAGTCAAGCGGCGCCGCCGCCTTCTCCCGCCCTTCACCGTGACCAGCTCCCGGAAGTCATCGATGAGGTAGACATGACCAGCATAGTACACCTCGACGCGTTCCTTGGCGAACCCTGTGTCGCCTGTGGCCACGTAATCGATCGAGGCAAGCGACCCGTCGGCGAAGCGGAGGGTCACACTCAACGTGTCCTGCAAAGCGGCCGACTTGCCGTTCCCGAGCCCGACCGCAAACACCTCGACAGGCCGACTTCGAGCGAGGTAGCAGGCGAGGTCAACGAAATGGCACACTTCGCCTATGATCCGACCGCCGCCGCTCTCGAGGTTCTGGATCCAGTGTGATGCCGGGATCGACCCCGCATTCACCCTGCAGACCACCGTGACAGGCCCGGCCCGGCCGGCGATCGCGCTTGCCACCTCCGCGGTGAGAGGGGAGAAGCGCCGATTGAAGCCCACAACCAGATCGCCGGGAGCGTTGCGCCAAGCCTCTACGACGCGGTCGAGCTCCGACTCCGTGAGGGCGAGAGGCTTCTCGACGAACACCGTCTTGCCGGCCTCGAGGGCACGGATCGCATAGTCGGCATGGGTGTCGTGGCGCGTGACGATGAGCACGCCGCGTGTGTCCTCGTCGGCAAGAAGCGCACTGAGATCGCTCGTGCAGGCGGCGAAGCCGTAGCGCTCAGCAACGTCGCGAGCGCTGAGGCCGCCGGCCGTGAGTACCGCTCGCAGGTCGGTACGGGGGTCGACCTTGAGAGCGGGCAGCAGGGTGGCGGTCGCGAAATTGCCGGCCCCAATGAGGGCGAGGCCGACGGGGGATTCGTGAGAGGACCCCAGGGACCCTGCGCGCGCGGATCGCGACTTCACCGGTACCGGCATGAGCGGGGGGCCCTCTACGCCACCGGCGTACTCGAGAAGCACCCCGATGGGCTTTGCGTCACCGTCCCGAAGCGCCGCGTACGCCTCGCTCGCGCGCCCGACCTCGAACCGATGGGTGGTGAGGGGGGCAACCTGGACGCGCCTCGATGCGAGAAGCCGCAGGAACTCCTCCATGTTGCGGCGCTCGGTCCAGCGCACGTAGCCGTACGGGTAGTCGAGCCCCTCTTCTTCATAAGAGGGGTCATACCGCCCTGGGCCGTACGAGCGGGAGACGCGAAGAGAAAGCTCCCTTTCGTAGAAGGGGGCGCGGGGTACCGTCATGCCGACGTCGCCGACGACGACCACGACGCCGCGATCCCGGGCAATGTCCGCGGCCAACCGTATGGGGTCACTACTCTTGGTCGCCGCAGCTATGAGCACCGCATCAAAGCCCCGGCCGCGGGTGAACTCGGCGCACCACTCGTGGGCATCCGATCCGCCGCCGGCATGCGTCCCGTGAGCCCCCAGCTGGCTCGCCAAGTCACACTTGGCGCTCTCGAGGTCAATGCCGGCGACCTCGCACCCGGCAGCCACCGCAAGCTGAACGGCGAGCTGCCCGACGAGGCCAAGGCCGATGACTACGACGCGGTCACCCAGGGCTACGCCCGAGAGGCGAACGCCCTGCATGGCGATGGCACCGACTGTCGCGTACGCCGCGTCGGCCAGCTCGACATCGTCGGGAACGCGCGCGCAGAGGTTCTGCGGCACATAGAGAACCTCGGCATGGTTGGCGTAGCCCCCGCCTCCGCAAGCGACTCGATCGCCGACGCGCAACCCTTGCACGAGCTCGCCAACATCACTGACCACGCCTGCGGCGCTGTAGCCCAAGGCGCCCGCTTCCTCCAGCCGAGCGCGAACGGTGCGATACGTCGAAAGAATCCCATCACGACGCGCCTTGTCGATGACCTGCCGGACCATGTCGGGCCGACTGCGCGCCTTGCCGATGAGACCTTGCCGGCCAAGCTCGACTTTGGCCATCTCCGTGCCAGAGCTGATGAGGGAGTATGCGGTGCGGACGAGCGCGCCATGCGGTTGTAGCGAAGGCGCCGGCGCCTCAATGACAGAGATGGAGCCGTCCTTCAGCGATTGCGCCACCTGCCTCAAGTCGGACCCCCCTCATTGAAGAAACCGCCCGCCTGCCGGCAGTGCGGCCAGCAAACTAGGGCATGACGTCCGTCGGCCGATCCCATGCATTCGCTTGGCCCACTACTGTGCAAACTTCGCTTCTACGAAGAGAATGATACACCCGCTTTTCAAGTGGGGGCGTCGAAGGGCGAAGCCACGATGTCGGAACGCACGAAGCGTTGCTTCTGGCTCTTCGGTCGATCGATCTGATCGACCACTGACGCGGACATCTTCAGCCCGGGTTCGCCGATCATCGCTTGAAGATCGTCGACGTACGCTTGGCCATCCTCATCCTTGAATCCTTCGCCTGGTACGATGAGTATGACGATCTGGTCGACATCTGTTTGCCAAATCTGGCTCTCCCTGATGGTCGGCCTCTGAACGTTGTTGACCCACTCAATAGCAGTTGGCGACCAGACCTTTCCAGAAGGAGTCCTCACGAAATCACCGCTTCGACCCTCAATCCGACAAACAGACTTGAAAGACCGCCCGCAATCAGGGCATTTCTGGTCGTCGGCAACCACAGCCCAGTCAGCAGTCTGGTAGCGGATGAGCGGGACAGCCCGATTGCAGAAGCTAGTGCCGACGATCAAGCCAATCTCACCGCCTTGGGTGACCGGGTTCCCGTCCTCCCCGAGAATCTCGACATAGCTGTACTCAGGCATGATGTGGAAAAGGGAGCCCGAGGGACATTGCTGGATCAAAGCAACCCGCTCGCTGAGGCCGTAGTGGCTCGAAACGGGCACTCCAAAGGCTTCTCGAATGAGGCTCACCTGTGATGTGAACACTTGCTCTGAAGCGAGGAACACACGCTTCAGTGTTGGAATTGAGCCGGACCAACCTTCTCTCAGTATGTACTCAGCCGCTTGGACTATTGCCGATGGGTATCCACGCAAGACGGCTGGACGGAAAGACCTCAGGAGACTGACCATGGCAGCGGCATCAACTCGAACCTGGGCGAGGTTGAGGTACATGATGTTGCCCATGGGGTTGTACGTCAGGACCCTACGGCCTGGAGCCGCGCTGAAAACGACGGTCCGTTCCCCGATCCGGATGCCGTGCCACGCGTACCAGCGGTCGAAGAAAGCATTCTCGAACGCCCAGGCTTCTGGAGATTCGTAAAGACGAAGGCCGCTCGAGGTGCTCCCGCTACTCTCGTGTGCCACGAGTCGGCCACGATCCGCCGTTCGGTCTGTCATCTCCGTTTGGTGTAATCGGAGTGCCTCCTTGGACGTCATAGGCACTTTGGCCATGTCCGCGAGACTCGCAAAAGCCTGCGGTCTGAAACCAGCCTCGTCCATGACCTGTCTGTAGTAACTCGTTGCGCTGTAGGCGTGGCTGAGGATTCCTCGTAGCTGCTCTACCTGCAGCTCCTCAAACTGTTTCCTCGTCCACCACTGTGTCGTGGCATTCAGTCGCCGCGTGCGCCTGAAGACTGAACCCGCTAGGCAGGGGTAGATGCGAATGAGTGCCGGCTCGACTTTTCGAGGAACGGGATGCCTAATCATGAAGTCATGGACTCGGGCGGGAGCAGCGCCGCTCAACTTCCGAAGAGCGGCTAGCACAATTGACCCTCTAGACGCACGGCGAAACCTCCTGGTAAACCCGTGCAAGGACATCGGCAACGTTGCCAATGCGGTACATGGGGGCCTGATCGACGCATGCGGTGTGCGTCTTGTTCCACAGGGAAGCGTCCGTCAGCAGCCTTTCCAGACGGTTCGCAAGAGCGGTGACATCCCCCGGAGCAACAAGGAAACCGTTGACGCCGTCCTGGACGACATCGGGTATTCCGCCGACGTTCGTAGCCACGATAGGCGTGCCGGCCTGCATCGCCTCGAGCAGAACGACGGGCAGTCCCTCAGTGTACGAGGGTAGGGCCACGATGCGACTTCGGGCAAGCAATTCATCCTTCGCACCGCCGAAAACCCACTCATCCGCCGTCACGTATTCGGAAATCCCTAGATCACTAGCAGCCTCCCTTACAGGGGCGGCACCATATGGTCCAAACGCCGCCAACTCGATTCCCAAGCCTCGATGACGAAGGACGGCCATGGCTCGCAGGAGGTCGTATATGCCTTTCTCTTCGACGAGCCATCCGAGGAAGGTAACGAGCTGGGCCCTTTCGGAAAGCGGCAATGAGGGGGTGCTGAGGCTGGCCACGCCGTTCGGGACAACCCGGACTCGGCTCGATGGAATGACCTCGGACATGACGGCGACGGCACCCTCGGTCGGCACTACCACGAGGTCGGCAAGCCCAACCGCGCGGCACTTGAGTATGGCCAAGAGACGCGGACCGCGCTTGAGGAAGAGCTGAAACGACCACGGCGGATGAACGTGGAGTATCGTCTTCCTCTTCATTAGAACTGCCGCGAGAAGGAGAGGGAGGTTGCGCCAGAAATCGGCGCCGGAGGCAGTGTTCACATGAACGATGGCCGACGAAGGCCGAATCATCTTCCAAAATGCCGCGTAGCCTCGAATAGCGATGCAAATCTTGGCCGGGAGCTTGGCCGCATGAAGCGCCGTCATCGGCACGTACTGCAGATCGAAATCTCCCCTGCAGCGTGTGGCATGCTCCTTTAGAACTCGAGCAAAAGCGGAAATGCCCCCCATTCCGACAAGACTCGGGCCCGTCATCACGACCAGCTTCCTTTGTGAGAGCGCACTCACGAGCGGCGCCTGCGTCGTCCCTCCTCTGTCTCAAGTTCTCCGACAATAGACACTTGGGATACGCCTAGTGACCTGACCCCATTCGTTGGTCCAGTTTCTATGATAGTGCGAGAGCCGGTTGCTGTGTGAATGCCGGCGGCACGTAGTCTTTGAGCGAGAACCCCGGCCAGACGAGCGTCTCCGGCGCCGGCGGTCGCCCGCCGAGCGAGCTGTGCGGTCGCAGGCGGTTGTCCTCACGGCGCCAGTTGGCGACCAAGATCTGCGCCTTCTTGAGCGTGAAGAAGAGTTCACCGTTCAGCAGTTCGTCTCTGAGCTTGCCGTTGAACGACTCGATGGAGCCGTTCTCCCAAGGCGAGCCCGGTTCGATGAACAGGTTGGTGACGCCCAGCGCAGCGAGCCACTCGCGCACTGCCGTAGCGACGAACTCGGTGAACCGCGCCGGGTTTGATAGAGGCTTCAGCTTGCGACTCTTTCCTTCTCGATCAGCTCTCTTTCAGTGTAGTACATGGCCTCCTTCTCTGCCGGCGGGATGTCTCCGATCTCCGTGTGCAGGCGGCGGTTGTTCCACCAATCGATGTACTCGAGCGTGGCGATCTCGACCTGCTCGGGCGTGCGCCACGGCCCCTGGCGGTTGATGAGCTCGGTCTCGTATGGAACGGCTTGTCAAGTTGCGGCTCCCTGGGCCCCCGAGCCCCGAGTTGCCCGGCGATGGCTGGTCACTGGCGTTGAAGGGTCGCGGCACGGGACTCGGCTTTGATAGCCGCTAT
>Ga0315282_10016294_pt1 | contig 10876 bp, 9 predicted proteins | sample YL17G07_20_MG_FD_203693 | JGI IMG/M metagenome (GOLD analysis project Ga0315282, IMG submission 203693) | Sediment microbial communities from Yellowstone Lake, YNP, Wyoming, USA - YL17G07_20 | ecosystem: Environmental > Aquatic > Freshwater > Lake > Sediment | place: USA: Wyoming | collected...
TTCTGAATCATCTTCGTCAGCAAGCCTACTTAACTAAAGGCGTGACGATTACTTTTTGCGACCGGCGCAAAGACTTAGAGATAAAACCGGAAAATTGCTACACTTTTTATTTCGAAGGCGGCATTCAATCTTTTGTCCGCCATATAAATAAAAACAAAATCGTCTTTAATGATCCCCCGGCTTATTTTGAAAAAGACGCGGATAAAATTCAAGTTGAAGTGGCGATTGCCTACACCGATGACTATAACGAACACGTTTTTTCTTTTGCCAACAACATCCACACCGCCGAAGGCGGCACGCATCTAACTGGATTTAAATCGGCGTTGACTCGGGCTCTCAATGACTATGCCAAAAAGAACGAATTAATTAGGGGTGAAGAAAGCGTTCTTTCCGGCGATGATACTCGGGAAGGTCTCACGGCGATAATTTCGGTCAAACTTCCCGAACCGCAATTTGAAGGTCAGACGAAAGCCCGCTTAGGCAATCCGGAAATTAAAAATATTGTTGAGCAAGCGGTTTTGGAAGGTATGGGTTTTTGGCTCGATGAACACCCGGCCGACGGCAGAAAAATTATTGAAAAATGTTCTTTGTCGCTCAGAGCGCGTTTGGCCGCCAAGGCCGCCCGCGAGACTGTCATTCGTAAAGGGGCATTGGAAGGGATGACCTTGCCCGGGAAGCTGGCCGATTGTTCAACGCGGGATCCCAAAAAATCCGAGCTCTATATTGTTGAGGGCGATTCTGCCGGAGGGTCAGCCAAACAGGGCCGCGATCGTACTTTTCAAGCCATATTGCCTTTGCGCGGAAAAATTTTAAATGTTGAACGGGCGCGTTTGGATAGAATGCTTTCTTCCGAAGAAATCAAAGCCTTAATTGTGGCTTTGGGCGTGGGGATTGGTGAAGTGATTAACATGGCTAAACTTCGTTATCATCGGATTATTATTATGACTGATGCTGATGTTGACGGTTCACATATTCGAACCTTGCTTCTGACTTTGTTTTATCGCCATTTTCCCGACACAATTAAAAACGGCAATCTCTATATTGCCCAACCGCCTTTATATGCTTTGACTAAAGGCAGAGAAAAAGTTTTTGCCTATAACGACATTCAAAAAGATAAGCTCGTCGAAAAAATAGGCGAGGGTGTCCAACTGCAAAGATATAAAGGTTTGGGAGAAATGACGCCAGTCCAGCTTTGGGAGACGACTATGAATCCGGATAATCGGGTTTTATTGAAAGTGATGATTGACGATGCCGAAAAGGCGGATAAGATTTTTGCGATGCTTATGGGTGATGAGGTGGCGCCGCGAAAACGCTTTATTCAAACCCACGCAAAATATGTTAAAAATCTTGATGTCTAATATCGTTTAAAAAAGAAAGGATAAAATGGCTAAGCAAAATATCAATCCCTACCTTGAGACCGACAAAGAACATAAAAAATGGTATGATTCCGAAGTTGGGATGGGAAAACAGCGCGGCAAGCCCAAGGCTGTGGCGCAAAAAATAAAAAAGATTAAAGGCGATTTTTCGAAACACCATCATAAAAAAGGATTTTAATGGCTGACGAAAACCAGAAAGAAGAAGATCTGGAAAATCTTAATCCTGAAGAAGTCGCTTCAGCGGAAATCGAGACCGCTGAAGATTTTAGCCGCGAAAATAATCCGGCCAAAGATGAAAAGACCGAATTTGGTTTAGTTCGACCCCGCGTTTTGGAAAACGAAATGCGCGAGTCGTATTTGGATTATGCGATGTCGGTGATTATCGCTCGCGCCTTGCCCGACGTTCGCGACGGTCTCAAGCCGGTTCATCGACGGGTGCTTTTTTCGATGCACGAGCTGGGGCTGACACATCAAGGAAAATTCCGAAAATCCGCCACCGTGGTTGGTGACGTTTTAGGCAAATATCATCCTCATGGCGATATTGCGGTTTATGATACTTTAGTCAGACTCGCCCAGGAATTTTCCATGCGCTATCCTTTGGCCGACGGCCAAGGAAACTTTGGTTCAATGGACGGCGATGCCGCGGCCGCTATGCGTTATACCGAAGTCCGGATGACCGCCGCCGCTGAAGAAATGCTGGCTGATATCGATAAAAACACCATTGATTTTGTTGATAATTATGACGGCTCTCGCAAAGAACCAAAAGTCTTAGCGGCGAAAATTCCTAATCTTTTGGTCAACGGTTCGATGGGAATTGCGGTGGGAATGGCGACCAATATCCCGCCTCACAATTTAGTCGAAGTTTGCGAAGCTATCGCCCATTTAATCGAATGTCCGGACTGCACGATAGAAGATTTGATGCAATTTATCAAAGGTCCCGATTTTCCCACCGGGGCGGAAATTTACGGACTTGAGCAAATAAAAGCCGCCTATGCCACCGGCAAAGGCGCCATTGTCATGCGAGCGGTGGCCAACATCGAAGAGTCCAAACGCGGATTTAGAATTATCGTTTCCGAAATTCCTTATCAAGTTAATAAAGCCGAATTAATTACCAAAATCGCCGATTTGGTCAAAGAGAAAAAAATCGAAGGCATTACCGATTTACGCGATGAGTCAGACCGCAAAGAGGGTGTGAGAATCGTGATTGATCTTAAGGCCAATGCCTACCCGAAAAAAATTCTCAATCGTCTTTATGAATTGACCACGATGCAAACGACTTTTTACACTAATATGTTAGCCTTAATTGACGGGATTCAGCCGCGAGTGATGACGTTGAAAAATGTTTTGGAAGAATATCTTAAACATCGGCAAACCGTGGTCAGGCGCCGCACCCAATTCTTATTAGACCGCGCCAAGGAACGCGCTCATATTTTGGAAGGCCTAAGGATTGCTTTAAAATCAATTGATGAAGTGGTCGCGACTATTCGTAAATCCGCCGACCGCGAAGCGGCTCTAAAACAATTAAAAACTAAATTCAAATTAACTAATCCCCAAGCCAATGCGATTTTGGACATGAGGCTGGCGGCTTTGACGGCCCTGGATCAAAAAAAAGTTGAAGAGGAATATCAAGAAAAACTGAAATTTATTGCCGAGTGTGAAACAATTCTGACTGATCCGAAAAAAATTCTCAATATCATTAAAAAAGAATTAAATGAACTTAAAGAAAAATATCCCTCCGAACGCCGGACCAAAATCTACGATCAGTCTTTAGGGAAATTTTCGGCCGAAGATTTGATCCCCTCTGAGCAAGTTATTATCATTTTGACCCGCGGTAATTATATTAAGCGAATGCCGGTATCTTCTTACCGAAGCCAGATTCGCGGCGGCAAAGGCGTGATGGGAATGGGAACCAAAGAAGAAGACATGATCGAGCATTTGGTGGCCGCCAATACCCACAACGATATTTATTTTTTCACTGACCGCGGCCGGATTTTCCACACCAAAGTTTACGAAATCCCTTCGGCTTCACGAATTGCTAAAGGCCAAGCCATTGTTAATATTTTGCAAATCTCGCCCGAAGAAAAAGTAACGGCGATGATTACGCTCTCAAAGAAAGATTTAGAAAAATATAAATTCATTCTTTTAGCCACCGCGAAGGGTTTGGTTAAAAAAACCACTCTGGCGATGTATAGCAAAGTCAGACAAGCCGGCATTTTGGCCATCAAGCTTCGTCCCGAAGACCGGCTGCGCTGGGTCAAAGTTACCACCGGCGACAACAATGTTTTTCAAGTCTCGGCCAAAGGACAATCGATTTTCTATTCCGAAGCCGACCTTCGGCCAATGGGCAGAACCGCCGGCGGAGTTAGAGGAATCTTGCTTCGTGGTGAAGACTACGCCGTTTCCTGCGATGTGATTGCCTCCGGCGAAGAACAAAAAGCCGATGCCCTCATCATTATGGAAAAAGGTTTTGGCAAAAGATCGCCGCTTTTGATGTTTAAAAAACAGCTCCGCGGAGGGATAGGAATTAGGGCGGCTCAAGTAACCCAACGGACCGGGCCGATTGTGGGGATGAGAATCGTTTACGGCCAAGATTATGATGTGATTTTAGCTTCTTCAAAAGGCCAAATGATTCGTTTAGCGCTTTCTTCGATTAAGAAACTGCAACGCGACACTCAAGGAGTAACTTTGATTCGCTTAAATTCTGGTGACAAAGTCACTTCGGTAACGGTGATTCGTAAAGACGAAACCGATAAATTGGCTGACGTGCCGGAAGAACCCGAGCCGCCGGAAAAACCAAAAGATGGCAAAATAGATGTCTTGCCTACGGCGAGGCAAATTTCAAATCGCATGCGGACCAAATCTCAAACAAAATCCAAATTACAAATTCAAAATAATAAAGAAAAAAAATCACAGAAGCAATCAATAAAAAATAAAGAACCAGATGCTGTAAGCAGCGAGCCGGAAGCTGTACGTCAGGAAAAAGGTCTGCCCGATTGGGCCAAAGTCCATACTGATAGTTGGCGCCAGCCGGATATTTTTAAACCGCGAAAAGATATCAAGGTTCGTAATTATAAAGAAGGCAGAGCGAAGTCTCAGCCTGGAAACGCCGGGAAAAACAAACTTCCGTTAGAAGATAAACCAAACGATTTCAATAAAAAAGACGAAGAGACCAATTATTGGGGTGGGCGATTATAATTTACTTCGGATGAAAGTTTTATGAATTTTCTGATTGGACTTTTCAACAATAGCCAGAGGAAGGAAAAATAACTTAAGTTCTCATGGATGTCCGGTTTAGTGTTTGCGTGACGGTGAAATCTTTTAATTTTTCTTTAATTTCTTATCCAATTCTTTGAAAAACTTTAAAGAATACTCATAATCTTTACAGACCAAATCGCGGGCGGGTTTGGTTTTGATTGCCTGCCATTTTTCCCGGATAGTTTTTTCGCGATGATATTTTTTCGCAAAATCTTTAAGATCGTAACCGCTGCTTTTGGTCAAGGCCATAAAAATTCGGCCAATGCCGATCGGCCCCATCACATCCATTTTATCGGCATCACGTAGCAAGGTCGCTTCAATCGGTTCATCTTTCTTTATCATTTTCGGATCAGAGCCGTGAACGGCAATGATTTTTAAAATCATCTCAATTTTTTCGGCCGGGTATTTTAATTTTTGAAGTTCACATTTCGCTTCATTTAAATCATCCTGATGGTGCCATGGGTCGTGGGCATCCGGTTCGTAGGCGGTGATGTCGTGTAAAAAGATTGTCGGAATTAAAACCGAATAGTCGGGTTTGATCTTAAGCTTGCCAATTATATATTCGGCGTTTTTGAAAACGCGAAAGTGATGGTCGGGACCGTGGCACTTGAGTGGATTTTTCGCCTTTTGGTAAAGCGATTTGTTGAGATTGTAGAATTTTTTGACAAGTTGCTCTTTGGTCATAATTCGTTTATATCATAGCAGAAATGTTTGGAAAACAAAAAAGAGCTTTCGCTTATTATAATATAATTAGTTTCGCATCGTAACGCTGCAGCACTACAATGCGATTAAGAACCATTTTTAACCCCCGGGGTTAAAAATTTATGGTTAATCGGGTTACTTTCGTTTAATAACAGGGGCGCTACTGCGCCCCGTGGTTACCCTCAAGGATCTATTTTCTTTGCCAGATGTAAACCTCTCTATCATTGGTCATCATGATGACGTTGCCCATCTTAGGATACAGTGCAAAAATCTCAAGCATCCGGCGAATATCGAGGTCGTAGTGTGCGTCCGGTGATGGCCGGAATGTTACTCGCGGGTCTTGATATTTTTCCGCTACGGCTTCAAACTTCAGATAATGACCGGCAGTTCCCTCCAGGTCCGAGGTGAAGTAGCCGAAAGGCGGGAAAGGATCGAAGAAATAGCCGTCACCTTCCTGTCTTTTAAGATCGTATTCACGAAGAACGATAGTTCGAGTCACCCGCCAATTTCTAATGATTCTTACATGCCGGTTGCCACGGCTGGCGACGGCGTTGATGAGGAAAATCTTTGCGTCTTCTCCGATTTCCAGAAGGTCAAGGAGGCCAGGTAGATCGTCGAGGTCATCTCATTCCGGATCTCTGTCAAAGACCGAATCCGGGTTCGTAATCAGCGCCTGAAGATGGGTTACGCCGATATCGCCTCGAGCAATCTGCTTAAGGAACTCAGGGAATGTATGACCCACAATCTGTTGGAGTGACTCCAAAGTCGGGTCACTCGGCCGGGTCGGCCACGACCAACACCACACTTGTCTCGCTTGGCATTGCCATCGGCACGCATTTTCGCGCACCTCCCTTTTGGTACTCACCGCTTTACGGTGGCCCCAATATTATGAGTCCAGGTGATCAAAAAGTCAAGATTAATAAACAAAAAAAGAGCTTTCGCTTTTTGATTTATCACTTCTATACTTTTCAGTTAAGAAGTGGCATATAAAGGATTTAACAATTCATTCTGGAAAATGTGACGGCTTATGAAACGTGCCGTTGCAAAACCCATACAACCACAGGGGGTTGATATGGTTCATGATTTCGTATTTTCCTTAATCCACTCCAAAAAATCATCATTTGCGTCAATTTCCCAAAAAATGATGCCGGGGACTTCGTCGGAATGATATTTTTTGGTTTCTTTGATAATTTTTTGCTTATTTTTGGCCACCGAAAACCCATATATAATATAGTAGTTTTCTTCGTCGATTTTTCCCTTCCACCAAAATTTTGATTTGGAAGGCATTATCGTTGTGCCGGAGACAAGTCTCTTTTTTAAAAGCTCATCAATTGTTTTCCCGGCTTCTTTTTCTGTCGGCGCATTGATTTGAAATTGGATAAATCTATTGTTCATCTCGACCTAATTCTCTCTAATTAATAGATTATTTGCAAATTTCGAATAAAAAGAAAAGTGCCAGTCTCTGCATTTTTGAGACTGGCACCGTTATGGTCGACCGTGAGATAGCTGGAAGTTCAGGCGGTGACGAACTTGTGCCCGAGCTTCTCATAGAAGGTCTGCCCTTCGGGGCAGGGGCCGTCTGGATTCGTACAGCGAGACCGGCAGTCATGCTGATTACCGACCTCGGGGTCGAATCTGCAGCTAGCCATGTCGCCCCCGGAACACACCTGGCAGCAGCTCTCAGCAGAGGCATTCGCGCAGATCAGCATGCCTTCCTGGCAAGCGTTGGGCGATATGCCCGGGCAGTTGTCGCCTCTTGCGCGGAAGTCATTCGCTTCCACCCGCGTGTTGATCATTGCTGCGGTGGGTGTTGCTTTTAGGCACATGAAGCCACTGCTCATCGCTAGAAATCGGCATGCTTTAGCGCCTTTGCCGAATCCACACACCCTTTCAACGTACTCCTGCGGAAGTCCCATGGTTCATTCCTTTCATGGCAGAGTGGGCTTACACTTATGGGTATTATATAAAAAAAATAATAAAAAGTCAAGAGATCGGATGCATTTAGCCATTGGATCACTTATTTTACCCTTTTAATCAATTTTTCCACCTGGAAGTTCATCGAGGGCTAGTTCGGGACCTGGTCTAAATTGCCGGGCTAAAACCACTTTATTATCTTGAGTGAGAGCAAAGATGCAAACAACATCAAGACCGGTCATTAAATCAAAATCGTAAATCCTACCGTCAGGCGTCTTAAAACTACGGTTAATCATCTGGCGATATTTGAACTTGTATTTTTTGTCTTTACCAATTCTTTTCCAATTTTTCATTCTGCCCCCACCGTACTCGCTTCTTGTGGAATTTTCAAGTATCTTCTCCAAAATTAATTCGCGATTAATACAACGAATTAATATAAAAACATATATTCCATTATTCCCGCTCGAGCGTGTATAATGGAATCATAGAATAAAGAGTAATTTAGGATCAAGATTTAGAAATTAGAAAGATGAAAAAAATTATTGAAAAAATCAAGAAAATAAAAATTGGCGACACGGAGAAAAAGATAATTATTGCGGTCGGTTTAGGATTATTAATCGCCACCGTTATTGTCTTTCCCAATCTGCCCATAGCTCTTAAACCTTTTTTAAAAAGGCGTGGAAAGCATGAATTTAAAAGATCTCTTAGAAGATTAGAAGAGAAAGGGGTAATTTATCTTAGTGGAGACAAGATTAAATTGACAAAAAGAGGTAAAGATTTGGCTAAAAAATATGCTACTGAGGGTGTAGAAATTATCAAGCCGAAAAAATGGGATGGCCTTTGGCATTTAGTCTCCTACGACATTCCGAATGAGAAAAAGCAAGAAAGAGACTGGTTTCGCTTCACCTTAAAACGACTCGAATTTAAACAAATTCAAGAAAGTTTGTGGGTTCATCCCTACGAATGTAATCAAGAAATTGCCGTCGTGGCCCAAAATTTAAGGATATCGCCTTACGTTGCTGTCATGGTAGCCAAAACAATTCCGCACGAAAATAAAGTGAAGGAATATTATGACCTCTAATTTTCATAGATTTTCATAGAGCGAGTAATCAATAACGGAAAAATTATTTTCCAATATTCAAGCTCGAGCGTGTATTTTGGAATAATCACAATAATCACTTAGAACGCCATCTGACAACAAATGATTACTTTACTCGGTTTTATCAAGAAAAATCAACCAGTTTTAAGGTTGATCTTAACGGCTCACACGTGTGAGCCGTTGGATAAGGAGGAAAGTTATTTGCGGCGGATAGCTTGACACAGGCGGGGGAATATGGTAGGATGAAATGTCTGTAACCCTGATGTACAGGAGTGCGAAATGCCGATTATCCAGGTTCTTGGGTTGCCCCCAGATGTTCCTCAGCCAGCACTGGGTAAGCTGATCCGTCACATCCAGGGAGGCGTCTCGGATGTGCCGGTGCTTGGCATCCCGGCCAACGAGGTTTTCGTCTTCTTCCCGCCTGACCTCGTGATCGAGAATCTGGGTGAAGAGCTTATTGCCCAGATCAGTGGACTCTTCGAGAGGCAAGAGCGAACCGCTAAGGTCCTCGACGATCTCCGCCATGCCATCTGTGCCCAGCTGGCCATGTTCGCCCAACAGTTTCTTCCTCAGTGTCGAACGGTCGAGGTCTACATCGTCTCGACCATCAAGCCCGATGAGCTGACGATCTACGAGAAGAAGCCGGAAGGCGCCTTTCTCCAAGTCAAGCTCGAATAGCACGATCAAACGCAAGAAGTGTCCGCCGCCCATCCGAGGGCGGCGGTTTTTGTTTGCCTTTTACTCTGGTTTTAAAGAGAACCCCCGTCTTTAGAGGGGCGGGGGTATGAGTGAGCGAGCAGATTGAAAAGTAATTAGGTTAAGCAGGCAGCTTGGCAGCTCGATTCGGGCACAGAGTTGATGGAATCCAGCCGCCTCAAGCTGGGCGGAGATGCCAGGCGTCAAGGCGATGTTGATTCTTGTACCGTGGTAGTCGGCTGCCTCAACCTTTTTGGCGAAGTCAATCGTTGGACCGTCGGTGATAGCGTCACCAAGGACAATAAACGCCAGTCGATCATGGTAGAAGTCGAGAGCATCGATCGCTTCCTCAAGAGTCCTGGCCCAGAGGATTTCAAGTCGGTCGTCTCTAGAGATGGCGGCCATAATCAGCGAGTGCATCGTTCGTCTTTCATCTTCAAGGACAAGGACCTTGACTGGCGCTCGACAGGGATCCCCCATCTTAACTACTCCTTTTCTCCAACTGCTCTCCCTCGCAATTTAAATATTACGTCATGAATCTCTGATTTGTCAATCTTTTTCTTATTCCTTGCTTTTTACTCCTGAAAATGCTATTATAAAATAAGCACAGATGGCTCACCGATTCCTAATGACGGATATTTCATAAATAACTATAATAGTATCCGTGTCCAATTTGTATCTTATCCGTGAGTGATCCGTGTTCTATTATGGCAAGACGACATGTTAGAAAATTAAGCAAAAAGGAAGCCAAAGCCGCCCTTCGCCAAGGCTTCGTTCGGCAAGCTGAGGATGAGAAAAAAACTTCAGAAATTAAAACCGAGAAAACAATAATTGAAGTCCCTTCGGTTTTGACGGTCCGCGAATTCGCCGTTGCTCTTAAAATTCCCGTAACCGTTGTTATTGGCTCGCTGATTAAAAATGGCGTTATGGCGACAATTAACGAATCCATTGATTTCGACACAATGGCGATTATTGGCGATGAGCTGGGGTTTGCCGTAAATCTCAAATCTTCCACCTTCGCTAAAGCTTCGGTGGATAAACAAATCAAAAAAAAATTAAAACCCCGGCCGCCGGTGGTAACAGTCATGGGCCACGTTGATCACGGCAAAACCAAACTGCTCGATGCGATTCGTTCAACCGATGTCGTGGCCACTGAATCGGGCGGAATCACTCAACATATTGGCGCTTCCCAAGTTGAGGTTCGTCCTTTGGACGAACCGAAATCCCGAGGCGGCAAAGCCGATCGAGGGGTCGGTAAGCCCGACCGAAATACTCGAGATGATTTTTCGAGCCCGACACGAAAAATTACATTTTTAGATACTCCGGGCCACGAGGCGTTTTCGGCGATGCGCGCCCACGGCGCCAATATTACCGATGTCGTGGTTTTGGTAGTGGCGGCCAATGATGGCGTCAAACCGCAAACTGTCGAAGCCGCCAATCACGCCAAAGCCGCCAACGTACCGATTGTGGTGGCGATTAATAAAGTTGATCTTCCGGACGCCGATATTGAAAGAACCAAAAGGCAACTGGCGGACATTGATTTACAAGCCGAAGAATGGGGCGGCAAAACTCCCATCGTTGAAGTTAGTGCCAAACAAGGCAAAAATATTGATCAATTATTAGAGATGGTTTTGCTAGTAGCTGATTTGGCTGATCTCAAAGCTGATCCCACTCAACCGGCTTCCGGGGTCGTGATTGAATCGTACATGCAATCGGGTATGGGTCCGATAGCCACGGTTCTGGTGCAGGAGGGAACGCTAAAAATTGGTGATCCGATTGTCATTGGCCAAACTTACGGCAAGGCAAGAATTATGGTCAATTATTTGGGTAAGCG
>Ga0315282_10016296_pt1 | contig 10876 bp, 8 predicted proteins | sample YL17G07_20_MG_FD_203693 | JGI IMG/M metagenome (GOLD analysis project Ga0315282, IMG submission 203693) | Sediment microbial communities from Yellowstone Lake, YNP, Wyoming, USA - YL17G07_20 | ecosystem: Environmental > Aquatic > Freshwater > Lake > Sediment | place: USA: Wyoming | collected...
AGAGGAGAATCTGGCCCGGCAGGCTGGACCAATTCAATATTGGACTCCCCAATCTTGAGAAACCCCACCCTCGTCTTTTGGGCGGTAACCACTTCAACCCCTGAGAGATTCAGACCTAAGACATTCTGGTAGAACTTGGCTGCCTCCTCAATGTTGTTTACGGCGAGGGCAATATGATTAATTTTTTTCAGCATGTAATCCTCCTCAGAGCAGTTTCAAATGACAAAGTTCAAATGTGAAACCAAATTGAAAGCCCATATGAGATGCCAAAACAAGTTCGGTGTGACTAGAAAATGTCATGTTGAACTCGTTTCAGAATCATGTTTTGTTTTTTGACATTTATTTAGCATTTGGATTTTGAACTTCATTTGAACTTTAAACTTTAGGCTTTGACATTGTTTTAAAGTTTATGCGGTTTTCACATTTTCTTTGATGTACTTAATAATGTCTTGTGTCGAGGCACCGGGCTGGAAGATCTCCCGGATCCCGGCTTTTTTCAGCCCTGAAATGTCATCGACCGGGATGATTCCCCCTCCAAAAACGAGGATATCTTCCGCCTTCTTTTCTTTCAGAATCTGAACGACCTTTGGGAAAAGGTTGTTGTGGGCGCCGGAAAGGCTGGAGAGGCCTACGATGTCTACGTCTTCCTGGATGGCCGCGTTAGCAATCTGCTCAGGGGTCTGTCGTATCCCTGTATAGATCACCTCCATCCCAGCATCTCTCAAGGCTCGCGCAATCACCTTGGCACCTCTGTCGTGACCGTCCAATCCTGGCTTCGCAATGAGCACTCGAATCTTCCGAGCCATGGCTTCCTCCCGTCCGAATTCGGATTTTGGAATTCGGAGTTTGAAATTAAGTTCTATTCCGCAATCTGCAATCTGCAATCCGCATTTGGATTATCTTTCTCTATATTCCCCGAATACTTCTCTTAAGGTGTCTGATATTTCTCCTAGGGTAGCATAGACTTTGACCGCCTCTAAGATGGGAGGCACCACATTGTCCGACCCCTGAGCGGCTTTTTTTAAGACCGCCAAGGTCTCCTTCACCTTCCCATCGTCTCTTTCTTTTTTAGTCGTCGCCAGTTTTTGCTTCTGGTATTGCTCCACCTCGGGTTGGATACGAAGGATATTCCTGAGGGGTTCCTCATCGATCTGAAACTGGTTCAATCCGACAATGATCCGCTTTTTGGTTTCGATTTCCTTCTGATATTGGTAAGCACTTTCAGCAATCTCTCCCTGAATATAACCTGATTCGATGGCTTTGATTGCTCCGCCCATGGCCTCGATCTTCTCGATATATTCCATCGACTTCCTTTCTATCTCATCCGTAAGGGCTTCCACGGCATAAGAACCTGCAAGAGGGTCGATTATATCGGCGACGCCACTTTCGTACGCAATGAGTTGCTGGGTTCTCAATGCGAGCCTGACAGAATCTTCGGTGGGCAGGGCATAGGCTTCGTCTCTGGAATTGGTATGAAGCGACTGCGTCCCTCCTAACACGGCCGCCAAAGCCTGGAAGGCGACCCGCACCACATTGTTGTCGGGTTGTTGAGCGGTGAGGGAACAACCGGCCGTCTGGGTATGAAACCGCAACATGCACGACTCGTCCTTCTTTGCTTTGAATCGCTCCTTCATGATTTTTGCCCAAAGCCTTCGGGCCACCCTGAATTTTGCAATCTCTTCGATGAAGGTGTTATGGCAGCAGAAGAAGAAGGCGAGCCGGGAGGCGAAGGAATCCACGTCGAGACCTGCCCGAATCGCTGCTTCCACATAAGCGATGCCGTCGGCGATCGTAAAGGCCACTTCCTGGACAGCCGTGCAACCTGCCTCACGCATGTGATAGCCGCTGATGCTGATGGTATTCCACCGGGGAACATGGTTTTTACAAAATGCAAAAATATCGGTGACGATGCGCATCGATTCGAGGGGGGGATAAATGTAAGTTCCTCTCGCTGCATATTCTTTCAAGATATCATTCTGAATCGTTCCCTGAAGGACGTCCCTTTTCACCCCCTGTTTTTCTGCCACAGCGATATACATCGTCAAAAGGATAGCTGCGGTGGAGTTGATCGTCATGGAAGTGGAAACTTTGTCCAGGGGGATACCATCAAAGAGAATTTCCATATCTTTCAGGGTGTCGATAGCGACCCCAACCTTTCCAACCTCCCCGTCAGACAAAGGGTGGTCCGAATCGTAACCGATCTGCGTGGGAAGGTCGAAGGCAACGCTCAAGCCGGTTTGTCCGTGCTCCAGGAGATATTTATATCGCTTATTCGTCTCTTCGGGTGTGGCAAATCCAGCGTACTGACGCATGGTCCAGAAACGTCCCCGGTACATGGTGGGCTGGACTCCGCGAGTAAACGGGAACTCCCCAGGAAACCCTAATTCACCGCAGTAATCCAAATCAGCGACATCCAAGGGGGTATAGAGCCGCTTCAACTCAATATGGGAGGTTGTTATAAAAGAGGGTTCCCTTTCGGCTGCCTTTGAGATGGCTTTATTCATAGTAGTTTTTTCCCATCTCCCAAATTCATCTCGAATATTTTTAGCCATAATTACCTCAACTTCACCAAAATGGAGGGTTTAAGGATTCCAGCCTACCTGCCAGTAGGCAGAGATCCAAGCGGTCGAGTGTTATTGCTCAATTTCGGCTTTAACTCAAAACTCATAACTCCGAACTCTCAACTACTATTTACAGTGGTATGTTCCCGTGTTTCCTCCAGGGATTAGTATCGACTTTGGTCTTCAAAATATCCAGGGCCTGGATGATTTTGGGACGGGTTTCCTCGGGTTCGATGATCTCATCCACATATCCTAATTCGGCTGCTTTATAGGGGCTGGCAAATTTCTCATGATATTCGGCAACCAGTCGTTGGCGCGCCTCCTTGGGATCTTTCCCCTCCTTAATTTCGTTTCGGAAGATGATATTCACAGCCCCCTCTGCACCCATCACCGCGATTTCGGCGGTGGGGTAACAGTAATTGATATCTCCTCGGATGTGTTTGCTCGACATGACATCGTAGGCCCCCCCATAACCTTTGCGGGTGATGATCGTAATCTTTGGGACCGTCGCTTCACAGAATGCGTAAAGGAGTTTAGATCCGTGACGAATGATTCCTCTCTCCTCCATATCCATCCCGGGAAGAAAGCCCGGGACATCGACGAAGGTGACAATGGGAATGTTGAAACAGTCGCAGAAACGAACAAACCGGCCGGCCTTCACTGAAGAATCCGGATCAAGGGATCCAGCCAGCCAATTGGGTTGGTTAGCCACAATCCCCACCGGCATTCCGTTATAACGGGCAAAACCGACGATGATGTTCTTGGCCCAATCTTTCTGGACTTCAAGAAAATAGCCACTATCGACGGTGGGCAAGATCACTTTTTTCATGTTGTAGGCCTTTTTGGAATCTTCCGGGACGGCGGTCTTTAGCGATTCATCCATGCGAGTGGGATCATCCGCGTTATCAATGACCGGCGGTTTCTCCCGATTATTCTGGGGAAAAAATCGGATCAACTCCTTGATCAGATGAACGGTATCCCGGTCATTCTCGCCCGCAAAATGGGCCACTCCACTTTTTTCCATATGAACCTTTGCTCCGCCTAAGAGTTCAGAGGTGATCGGCTTTCCGTCTGGGGTCTCTGTCTTACCCAAGGCTGCCCGGATGACGTCCGGACCCGTGATATGCATATAGCTTGTCCCCTTGGTCATTAGGATGAAATCCGTCATGGCAGGGGAATAAACTGCCCCCCCTGCACAGGGTCCCATGATGGCGGAGATCTGCGGGATGACACCAGAGGAGAGGACATTTCTGAGAAAAATATAGGCATATCCGGCAAGACTCTCTACACCCTCTTGAATTCTTGCGCCCCCGGAATCATTCAAGCCGATCACCGGGGCTCCTGTCCTCATGGCGAGGTCCATCACTTTGCAAATTTTTTCTGCAAAGGCCATTCCAAGCGCACCACCGAATACGGTAAAATCCTGGGAAAAGACAAATGCCAGACGGCCCTCGATCTTTCCGTAACCCGTGACAACGCCGTCCCCAAAAAACTTCTTCTTCTCCATCCCAAAATCGGTGCAGCGATGGGTTACGAAACGGTCCAGCTCGACAAAAGTTCCCGGGTCGAGGAGAAGGTCGATCCTTTCACGGGCAGTCAGTTTACCGTCTCGATGTTGTTTATCGATTCTTTCCTGACCTCCGCCTAATGACGCTTCACTTCTTCTCTTCTCGAGCTCCTTTCGAATCGCATCAATGGATCTCACGAGTGATTCCCTCCCTCCTTATTAGAGATCTTCAACACAGGTTATAAATTTGCATTGTCCATTTTGCCATTCACAATTTTCCATGATGTCTTAGTTCATCGGCCATCACTCTTTCCGCCATAGAGTAAGGGTCTGTCCGGCGATTCATCAGGTCATCAATAATCTTGTCCCATTCACCTTCTTTTTCCATTTTTTCAACAAAATGGGACATGACCTCCGTTCCAAGGATTTCCAAGAAGGTCGTCTTCGTCCTTTCTCTTAACTTTTTCTCCCAGCCCTGACTCTGTTCCAAGGCCTGCTTATGACGGTAGATTCCGTAAACCAACTCAAATACCCCTTTCCCTGAGATCGCCTCTGTTTTATAGATGAGCGGCTCCCAGCCGTTGCCTCTCCTGCGGCCCATATCGAGAACCATACGGAGATCTCGTTCCATCTTATCTGCCCCTTCCCGATCACTTTTATTGATGACGAAGAGGTCGCCGATTTCTATGATTCCGGCCTTGATGGCCTGTATATCGTCTCCTAATCCCGGGACAAGGACAACGATGGACGTGTGGGCAGCATTGACAACCTCCACTTCATCCTGTCCGACGCCCACTGTTTCGACCAGGATGATATCCTTTCCCATCGCATCCATCACGTTGATAATGTCCTGAGTCGAACGGGTGAGCCCGCCTAAGCATCCGCGGGTCGCGAGGGAACGAATGAATACCCCTTCGTCCGTGGCGTGGCGCTGCATTCGAATCCGATCTCCTAAAATGGCTCCTCCCGAGAAAGGACTGGTGGGATCGACAGCCACAATCCCAACGCTTTTCCCGTCCTTTCGGAGAATGTCAATCATCTTGTCCACGAGTGTGGATTTACCAGAGCCCGGAGGACCCGTAATCCCGATGATGTAAGCTCTTCCGGTGTTAGGATAGAGCTCTTTCAATGATTCGAGGGCGCTGGGGACACGATCGTCAATATCTCTCATCAGCCTGGAAGCGGCCCGGATGTCTCCCTGCAAAATTCGTTTGGCCAGACTCATAATTTCAACAAGATACCAAAGTCAGCGAGAAGAGGCAATAGATGAATTAAGAGTGAAGAATTTATAATGATAAATATGGAGTTAAGAGTTTAGAGTTAAGAATTGAAATTCATAATTCATAACTCATCACTCTATAGGGTTCTCCCTGGAACTCCGATGTGCCGGGCGATGACAATCCTTTGGACTTCGGAAGTCCCTTCCCCGATGTCGAGGAGTTTCTGGTTCCGATAATGGCGTTCGACGGCATACTCCTTCATCAGGCCATATCCGCCGTGGAGCTGGACAGCCTGGTTAGCTACACGATGATACATCTCGGAGCAGAACATCTTTGCCATGGCGGCTTCTTTGGAAAAAGGACGATGTTGCTCAAGCAGCCAGCAGGCCTTATAGAGCAAGAGCCTTGCCATCTCGATCTCTGTGGCCATGTCTGCAAATTTGAATGCATTGACCTGGAATGAAGCGATCGGCCTTCCGAATTGTTCTCTCCGTTTAGCGTATTTGAGGGCCAACTCAAAAGCCCCCTGAGCCCCTCCCAAACCCATGGCCCCAATGCTGAGCCTCCCCGCATCCAGCGTGGCGAGCATCTGATGGAAGCCATCGCCCCGTTTACCCAGAAGATTTTTTTTAGGGACTCTGCAATCAGTGAAGGAGAGCTCGCCGGTATTGGATGCTCTCCAGACCATCTTCCCGTGCATCGTTTCTGTGGTGAAACCGGGGGTTCCATTCGGGACCAGGATACAAGAGAGTTCGTTCCTTCCGTCTGCCCGGTTTCCGCTCACCGCTTGAACCACACAAACCTTACTGATATCCGTGGTGGAATTGCTGATGAAGATTTTTGAACCATTAATAACCCAGTGATCTCCTTCCAGATTTGCCGTTGTTCTCGAAGCCCCTGCATCCGAGCCGGCATTCGGCTCTGTCAGGCCAAAGGAGGAGAGCGTCTTCCCCTTGCAGAGATCGGGCAGCCATTCTTTCTTCTGCTCTTCATTTCCATAGTAATAGATCGGTGAAATTCCCAGGGAGTTGCCCGCGGCGAGCGTGGCGGCTTGAGAGCCGTCGATCCGTGCGATCTCTTCAATAGCGATGACGTAAAAGAGATAACCAAGATTGCCTCCGCCATATTCCTCGGAGACAAAGAGGCCAAAAAGCCCAAGATCCCCCATCCGCTTTGTCAGGGCATAGGAGAACTCCTCTTTGTCATCCAGTTCCTGAGCAATGGGGGCGATTTCCTTTTCGGCGAAGGTTCTCACCATCTTTCTTAAAATCTGTTGTTCGTCGGTCAAATCGAAATTAAGTGGCATAAGTTTCCTCGAAATCCAGTTCAGAGTTCAGAGTTTCAAATCTGCTCCGAACACCGAACTACATTACTCCGAACTTTCTATCCTTGATAGGGCACCCAGTAGTAGTCGAGTACCGTATTTGTGGGATTCTTTGTCCTGAACTCCGCCTTGACCTTCATCCCTATAGAGGGTTTTCCGTATAGCAGATAGCTTTTGGGGATCGTCGCTAAGCCCGGGATTTCCACATCGACTTGCCAATAGGGAGTAGAAAGTTCAATCCCCGTACCTGCATAAACAACTTCGGTGAAAGTATAAATTTTGCCGATGACAGGGTTGGGCAACGTCCTCCAGACCATTTCTGTATGGCAGTCCGGGCAATGACCCCGGGGGGGTATCCAGAGGCGGTTTTCCGGACAGTCCCTGTTGGGACAGAGGGTGGCTCGCAATTCTCCTTTCCTGAGGCCTTCGAAAAAAGGAGACAACATACCGTAGGTATGGATGTGGGTAATTGATCGGGGCCATTCAATCACCGTAGCCGGCTCCTTTTGACGGATTTTGGTGACCCAACCGATAAATTTTATTTCTCCTCTTTTCTTTGTCTGGATCTTTTTCTTGATTTGGACCTTCTTTTTACCCTGAGTTTTCTTGTTTGTTCGTTCGTTTTTCTTTGATCCTATTTTTTTCTTTACCATAGGGACTTTCCTCCTTTACCCTGTACCATTCAAGCCACGCTTTCTTTCACGGAACGGAGTGCGATTTCTTAGGAAACTATTCCGAGTTCTAACCCCTCTTTCAGGGGAATGTACAGGGTTTACCAGCTCTTTCTAAGAATACCCACAGTCACATGGGAACCTACGCCCGCATGGGAGACCCACAAGGCCTGTTTGCTGCCTTCGGGAATCTGCAAGCTCTGCCAATCCTTGGGTTTTTCTTTTCCCCATTTCTTCCAGGTCTTAGGATCGCCGTGGAATTTATCGTATTTTTGCTGTAACTGCCAGAGACACTCAGCCGCCTGAAAGATACCTGTTGCTCCGACGGCATGCATCGTTCCGATCAATCCACCCGATAGGTTGGAAGGACACTTTCCAGGTTTCCCTGTATTGGGATTGGTGTAATAGGCATCTCCGGACTCAATGTAATCTTGCTCCTGACCATAAGGCCTGAGCCCGATATCCCCATAGGTCTGTAAGTCACTGATGGTGAAGGCATCGTGAAGTTCTACCAGATCCATCTCCTCAAGGGGATTATTGATACCAGCCATACGATAGACCAGCCAGGCTGCAAACCGAGCAGCCAAGAAACTCTCGAATCCTGGATATCTTGCTCCTTCTTTTGAATAAAGATCTTTATAAGTCTCCGGAGTTTCGTTAGGAAGAAGGGGAACTTCCATATGTCTTCGATCAGCCACCCTTAAGGTATGTGTTCCGCCGCAGATAAATAGTTCACAGGGATGGTCCGTTAACTTGTAAGCTGTTTCTTCATCACAGACCAGTACACAGGCTGCCCCAGCGCTCATGGCGCAGCATTCAAGGAATCGCAACGGATAGGCGGAAATGGGGCTAGCCAAGACTTCCTCGACCGTATATTTCCCTGCTTGGTGGGCATAAGGGGAGGAGCAGGCGTAGCCATGGTTTTTGACTGCTATTTTTGCTCGAGTGACTTCGGATACCTTAAACGTCTCAGCAAAACGATTTGCCATGGGGGCATAATAGGATGAGTAAATTCGGCCCAAGCGAGTTTCAAAATCCTTACAGGCCGCTGTCGCGATATAATAGTTACCGGTCCGGGTATCCACTTCATCCATGCGCTCCCAGCCGGCAGCCAGGGCCACATTGGCATAACCCGAAGCCACTGCCATAGCTGCAGCAAGTATCGTTGAACCTCCGGTGGCGCCTCCTGTTTTGATACCTAAATTATGAAGAGGGTCCAGCCCCAAATAGTCATGGATCTTGGCCTCACAGAGCAATTGGTCCTGAAAATGGTCAGCAAACTCACCGTATGTCGCGAAGTTGATTAGTCCCTTCACCTCCAAGGGGTCCCTTTTCAAATCATTATCCTCTAACATGTTCTTGAAGGCGATCATGACCAGTTCTTCCAGCTTATATTCTGGAAAGTATTTCTTATAGGCGGTTGTCCCTCCGGCCACGACAAAAACTTTCCGATTCCATTTTGGAACCCTTAAATTCCCTTCTTTAAATGTTATCATTCTTGTTCCTCCTCAGTTAAACTGTGGACTATGAACTATGAACCTAAAGCCTCTACCACTCCCTCCTTTGACCCCCGTTCATCTCCCCTCTTGCAACCCCACTCTATTCCCCCCCCTTGAGTTAGGGGGGGATGAAGGGGGTTATTTTCTTGGTCTTACGTTTTCACGAACCCACTTTACAGCCTCTTCGATAGATGTGCCGGGAGTAAAGATGGCTTTGACCCCACATTGTGCGAGGGCAGCGATGTCCTCCTCAGGGACAATCCCCCCTCCAAAGACGACGATATCGTCTGCCCCTTTTCCTTTAAGAAGTTCAACTATCCTCGGGAAAAGATAATCATGGGCTCCGGCCAGGCTGGATAATCCGATTGCATCGACATCCTCTTGGATGGCAGCCGCCACAATTTGCTCGGGCGTTTGGTGGAGCCCGGTATAGATGACCTCAAAACCGGCGTCCCTGAACCCCCTCGCAATCACTTTGGCTCCCCGGTCATGTCCGTCCAAGCCAGGTTTTGCAATCAGAATTCGAATTTTGCGGTCCGGACTCATCTCTTCCTCCCGCTCCCAATTTCGGATTGAACTTCAATTCGCGATCCCCAATCTAAAAATATCCAGGATCCACATATCGGCCAAAAACATCTCTCCACACGTCGCAGATTTCCTGGATGGTGGCATATTCCCTCACCGCATTGATAATGTGAGGCATGAGGTTTTCGGTATTTTGAGAAGCCTTCCGAATTTCTTGGAGGAGTTCTTTTACTTTTCGATTGTCTCGCGCCTGCTTCACCTCGCGGAGTCGTGTCAATTGCCTTTCTTCGATCTCCGGCTTCATCCTCCAGATGGGAATGGGGGGATGGTCTGTGGCGTACTTATTGACTCCGACAATTACCTTGTCTCCCGAGTCAACCTGCCTCTGGAACTTATAAGCAGATTCAGCAATCTCTGACTGAGGATAACCTCTCTCGATGGCCGTTACCATCCCTCCCATTTCGTCGATTTTTCGGATGTATTCCCAGGCCTGTTCTTCAATCTGATTGGTAAGGGCCTCGACAAAATAAGAGCCCGCCAGCGGGTCAATAGTATTCGTCACACCGGTTTCCTCTGCGAGGACCTGTTGTGTCCGCAGGGCGATTGTCGCCGCTTCCTCTGTGGGGATGGCATAAGTCTCGTCGAGGGAGTTCGTATGAAGCGATTGAGTTCCTCCCAATACCGCTGCCAATGCCTCGCAAGCGGTTCGGACGACGTTGTTATACGGTTGCTGCGAAGTTAGGGAGCAGCCCGCCGTTTGGGTGTGGAAGCGGAGCATCCAGGACCGTGGGTTTTTTGCCATGAAACGCTCCTTCATGATCTTGGCCCACATCCTTCGAGCTCCCCTGAATTTGGCCACTTCTTCAAAGAAATCGATATGGGCGTCGAAGAAGAAGGAAAGCCTCGGAGCAAATTCGTCGACGCTGAGTCCTCTTTCGATCGCTGCTTCAACATAGGCAATCCCATCGGCCAGGGTGAACGCAAGTTCTTGAACTGCTGTCGCCCCGGCTTCACGGATGTGATAACCGCTAATGCTGATCGTGTTCCAGCGGGGGACTTCTTTTGTGCAATATTCCACGGTGTCTACGATGATTCGGAGCGAGGGTTTGGGAGGAAGCATGAAGGTCTTTTGGGCAATGAATTCCTTCAGCATGTCATTCTGGATTGTTCCTCCAATTTCCTTCTTGCTGATCCCTTGCTTCTCCGCCAGCACAATATACATGGCCAGTAGGATGGAAGCAGGTGGGTTGATGGTCATGGAGGTGGTGACCTTATCTAGGGGAATACCTTCGAAGAGAATTTCCATATCTTTGAGAGTGTCGATCGCCACACCGCATTTCCCGATTTCACCTCTCGACATTGGGGAATCACTGTCATAGCCCATGAGGGTAGGATAGTGAAAGGCAATAGACAGACCGGTTTCACCATGGGCCAACAGATAATGGAAACGTTTGTTCGTCTCCTCCGGACCTCCCAAGCCCGAGAACATTCGCATGGTCCAGAGCCTTCCTCGATACATGGAAGGTTGGACTCCTCGGGTGAACGGAAAGACGCCCGGAAAACCGATGT
>Ga0315282_10016297_pt1 | contig 10874 bp, 8 predicted proteins | sample YL17G07_20_MG_FD_203693 | JGI IMG/M metagenome (GOLD analysis project Ga0315282, IMG submission 203693) | Sediment microbial communities from Yellowstone Lake, YNP, Wyoming, USA - YL17G07_20 | ecosystem: Environmental > Aquatic > Freshwater > Lake > Sediment | place: USA: Wyoming | collected...
AGAAAGGCTGATCTGGGATCGCGCCAATCTGAAAGTCGTCAACGTGGTTTCATCAGAGCCACACATCAGTCCGGAACGCCGGTCAGGATGGGCTCTGTAGCCGAGACCAACGGAGCAGCGCGCGCACACTTGCCTGGTAACGCTGCGGTATTTCTCTGCCTTTCGCGGGCGGCGTAAAACATCCCGGGATTTGCCGTGTCCGCGAGCAATCGCCGCGCCGGTCCGCCGCTTGTATCTTGATTTCGTGTAGCTGCCAGCCTTGGGTCCACCCGCCAGCCAGTCGCGACAAGGTCGAAGCAAGCCGCCCTGCCGCGTCTCGGTGCAGAGTGCCCGGAGATCTCTAACTAAGTTCACTGGTGCGCGTGGTGCCCGTGCCGCTAGCGATTCTGGTTGTGCTGGCAATATGCACGTGATTCATTTTGAAGTACACTCGCCTGGGCCAATACGCGTATGGCATTGGGAACAGCATTGAACATACCCAAAGGGGACATATGAAAGTACGAAACCTGGAAGATATCGCCATCGTTGTCAAACCCGAGAAGGATAACGTGGCCGTGGTCACGGTTGAGTCTTTGGAGAAAGGCGCGGAACTACTCTATTCCGGCGAGCGTCTCACCATCTCCGGCCGCGTGCTGCGCGGGCAGAGTTTCGCCATCAAGGAGACTCGCCGTGGCCAGGCTTACATCTCGCTCGGCGATCCCATCGGCCTCGCATCACGCGCAGTAAATCCCGGCGACCCGATTGACGCCACCAATCTTCGCCACCGCCTGCCCCGGCTGCGCGTGCGCTACCGCGACAATCCCACGCCGACCCCCGTTGATGCGCAACTCGCCTCACTCACCTTTGACGGCTACGTTCGCCCCGACGGCAGCGTGGGGACGCGGAACTACGTGGGCGTAGTGACCTCCGGGATGTGCTCTTCCACGGAGGTCCGCGAGATTGCCTCCCGCGCCAGGCGGGAGATTTACACGCGCGAGAAGTTCGCGAACGTCGACGGCGTGGTTCCCGTGGCACACGAATCCGGCTGTGGCATGCCCGATGGCCGCGCCGTGGACGTGGTGAACCGCGTGCTGGCCAACACGCTGCGCCACCCGAACCTGGCGGCCGCGGTTTATGTGGACCTCGGCTGCGGCAAGACCTGCGTGGAATGTTCGGCGCCGTTTTTCGAGACCGTCATCCCTCAGTACAAGCAGCGCGTCCTGAACCTTACCATCCAGGAGAACGGTGGCAGCCGGCAAACAGTCGAGCGCGGCCTGGACATGGTGCGCGACCTGCTGCACTTAGCCAACCAGTACAAGCGCGAGTGCGTACCCATCGCGAAGCTCGTGGTGGGAACCAAGTGTGGCGGGTCCGACCGCTGGTCGGGAGTAACTGCGAATCCCGCGGTGGGCGTAGCGGCGGACATGTTTGTCAAAGCCGGAGCCGCCGTCCTGCTGCCCGAAATCCCCGAACTGCAAGGCGCGGCGATGGTGGACCTAGCCCAGCGCGCCCGGACACGTGCCGTAGGCCGGAAGCTGATGCAGGCGCTGAAGCGCTACGAGAAGTACGCCCGCGCCTTTGGCGAGAATTTCGTCGACAATCCCTCCCCGGGCAATGTCAAGGGGGGCCTATACAACATCTACCTGAAGTCCAGCGGTGTGAAGGCCAAGGGCGGAACGTCCGTCGTCGAAGATCTTGTGGAGTACGCCGAGTGGCTGGGAGAACGCACGGGGCTTTATGTGCTCTATACACCCGGCTATGACCAGATCTCGACCCCCGCGCTGTTCCTGAGCGGCGCGCAGGTGGCCCTGTTTACCACGGGACGCGGGACGAGCATCGGGTGCGCCCTCGGCCCGGTGGTGAAGATCGGGTCGAATCCGCAACTCGCTCGCGTGAACGCCGATATCGATATCGACGCGGGAACCATTCTGGAGAAGAAGGCCAGCATTGAGGAAGTGGGGCGCCAGATCTTCCAAGAAACACTCGACGTCGCCTCCGGCCGCAAGCTGACGCGCGCGGAAGAGGCGGGTTATCACCACGAGTTCAAGATCTGGGAATCCCTGTGGCCGAATCTGTAAAGAGCAATCAAAGGAAAAAGCGCAGAAGTCAGGAGCAGCCCGTGCAGTCACCCGCGTTTCTGCTGATTTGCCAGTCGCTTTGCGGCAGCGTTGGACCTCGCCGACGCCGGGCTGGCCAGGGCAGGTTCAAGGGCATGCCTCTGGGTGCCGCCGAGTCTGAGTCAGGCTCCGAACGTGCTGGCGGCCGCAGCCGCATGATCTTGCCCTGGCATCCGCTGGCTTCGAGATGCTAAGGAAGGCCGGCACGCCTGGGCTGGAGGCTCACGCGTGGGGTATGCTTGGCGTTTTTGAACAACTGAGGATTAGGGGTATAATCATGGCTGTGGATAGATTGCTGATTGTTCTTGTTCTTCTACTCCTGGTCGCTTTGGTGCTGCCGCGCATCCCGGGACTTTCGCGCTTCTTTACTTGAGCCGTGAAACCTCCGGCCCCGGCGGGGCCGCAACAAGAAACGAGCGACAAACCCAAGGAGTAGCTTCAGACCCCCATGCCGATCTTCGAGTACGTTTGCGGGAAATGCGGGAAGGTTTTCGAGAAGTTGGTCCTCGGGAAGAGCCGCGAGCCGCTCGTTTGTCCTGACTGCGGCTCAAAGCAAGTGGCGCTGAAGTTCTCCACGTTCAGTTCCAGCAGCACCAGCACCCGCTCCACCCCCACCTGCGCCCCCGCTGGCGGCGGCTGACGCCTCTAGCCCGGAAGCCGGGAGCTTCCTGTTCATTTCCTGTTTCCCCAAATTCCCCGCAAGCCGCAGAATCAGGCCTCGCTCCACTGCTGCTGGATGTATTTGAGCGCGCGGGCGAGCGCGGCCGCAGGGTTATCGGTGGCGCCGGACTCGACGGTGAGCCAGCCGGAGAAGCCCGCTTTCTTCAGCGCCCGGAAACCGGGGCGATAGTCGAAGGGCAACGAGCCCGGCTCCGTGCGTTTCACGCCGTCGGCCAGATGGACGTAGCCAGTGTACGCGCCGCAGGTGGTGAGGGTCACGGCGATGTCCTTCTCTTCCATCTGCATGTGATAGAAGTCGCTGAGCAGCTTGAAGCCCGGCGCGCCGACAGCTTTGATGATTTCTACGCCGTGTTCCTGAAGGTTCATGTAGTGAGTCTCTTTCTTGGTAAGGGGCTCGATGAGGAGGTTGACGCCGGCGCGCGCCACATCGGGCGCGAGCTGCTTCAGCGCAGCAACCAACAGACGGCCCTCGATTTCGCGCGGGGTCATCACCGGAGAAAGGTCCTGGAAGCGGTTGGGGCCGAAGACTGGGACTTCAATCAGGCCGCTTGCACCCAAGGCGCGTGCCATTTCCAGACGCTGGCGGTCCAGTTCGACGGCTCGCGCGCGCACCTTTGGGTCGGTATCCAAGAGCTGTAGCGAGCCAGTGATGGCGCTGACCGCGATACCCGTGCCGACCAGTTCCGCTTGGATAGACTCCGCCGACCGGTTTACGTACTCGTCTCCCAGCTCGATTCCCTGGTAGCCGAGCCGCTGGAGGAGCAAGGCGCGCTCGCGGATAGTCCTTTCCCGAAAAGGTCCGCGCACCGCGAAGCGTACCGCGGACGGCTCCGCTTCCTGGTTGCCGGGCCCGGCGCTTGCTCGTACGACGGTCGCGGCAAGAGCCACACCGGTGGTGGCCAGAAAATCTCGGCGCGAGAACACACTGTGCACCTTCATGTCGACCTTCCTCCGCAGATGTTATCCGGGATAGCGCAGGTCAGGCCCCCAGCCGTGAAGCCGCAGGCCGCGTGACGTCTTTCTTCCAATACTCAAGCTGCGGACCCTTCCAGCGCTCGGTCTTGGCCAGCAGGGCCGCCTTCTCCTCCGGGGTGAGTGGCACAAAGCTGCGCGCCGCGCGCAAGTCGTCCTCCAGTTGGCCCGGCGTGGTGCAACCCATGATGGCACAGGCCACAGGCAAGCTGAGGACGTAGCGCAAGCACTCCTCCACGGTGATGGCGCGCAGGAGCCAGCCGTTGGCCGTAACCTTCATAGCGGTGATGCCCAGGTTCTTCTCCGCTGCGCGCGCCAGCACCCGCTTCTCAAAGCTCAAGTAATGCGGGTCGGCAGCGTGCAGGGGCATGAAGATGGTATCGAAATCGTAGCGTTCGAGCATGGCCGCATGAACTTCGGGGTCGTGATGGCCGGTGAAGCCAATGAAGCGCGCCTTCCCTTCCTGCTTGGCGCGCACGAAAGCTTCCAGCGCCCCGTTCGGCCCGCAGATTTGCTCCACTTCCTCCTTGGTGGAGACGCCGTGGATTTGCCAGAGGTCCAGGTACTCCGTCTGAAGATTGCGCAGGGACTCCTCCAGTTCGCGCTGGGCGTCCGCGCGGGTGCGCTCCGTGCTCTTGCTGGTGAGGAAAATCTTCTGCCGCTTGCCCCGCAGCGCCCGGCCGTAGACTCTCTCGCTGCGTCCGTCGGCATAGCCGTGGGCGTTGTCGAAGAAATTGATTCCCGCCTCAAAAGCCGCTTCCACCAGCCGCACCGCCGCGTCATCGGAAAGCATCGGTAGGCGCGCGCCCCCCAACCCGATTGCCGTCACGCGCACGCCCGTTTTACCCAGCACGCGGGTGGGCAATTCACCCTGGCCGTCGCGGGATTCCGCCCGGCTTGCCCTCGGCAGGGCCGCTGCCACCGCTCCACCCAGCATCCCGCCGAGAAACCAGCGACGGCCGCAAAAGAGTCTGTCGCGAGACATCAGACACCTCCCACCGGAAATCCCCCCCTGTCTTCGCATCCGGGCACACGGGTCCAACGGCAGCACGGGCTAGAACGACGAATACTTCAGCCAGGCGTCCACGATGTCCTTGCCCCGGAAGACCCAGGTGCGGTCATTGAGCCGCTCCACGCCCTCGCGCGGCGCGAAGTCCGGCGTTCCCCGTGGAGTGAACTCCACCTTCACTTCTGCCGGCCCGGTGATTTTGTAAGGCTTGAACTCGCCCAGGCGTTCCATAGCGCGGCGCGCCTTCTCGCGGATCAAGGCGCAGGCCGCCGAATGAGGAAGCGTGAATCCCGCGCCGCGGCTCACCCCGGATTTCACCTCGGCGCACTCGGCTTGCGGGACCAACTCGTGGATCTCTTTGCAGGCCGCAGTGTCCCCGGAGAGCATGATCACCGGAACGCCGAAATAGCCGGCGAGCATCACGCGCGCGCCGATTTCTCCCGTGGGTTTGCCGTTGACCCAGATGTTCTGAATCCCTTGCGAACTGTAAGAATGACTGAGGATTCCGTTCTGCGCGCCGGCCATGGCGTGCTGGCCGATGAAGACCACGGCGCTATAGCCGGGATCCAGTTCACACGTGGGGGAAACGGGGGTACCGGTAAGCAGCCGCGCCTGGGGATGAATGTCCGTGACCGATAAGGTGCGGCTGCCATCGTGCGCATCCCAGACCACCACTTCCGTTGCGCCACCCTCCAGGAGCCCGTCCACAGCCGCGTTGACTTCGCCGGTGAGCAATTTGCGCGACTCCTCCCAGCGTGGGCTCTGGTAGGGAGAGCACTGCGTGTCCGAATCCACGATGCCCGACACGCCCTCCAGGTCAGTTATGACAAAGACTTTCTTGCCCTTGGACGTCTGACCTGCCGCCAAAGACACTAACGACAGCATCACCGCAAACACGAGCAGAGGTACGATTCTCTTCTTGTTTATCATGGTCTGATCCTTCTTCGTGGTTTTTACCTTTCAACCTTCAACCTTTTCTCACTGCCTCTCCGCCTGGATGCCCAGCTCTCGCAATTTCTCCTGCAGGCTTTGCCGGTGCAGCCCGATGGCGGCCGCCGTGCGGGTGACGTTGCCGCCATGCTCGCGCAGTTTAGTCTTGATATAGGCAATCTCAAACTGCCTTTTGGCTTCGCGGTAATCGCCCGCGGCCAGAAACGATGCTGGACCCGCCTCCGGCACCTGCCGGGCGAGAAAATCGGCAGGCATATCCTCGGGCTGGAGCACGTCGTCACGACTGATGACGATGGCGCCCTCCAGGACGTTTTTTAATTCCCGCACGTTTCCCTTCCAGTCGCAGGACATCAGCATCGCTAGCGCCTCCCGCGAGACAGTAATCCGCCCCCGCCGATGCTTCGCGGCCAGCATCTGGCAGAATTCTTCAACTAGCAAGGGAATATCCTCCTTGTGTTCGCGGAGCGGCGGCAGCTTCAGCAGGACCACACGCAGGCGGTAATAAAGATCCTCGCGGAAGGTCTGCTTGGCGATCTCCGCCGTCAGGTCTTTGTTGGTGGCGCTCAAGACGCGTACATCCACCTCAAGGGAAGTCGTCGCACCCAGGCGCTCAAACTTGCGCGTTTCGAGAACCCGCAGGAGCCTCGCCTGGGTTGCCAGCGACATGTCGCCCACCTCATCGAGGAAGAGCATGCCGCCGTGGGCCAGCTCAAACTTGCCGCGTTTCTGCGAGGTCGCGCCGGTGAAAGCGCCTTTCTCGTAACCGAAGAGCTCGCTTTCGATGAGGTGTTCGGGGAGCGCGGCGCAGTTGAGCGCCACAAATGGCTTGGCGCCCCGGTTGCTGCGCCGGTGGATTTCCCGCGCCAGCAGTTCTTTGCCCGTGCCGCTCTCACCCTCGATAAGCACCGTCACGTCCGCGGCGGCCACGCGGTCGGCCAGCTCGAAGAGCTGGCGCATCGGCTCGGTGGCGCCAAGCATGGCGCCAAACTGGCCTTCGGAAGTCAGTTGCCGCTTGAGGCGCAGATTTTCTTCCGCCAGGTCCAGGTGATCCAGCGCCTTCTCAACCACCAGCCGCAACTCATCCACCTCGAAAGGCTTGGGCAGGTAGTCGTAGGCGCCGCTCTTCATCGCCTCGACGGCGATCTTCTCCGAACCGTAGGCCGTAATCATGATGACGGCGGGAGATTTCTCCTGGGCCTTCAGTTCCCGGAGGAAATCGAGCCCACTTCCCTCCGGCATCTCGATATCGAGCAGCAGCAGACCGGGGCTCTCAGCGGCGAGGAGGCGGCGCGCGGCCGCGGCACTCTCCGCTTCCAGGACTCGGTAATTGTCTTCCAGCACCCGCCGCATGCCGTAGCGTGCCGTGCTGTCATCGTCCACAATCAGGATGGAATGCATAGGCCACCGGAGATTTACCATTGTCGCTTTTGGACTGCCGATTTTCGATGGACTAATCTCGTGCTTCGCGGCGTTGTGACCCGCGCTACGCTCCTCTGGGTCCGAGATTGTCCGAGAATGAAACGCCAAGTCTCAGATTTCAAATCTAAGCTTTCAGCTCTGACATTCCGGATGTCAGATCAACCGCCGATGCGGAAGTGTACAACAAACCGCGCGCCGACTTGCGGTTCGCCAGGCGGCGGGGATGCACATTCCACTTCCCCGCCGATTTCTTCCAGCCGCCGCGCCACGATGGCGAGTCCCAATCCGGTCCCGCCCGGCCGGGTGGTGAAGAACGGCTGGAAGATCTTCTCTCTCAACTCCGGCGGAATCCCCGATCCCTGATCTTCCACTGTTAGCAGGATGCGTTCGCCCGGCGCTTCCCGGGCCGTCCGGACACGAACCGTCGCGCCGGCGGGGCTGGCCTCTAGCGCGTTGACCACCAGGTTTGAGACGATATCGCTGGCCGCTTCTTCCCCGCCCTCCACTACGCACGGCCCGGCGGGCGCGTCGAATTCCAGGCGCACCTGGCGCCGCTCGGCCTCGGCCCGCGCCAGCGTCAACACCCGGCCAACCACACCCGCCAGGTCAACCGCCCGATCGGTATCCCGCGCCGACTTGGCGTAACGGAGCACCTGAGAGATGTTGTTGTTCAGCCGGTCGATCTCCGAGATCACCAGACGGCAGTCCTGCCGCACGCGCGGCGGCAGGCTCGCGTCTTCCTCCAGCAATTGCACCAGCGTCTTCATCGAGCTCAAGGGGTTTTTCACGTTGTGGGCGATGCGCGTCGCCATTTCACCCAGAAACGCCATCTTGGCCTTCTCCGCCAGCGCTCTCTCCAGTTGCACCTTGTCGGCGATCAGCCGGCAGAGTTCGAGGGCCGCGTCCAGTTGGTCAGCCAGGAGCTGCAAAGCACCTTGAAGATCTCCGGAGAGGTCAGCAGTCACCGGAGTGACAAGCAGCGCCCCAAGTGTCTCCTCGCCGCGATGGATTGGGAACCGTCGCACCTTTCCCGGCGGCGGATGTCCCCGAGGCTCGTCTCCGAGCACCAGTTCGACGCGCTCGAGGCGCAGTTCGCGCGCGATCCGGTCTTCCACGAAGGCTTTCAGCAATTCCAGGTCGCCGCTGCGTTTGGCGTGCTCCTGGATTTCCTCGGAGAGCCGTTGCACCCTCTCGAACTCCGAGACAAAGGCGGCGTGAAGCAAACGGTTGATCTGCTTCTTGATCGGCTCGAGGAGCACAACCAGCAAGAAAATCATCACCCCTTCCGTGACCGCCGAGGGGAGAATGTTGTGCAGTTCCAGATAGCCACTCAGGCGGCGGATGACGTTCAGGTAGATCAGCAGGGCGAAGATGGCAGCGATGGAATAAACCAGATTGCGCTGCACCCGCAGGTCCAGGAAGTTGTACCGAAAAATCGAATAGCCGACCAAAGCGCTCGGCGCTATCCCAACCAACATCAGCACGACGGGGAAATAACCGCCCAGGCCCAGGGCAGGAAAGGGGCCGATCAGGTACTCCCACGCCAGGCCCAGAGCGAGAAATCCCTGCAACCCCACCAGCCATCCGTGGAAGCTCACCAACCGCGCGTCCTGGACCCGGCGGCGAAAGTCCAGGTTGAACCCCGCACTTACCACCAGCGCCATCACCAGCCACGCGGCCAAGGGGCGCGCCAATGGACGGAGGGCGAGGAGGGGATCACACTCGAGATGCCCCAGGAGCTGTCCCACTAGCCAAGGCAGACCCACGACCGGAAGGTAGAAGAGCGCGAGTAGAAGCCGATGGGACAGGCGCAAGGGCTGGAACTGCGCTGCGTACTCAGCATGGACATGAACCACAAGCGGGGCTGCGAAGGCGAAGCCCAGGAATGGTATCAAGCGCGCGATGCCGGAGAGAACGTCAGGGCCAACGCCGTAAAACAATCCCACGTTCAAGGCGAGCAGGTTCCCGGAGTACCACATGAACAGGGCCACCATGAGCCCAAACAGGAGCCATTCCAACCGCCGGAGGCGTCGCTGGCCGAGGATCAAAACCATCAGGAAGAGATGCACCAGGGAGCCAAGGGAATAGACCATCAACTTGAAGGCCACAAGGAAGGTCAGTTCAGAGGCGACGTCCACGCGGCTACCTCGGATGAGCGTCTTGAGGTGCCGCCGGCCCAATCGGGCCGACGATGCGACCGTGGGTATTGTAAGCGAGGGAGATGCAGGTCTCAACTGAAGACAAAGGCCAACTTGCCGTGGCCGGAGTGCGCGCCCGCAATGCCGGCAAGAGCGCCGGCCCGAACAGGATGGCGCGCGCCGCGTTGCCTCCGGTAGTCCCTAGTAGCTGGCCTGGAGTTGTTTGAGCATTTGACGAGCGGCTTTCCCCTCGTCGGTGTTGGGGACACCTCGGGCGACACGTTCATACTTGCGGAGGGCGTCAGCGCGTCGGTCCCGTTGCAGGCACAGTCCAGCGGCCGCCAGCTCCGCCCGGAAGACGTAGATGTCGTTCTCCTGGAATTTGCCAGCCTCCTCATAGCGCCGCAAAGCCTCTGCGGATTCACCCAGTTGCGCCCGCGCCTGACCGCAAAGGTAAAGGATCTTGGCGCGCGGAATTTCGCTGTAGCCAGCCGCGCGCGCCGCGTACTTGGCCAGGATGGCGTCATAGGCTTCTGCCGCCGCGCGCCAGTTGCCTTGAGCCTTGTAAGCGCGCGCCATCTCCTGGGGGATGAGGAAATTGCGAGGGTAGGATCGCGCCAGGTCCTCGAGAATGGCCAGGGCTTCCGGATACCTTTTTTCCCGGAAGTAGATGACGACGAGAAACGACTTGGCGTCTTCGCGGGCCCAGTGCCCTTCTTCGGTCACCCGTTTGATCTCCGCCAAGCCGCGCACGCGATCCCCGCGATGTCCCACAAGCGAGGCCAGAACCTTCAGGTACCACGGCAAACTCCCTACCACATAGTCGTAAGTCCCGAGCACGAGAAGCGCGTCCACGTAGTTGGGGTTTGCGCTCAGGAGCTGCGCGTGCAGTTTTCGAGCTGCCTTGGCCTCTCCCAGGGCCGCCAGACGCTCTTTGCTCAAGGTCAGGTGAAAGAGGGCGCGCGTGACGTGAACCACGCCTCCCCAGTACAAAGCCTCCTCATCGCGAGGATTTTGCTTTAGCCGCGAGTCGGCCAGGGTTTCAGTCTTCCCCAGGATGGCAAACAGTTCCTGCTGGAAGCCGGCAGGGAGGGAGACCTTGGCAGATCGAAACGCTTCACCCCGCGGGCCATAGACTTGGCTCTCGAGAAGCTCGCGGCGGAACATTTCCTGCTGCAATACGACCGTGGCGAGATAGTCCAGAGCGCGCAGGTCGGTGGGATGCTGGCCGAGCCAAGCTTCGAGTTCCTTGCGGGCAGCATCGTGCTCCAAATTGCGGAAATGATCGAGCGCCACCGCGAGCGGAGCGGACGCCGACACTTGCCCGGGCCTCGCCTGCGCCCTGGCGGCCCTCCCGGGAGAAAGGGAAACCAGCGCCAGCAAAAACACCAGCGTCCTACAAACGCCTATCCAGACATTCCGCTGAGTCATCTTCCTCGGCCCTACATCCCTTCGATGCAATTCCCTGTCCAGCGTTCGCCTTGAGTCTTGTGGCTGCTTTTGCAGACTCCGACGCAAGGATTCGCGATGGGTCCTCAGGATATTGGCCCGCGCACGGGACAGAGTGCAGCCAAAACCATTCCCAGCCGCAAGCGTGCAGACGGAAGA
>Ga0315282_10016298_pt1 | contig 10874 bp, 15 predicted proteins | sample YL17G07_20_MG_FD_203693 | JGI IMG/M metagenome (GOLD analysis project Ga0315282, IMG submission 203693) | Sediment microbial communities from Yellowstone Lake, YNP, Wyoming, USA - YL17G07_20 | ecosystem: Environmental > Aquatic > Freshwater > Lake > Sediment | place: USA: Wyoming | collected...
AAATTAAGGTGATTTAAGACAGGCGGGTAATGGTGGGTAAATGTCTGTTACCGGCCTTTCACGCCGGCGACACCGGTTCAAATCCGGTTGGGGACGCCAAATTATTTCAAGCACTTAACTCTCTCCACTGCCCTTTCACTTGGCCCGGCGAGTAGGTCGGCGAGTAGGTCCTGCTCTCCCAGCCGCTCCATGGTTTGCCGCAGGTTCGGATCAACTTTCTGCAAATATTTTTCCGTGGTCCTGAGGTTGGTGTGGCGCAGGAGCCGGCTGATGGTGGGCAGGCTCACTTTCTCCCGGTCGGCCAGGAGGGAGGCCCCGAAGTGCCTGATGGCATGAAATCCGAAGTACTTCACCCCGGCCCGGCGGCAGATATATTTCATCAACCGGTTCCTCTGGGTATAGCGGGTCCCGGTCTTGGGGTCGATGAAGACCCATTCGGGGTGAGTCCGCTTCTCCCAGAGGCTCTTCAAGACCTCGTACAGGGCCTGGCTCATGGGTAGGACATCCCCTCGCCAGGAGCCATCCCGGACCTTGCGGGTCCACAACCGGATGGTCCTCTCCTGGAAGTTGACGTCATCCCACCGGAGCCGGAAGATTTCATCCACCCGGGCCATGGTGAGGTAAAGAACCATGAGAAACGGCCGGTCCGGCCCGGCGGCCAGTAAGATCCGGGCCATGTCTTCCTCGGTGGGGATTACCTTCCGGAACTCGGGTTCCGGCAGGGTGGGTATATAGATGCAAGGATTTTGGGCCATGAGCTGCCTTTTAAAGGCCCAGGTGAACAGAGCGGAAAGTTCTTTCCGGTGCCGGTTATAATTGGTATTGGCGGAACGGGTGGCTAGGTATGACTCCACGATCCTGACCTTGATCCGGTCCAGGGTCAGGTCCCCTGCGTGCTTCAGAAAACACCGGAAGACGTAGACTTTCTTATCATAGGTCTTGAGTACGAACCTCCTTTTGGCATAATCCAGATAATCATTGGCCACTTCTGAAAAGGCCATGACGGTCGGAGTCGGTTGCTCCTCGGCAGCTATGAGTTGCGCCCGTAGCTTCTCCATTTCCGCCCTGGCCATTGCCTTGGTTTTGAATCCTTGCCGGGAAAATCTTTTTCCCAGCAACTGGAACTGGAATCTCCAGTTCCCAGCCTCTTTCCAAATGGGCATAGATTTCCTCCCTTCTGAACCTCAACACCCTGATCCCGAAGGGATAAAATCCTCCCAGCCTCTGCCTGTATTTATACACCGCTCGGGGGGAGATTTTCAAGAGGTTAGCCACTTCCTCGACGGTAAGAAGAGCGGAAGACATCGGACAAATAAACTCCCTTGGGATGACTTTGATGGCATATATATAGGCCATTATGTCCCTGCTGTCAACAGAAAAGAGATTATCCGTCCTCCCAGATTTTAGGCTTGTGGAATCAGGACTATTTTAACGGGAAGACAAAAAATGTTTGTTAAAAGCATACAATTGTGTGCTATAAGCAATCAATATGGGGACCTTATCGGATATCTTTACTTCCCGGGTAAGGGCTGAAATTTTTCGAGTGCTGTTTGGCCTGAACACACCGGAACTCCACTTGCGCGAGATAGAGAGGCGAACAGGCCTCGTCATGGGCACGGTCCATCGCGATATGAAAAAGCTGGTGAAGCTCGATTTGGTGAAAATCCGAAGAGATGGTAACCGTCTCTATCACCGAGCCAATGTCGAGCACCCACTGTTTCCGGAAATTCGCAATTTGGTTTTGAAGACTGCTGGCTTGGTGGAAATCTTGAGGAAGTCCTTAGACAGGGAAGGTGTGCGAGCAGCCTTTATCTTCGGCTCTCTCGCCAGTAACCGGGAAAATGCTGGAAGCGACGTAGACCTCATGGTGATCGGCACCATCGGCCTTCGCGCTTTATCGAAGTGGCTATCTGGAGTGTCCGATCAAATCGGAAGAGAGATCAATCCCGTTATTTGGAGCATAGACGAGTTCCGACAGCGCAAGCAAAAAGGAGATCATTTCCTTTCGAATGTCCTGGAATCTCCCAAGCTTTTTGTCATAGGCAGTGAAAATGACCTTGAAACAATGGGGCGCTAACGGCTGGAAAGAAAATTGATTTTTAATTCCCTTGACCTGAAGTTCTTTGGCCTGAATTATACTGAAATATAATTCTCTGCCGGATAATTATACTTTTCAGCCAAAAAGTATAATTTATCTGCCACCGTCGCCCTACATGATAGCCTGCAGAATATCTTCCGCCAGATACAACTTGCCGTAGGAAGATTCTCCTTTTTGCCGCAAGATGCCGGCCTCCGCCAACTTCTCTATATTTAATTTGGCACTCGGGTAGGTTACCCCTAAAAGGCGCTGGATCTGGGGAATAGTCACCGCCGGTGAGATAAACAGGCTATCCACCAGGCGTAAAAGCAATGCGGAAGCCCTACCTTTCTGAAGTCTTTGCCGCCATTGGCTCTGCAGGTCTTGCAGGCGTTTGGCCCTGGCGCCGGCATCCCTGGCCTGCTCCGCCACTCCTTTGAGGAAGAACCTTACCCACTCAGGCCAGGCGCCCCGTTCGCTGACGGCCAGCAGGGTGTCATAGTACGCCTGGCGATGGGCTTCAAAGAAGACGCTAAGATAAAGCAGGGGCAGAGGCAACAGGTCCCAACTCACCAGCAAGAGCATGGTGAGCAAGCGCCCGATGCGGCCGTTGCCGTCCAGGAAGGGATGGATGGCCTCGAACTGGTAGTGAATGAAAGCCAGGCGAAGGAGCGGGGGATAAGTATCGCCGCCATGCAAATACTTTTCCAAGGCATCCAGAGCCTCATGCATTTCGGGCACGGGCGGCGGTACGAACTCCGCCTCATTAAGAGTGCAACCCGGCGTCCCGATCCAGTTCTGGCTGCGACGAAACTCCCCCGGAGTGGCTTGCTCGCCCCGAACCCCTTCCATTAGACGCTCATGCAGCTCCCGGATCAAGCGCAAGCTGACCGGCAGGGAATGTAGCCGGTCCAGGCCATACTCCATGGCCCGGACATAATTACCCACCTCCTTGACGTCCGCTTCGGGCGGGGCCGGCTTTTGGTCAGCAAACAGGGGCAATTGCCCGGCCTCGTAAGCATAAAGGTCTGCTATGGTCGACAGGGTTCCCTCAATCCGGGAGGAGAGCACCGCTTCCCGGCGGATAAAGGGAGCAATGAGCAAATGGGGGTTGGGCATGGTACGCCCCAGACCGGCCAGTTCGCCCAAGGCCCGGTCGGCATCGGAAAGGGCGCGCACCAGAACCGGATCAAGGGGCAGCGGTGGGGGCAAGGGATTGGGGATAAAGGCCCAGTAGGCCGTTTCCCCCTGGCCTACCTGAAGGGGGCGTCCAGAAGAACTTTTGCGAAAGCGTTCCGGGTTCATGGTTTCTCTTTTTACTTCACCCAACTGGTCCACGACCAGATCACCTTGCCGATGATGGGGTTGTGGTTCTGTTCCTTTTTCATGATTATGGGATCATAATCAGGGTTGTCCGAGACAAAAATCCAAAGGTTGTCTATTTCCCTTACTCGCTTGATGGCACAGGCTCCTTCATATTGTTCCAGGTGCACCGCATAAATTCCCTTTTTCGAGATGACGGCCTCGACCGGGTCAATGATCACGATAGAGCCCCGGCGGATGGTAGGTTCCATGGAATTGGCATTGTTGGCTAACTTAACGGCACGTAGATTGTGGTGCTTACGTTTGCCGATCTCCGGCTTGTAAACCCACACCATGGAGGTGATGTAATCCCCCGGGATCGCCCCGGCATGCCCGGCTGCGATGTGGTCCTCCACCATGGGGACGGCGAAATAGTCGTCGACAATCAGGCCTTCCGGGGGCCGGTCATATTCTCCCACCAGGCTGATGACCGGCTGCAGGACTTCAGGTTGAGGCTTGGGGCCGGTAAGGAGCTCTTCCAAAGACATCCCGAATCCCTCGGCCACCTTCTCCAAGTAATCCATGCGCCAGCGTCGTTTTCCCTTCAAGAACCGGCGAAAGAGAGCCGGGTCGATCCCCAGGCCGCGAGCAAAGGGGGCCAGCTTTGCCTTACGCTCCTTGAGAAGTACCAGGACTCGCCGGGAGATAAAATCCGGGGCCGAATCCTCACTCTCTTCAGACCATTCCCGCATCGGTCTTCCTCCCTTGATTATTCCTGCGGCCTAACCCGGTAGCGGCTCTCTTCAACTTAACTCTCATACCAGGGTCCCTAACCTACCGAATTCATTTTAGGACTTATTGTCCCCCACAGTCAATAGAAAAATACGCTCATTTGAAAAAATGTCCCATAGGTCAATATGGCAGTGAGCGTAAATTTTAGACTTGACTTGCGGGGACATAATGACCTATATAATTAAGCCATGAAGGTGAAGATTCCCGTGAAAGTGGCCGACCACATCGGAGTTGATCGGAGCTATATCAAGAAGATCAACCGAGGTATCAGGCGCCCGAGTCTGAAAACCGCCAGAAAAATCATCGAGGCTATGGAAGGTGTCGTCAGTCTGGAGGACCTCCGGCCGGATATCGTCAGCCTGGTCCACGAACTTTCTCAAAAGAATGAAACCGCGGGCCACGCCACCCTCCAGGGTCGCCCCGCCTCGAAAGAGTAGCATTTTCCGGAGGCCGTATGAGGGACATCCTATATCCAAGCGGCAAAGTGAAGAACGGGCCGGCATCCCGGCTTCCGACTGAGGTCGAGGTCTCATTGCATATGGTGCGGCTCACCCGGTAAACAGGGGACTTAGAGAAGAGACGTAAAATGAAGTGGTTCGCCCATGAAGCTGATGCCGGCGAAAACAAGAAGATCCGTAGAATCGAGGCTTGGGGGCAAAAACTCCATTCCGAATATGGGGCCATCTATGCCACGGGTCTCTTTTTTCGACTGCTCGAAGTTATCTCCCGGCACGGGGAGATGTTCCGGCTCCCTGATGACTACGGTATGGACCTAGTGGCCAGTGACCTTCGGACCACTGAGGAAGCTCTGGGACGCTTCCTCAATTTCCTGGCCGGGATCAATGCCATCGACCCACGGGCCTGGGAGCGGAAAATCATCTTTTGCCCCAAGCTGGCCGAACGGGTTGACCGCTACACGGATGAGATGATCAAGGCGACCATCGCCGGGCTTACGGACAAGACCCCCATAAGCTACGAAGTGATGTGCATCGTCCGGGTATTATCTAAACACCCCGACCCCAGAAAGCGAGCACATTATACACAGGCTCTGCACAGATTCTGTGCAGAAGATATAGAGCCTCTGGAACCTGGATGTTTGGCGGAGGGATTGAACCACTCAGCTCAAAAAAACCCAAATGACTGCCCCGAAGGCGTTAACGACAAGCCACTTGAAATACAAGGAAACTTGTCTGCACAGACTCTGCACAGTTCCTGCACACCTTCTGCACCAGGAAGGGAAGGGAAAGGAAAGGAAGAGAAAGGAATAGGAAATCTAGAGGCTGACGCCTCCGGCGGCTCTGCCGCCCCTTCTCCCCCTGATCCCCAGATCACCCCGGCCAAAGTCTTTTATCTCTGGAACGACCTGGGGTGCAAACCCTCCCTGACGGAACTGACCCCCGAACGTAGTAAACGACTCGCCGTCCGCATCCGTAAACGGGGCGACCCGGCTTGGTGGGAACGGTTATTCCTCAAGGCCAAAGCAACCAATAAGCCTTGGCTCACTTTCGATTTTCTCATTGCCAACGACACCAACGCGATAAAGCTGCTTGAGGGCAATTATGACCACGACTTCGGCTCAAGAAATAACGGCGGTAGAAGGCAAGCCAGCCCTGGAGCCCATCAAAAACCGGATCCAGCGAATCATGGAAAATTTGCCTCCCGTGCAAGAATCCTCTCCACCGACCCCGGAGGAGGAGGAACGGAACCTGAAAAGGATTCTACTGGCCAAGGGGGTGTACCCGGTTCACCTGAATGCCCGGTTGTCTGACTTTCCCCGGCCACCTGAGCCCCCGCCGGTCTTTATTTCGGGTCCGGTGGGTACGGGCAAAACCCACCTGGCCGTGGCTTACCTGGTTCGCGAGATCCAAAAGTGGGGTGAAAACAGCAGGGTCTTTATCCGAAGCGTGGACCTGTTCAACAAGCTGCGAGACTCGTTCCGGAATAGCTTCGGCACCCCGGCAAGCGAGATCACCGAGAGTTTTTCTCGGTACCGTTTCCTGGTGATCGACGATTTGGGCACCGAGCGGGATACCCCACTGGTCCAGGAGGCCCTTTACGACATCATCGACCACCGGGCCGGGCACCGACTGCCCACCGTCATTACTTCGAATTTAACGCTAAACAGGGTAGCAGAACACTACGGAGAGTTCGGGGAGCGGCTGGCCTCCCGGATCGCCGGCTTAGGAGAAACTCTGACGCTGCTTGGCAAAGATTGCAGGTGGCAAAAATAACCTAACCACAGGAGGAAGCAAGTGAAAGAAATCGGCACGGTCAAATGGTTCAACGAGACCAAAGGTTACGGCTTCATCGCTCGGGATAGCGGGTCCGATGTCTTCGTGCACTATAGCGCCATCCGCGGCAACGGTTTCAAGACCCTGAAGGAAGGGCAACGGGTGGAGTTTGAGTTGGGCCAGGGACCCAAGGGTCCGCAGGCGGTCAACGTTGTAGCCGGGTGAGGAATGACGATGCTTGAAGCCTTCAAAATCGGCTATGCCGCCGGCCTGGGCGTTTTCGCTGCCGCGCTCACCGGCCTGGCTGTCCTGGGGGCTTGGGATTGGCTCGGGGGGATGATCACCCGGGTCAGAATCGCCTGGTATTACTGGAACCAGGACCGGAGGCCGACACCGTGAAATTCACCATCATCCTGGAACCAAAAGGCCAAAAGCGGGCCCGGGGCAGGGCCTTCCTGGTCGGCGGCAAGGCCATTGCCGGCAAGCCGCGCAAGGACGGTGAGCAGCTCCTGGAAGAAGAGAAGCTGCTCACCCTGATGTATACGCATCGGCCACCGGAGCCTCTGCCAGGTCCCCTGCTGCTGGGGGTCAAGGTCTATCTCCCGATCCCCAGGAGCAAGTCCAAGAAATGGCAGGCCGCGGCCCTGGCTGGAGAAATTCGGCCCACCACCAAGCCGGACCTGGACAACTGCATCAAAAACCTTAAGGACGTGTGCAAAGGCGTCTTTTGGCTGGATGACAAGCAGGTGGTGGAATACCTGCCGGGGACCGGAAAGTACTATGGCAATCCGGCCAGGTGGGAGGTCGAGATAGAGATGCTGACTATGGCCATCTCCGCTGCGGAACTCGCTCGAACCAAGGCCGAATGGGAAGCACGCCATAGCACTCCTTCGATAGCGGGGCTGTTCTAATGGACTCCTCCTCCAGCTCCCAGCCGACCATCACCGTGCCGATCGAGTTTTACCGGGGGATCAAGGCCATCGCCAAATTCCTGGAGGTGCACCCTGACACGGTCAGGAAGCTGCTCCGGGAAGGCAGCATTCCGGCCAAGAAGGATGAAACCGGCCGGTGGGTACTGACCAATCTCGATTATTACCAGAGCCTGCAGGGGTGACATGGAAGAACCCAATTCCAGAGTGTATGTCGGGATCAAATGGGGCATGGACAACCCGACCGTCATGTTAGCCGGAGAATACATCCCGGCCCCCAGGGATCATCTTCACATCTTCCGGGAGCTTTATGAGGAGGGCTTTTACTTCGACGACCTCCTGCCCATCGCCAAGGCCTGGGCCCAAGAGCTGAAGATCAGGAAATTTTACTGCGACCCCAAAGAGCCGGAGTTCATCAAGCGGCTGCGGAAACAAAGGCTGTGGGCAGTGGCGGCTCCGGAAGAACTGGCTCTGGCACGAAACCTTTTGGGAAAACGATTGGGCAATCATACGAAAGGGCTTCCCGGGGGGCTCACTTTCTCCCGGGACTGTCCCAAAACCGTGCAGGAATTTTTCAAGTACCGGATGCCGGAGCGGGATCCCCGCCGGCCATTCCGGGACAAACCCCTGGACATGAACAATTACGGGATCGGCGCCCTGCATTTTTTGGTGCTGGGGCTGGCTACCGAGGTCGCCCCGCGGGTGAGGTGGTTATGAAGCTATGGATCGTTGGGCAAACCAGGGAATACGGACCCCCACCGCAAGGTTCCCGATGGGACTTTCAGGGGGTGTTCGATTCGGAAAGAAAGGCGCTGGCGGCTTGCAAGACGCCGGCCTATTGGATCGTCCCCGTCTACTTGAATCAGGAACTCCCAGAGGAACCGGTTGAGCTTCCCGGGGCCTATTTCCCCCTGGGGGACTGGGGCAAGGTAGGAGGGTGAGATGAAAAGAACGGTAATTTATGAACCCCGGGGCAAGGCCGGAGAATATGCGCCCCTGGCCCTGAACCTGTATAGGGGCTGCCTGCATGGATTCCTCTATTGTTTCGCCCCCACCGCCACGTTTACGGACCGGGAGACATTCCACGACCCCTCCTATATCCAGCCCCGGCTGGGAATCCTGGAAGATCTGGAAGAACAGGCTCGCCGGATGGCCGGGGATAAGCGGGAGATCCTGCTGTCTTTCACCAGCGATCCCTACCATATCTTGGAAAGGGGTGCCCAAGTAACCCGGCGGGCGCTGGAAATCCTCATGTCCAACAACCTCAGCGTCACCATTTTAACCAAGGGCGGAACCTGGGGGCTGGAGCGGGACCGCGACCTTTTGGCCCTGAACCCTGCCAACGCCTGGAGCGTCACTTTAACCCACGATGATCGGCTGGTCAGTCTGGAATGGGAGCCATATGCGGCGATGCCACTGGACCGGATCGGCTCGCTCTATTTCGCCAAAAAGCTCGGCCTCAAAACCTGGGTATCTTTCGAGCCGGTCATCGACCCCGAGGCGGTCTATCGGCTCCTGGAGGCGACCCATGAATTTGTTGACCTCTACAAGGTGGGAAAGCTCAATTATCACCCCCTGGCCAAGGAGATCGACTGGCGAAGATTCAAGGGTGAGTTGGAAGAAAGGCTCACCAGGTTGGGAAAGCCCTACTACCTGAAAAAGGATTTGCTGGAGGCTACGGCATGATTTTCACTTCCAATTTCAAAACCGCCGGCCATCTCCCTCAGGCAGTGGCCATCTCTCTGGGAGTGCCCCGGGGTTGGCGTGGGGCCCGCTGCACCGTGCTGGCCCCACCGCGGCCCCTCATCAAAATCATGGATGAAGCCACCTTCATCCCGCTCTATCGGGCGCAGGTCCTGGACAAGTTGGACCCGCACAAGATCATCCGAGACCTGGGCGGTGACAATTTCATCATGCTGTGCTGGGAGGCTTCCGGGGAGTTTTGTCATCGTCGGGTCGTGGCGGCCTGGATGCTGAAACACACCGGCATCCAGGTAGAAGAATTTAACCCGAAACTCAGGGCCCACCAAGAATGGCTCAGAAATCTATCAGCGGGAACCTCGGTGGGGGCAGCAGGGCCCACCTGATCGCCGGTGGTTCGACTCCACCTACCCGCTCCATGGCAGAGGAAGTTTAAATGTCCTTCGTTGGCTCGATAAACGCCGAAACCCGTAAATGGCTCGGGAACAACGGTGCCGCCTTTGACGGCAGACAGGTTTACGTGGGCTGCTCTGGCAACTTCTCTGTAGAGCAGCTTCTCTCCCGCTACGCGCCCAAGGCCAGGATTTGGGGCAATGATGTTTCCCTTTACTCCGGTGTCCTGGGGGCCTATCTGGCGAATCAGCCTTTTGAGCTCTCCGTCCATGAAGAAGATTATAGGTGGCTCGAAGCCTACATGGAGGATGTGGAGGGCAAGACCGCCACGGTCATGGTCCTCCTGGAGGCCCTGAAATACGAGAAGGCGAATAATGCCTTCAAGGCCCGCCACTGGGACCATTACCGCCAAAACTTTTCCCGGTTCCACCAAGCCACGGTGGAACGGCTTCGGGAGCGCAAGCAGGAAATCCGGCTGGAAGGCTACACCGGCAAGGATATTTTCGACCTGCTGGAGGAGATCCCGAAAGAGGCTGTGATTATCGCCTTTCTGCCCACCTACGCCGGTGGCTACGAGCGGATGTTCAAACGTCTGGGCGAGATCTTCACCTGGGATGAACCACGGTACGAGATCATCGACGAAGAGCGCAAGAAACGCACCATCCTGAAGATGATGGAGTGGGATTATCTCTACCTGGACGACCGGGTGTACCCGGGTCTGCCCATGGTGGCCGTGGTGCGCAAGGCCCGGATGAAGCCGGTCTATATCTATTCCAACCTGGCGGCCCTGCGGCTGGCGGTCCTGAAGCAGCAACGTCGCTCCCAGTTCGTGCCCTTCGCCAGGCTGTCGGATCAGGACGAGATCATCCCCACTTCCAAACTCACTATAACCCCCACCAGTAACGCCATAGTGAATTACTACCGGGATGTTTACCTGTCCAAGGGCGTGGGGATTCCGGCGGATGGTGAAGCTCCCTTTGCGGTGGCCGTGGACGGGAAGGTTTTCGGTTTCCTGATCTTCGCCAGGATGCAGGGGCGGGGGGATGTCTACCTCCTGGCCGACTTCGTGGTCAATTCCACCCGGTACCGGCGCCTGGCGAAGCTCCTTCTCCTGGTGATTCAGACCAAGGAAATTCGCCGGATGATGGAGGAAAAGCTCCTGGCGGAACTCCCCTCCTGCACGACCATGGTTTTCACCGACAAGCCGGTCTCCATGAAATATCGGGGGCTGTTTAAGCTAGCCCGGCGAGACGAGGGCAAGCTGGTTTACTCAACCGAGATGGGCATCCGCAACCTAAAAGAGGTCATCCCCCTATGGCTGAAGAAATACGAGAAGTCCTGAACCTACTCAACGAGAAGCTGGCTGGCCTTTTCCCCTACCGCCTGGAGCTGGTGAATCCAGCAGAGTTGCATCTCCTGGACAAGAATGCCCGGTACATGAAAGCCGAG
>Ga0315282_10016299_pt1 | contig 10873 bp, 9 predicted proteins | sample YL17G07_20_MG_FD_203693 | JGI IMG/M metagenome (GOLD analysis project Ga0315282, IMG submission 203693) | Sediment microbial communities from Yellowstone Lake, YNP, Wyoming, USA - YL17G07_20 | ecosystem: Environmental > Aquatic > Freshwater > Lake > Sediment | place: USA: Wyoming | collected...
CAAACCTATTATTCCAAAAACGTACATGCTTTCTTTTCTTTTATACAGCGAAAGGATCATAAGAACGAGACCAATGCCTAACGTAGCTTGCGGTTCAACGAGAAAGAACCTATAAAAGGCATGAGAAAAACCTGAGAATCCGACTAAGTTATATCCGAAAACATTGACCGACAAATCTCCATATTGCCTCCTCAAGAACTCCAAGGGAACTGTCAGGAACCAAACGTAACTGTAGCAGCAAAAAGTCATAAAGGTGAGCATCCCTACTAACCTTTTCTGTCGTACCAAACCGTTAATGAAAACAACCAACCCTGCAGTAGCTAACAGAGCATACAATAACTGGGTTATTTGAAGAATCTCCTTCGTTTCTAACTTCATCCAGTCCAGATTCCGGAGCAAAGCAGGAAAAACATAGGCTAGCCAATAGTAGCTCAGCTTTTCGCCAGCAAAAAAGAAGCTATCAAGGGGAAGTCCCGCGCTAAGACTATTCACATGAACCATCCGGTTGATGAAATCATGTCCGAAAAGCCAAACATAGAGGTATTTATCTCCTACCAAGACTCCCAAATTCTTAAATGGAAAATAGAAAAAAAGAGTTACAACAACAAGAGTCATCAATAGGATTTTAGGATCAGGATTTTGATATGTCTGTGATTTATTGTTCTGCTCAACTCTCGTTATTAGAACGTAAAGCATAAGGCCAGGCAAAAGGGTTACACTTACAAATATTATTAACAGGTTCCATCCGATAATATATACAAGACCAGAAGTGATAAGTGATGCTATTGCTACCCCGGAAATAGTGCTCCAAACAAAACCCTCCAGGATTCTTCCTTTTTTGTAATGAATTGGATAGAGGACAACATGCCCCCATGCCGAGAAAATAATGAAAATGCCCAAACATACCCCAATCTTCAGCATAGATTTATCTATGGTAGAAACCACAAGCGCCATAGAAATCAACCACATTATAAGAATTCCTACCCACACCATACTGGTGGCTGATCGCCTCACTCCATCATCCAATATTTCTCTCTTTAAAATTCCCATCCTATTTTGGGGGGTTGTCCCTTTTAATCAGGCAGATTGTGCACAATGCATCCGAAGGACAGTCTTGGGTCATTGATAAACTTAAGTCCAGAAAATCTTCTATCACAACATTCTTTGATGTCAGACTTTCTGTAATAATAATGTTTTGGGCATTGTTGCGTTTTCATATAAAAAATATGAATAAATCTCAGAAAAGAAAATACCCTTTCTGGGAATGTAAAAAGAAAATAGTTACTTTTCATTTGAACAAAAAGTTTAGTTATTTCAACCTCATTAAGATAGTCCAGCAACCCTAGCCCTATTGTTACATAAGTTACCGGCATATCCATCTTAGTTATATCTGCAACCATGAATTTAAACATATTTTCTGCACCATATTTTTCATTAGCAAGTTTTCTACCTCTTTCTATTGCCTCCTGAGAAAAATCAATGCATGTAATACTGTGGGGCCTAGCCCTTTCAAACAACCTAAAGGCGAAATACCCTGAACCACTGCCGAGTTCCAAAACGTCTCTCTCCCCCACATGGGGAGCAACAATGTCCAAGCATATTTCCGTTCGGTAGAAGAGTGGTTTTCTAAAATAGGACGCTACCCTTTCAGTAAAGGAAACGTTATTTCCTTTTCTTACAGAATCTTCCCATTCAATTATTTTACGATCCCAGTATTTTCTTATGTCCATTTCTAAACTCGCCGAACGACGTAAATTGATGTTTACTTAGTACTACTTCCAGAGCTCTTCCCATAGAAATTGTGTATGGTAATGCAAGAAAATTCTTGCACAAGACTTTTAGTCTAAACTTTGCACCATGAATTTCATTTATTTTATAGATTTGCCAAGGATGGAAGAAAAGTATTGCAGGCTCACCCCTCTCCTCCAACCTTTTTATAAAAAAGGATATCTTGGATTGGAAAACCGAAAAGAATAAACCACTTCCAAAGGGGATTTCTTTTAAAAACATCTTGAGTGTTAATGGTTGTGGAAAAGTGATGGGAAATGGCGGTTTACAAAGATAAGAGAAGCTTGAGACAGGGAGTTCTTCAATCCCTTGGACGTTCGTTTTTCTTGAGTAAGGCCCATACGTTGAAGAAGAATACTCAAAGCCCCATTCCTTAAGTATTTGTGCCGAGTCTTTGGTCAAATAAATCTGAGGGGCTCGAAACCCCTTTGGGCGAAATGTATCTATAAACAACTTTGATTTCTCCAACTGCTTCTCCAATAATATTTCGTTCTTTATGGGTTGGTGATCATGCGTGTGGTACCCTATTTCGTGACCCGCCTGAAGTATTCCGTAAATTATTTCTGGATACCACTCAAATATCTCCCCTAACACAAAGAAGGTTGCCTTAGCATTGCATTTATCTAACACTTTTAAGATGTTATTAGTTGCGAAAACAATATAAGAGTTGTCCAATTTCTTCCTTTCCTTGGACCCCTCTAAATTGTCTTTAAAAAAGTCCTTATAAAAATGAACCCATGATTCAAGGTCAATTGATAAAATATTCTGCACTAAATTACCTCTTGTTTATAAAAAGTTGTAATATTAAGCAGGCAAATGATCAACATAGAGGTCTGTATGCATTATTAAAACCCACAGAATCCTTTTTCCTAGAATAACTCTTCTCTCATCTTTCGTGTCGGAGGCTGAGTCATATATATCGCATTGAGCCCTTTCCCTTCATGTTTGACTTTTGCAGATCAATTGTGCTTCTATTAAGGAAAAGCCAGATAGCATATACAGGATTGGTGAGTAAGCCTGTGGCAAAAAGAAAGCAGTTGTTGCAAATGAAGCAAAACTTAAAAGTGTAAATCCATATCTTTGAAGCTGTGTTTCCAATCCCCCAATATTATGTCGCGCAAAGCGGCGATATTGTTTGTAAGGTAGAATAAATAGGAAAACAAAAAACAATAGCCCAATTAATCCCATTTCAGCAAATACCTGAATAAATGAATTGTGGGTAGTACGCCAATCTCTCATAGCTGGGCCAGTTACATATAAACTGCATCCCGCTCCAGCTCCTAAGAATGGGCGATTCATTCCCTCTCTTATGACAACTTTCCAGGCTTCCATTCTACCTTTGTACTTCCCAGTCTCTTCATCAACTTGGGCCTCCTCTTTGATTGTTGAGATCCTCTCTTTATAATTTTCAGGAGCTAGCGTCCAAAATACAACTCCGACGGCCAATAATAGAAGAACATAGCCTTTCTTATTCTTTCTAAGTGAGAATAAAAACCCTAAAGCAACAGCGCACAATCCAAGAAAACCACCCCTGGAATACGTGAACATGACAGCTGCTATTGTAGTAATGATTCCCAAAAGCGCGAACAGTTTTTTTCGCCTTGTTACAAAAAAATACAGCAAAAAGGCAAGCGTTACATTGAATAGCATGGCAAGATCATTTGGATCGCCAAAGATCCCCGTCTCAAGAGCCATGGCTCTATAACTATCTCGAAAAGTCTCTCCAAGGAAAAGATAATTTACGACAGTACTAACTGCCATCCCTACACCACATGCCGCCAAGATACCAAGGATGAGATCAAGCCTTTTATCACTGTCAATGATCTTAACCATCACCAAGAAAACTATGAAATATTTGACATTCGATTCTATGGTTTTTAAGGTAAGGCCCCGATCATAGGATACCAATAAACTCATGACCATTACAGCCAAAAACCCTGCCCATGCAAAGAACACGGGATTTCTATAAACTTTGGAATTCGTATAGTTTCCTGACGAGAATATATAGCTAATAAGCAAACCTACTCCTGCCAAAAGAACTATCTTTATTTTCCCTAAGAAGGGCATGTACATATAGATAATAGGGAAAAAGGTACACACAACATAAATCAAGAGCATGAATATTGGAAATGTCACCAGCTTATTATCAGATTCTAGTTTTGTCATATATATTAACATCTTCTCCGCTTTATTCTGTCATTACAGTAGCACTTAGTATAATAGGGCTATTGCTGACTACCGTAGAAATGCTTACCAAATTCACATGTAGATAATCAATGATAGAGGAAGCTTTTTAGTAAATTCTTTACTTTTATGAGTAAAGAATCGGGGAGAATGCATTTCATCAAAAGATAATATCTGTAATCACCGAAGCGAAGGGTTTGTTCTTTAAAACTTCTTGGGAAAAGGGGAAAAGGGTATCGATAAATTGACCTTGTAAAATATTTAAGCGCTTCTTTTTTCTTAGATGCCGATAGGTGATATCGGCCTAGACGGCAATAAAGAATCCCGTAAGCGTTCTTTTTGTACTTGCCATTGATGTTTTTTTCAATGACAATACTTACATCGTGTTCTTCTGCTGCAGGGGTACGAAAATCTGGTTTGCTTAGGGTTTTCCTTATCGAAACGAGAGGCTCCTCTACAAAATAAATCTCGAATTCCTTGCTAATGCGAAGCCACATGTCCCAGTCTTCACCTATTTTTATACTTTCATCAAAATACCCCACTGTTTCTAGACATTTCCTGCGCACGAGCACACCAGACGAGCTGCCTGGTATGATTTGACTTATGTACAAGACTTTGAGAAGACTATCATGGTCAGCGAAGTTCTTTAAGATGTACTTGTTGATAATAGCACTAGATTCATCGATATTGTTGGTACCACACGCTACCATGCCAAGATGTGGATTTTGTTTTAATACCTGCAGCTGCAAATCCAACTTATTATTCATCCACATATCATCTACATCAAGGAAGGCTAGGAATTCACCAGTTGCTTTCTTAATTCCAACATTTCTTGCCGCAGAAGGCCCTCTATTAGGTTGATAATAATAGTGCACCCGGTCTCCAAAAACTTCTATGATTCTTTTGGTTTCGTCGGTTGAACCATCGTCAACCACTATCACTTCCAAGTTTTTGTATGTTTGGGCAAAAACACTTTCCACGGCTTCTTCAATAAACTGCCCGTGATTATAAGTAGGAATAATTACTGAAATTAATGGATTAATTAAATCCATTTTACGCCTTTTCTCAGTTTTGATTTTAGATTAGTATTTTCTGTGAAATTTCTGATGGGGACTTCTGGGGTAAAGACGTTTTGAAACAGAAGAATTACAAAATATTCTAAACCCTTTCTCCGATTTTCTTAGCTGGAACGCCACCCACAATCGAATATGGTTCAGTATCCTTCGTAATAACTGCGCCTGCTGCGACAATGGTTCCTTTTCTTATGGTGACACCTGCTGTGATTATAGACCCCGCACCGATCCAACAGTCATCTTCTATGACTACTTTTCCAAGCCGGTACGGTTGATAGTAATAAAGCTCATCCTTTCTAATTCCGTGATTTTGAGTATAAATCTGGCACCCCGCAGTAATTCCAATATGAGAACCGATTTCAAGTCCACCGGATCCGTCAATGTATGTCATGGGGTGGATTCGAACATCATCGCCTATTGTGATGCTTCCTGTCATCTTAAACCACGCATGATGATGGATCAAAACGTTTTTGCCACATTTCTTGAAACCCAAAAGTTTTTTCCTTATAAATGAACCGGTATATCCGGGCAATTGCATTAAAATATACGTCTTCCAATAAGAGAATTCTAATGCAATGAAGCCGGTGACTCTCCATCTTATGGAGGAAATAGTCCTAATAAATTTGTATTTTTTTAGATAAGCCTTCATTGAAGGCACCATTCCTATTGTGCCAACTGCCCTATTTCCCATTTATTGCCGACCCCCCTTTTCTTAATTTCCTCACAGAAATGATATGTTCCAAGGCTACTACACAATCACTCACCTGGTATTCCCCTCAGCTGCCTCACTTTTTGTCAAAGTCTTTTGACGAAACACATTTTTCAATGCAGACAGCAACCTTAGTGGAATAAAAGACATTAATAAGCATTTAATCGAAGCGAGATTATTGAAATCATACCTCAAGCTTCTTATTAATGCTTTTCTAGCCTTATCCTGGTTATTATTCCAAATATAATGATATCCAAGTGAAAAATATAAACTGCTCATTTTCTTATATACAATTTTCCTGTCAAATATTTCAGAATCAAGATATGTGGAATACATCTTTATTGCATCGCTATAATATCTCTCGACATTCTTTGTAAGAGCACCAGCATGATGATTATATATTGCAAGCGGTTCGTCGATATATCCAACTTTATACCTCGCCGCTATCCGCATCCAATAGTCAATATCTTCACCAACAGAAACATCTGTTCTGAAACAACCAACCTTATCGACCAAGCTTCTCCTGATCATCACTGTAATTGTACAAATTGGGCGAGGAGAGAATTCCCAAAATAGGTTTATGAACTTTTCATTAAAGACATACCTGTTGCCGATATTTACATTGATGGCATCTTGAAACTTATTTAGAAATCCCAAGCTTCTGAGTCTTGGCTTCATGCTTGACGAATTATCAGCCGACAAAACATAATCGCTAAAAGCCAAAAAGATATCCTTATGCTCATCTAAAAGCTCTCTTCTTACCCCCACACTTTCGGGAAATAATTGATCATCTGCATCTAGAAAGGCGATATACTCGCCTTTCCCCGCCTTTATTCCTGTATTTCTGGCGGCACCCGGCCCTTGGTTTGTTTGATAAATGTAACGAATTAATCCGTCCTCTATATAAGGCTTTAAGATTTCTTTTGTATTATCCGTCGACCCGTCATCAATCACAATTATCTCAAAATCCTTAAAACTCTGCGTTAGAACAGACTGAATGCCCTCCATAATGTATTGAGCGCTGTTGAAGGTAGGAATTATTACGGATACTTTACAGATATGGCCAACCATTTCTATTTGCGAGATAAGGGTTTCGTATCAAAATATGAAATGCTCTTGAATTTCTCGTACGATTTTTGCCTTCTCATATGAACGAACTACGACAGAGCGTGCTCTTATACCGATATGGGTTGCAAAACGCTCGTCCTTAAGAAGCTGGATACAGGCATCAGCGAACGATGCTGGATCATCACCCAACAGAATTTCTTGTCCATTGCAAAAATGTAAGCCTTCCGCTCCAATCGTCGTAGATACAACAGGCTTTCCATATGCAGCAGCTTCCAATATCTTAATCCTTGTTCCCCCTCCTGAGAGAATCGGGCAGCAAACCACACGCACCTGTTTGTATAATTCATCCAGACTTTCTACAAAGCCTGTAAACTCAACGCCCTCGGGATTGTACTGAAAGCTAGGGATATTTTCAGGATGAGCCCCCGCGATTATCAACCGAGCCTCAGGCATGGCAGACAAAATTGTGGGCCAAATCTTTGTAATTAAGTAGTCCGCTCCCAAAATATTGGCAGGATATGAAAAACTCCCAAGAAATAGAAGAGTAGGTGTATCCGGTAGCTCTCGCTCTTCAGGGATGTCGACCGCGTTTGGGACCGTTACCACATTTCTAAGTCGCCAAATCTTGCTGAGATATTTTTGATCATTTTCTGAGCAGACAAAAGTCTTTGACGATTGAAGAATGGCTTTTCTCTCCCATAAGAGAAGAATAGGAGCCTGAAGATAGGTCAGGCATTTTAGAGGCCACCATGGAGGCTGTTTCAGATTTCGCAAAAAAACAATGTGTTCGATATCGTCCAAATCAAAAAATATGGGAGGAAGTTTTTCCCCTGAAAGCAAAATCGGAATCATGCTCTGAAGTCTGTGGACAAACACTGCGTCGGGGTTCCTCGACAACATCCGGTTAAAGGCGAGAACCTGTTCTTTCCCAGCTGTGCGAGAATAATGAGGATGGTTATAAATACTCAATGCGGGACTAATATAATATTGCCAACGCCCATTCGCAGGCCTACTCGGTGCAAGGTGACAAAGAGTTAGCTTTAACCTAGCACGCCAGCGATCTGATAAGTGCTCTTCCACTTCGGCTACATAGCTGTTCGAAATAGGGATATGCCCGTCTACATAGAACAGCATATCCAATTCACCGAGATCTTTCGTTGCCTCGATAAACGTCCCCATACGTTTATAAATCCCATTAACCCACTTCTCTAAATCTGTCCGAAACGTCGCAGAAACAAAGCCTATTTTCATGGTCCCTTGGGGCTCCGCTGCGCGATCCGAGAAGGAAGACCGTTGCTCTCCCTTTCGATGAATTCCGCGAGCGCTTGATACTGAATTCGTGAATTGAAACAAGATATTACGTGTTCCCTTGCTTTTTGCCCCATTTCGACGAGGGTGTCGGTATTGCTCTCGGCTGCCGCCCTCATAGCGGCCAAGAAGCCCGCGGTGTCGCCAGGCGCGACAAGCCATCCGAACATCGGATCTGTGAGGACGTAAACAACACCACCTACTCCCATAGCGATTGGGCAACAGGAGCACGCCATGGCCTCCAATAGTGCCAGACCTAGGCCTTCCGTTCTGCTGGGCATAATGAATATATCAAACGCTGAATACGCTTCCCATGGCCGGTCGGTGAACCCAGGGAATAGAATAAGCTCCTCAAGGCCTGCCTCTCTCGAGGCTTTTTCAAGGGTCGAGCGCAAACGGCCCTCGCCAATCAGAACCAGACGTATAGGGCGATGAGGCAAACTAAGACCACTAATCAGTTGTCGGAAGGCTTCAATTGCAAGATCGTATCCCTTTTCGCCGGATAGACGGCCAACTGCGCCAAAAACAAACGCATTTTCGGGTATACCCCATGCACTCCTCACCTGCCTTCTGGTTTTGTCGTTCTTCTGGAATCTGAGAGGATCGATTCCACTATAAATTGTAGTCACCTTCGCTGCTGGAAATCGATACTCCTCAACGAGTCGTTTCCGAATAGCATCGCTAACGCATATAACACGATGCGGTGGTAGGCACCGCAGGAATCGGCTCAGGTATAGCCGGATCCACCACAGGCCTAGTCCAGGTACCAAACTACCCAAATGTCTGCCGCTCCTCTTCGGCGGCATGCTATCGGGGATCATATGTTCGATCGTAATGTAACGCGAGAAATGAAGTCTCGCTGCAAGCTCGAATGCCAAGTTTCCAATCGTCGACGTGTTCTTAGCAAAAATGCATGCATCCGCGCTTAGTGTCCCAAGGAGTCGACGTGATTCCCACAAACTCAAATCACTAAGGGGCTTTGATATCTCCAAACGCAAGAGCTTACCTCTCTTATCGTCTTGCCACCCCATCCGCCCATAGATGTCATGACCAAGCTGCACAACAAATACATCGTGCCCCCGGTTCTTGAGCGTTTCGGCAAGCCCGACGGTATGAATCTCTGCTCCGCCCCATGCGGACGCGGCTGTAAGAATGGATAACTTCACCTTCTGTCCTTCACTTTCAAAAAGTACTCGTGGGCTCTAGCATACAGCCTTACACGCCTCTCGATATGTCTTCATGCCGAACCTTGTTCTGATACACAAGTGCCAAAAATTCCTATAGAAATCCACACCCTCACCGTTGCCATCCATTGCTTCTGGCAGACTATGCTGACCCAAAATCTGGAGACATCCGTCCTTTCGCGTCCCTATACATGGGCAACGCGTCCTGCACTCAGCTTGGCCGCGCATTAACTGGTAATCGATTCTGACCCAACGAGCGCGTATAATCGCTTCAACGCCATAACGCTCCTCCTGCCCAACACGCTTTTCAGAAGAACCTTCCATAGGCTATCAACGCGGAGTAGCTCCGGAAATTCGAGGCAAATCCCGAAAACAAGATTTCTAACCCAAGCTTTGGACCGACCATCTCTCTGCATGCCGTCTGCGACACTTTCAAATCTTCGCCCCATATTTTTCCAAATTTGTTTCTTGATCCGGCGCCCACCGCGTATGCGACCAAGGTGATTCCTGGTGATTAGCCGCTTCGCCTTCATATCCTCCCTTAACTTCAAATACTCATCATCTCCAAAATGCTGCAAGTATGCCTGGTCGTCGTGAACACGCCATCTAATAAGAGACGTGGCGAGGAAAGCAACATCGTAATAGACCGCGATACGCATCCAATACTCCCAGTCAAAGACATCATTCAGCTTACTTGTAAATTGGCCGAGCCGATCATAGCAAGCTTTCTTAAACAAGACGGTGGAGGTATGTATGCCATCTCTCTCAGCAGCTAAGATCTCTACGCGGCTTTCCAAACAGTCAGTCGTACGGTCAGGTCCAGGCCCAAGGTGTGCGTTGCGTCTAAGGATCTGTCCATCTACGTCCATGATGTCAAATTTCGAATGCACTAGCCCTACTCCTGGGCTACTCGACAGCACATCCACTTTTCTGGCAAGATTCTCTGGTAGCATCACATCATCATCAGGAAATGCTGCGATGTATTCTCCTTTGGCTAATGCAAAGCAGCGATTCCAGTTTTCGCGTAGTCCGATGTCGTGATCATTCCTGACGTACCTTATCCGACTATCATCAAATGATCTTACAACTGACTCGGTCGCGTCGGCAGACGCATTATCTGATATGATAAGTTCGAAGTCTTCGAACGTCTGTCGAAGGACGCTATCAATCGAATCCCAAAGCATGTGAGCGCGATTACGAGTTGGTATAAAGACACTAACGATTGGTGTTCTTAGCTTCATTTGCGGATTTCACTTGATAAACTAACTTTTTGAATTCACCTGGTGCTGAACTCGCTCATTGAATCGAAGTCAACTGGCTAGCGGAAACGTGGCGATTTTCGTAGATTCAGTATGAAATCGGACTGCTGAAATATCTTCCGGTATCATTCAATCCATCCAGGTTCCACTTCAAAGAGAGAAATATTATACCTTCGCGACTGGTAATCCCCTTGCCTGATTTATAATAATCTGACACCTCAATATCAAGGATCACACTGTTTTCTAAAAGATCGTACATAATCCCGGCACCATCATGAAGCCAAAGCGAGAGATAATAGC
>Ga0315282_10016300_pt1 | contig 10873 bp, 11 predicted proteins | sample YL17G07_20_MG_FD_203693 | JGI IMG/M metagenome (GOLD analysis project Ga0315282, IMG submission 203693) | Sediment microbial communities from Yellowstone Lake, YNP, Wyoming, USA - YL17G07_20 | ecosystem: Environmental > Aquatic > Freshwater > Lake > Sediment | place: USA: Wyoming | collected...
TTGGTGCCGTCGCCCACCCCGAGGTCGTCCCACATGTTGGCCAGGTAGCTGACGAAGTACTTCGGGGTGTTGCCCCACCAGTTCGTCTCGCCCGTGTGCATCAGCTTGGGCGTGGTGCGGGTGAGGTAGCCTGCCACCGTGGCGTCGCCCGCGACGGTGCCATCGGGCACCTTCAGGTATGAGGTCAGGATGTGGTAGAGCAGCCCCCAGTCGGTCGAGCCCTGGACGTTGCTTTCTCCGCGCATGGCGGCAATGCCGCCGCCGGCCACGCCCATGTTGCCCAGCAGGATCTGGAGGACGGAGTAGGCGCGGATGTTCTGCGTGCCCACGGTGTGCTGGGTCGTGCCCATGGCGTACATGATGACGCCTGATTTGCTGGGCACGCCGCTGCCGGCATACTCATCCCAGGTCGCCAGCAGGGTGGCCTGCGGGCAGCCGGTGATGGCCGACACCAGGGTGGGCGTGTAGCGGGCCAGATGGCGCTTCGTCTCCTCCCAGGAGGTCAGCCCCGCATTGGCCGGCAGCTGCCCGGCCGCGGCCAGGTGCTGCCGCCAGGCCGCCAGGCCGTCCAGGGTGAGGACGCTCCGCTTCCAGCCGTCCGGGCAGGCTGCCCCGTGGACCTTGCAGTCGCCATTGGCGTCCCAGAAGTCCTTGACCAGATCGATGGCCCTGGTCGTCACGGGGTCGGTGGCGTAGCCCCAGGTGGCCTTGCTGTAGGAGCCGGGGCTCGTGCCGGGGGCGGGCGGCGTCCAGCCCGAGAAGAGGCCGTCGAGTGGCGCGGCCTGGTCGGTCACGCCCTTGTAGGTGTTGAGCAGCAGGAAGCCCGCGTTGCTGTACCACAGGACGTAGTCCTCGTTGTAGCCGGGGCTGCCGCCCACACTGGGCCCCAGGCTGAGCACGCGGTTGATCATGCCGTTGATGAAGGCGATGTCCGTGCCCGAGCGCAGGGGGGCGTAGAGGTGGGCCTTCGAGGCCGAGCGGGTGAACCGCGGGTCGACTACGATGAGCTTCCCGCCAGCCTCGATTGCCTTGGTGACGTGGCGGAAGGAGATGGGATGGTTCTCGGCCGGGTTGGCGCCGATGACCAGGATGTAATCACTGTTAGCGATGTCGTTCCAGTGATTCGTCATTGCCCCGCGTCCGAACGACTCTCCCAGAGCCGCTACAGTTGCGGAGTGTCAGATACGGGCCTGGTGGTCAATGTTGACCAGCCCGAGGCCCCTCCATAGCTTCTGCATCAGGTAGCATTCTTCGTTGTCGTGCGCGGCCCCGCCCAGGGCGGCGATGCCCGTGCAGCGGTTGACCGTCATGCCCCCCGAGGTGTCCTCCCAGGTGGCGGTACGGCTGGCGGCGATGCGCTGGGAAATCTTGTCCAGGGCCTCGTCCCAGGAGATGACCTTCCATTTCTTGGCGTACGGGGCGCGGTAGAGCACGCGGGCCAGCCGCTTGCCGGCCGGCCAGGCCGCCATGGTGCCGCCGAGCTTGAACTTGGTCAGGGTGTCGAGGTCTGTCTCGGGGATGAGCTGATTGGCGGTCTGGAACTGGGCCTGCCCCTTGCTGCACAGGCTGCCTTCGTTGATGGGATGGATGGCGTCGCCTTCCACGGCAACCACCTTACCGCCGCTGGCCGTGACAACCGCGCCGCATCCGACTCCGCAGAAGCAGCAGATCGTGGTCGTCTCGGTGCCGACTTTGGGCCCGACGTCCGCGTACGCCTGGGGCAACCCACCGCCCTCCCACAGGGAGGGGCCGGTCAGCAGGTAGCCTGCCAGCGCGCCGGACATCTTGAGGAACGTTCGGCGAGTAATCTTCACCTTCAAGCCTCCTTGAACCTTATATAGGTCCCGGCCTACAAACAGCAAACGGCGCGAGAGCAGCTGCCGGGCCACGTCCCGCACCAGGGCCGAAGTTCTAAGCCCGCATCACCTCCTCCTCTGTAGTCTTCGAGCTGCGTGCCTTGACCCCGGGCAGCGCAGTCCAGGGTGGCTGGTAGCGCTTGCGGCGGGCGAGCACGTCGAGATAGAGCGTGGCCACGTCCTCGGCCTGCAGCACGACCTGCTTGTCCGAGGCCATCTTCCGCTCGTCCGCGCCCTTGATGTAGCGGTGGCACTTATCGCACACATCGACCCGGTAGGGCGACTCCAGGTCGTAGTAGAAGAAGCGGTAGCTGTCCTTGTCCTCGTTGCCGCAGAAGACACAGCGCCCCCGGCGCACCTCCCAGCGGGTGGCGCACAGCGAGCACTCCACCTGGCGCCTGCCCTCTGGCCGCAGCGTGATGGCCATGTACGGGTCGTGGCCGCAGACGGGGCAGTAGGCGTGCGGCCAGGAGCCACCCTCTCGCCCAGCAAGCTTCTGGAGGTGGGCCTCCAGCGAGCGGGCCGCCGCGGCCAGGAAGGGGCGCAGGGTGAGGGTGGCCAGCCAGACGAGCAGGCGCTGGGGCAGGCGCACCCGGCGGGCCAGTTGGGCTATAAGCTCCTGCTCGCCGCGGAAGACCGCCCCCCCGAGCTCAGTCAGGCTCAGCTTGCCGCCCGAGACGGCCCGCTGTAGGCGTTCGGCCTGGGCCGGGGTGATCTCGCCGAAGCGCGCGAGAACGGCGCACAGCTCGGCGCAGAGGCGATCGAGGGCGGCGGCGTCCAGCTTGAGGCGGGCGAAGTCTATCAGGTAGAAGCCGTGGCGGAGCATCTCGGCGGCGGTGCCGGGGGCAATGGGGGGATAGAGCGCGCCCGTCAGGCGGCGCAGTACCTCCCACTGGGCGAGGGCGACCCTCTCGAACAGGTCGGCGTGGGCCGCGGGGACGTGCTCGAGCCCCCTCAGCCCCTCGGCTGCCTTGAGGATGGCCTCCCGGGCAGCACTGTCTATTGATTCATCCATAATATCCTCCCCTTGGCTTTGTGCCACATGACAAATAAGCCGGGGGCAGCGTCGCGCTACTCCCCGGCTTATTTGTCTTAAGAGCTTGCTTGCCTTGACATTGGGAGCCAATGCTGGCCAATAGAGGCCGGAATTATCCTACACCTGCGCCAAAATCTTGTCAAGAATCGTGTGGCGCCGCGGGTGGGCCGAGGAGTGGCTCGCGCTGCGTGCTGGCGTGGGTGCTTAAGCCTTTCAACGAACAAGGGTCCACCCCCTGTGGAGTGAGCCCTTGGGAAATCCCGTGGGGGTTGCGTAACTTAGTGCGGGACCCCTCTACTCCTACCTCCTGCTTCACCGCCATGGCGACCTTGTAGAGGACGGTGAGCACCAGGAAGCCGATGGCATAGACGCCGAGGCTGTTGAGCATACCAAAAGCGGCCACGGCCGCCGCATCCCCCTGAACGCGGTCCTCCGGGAGGCCTTGCTGGAGGCGGTAAGGCAGAGCGGCTCCGAGCACGTGTTCGGCGGCGAGAACGGCCAGCCCGTGATGAACTTGAAGAAGGGCTGGCGCAGCGCCCTCAGGCGGGCGGGGATCGACCTGGTGACGGTCGCCGAGACGGCGCAACACACTTCCCCTTCGAGGCCAGGCTTCAGCACCATGGTACACGGCTTCTGCTCGTGGCACTCCTCGCAGCAGTCGCGGGTGTCCCAGATGCCCGCGGCCTCAAGGTCCGCGCAGCTAAACGATGGTTTTGCCGCAGGCGCACCAGCATGCCACAGGGGATGATGCCGTGGGTGCAAGACTAGTTGCTCCGCCCTGCGGTAGTCGCCGGCAAATGAGCGCCGATCCCCATACCGCCATTCCGAAGGGCATTCCGCGTTCCAGCCGCGCATGAGGGTGCCCCAGGAGGGCAGGCGGCCCCGGGGCAGAACTAGATCGCGATGACCGGAGCGAATGAGCTTCAGGTCTATCCGGCACCGGCCGATCACAGCGACCTCGACCAGCACTTCGTCCCGCTTCACGGGCCAATCTCGCCCGTGATAACCTCGAAGGAATCAATACCGTTTACAACGATCGCCCGGTGACACACCTTCCGTCTCTCGTTGCTTCTCCATGACCGACAACGCGCGAGCAATCTCCTCGAAACTCTCAAAGACCGCCGTTCCGGGTTCGAGGGGGCGCCGCAGCAGCACCACCCGGCAGCCTTCCTGGCGTGCGGCCTCGAGTTTCTCGGCCAGCCCTCCGGCCGCTCCGCTGTCCTTGCTCACCAGAACCCGGATCCCCAGGTCGCGCAGGAGACGCCGGGTTTCCTCAACCGTGAAGGGGCCGCGCGCGGCGATCACATGGTCGCGGGCGATGCCGGCGTTGCGGCAGGCATCGAGCGAGGCGGCCTCGGGAAGAACCCGCGCGTACAACTCGCCCCCCTTTTCGCTGGCGGCGCGGACATAGGGTTCCAGGTTTCTCGAGCCGGTGGTCAGCAAAACGGGCGTGGCGCAGGCCAGGCGCGCCGCTTCGTCATGGTCCGCGGCCCAGATGGCTTCCCTGCCATTGTACGCCGTCGTTTCCGGACGGCGGAACCGGAGGTAGGGGACGTGCGCCCGGGCGGCGGCTTCGCGGGCGTTGGCGTGAAGTTCCTTGGCGTACGGATGGGCCGCGTCCACGATGGCCGTCACTGCCTCCATCCGGATCAGTTGGAGCATGCCCTCCCGGTCCAGCCGGCCACACCGGCGGCGGATGCGGCGATGGCACCCGATGTCGAGCTCGATATCGGTCGCCGTCGAGACGAGCACGAAACGCCCGGCCTCCGATAACAGAGTGGCCAACGGGGCCGTCTCGCTGGTTCCCCCGAAGAGCAGGATCACACGCCGTAGCCTCGCGGGGTCACGAACCACTGCCCGAGTCTCTTGGAGGAGCGGTTCCCGATGACGACGGTGCTGACCATGCCTACCTCAAATTCCAGGAGGCGACCCAGCGTGGTGATTTGGACGTGCTCCTCCTCGCATCCGATGGCCGTTCCGATGCCTGCCGGCGTGGAGGCTGGCCGATGCGCGAGGAAGATGGCCACGGCCTCATCGAGTTGGCGGACGCGCTTGCGGCTGCGCGGATTGTAGAGGGCGACGACGAGGTCGGCCGCAGCCACCGCCTCCAGCCGTTGCCGAATGCTGGCCCAGGGCACCAATAGATCACTGAGGCTGATGGCGGCGAAGTCCAGCATCAACGGCGCCCCCAGGCATGCGGCGGTGGCGTTGACCGCCGAAACTCCCGGCACGATCTCCACGGGAAGGTCGGGGGCGAGCCGCGCGGCCAGCTCGATGGCCAGGCCCGCCATGCCGTAGATGCCGGGATCGCCGGAGGAGACCAGGGCGACCACCGCCCCCGAGGCAGCCCGCTCGACGGCCGCCTGGCAGCGGGCCACCTCCTGGGTCATGCCCGAGGCGACGATCTCCTTGCCGGCGCTCAGATCGTCGATCAGTCGAAGATAGCGGTTGTAGCCGACGACGACCTCGCTCCGGGCGATGGCCTCCTCCGCGCGCCGCGTCCTGTCCGCCGCCCCGCCGGGACCGATGCCGACTACAAACAGTTTTCCCGCGCCATGGCCACGGTCACGCCCTTGTGGATTATCTTTGGAAGTATTAATAGCGTCCTCCTTCCCGCCAGCAACGCCGCCGGTTCGGCAACGGCAGGCAGCTTGACCTTCTCCTCGACAAACGCCGAACGCTCAAAGGCCCTGCTGGAAGCGCGAATCTCGTCCGAGGCGATGATGCGCAGGGGGACTCCCAGATCCCGCGACGCCTGGATCAGCCCTCGCTCGCCCGCTTTGACATCGGCCGAGGCGATATAGCGCACCTGGCCCAGCTCCACGCCCGCCTCTTGGAGGGCCAGAGTCACCGCCTCGACGATCGTGGCGGCGGCGCAACCCCGGCGGCATCCGACTCCCACGATAATTGTTTTCATGGTTTCGGTCGTCGTGGTGACGATCGGTTCGGCTCCCAGGATATTGCCGACCGTGACGGCCAGGTCGTTGGCGCCTCCCTCGTGGCCGCTCAGCAGGCTGATGGCATACCGGCCACCGGCGTCCACGACGACCACCGGGGGATCGGTGAGCTTGCTCTTGACATGCGGCGCCACGGCCCGGACCGCCACGCCGCAGGGGCCGATGAAAACGACGCCCTCTGTCTGGTCGAAGATCTCAGCCACTAGATCGAGAACCCGGCGAAAACGCTTGCCGCCTTCTTCCGGGGCGACGGCCTCATGGAGAAAGATCTCGGCCCCGGGCAACCTTTCACCGAGGATCCGGGCCAGCCTCGCCCCGGCGCCCGACAGGCTGATCAGGGCCAGCCTCATTCCACCCCCTGGCGGTATTCGTGGGAGAAGGTGGCGTCGTAGAGCCGGGACCGCGGCCCCTCGGCGGCGGGGATGCGCCCGACAATGACCATCGCCGCCTTCTTGATTCCCGCTGCCTTTGTCTTCTCCGCGATGTCCTGGAGGGTCCCCCGGACGATCAACTGATCGGGCCAGGAGGCATGGTAGACGACGGCGGCCGGGCATTCCGGCCCGTAATGTCCGGCCAGCGCCCTGGCGGTTTCCGCGATCGTGTGGACCGAGAGGAAAAGGCACAGGGTGGCTCCTGTCCGGGCGAGTCCCTCGATCCCTTCCCCTTCGGGCATGGGGGTTCTCCCGGGCGTCCGGGTCAAGACCACCGTTTGGGCCACCTCCGGGACGGTCAACTCCCACCGGAGTGCCGCGGCGGCCGCCTGGAACGCGCTCACCCCGGGCACGACTTCATATTCGATCCCGCGGCGGTCCAGCCCGGCCATCTGCTCTCCCGTGGCGCTGTAGATCGAAGGGTCGCCCGTGTGGAGCCTGACAACGTCGATGTTCCTGGCCCTGGCTTCCAGGCAGATGGCCATGATTCTCTCCAGGGCGAGCTTCGCCGAGTCGTGCTTTTCGGCCTCCTGGGGAAGCAGTTCCAGGACGGCGGGACTGACCAGCGATCCCGCGTAGATGCAGATGTGCGCGTTCCGAAGAAGCCGTTCCGCCTTTCTCGTCAACAGGTCCGGGTCTCCGGGGCCCGCGCCGACAAAGTAGACCTTCATCCTTCCCGCTCCGCCGGCGAGCTGGTCAAGACCAGGGAAAGGTAGCCCGTTTCCGGTCCGGTCCCCCGCAGTTTCCTGAGATCCGTCTCCAGGCGCTGCTCGGCCATGCCGGCATGGGAGACGAAGACGCCGCCGTCAATGGCGCCAGCCTCCTCGAGAAGGTCCAGGACGGCACCTAAGCGCCGGCCGATCTTCATCAGCACCACCGTTCCTCTCTTCATCAACGCCTGTCGCACGTTCTCCAGGTCGTCGGCCGTGGGGATGATGGTCACGGGCATCTTGCCCTCCCCCACGGGGAATTCGGTCAGGGCGGCCGCAGCGCTGAAGGCGGTCACGCCGGGGATGGTAATGATCCTGGCCTGCGGCAACACCCGGCGTAAGGCGCGGATCAGGTATATGTATGTGGAGTACAGCAGGGCGTCGCCGAGGGTGAGGAAGCAGGCGTCCTGGCCGGTCTCGAGGACCTCAGCCACCTGTTTGGCCGATTCTCTCCAGCGCTGCTCGAGCTCAGCCGGATCGGTCACCATGGGGAACACGACTTCGTGGACGGCGGCGTCGGGACTAAGGTGGCTGCGGGCAATGGCCAAGGCCACGCTGTCCGCGGTGTGTTTCGCCTTCGGCACGAACACGTGGTGGCACCGGGAAAGGATTCGTGCCCCCTTGACGGTGATCAGATCGGGATCTCCGGGACCGACACCGATTCCGTACAAGACTCCGAGGATCATGGATTCAGAGCTAATGGACTCAGGGGTCATGGATTTAGGGGTCATGGCAGCAGGCTCTCCTTGATCAACAGCACGACGGTTCTGGTGGATGCCTCGAGCCGGCGCAGGTCGCCGGGGCTCAGGCGCCGCACCTGCTCGCTCTCCAGCGTGAGATCCTCGCCCACATAGACGGCATGGCCCCCGCCAAGTGCCTCGGCCAGGTCGGCTATCCAGCGCAGCGATTCCTGGCCTCCCGCCAGAATGGCTATCTTGTCATTGAGCTCGTCTCGGCCGGCCAGGTCGCCGGGGCTCACGGCGGGCAGCCGGTCGTGGGCACTCAAGATGCGGGCGTCGAGCCAGTCGAGGCCCAGCCGCGCGAAGAGCATCTGGACCGAGCTGATGCCGGGGATGACGTCGCAGGCTTGGCGGCCGAAGTGCCGGAGGACGGGCCTGGCCAGGCTGCACAGGCCGGGGTCGCCCGTCACCAGGACGGCCACGCGGCGCTTTGGCCACCGGGCCGCGATCTCACTCAGGGCCTGCCCGATGTCGGCCCCCACGTCAATCCGCTCCTGGGCTCCATCGGCGAACAGATCCAAAAGCCTTGCCGTGCCGACCAGCACCTCGGCATTCCGGATGATGCGAAGACCGGCCGCGGTCAGATACTCGATTGAGCCGGGGCCGCAGCCGACGATGGCGATTTTTCGCCCCTCTACCGCCACGGCCGCAGCTCTCCGTGGATGGCAAGGAGGGTTCCCTTCAGGTCAATCAGGGCTACGGCCACCTCCAGGCGGCCGGCCATCTTGTCACTTACCGCTCGGGCGGTCCCGGCCGCCACGGCCTCCCCCAGGCGCCGCCGCTCCTCCTCTGCCAAGGCGGCGAAGATCCCTTCCGTCGTGGGGCTTTCGGGCAGGATTCGTCCCAGGGCCGCTACGCCAAACCTGGCCACCGAGGCCACCGGACTGCCCGACCGGGAGGAGTGCGTGTCCCATTGCCTGTCGGCCAGCTTGGCCAGCTTGCCCGCATGGCCGAGCAGGAGCACCTTGCGGAAGTCGTATCCAGGAAGGCGCTCCAGGACAAACCCCCATTCGTTGCCGACCTCGATGACCTGTTCCGGCGTAGTGGTCAAGTGGCGGCGCGCCGCCTGCTCGCCGATGTGGCCAGGTACCAGCACCGGGTAGAGGACACCGCAGGCCTGGGCCACCCCCAAGGCGCATTCCAGCGAGCATCGGAGGGCCTTACAGCTGAACGGGCGGACCCTTCCCGTGGTGCCCAGGATGGACAGCCCGCCTTCAATGCCCAGCCGAGGGTTGAAGGTTTTCTTCGCCAGTTCCCGCCCGCCGGGGATGGAAATCGTTACCTGTACCGCGCGGGGCGTCACTTCCCGGAGGGCGGCCCGGATCATCCGCCTGGGGCCGGGGTTGATGGCGGGTTCTCCGGGAGCGATGGAGAGCCCGGGCTTGGTCACCACGCCCACCCCGTCGCCGGCGGCGAACACAATCTCCTCCACCTCCACCCACTCCACGGAGGCAACGACGGCCGCTCCGTCGGTGATGTCCGGATCATCGCCGGCATCCTTGACCACGGCAGCCTCGGCGCCGTTCCCTCGTCTGCGGGCATAGACAATGGGCAGTGAGACCCGCCCCCCGTCGGGAAAGGGAATCTCCACCTCCCCTTTCGGGATTTCCTTTCCCATGAGAGAGAGCAGGGCGGCCTTGGCCGCGGCGGCGGCGCAGGTCCCGGTCGTATAACCCATCCGTCCCTCACGCATGGTTCGTTTCCTTCCGGTCCTTGAACCGCAGATCCTCGGGAAGGAGGGACAGCAGCTCCTGGCGCGCCTCCCGGACCGTCAACGGCAGGCCATTGAAGGGAACGCCGTCATAGCGCTTCATGTCATGGAACAGGGCCGTGATGTAAGGGAGCCGCAGCCCGGCGCGGTCCAGCATGTGATGCTCGTGGAAGATCTCCCGGGCGGATTCGTACTTCAGCACCCGCCCGAGGTCCAGCACGCAGATGCGATCCGCGAACAGCGGCAGCATGTCCACCGAGTGGGTGGCGAAGATCACGGTGATGCCCTTTCCCCGGTTGAGTCGGTTCAGAAACCGCATCATGCGTGCCTCGCCCGCGGGATCGAGGCCGGCCGTGGCCTCATCCAGCAGCAGGATGGACGGCCCCATGGCCAACACCCCGGCCAAAGCCACCCGCTTCTGCTCGCCGAAGCTCAGGTGGTGGATGGCCCGCTCCCTCAGATGAAGCGCCCCGACCGATTCCAAACACCCGGTGACGCGCCCTTGGACTTCCTCCTCGGAAAGGCCAAGGTTGCGGGGGCCGAAGGCGACATCTTCCTCCACCGTCGCGCCGAACAGCTGGTCCTTGGGATTCTGCAGCATCAGCCCCACCCGCTGGTACAGCTGCCTGCCGGACATCCGGCCGATATCCCTGCCGTCAACCAGCACCACTCCGGCCTGGGGCTTCAGCAAGCCGGCCAGCACCTTGATCAAGGTGGTTTTCCCCGAACCGTTCGATGCCAGCAGGGCCACGAACTCCCCGGCCTCGGCCGCGAAATCGACCTCCCGCAGCGCCTGCGTCCCCTCCTGATAGGAGAAGCAGACACCGCGACATTCAAGCGACGGTCTCTGTGTCCCCCGGTTCATGAGAATCGCCCTTCGAGGGCCAGATACACGCCCATGATCCCCAGCAACGCCATGAGCAGCCACCAGCGTTCACTTCTGCGCATGGCGGGCATGGAGCCGAAAGGGATCTCACCCGCATAGCCACGGGCGATCATCGCCTCATGGGTCTGGAGGCTCTGCTCCATGGAACGGACGATGAGGCCGCCCATCAGCCCGCCCATGGATGACAGGGAGCGCCTGAAGCCGCAGTAGCCGAGGCGGACCCTTTGGGCCGTCACCATGTCGGAGGCATCGTCGAGGAACACAAAAATGTAGCGGTACATCAACAGGGCGATCTCAACCCATTCCTTGGGCACACGGCACCAGCGGAGGGTGCGAAAGATTGCGTAGGCGGGCGTCACGCAGCTCAAGAGCAGCAGTACGCCGACCGCCCCCAAGACCCGGGACCCGACCAAAGCTCCCTGAAGCATCCCTTCGCGCTTGGCCACCAACTCCCAACCGGCCACGGAAATCGAAAACAGAGGGGTGGAACCGATCAGGAAGGCTTGCAGGGTGAAGAGCGCCAGCACAAGGCCCAGCGGGGGCAGG
>Ga0315282_10016301_pt1 | contig 10872 bp, 9 predicted proteins | sample YL17G07_20_MG_FD_203693 | JGI IMG/M metagenome (GOLD analysis project Ga0315282, IMG submission 203693) | Sediment microbial communities from Yellowstone Lake, YNP, Wyoming, USA - YL17G07_20 | ecosystem: Environmental > Aquatic > Freshwater > Lake > Sediment | place: USA: Wyoming | collected...
GGTGAAAATCTGTGTCAATCACAGTTTTGATTCCTCTTTTTGAAAAAGAGAGTTCCCCGACTCCTTGAACTTCATCGCAGATTCGAACGCACCGGCCGCAGAGAATACATTTATCCGGATCCCTCTGGAGAAGGGGAGAACGATCATCCGCAGGAGAAGAGATTTGTTCCCAAGGATAGAGCGTTTCTTCCACTCCATATTCATAGACCAACCTTTGCAGTTCGCATTCGCCTTCTTTTTCGCACCTCGGGCAGATCATGGGATGGTTGAGTAAGATAAATTGAAGTTGAAGCCTTCTCGAATCAAAAATTTCAGGGGAATGAGTGATTATTTCCATTCCTTCCTTTGCAGGGGTAAAGCAGGCTGGCAGGAGCTCTGATTTTCCTTTCTGCTGAACCACGCAGAGGCGACATGCACCAAACGGGATGAGCCTTCGGTCATGGCAGAGGGTGGGGATTCGAATACTGGCCAATTGAGCGGCCTCGAGAATGGTTCTTCCTTTCTCCACCTCGATATCAGTCCCGTCAATCTTCAGTTTAATGGTCTGTATTTTCATAAAATCAATTTCAAATGCCAAAGCTCAAAGTTCAAATGAATTCCAAATGGCTAAACGTTCAAAATTTTTCATTTAATAAGTGTTCGCAGACGGATAATATACGGCATCAGATTAATTTATTTGTTAGCTGCTTCCTTAAAATCTTTAAGATGATTTTGAATTACTTTTTGAAACGGCCTACCTGCTACGACTGCCGGAAATCCATTCTTTATCTCTATTGATTCCAATTTATTCATATAGTCCAACTGAGTAAGCTCCCAGACAACTGCAAAAAGATCCGCAAGCGTAAGAATTACAAACGTGTACTCGTAAAAGTTCGTGTGTGAAAGCAGTACCAAATTTCTTTCTCGCTGTACTTCTAAAAACTCCCCGTGACTGCTGTAGCTAATATGCGTCTTCCTGCTTAGGAAACTGTACAGTCGGCCACATTCGGGAAACACATTCTTTAGTTTTGATAGTGTCTTAGTTGTGACTATCGTGCGAATTATTTTGATGTTATCACAGGAATATGCGCAGTGAGCCCATGCAATCTGCTCCAAAATAAGCCTTGACACAGCATGTGCGTCATATTCGTTCCCCAATCTGTAGAGTAAGTGGGCTGAAAAGAAGCTGGAAGGTAGGCGTTCAAGGACCAGTGAAGCTCCAAAAACTCCCAGTGATGGAGGTTGTTTTCCTTCAGTTGACAGGCGTGACATTACTGTATGGATGTGTGTCTTCGCAGTTTTGTATGCTTCTATGTACCTTGTAACTTCGTTCTTTTGTTGATCTGGTTCTTCATTACAATATCGACGTTTTGTGTAGTCGAGACTGGCGAGGCGGAGCGAGGAAGCAAGAACGGCAGCATAGACGTTATTACGAAAATCTACAAATCCTTGGTTGGCTATGAGAGCCATATGATTTATGGTACTAACGATTTCGAAGTCTTCTAATAGCTCACGGACACACATCCCAGTGTTCATCTCTAAAGACCCGTGCATACCAACCAACTCAGAATGATTCTCTCCCTTAAACATAATGTTATCTTCCTCTTCCTAAGAAACTTACTCTGAGACTCATTCATATTTTGGTTTTTGACATTTTGTTAATTTTCAATCAATGGCTCTAAACTTACACGCCTGAATACACGACCGGCACCGAATGCACTTTTCCAAGTTAATGGCCGCTGGTGTCTTTTTCTCCCAAGTGATCGCTTCCATCGGGCATTCCTTCTTGCAGAGTCCACACATCTTACACTTTTCCGGATCCACCCTGAATTGAATCAAATCCACACAGACCAGAGCAGGGCATCGCTTGTCCTGAATATGAGCTTCATATTCATTTCGGAAATATCGAATTGTGGAGAGAACAGGATTGGGTGCGGTTTTTCCTAGCCCACAGTGGGAAGTCTCTTTAATATGGTGGCCCAGTCGTTCCAGTCTTTCGATATCCTCCATCTCCCCTTTACCCATGGTGATCCGATTCAAAATATTGAGCATCACCTTCATCCCCACCCGACAGGGAACGCATTTACCACAGGATTCATCCACAGAAAAGTCAGTAAAGAATCGGGCTGTATCGACCATGCAGGTAGAGTCGTTCATGACGACCAGACCACCAGAACCCATCATGGCTCCTGCTGCATCGAGGGAGTCAAAATCTACCTCAGTATCCAAGAGGGAAGCAGGGAGGCAGGCTCCGGATGGGCCACCGATCTGAACCGCTTTAAACTCTCTTTTATCAGGAATTCCCCCTCCGATATCATAGACAATCGTTCGAAGCGTCGTTCCCATGGGGACTTCCACCAATCCCACATTCTTTACTGTGCCAACCAGGGCGAAGACCTTTGTTCCTTTAGAACCCTTCGTCCCAATTGAAGCGAACCATTTTCCTCCATTCCGAGTGATCGCCGGAATATTGGCAAAAGTTTCCACATTATTGAGAACTGTTGGCTGTCCCCAGAGACCAGCCTCTGTGGATCGTGGAGGTTTAATGCGAGGCATTCCTCGTTTCCCTTCAAGGGAATACATCAAAGCAGTGGATTCACCACAGACGAAGGCTCCTGCTCCGGGGTAGATACCGATATCAAAATCGAAACCAGATCCTAAGATGTTCTTCCCTAAAAGCCCATAGTTGCGGGCTTTCTCAATGGCAATGTTGAGCCGTTGAATCGCCAGAGGGTACTCAGCCCTTACGTAGACATAACCCTGATGAGCATCAATGGCGTAACCGCAGATGATCATTCCCTCCAGCACCGCATGAGGATCGGATTCCAAAAGGGAACGGTCCATGAAAGCACCTGGGTCTCCTTCATCCCCGTTGCAGATGACATATTTCGGAAAGGATGAATAACGCCTTCCTTCTTCCCACTTTAAGCCTGTTGGGAATCCTGCTCCTCCTCGGCCTCTCAGACCAGAGGTCTTCACTTCCTCTATGACACTCTCAGGGGTCATGGAAGTGAGAGCCTTCGCTAATCCAAAATAGGCCTCTCTTGCAATGGGTTCATCGATATCCTCTGTGTCGATGAGTCCTCTATTTCGCAAGGCCCAAAGGACTTGATGCTTAAAGAAAGGGATGTCCTGCAATTTTGGGGCTTTGTCAGAAGGGAGAACCTCCCCTTCCTCCTCAATGGCTAACGCATAGGAGTCAACGACCTCTCCATTCAAAATGTGGCGGTCGAAAATTTCTTCGATCTTTTTCTCATTCAGATCACAGTATTTCACAGATGGCAATCCTGGTGATTCGATGGTCACCATGGGTTCCCGACTGCAAAGGCCTGCGCAACCGGAGTGGATCACTTGGATATCCTGGATTTCATTCTCTTCCATCTTTCGGAGGACCAGGGCATTAAGTTTCCTTGCTCCGGCAGCAATCCCGCAAGTCCCCATATGGAAGTTGATCTTGGCCCGATATTTTCCCTTTTGAAGAGTGAGGGCCGCTTTTTCCTTGATTCCCCGTAAATCCTCAAATTTCAACATCTGCATTGATCACTCATAGGATCTGACGATACGGAGGGCTTCAGAGGGATTCACTAACGCATGGGTATCTGCATCGACAACGATCGCTGGAGCCAGACTGCAACACCCAAGACAACGAACTGCTTCCAAAGAATATTTCCGGTCCCGTGTGATCCCTCCGATCGCAACATTGAGTTCTCTCTGAAGATTGTCCAGGATCTGTTTTGAACCCTTGACATAACAGGCCGTCCCCAGACAAACTCGGATGATGTGCTTCCCCCTTGGGATAGTTGTGAAAAAGGCATAGAATGAAACCACCCCATAGATTTGTGAAGAGGAGAGATGAAGACCCTCAGCAATGCGATGCTGGACATTCTTGGGGAGGTACCCACAAATGTCCTGAGTTTCTTTTAACACAGGGATGAGTGCCCCATATTTTCCTTTATATTTGTCGATCACTTGATCAATCTTTTCCCATTCCTCTTTTGTGATCGATTCAACCCACCTCATCTCATTCCATTGCCTCCGCCAATAATTCCATCACATCCATGACCTTAATTTTTTCTTCATTTCCAGATGTTTTGACTGCATCCTCTAATGTGAGAACACAGAATGGACAGGCTGTGGTGATGATCTCGGCACCCAACTCCACGGCATCCTGTACTCGAACCTCGGCAAGACGTTGGCCTACCTCGGAGGAGGACTCCACCCACATCCTTCCACCCCCTCCTTCACAGCACAAGCTTCTTTCCCGGGAGCGGTCTAATTCTTTGAAGGTAAGACCGGGAATAGCACTGAGTAACATTCGGGGTTCGTCAAAGATGTTATTCTGTTTGCCCAAGAAACAGGGGTCGTGGTAGGTGACCACTTTTTTAATCTCCTTCGTGAGAGAGAGTTTTCCTTCTTCCAGGCGTTTGGCCAGAAGTTGAGTTGAATGAAGGACCTCAAACTTTCCCTGAGGATATTCATTCTTCAAGGCATTGAAACCATGAGGGCACATGGTGATGATGTGTTCAATCTGATAGGACTCGAAGCGTTGCATGTTTCCATCGACCAGTTCCTCAAAGAGACCCGATTCTCCCATCCTGCGGATCTCATTACCACAGCATTGCTCTTCATTACCCAGGATTCCGAAATCGACCTCTGCCTGTTGGAGGCCGAAGACCAATGCCTTCGCGACCTCTTGAATTCGCGGATCGAAAGAAGCGGTGCATCCGGCAAAGTAGAGATACTCCGCGCGATCCCCTTGGGAGAAATCTTTAATCTTGATTTCTTCGGGGAGGCTCTTTATCCATTCTGTTCTTTTGTTCTTCTGTTTTCCCCAAGGGTTTCCGTGTTTGTAAACACTCTCCATGGCTTCGATGATCGTCTTGGGGATATGACCTTCTTCAACAAGAGTCCCTCTCATCCCGATGACGAGATCCATCGGTTTCAACCCACGAGGACATCGAATGGTACAGGTCTTACAAGTGGTGCAATCCCAGAGCTCTAATTTTTCATTAATATGCTCAAGGTGCTTTCCTAAAATTCCTTCAATCATCAGCCTGCGGATGTTCAATTTCGATTTCAGGGAAACGGGACATCCTCCCGTGCACTTTCCACATTGGTAACAACCGTAGAGTTCAAATTTTTCAGCGAATGTTTGTTCCGACGACTCCATCCTCCAAATCCTCCGTAATGAATAATGAATGCCAAATGATAAATTTCAAAATCCAAATGCTATCAATATGGTTTTTGCATTTTGATTTGAACTTTGAGCTTTGACATTTGACATTGTTAATTTTTATCGTTCTAATATCTCTCTCGAAATCACAATCCGTTGAACTTCAGAAGTTCCTTCGTAGAGAGTTGTCCCAATAATATCTCTGAGGTAGCGCTCCACTGGATAATCTTTCGTATAACCATACCCGCCCAACATTTGAACAGCACGAATCGCCACATTCCTCGCTGTCTCTGTGGCAAAGAGCTTTGCCATCGAAGCTTCTTTTGTAAAGGGTTGATGGGTTTCCTTCAGATAAGCAGCGCGTAAGACCAGAAGTTGAGCGGCTTCCAATTCTGTATAGGAATCAGCAATCATCCATTGAATGGCCTCAAAGCTAGAAAGCGATTTACCGAAAGCCTCTCTTTCTTTAACATATTCTATTGCAAAATCAATAGCAGAGAATCCCACCCCCAGTGCCAAAGATCCGATACCGATTCTTCCACCATCCAGTTCCATCATGGCGATTTTGAAACCCTCTCCTTCCTTTCCCAAGAGGCAGTTGGATGGAATGGTACAATTATCGAAGACCAATTCATTGGTCTGTGAAGCCCGGTGCCCCATTTTTTCTTCTGATTTTCCGATAATGAACCCGGGGGTTCCCTTCTCAATGACGAAAGCGCTGATCCCTTTCCCTTTTTTGGCATTCCGGTCTGTCATCGCCCAGGTGACGTTGACCCCTGCAGCGTCTCCGCTGGTAATTAAGGTTTTGCTTCCATTGAGAACATAGGACTCCTTCTGGCGAACGGCTGTGGTTCGGATATTGCCCGCATCCGACCCCGTATGAGGCTCGGTGATGGCAAAAGCACCGGCTGAATATTGGCCGTTGCAAAGCCTTGGGACATGCTTTCTTTTTGTCTCCTCCTGCCCAAACTCAAAAATTACTTCAGCGACCATATTGGTCACAGAGGTGGTGACCGCATGGGATGCGCATCCCTTTGCAATCTCTGTGATGGCAAGACTATAGGCAACCACCCCCACTTCAGACCCGCCGAAGTCAACTGGAATATTCATTCCCATCAAACCCAAATTAGCCATCTTCTTAAGGTTTTGATAAGGGAATTGCTTCTCTTCATCAAAGAGGGAGGCAACAGGCTTGATGTTTTTCTCCGTAAAATCCCTCACCATATCTCGAATCATCTCTTGTTCTGGAGTGAGTTTGAAGTCCATCGTTTCTCGCTTATGGCCGATAGCCAATGGCTTATAGCTTAAAACAATTGTTTTCGACCATCTGCCATTGGCTATTCGCTATTCGCTAATCAATAGGTATAAAATCCCCTTCCTGTTTTTCTGCCGAGATAGCCTGCATCGACATACTTCTTGAGGAGAGGGCAGGGGCGATACTTAGAATCCCCAAAACCTTTATAAAGTACCTCCATAATAGCTAAACAGGTATCCAAACCGATAAGGTCTGCCAATGCCAAGGGCCCCATCGGATGATTCATTCCGAGTTTCATGACCGTATCAATGGCTTCCGGTGTTCCTACTCCTTCGAAAAGAGTATAAATCGCCTCATTGATCATGGGCATTAAGATTCGATTGGAGATGAACCCTGGAAAGTCATTGGCTTCGACAGGGGTTTTCCCCATCTTTTCAGTGAGAGTTTTCACTGCATTAAAAGTTTCTTGGGAGGTTTGAAGTCCTCGGATGATCTCCACAAGCTGCATGACCGGTACAGGGTTCATGAAGTGCATCCCAATGACCTGTGAAGGTCTTTGAGTCGCTGAGGCAACCTTGGTGATAGAGATGGAGGAGGTATTGCTTGAAAGGATGATCTCTTTTCGACAAACTTGATCCAATTCTTTAAAGATGTTCAATTTAAGGGATTCATTCTCGATAGCTGCTTCGACCACGAAATCGGCCTCCGCCATATCTTTCACTTGAATGGTCCCTTTGATCCTTCCCATGATTTCAACCTTCTTCTGGGAAGGAATCTTCCCCTTTTCCACCATTCGATCCAAATTTTTAGAGATGGTTGCGAGCCCTTTTTGAACGAAAGAGTCCGCAATATCGCTCATCACCACCCGAAATCCAAAATAAGCAGCGACTTGAGCAATGCCGTTCCCCATCTGCCCAGCTCCCACAACACCGATTGTCTTGAAATCCATAACTCCCCCTTTCCACACTTATTGCAAAATCAATGATCAACAATTAATTATCAATGGAAAATTGGTTTATTGCTATTTTTTCATTGAATATTTTGCAATCATCATTTTTATATCATTTCCACAATTAAACTTACTGCTTCCGCACCTCCCAAACAGAGAGAAGCCATTCCTCTCTTGGCCCCTCTTTCTTTCATGGCGTAGAGCAAGGTAGTGAGAACTCTTGCCCCGCTAGCCCCAATTGGATGGCCTATGGCTACAGCACCACCACGGACATTGACCTTATCTTTATCGATTCCGAGGGTTTTGAAGATGGCTACCGTTGTTGCAGAAAAGGCCTCGTTGATTTCGAAAAGGTCAATATCCTTAATAGAAAGGCCTGCCTTTTTCAGAACTTTTGGAATTGACTGAATCGGAGCCACCAATACATCCTCTAATTCCACACCTGCTGCGGCCTGTGCTCCGACTTTGGCCATGGGCTTGACGCCTAAGGCCTGGGCCTTTTCTTTGGACATCAGCACCAGAGCGCTTGCCCCATCGCTGATCTTCGAGGAATTTGCTGCCGTGACGACCCCTCCCTCTTTAAAGACAGATTTCAATTTGGCCATGGCCTTGAGATCTGTATCACGGGGTCCCTCATCGGTGTCAAAGAGTGTGGGTTCCCCTTTCTTTGAAGGGATCGAGATAGGGAGAATTTCCTCTTTAAATTTCCCTTCCCGTGTTGCCTTCATCGCTTTGAGGTTCGATGCGTGAGCAAATTGGTCCTGTTCTTCACGGCTGATATTGAATTTTACTGATTGGATCTCAGCGGTATACCCCATATGGTAATCACTCACCACATCCCAGAGACCATCATGGACCATGCCATCCACCAGTTTGCCATCCCAGAGCCGGTATCCTGTTCTTGCATTTTCTAAATAATAGGGGACTCGGCTCATATTCTCCATTCCACCTGCAACGATCACCTCCGCATCTCCAGCCATGATGACCTGGGCGGCTAGCATCACCGCCTTTAGCCCAGAGCCACAGACCTTATTCACCGTAATGGCTCCTCCGGACATCGGGAGACCTGCCTTGATCATTGCTTGACGAGCTGGATTCTGTCCCAGTCCTAATGGGAGGACATTGCCCATGATTACTTCATCCACATCCTTTTTTTCAATCTTCGATCGTTTCACAGCCTCCTCGATCACTTTTCCTCCTAATTCTGTGGCACTGAAAGGACTTAATGCCCCGAAGAAATTACCGATGGCTGTTCGGACGGCGCTGGTGATCACCACTTCTTTCATGCGTGTTCACTCCTTTCTGCAAATCATCATCAGGTTTTAATTTTTGACGGATTTTACCTTGGTAGTTTAAAATATCCGCCTTTAATTTATTGAGACTGTTGATTCGCTCGTCAATCTTAACGGTATGAGTATCCAGTAATTCTAAAAGTCGAGGTAACACTTTTTTATTGGTCCGGTGAATTTGGTAAATATCCTCCAGTTCGAGCATTTCTGAAAGGGTAAGTCCGAGGTGTTTGAGTCTTGTAATAAATTTTAGACGCTGGAAATCCTTATCTGTATAGATCCTCTTCCCCCCTTCGACCCTTTTGATAGAATTGAGGAGGCCAATTTCCTCATAGTATCGAATCGTTCGAGGACTCAATTCCAATAAACTGGACAACTCACCTATTTGATAATACTTTGCCCCATAAATTTCCATAGGACTACCTAAATAATGCCACTTAACGTAAACTGTTAAGTTTTATCAAAAAAAATTTAGATTAAATGGATGGCCATTTGCCTATGGATAAAACGTCATAGCCTGCTTTCTCTAATTCAGTCACCAAATCCTTGTATTCTTCTGTTCTAATACGGATAGCCGCAATCCTTTTCCCTTCTACCATAAAAGATGGAGTGACAGTACTGATGATGTTGACATTGTGTTTTTTAAATATTTCAAGGATCCCGAGCATCGTACCGGGTTTGTCTTCAAGGGCGAGGGTCAGACGAGTCCCTTTCTGCTTGAAACCAAATATATCAACCAGATGGTCTAGGGCATCCGTTTCTGTGAAGAGTCCGTAAAGTTTTCCCTGTTCCACAACAGGAAGGCAACCGATCTTATTATCATGCATTAGTTGGACAGCTTCCTCAATGAGTGTGTCAGGAGTAATAGTCACTAGTTTATCCTTTGGCGTCATAAAACTTGAAACTTTAAGTTTTCCTAAAAGGTAATTAAGCTCCTGGACACTGAGTAAGGTAGCATCAGAAGGGGCGGCTTCCCGGATATCTCGATCTGTAACAATTCCAACCAGCACATGGTTCTTATCGACTACTGGTAAATGCCGTACACCCTTCTCATGGATGAGATTTCTGGCCTCATAAAAGGATGCCTCCGGGCCTATAGTCGCTGGATTTCTTTGAATTTTTTCCCTCATAAACCCTTTGTAGTGAATTTTCATAAATTTTCCTCCTCCTCACTTTTAATTTTGATTTTATATTAGCATATTTTGCTGAATCTAGTCAAAAAGTTTTTGGTAAATTGTCTATAGGTAAAGGCAATGAAGCCCGTTTGGTCTCAGATCAAGGGGTTATGGTAAAGTCACCGAAGACAAAACCCTGCCTTCCGCAGGCAGGCATTAACGAAACCAGCATCTTCACCGTAACCTTCAACCAAACTTCCTTTATAAAACTATTCCCATGTGCGTTGGTCTTCAATCTTTTTAGCTCCCTCAGGGATTGTCCCCTTTGGAACGGATTGGACATCGCCTCTGATTTTCATCACATCCCGGATGGACTGTTCGATCTCTTGCTTCAACTTTTCGAGTTGGGAAACTTCTTCTTTGAATTCAATTCTTAAAGTCATCTCATCCTTGTCTTCTTTTCTTTTGATAACCATCTGATAATTTGCGATTTGTGGATACCTTGAAGCAACTTCATTCACCTGACCGGGATGTACAAAGAGGCCTCGGACCTTGGTCGCTTGATCGACTCTTCCAAGAATCTTTAATAATCTAGGCGAGGTTCTGCCACAAGGGCAGGGTGTCTCGGTTAGGATGGAGAGGTCTCCCGTTCCAAATCGAATTAAAGGGTAAATCTTATTGAAAGTGGTGGCGACGATCTCCCCGATTTTTCCCGGGCCTAATTGTTTGCCTGTCTCGGGATCGACGATCTCCACGATTTTATCATCTGGTATATGCATCCCGTTTTTCTTCATACATTCATAGCCCAAACAGCGAACATCTGCGGTCCCATACGTTTGTCGAATCATCATTCCAAATTTTTCCTCCAATTTGGATCGGAGGGATTCTGGGAGCATCTCTGCGGCGACAAAACCAGCTTTGAGGTTCATGTCTTTTTTTAAATCGAATCCCATCTCCTCAGCCTTTTCAGCAATGTTGAGAAGAAAACTTGGAGTTCCACAGAATCCAGTAGCTTTGAAACTCTGTAAAATATTGACTTGTTGTTCGGTATTGCCAACGCCCATAGGGATAGAAATACATCCGATCATATGGAGGGAATTGTCCACCATTTG
>Ga0315282_10016302_pt1 | contig 10872 bp, 6 predicted proteins | sample YL17G07_20_MG_FD_203693 | JGI IMG/M metagenome (GOLD analysis project Ga0315282, IMG submission 203693) | Sediment microbial communities from Yellowstone Lake, YNP, Wyoming, USA - YL17G07_20 | ecosystem: Environmental > Aquatic > Freshwater > Lake > Sediment | place: USA: Wyoming | collected...
TGTTGGTCACCGTGAGCATCACCAGCGGGATGCGGGAGGGGCCGACGCGGCCGATCAGTTCCTCCAGCGCGGCCACGTCCATGTCGCCCTTGAAGGGATGCGGGTGCGCCGGGTCTTTCGCTTCCGGAATGGGCAGGTCCACGGCTTCGGCCCCCACGAACTCGATGTTGGCGCGGGTGGTATCGAAGTGGGTGTTGTTGGGCACCACGTCGCCTTTCTTGCACATCACCGTGAACAGGATGCGCTCGGCCGCCCGCCCCTGGTGCGCGGGGATGACGTGGCTGTAGCCGAAAATGCCCTGGACGGCGCGGCGGAAGCGCTCGAAGCTGGCGCTGCCCGCGTAGCTTTCGTCGCCGCGCATCATGGCCGCCCACTGCTCGGTGCTCATGGCCGAGGTGCCGGAGTCGGTCAGCAGGTCGATCAGCACGGCCTCGGCCGGCAGCAGGAACAGGTTGTAGTGCGCGGCCTTCAGCAGCTCCTCGCGCTGCTGCCGGTTGGTCCAGCGGATCGGCTCCACCGTCTTGATCTTGAAAGGCTCAATGATGGTCTTAAATTCCATACCGCTATTGTCTCACCGCCCCGCCCCTCCCGACAGGCGGGGGCCATGTGAAATGCCCTGTTCTCGAGGAGCGCCTGGCAGGATGGTTGCGCCGCCGCCGGGCAATTGAAACGTCGGCGTTTGCGGCGGCGCCAGATTCACGGTGAGGTACGGGGCTGGGACGGGAACCTACAGATGCGCATGGCTCGCCCGCCTGCATGAAATGATCAGCGACGGTTCGACCATGATTGCGATTTTGCTCGTCGCGAGAAGCGACAGCGTGAGATGCCGATCCCTGTCCGCATCAGGCGTTCTCTTGAGGATGCCCACACACCGGCGGCCGGAAAACGGAAAACTCATTCAAGGCTCAGGAGTCTGGCCGGGTTGTGTTTCGCCATCCGGTCGATACCCGCTGCACTGAAGCCCGCATCCCGCAGCTTCCGGATGAATTCCCTGAAGCCATCGGTGGGTAGAGGGTTGCCCGCTTGACCGAGATCGCTCACCAGGATGCAGTGTTCAACACCAGCAGCGCTGATGGATGCCGCATAGTCCGCAATTGTCAAAGGCTTCGCCGCGATAAGCGCCTGGTAGGTGAATTCAATGAAAGCCCCGAGGCCGGCCGCCTCCTTCACCTCCGCGGCACTCATGAAGATGGGGTCGGCGGTGGGGTGCGTCACGAGAATGCCCTGGATGCCCCGCTTGCGCGCCTCCCGGATGAGCAACAGATTCTCCGCGGGCGACGAGTGGCCTGTGGCCAGGACTAGTTTATGGCGGGCGACGAGATCCAGCACTTGGGCGACCTCGGGAAGGAGCCGGCCGCTTTTAGCAACCGGAACAAAGGCCCGGGCCTCGCCCGAGCGCCGCACGGCGTTCTCCGCATCGAAAGTGGGCATCCAGACAATACGGCCGTAGCCGCCTTTTACCCGGGTCATCCGTTCCACCGCAGCGGCGTTGATGCCGCCTACGGTGAGGTTCAAGGCGATGCCGCCAAACACTTCGATTCCGGGATTCTGCTGGCGGGCCAGCCAGGCAAGCCCAGCGGTCGGCTCATGATGATTCTTGAGGACGATGGCCCGCATTCCATGCTGTCTCCCCAGTCTTGCAGCCTCCAAGGCGTCAACCGCCCGCGGCATGCTGTCTGGGTCACAATGGATGTGGATGTCAGTCACGCCCTCCAGGCTTTGCGTCCGGAGGGTCGCCGCAACCAGGACGGCGAACAGCGAAAGAGAAAGCAAGAAGCAGAGCCCGCGCGGCGTCGTCATTCGCTCTCCTAGGTCCGCACACCCAATTGACGAATCGCGTCCCTTACGCCGGAGAGGTTCTCCAGCTGCATCTCCGTGAATTCGCGGGAAATCACAATGCCGTGGACGCCGGCCTTCAAGGCCTGCGTCACAATGCTGCTGGTGTTGGCACGCGTGCAGCGCGCCACTTGGGAGGCATTGGCGCCGTCAAGATCAGCCCTGAGGATGGGAATGTCGATCTCAATTCCTGGCAAGACCAGTGTCTTGCTGCCGCGAACGCCTTCCATGGCACGCTTCGCTTCGCGATACACGAAACTCCGGTAAAGACCGGTCTTGCGGAGTTCCCGGTAAGGAACCTCGTCGTAATCGAGCACCCGGTAGTGAAACTGGAGCAACTCGTCGGGCGGCACATCGCCCCAAACCGTCTCACTCACGCTGTTGATGTAGCTCACCATCCTGGCTCCGCCGCAGTTGTGGTACATCGGCACCTTCAGGAAGTCGTGGTATGGGGTAAGCGTTGGAAGGTCCTGTTCCGCCCGGAAAATCGGGTTCATGGAGTGGTTGGGCCAGATGTGGGAGCCGAACAGAACGTTCGACCGCACGGCTTTCACCTTCCGGTAGAGCAACTGAAGCAACTCGCGGAACCCTTCATGCCAAAGGTGTTCCCACATCAACAGCTCGGGGTAGCGCAGCATCAAGCGCCATAGAGCAACGTAGTAACCATCCGGCGGGCGGTTCCGCTTGCGCCCGGCAGCCGTGAATCTCTCCAACTCTTCGAAAGCGGTCTTGGCCCGCTCGAAGCGGATGCCCAGCCTGGCGGCTTTTGCCCGGCAGAACTCGCAGAAGCACGTGCGCGAGCCGGGTAATCCTCGCTCCTTGCCGCGGAAGCGCAGGCCGAGAGTATCGGTAAAAGCTCCCTGGCGCTCGGCCATGTAGAGGATGCCGTCCACGCCATACGAGCGAATCAGGTCCTCGACCGCGCCGAGCACCAGGTTGCGGTAGTACGGGTTGTTCTTGCAGGTGGTTTCAGCGCGGACGCCGTTGAAATCGACTTCGCGCAATTTCTCTCCGCCTCGAAGCTTCTCGGGGAGCATGTCCTTGATGACAGACGTGCGGGTGATGTTGCGCTTCTTCGTGGGATCGGCGAGGGAGCGCAGGACGTCCACGCCGCCCGCCTTTGCTTGCCAGAGGTCGCCCGGGTCAATGCCGATATCCTTGTAGAACTGGGTATCGGTCGTGCCCATGTACCCGCCGCCGGTCCGGGAGAACCACAAGGAATCAAGCAACAGCGCATTCACGCTGGCGCGTTCCTGCGCGATGTCGAGCAGTTTCTCGATGCCCGTATCAATGAAACCCTGGGCATCGAGTTGCAGCATGATAATTTTGCGTGCGGTGGCAGAAGAGGCCACCTGTGAGGCGGCCCCTTGCCTGTGTTCGCTTGCGGTTGTGCGTCGCATGCGGATTCGCTGGGTGGTTCCCACTAAAAGGAAAGCCGCAATCCCAACTGCGCCTCGCGCATGCTCCTCGCCGACCGGATCTGTCCGAAGGCCGCGTTGGTGAAGGTGTTGTTGGGATTGCTGAGGTTCACGATGTTGAGGGCATTCGTCGCCTCGACTCGAACCTGCAGCTTCATGTGCTCGCGGATTTTGAAGCTGCGGAATATTCCGAGGTTCAGCGTCTTCTGGCCGGGGCCGTCGAGGATGTTGCGCCCCGAGTTGCCGTCCTTGCCGATCGCCGGACGAGCGAAGGCGGCGGTGTTGAACCACCTGGCCAGCACTTGATCGCGCGGACGGTTGGGGTCCAGCTTGGCCTCCCCGATCAGGTCGGCGCGGTCGCTGCTATCCCCGTCATAGTTTCTGTCGTCGCCGGCGCCGATCGTGAGCGGGGTGCCGCCCAGGAACGAGACGATGCCGGAGAGCGTCCAGCCATTCATGGTAGTCCGCAGCGCCGGATGGGCGCGGCGCAGGTAATCGATCTGCCAGATACCCGAGAACACGAAGCGATGCTTCCGGTCGTCATTGCACCGGCCGCGATCGTTTCTGGCGGCGGTGGAGTTCTGCGGATAGCCGCGGTCGCCCGACGTCATATCGTAGTCGTCAATCGCTTTACCCATGATGTATTCGGCCCTGAACGAGAAGTTGCGCGACATGCGTTTCTCCGCGCTCAATTCCAGGCCGTGGTAGACGGCGTTGGCAACCGAGAGCAGCGTGTCGATGTCTTGGAAGTCGCGGTAGGGCCGGCGCTGATCCATATTCGAGGCCGTCGCTCCGGGACCGAAGATTGGGTAGTTGGCATCCTGGTTGCCCGGCATTCTATGCGTCAGCGAACCGACGTAAGCGGCCGTCACGCTCAGGTCCCGCATCACCTGCCGTTGCAGAGAAAAGTTGAACTGAGACGTGTACGGCCATACAAAGTCGAGTGACCGCCCCTTCATGGCAACCGGGAGCGGGAAGCGGGGGTTCTTGGGCGTATAAAAATAGGGAAACGGCGACACACCACCCGGCATATTGCCGTAGGGATCGGTGAGCGACTTGACGTTGGTGAACTGTTGACGGATGGTGAACGGCGGGCGGTCGGCTGTGCCGTTGGCCATGTTGCCGCCCATGCTACCGTAGTAGACGCCCACGCCGGTGCGAACCGATGTTTTGCCGTCGCCGAAGGGATCCCACACCATGCCGAGCCGCGGCCCCCAGTTGTTCTTGTCAATCGGAATAATGCCCCGGCTGATGCCCCGATCGCCGGGGAACAACATGCCCTTGGGTGCGGTCGGCACCACCGTTGACTGTACGCCCGGGGCGAAAGTGTTCTTGCGGTCCTGCGGGTCGGTCATCGGGAACTGGATTTCGTGCCGCAGTCCCAGGCTGAGCAGCAGGCGCGGATGAACGCGGAACTCGTCCTGGATAAAGAACCCGGTAAACCAGCCGCTGTCGGTCTTGTACACCGGCGCGTCCTGGTTCATGGTTCGCGGCAGTCCCAGCAAGAAATCGCCCAATTCGTTGCGGGTGTTGTCCGGCCGGAAGTCGAAGGTGCCGTAATTGTTCAAGTTGGTGTTCTGGTATGTCTTGTCCAGCGATCCCTCGAAACCGAAGCGGAGCGAATGACGCCCGCGCATGGCGCTGAACGTTTCGCGGACCTGGTAGTAGTCGTTGCCGGCGCGCGGCCCGTCAATGGAGGTGCCGAATTGGAAGTAATTGCGAACGTTGATGTTCGGCAGCGCCGGACGATCACCCTGGATCTGGTATTTCGACCCGAAGTCGGCCAGCGAAAGGAATGGCGTATTCAGCCGCCCGCCGATGTGCCGGACATAGTTGACCTGAAACAGGTTCACCGCGGAGGGGCTGACCGTCCAGGTTTCCCGCACGTTGAAATTCTGCTGCTGCCAGGAGAGGATCCGCTCGGTCCACGGAAGGTTTCCGCTGAGGACGTCCGCTCGGTCACCTTTGTTCAGGAAGTAAGTCCCGCTGATCTGGTGGCGGGACGAGAGGGAGTAATCGAGCTTCACGGTCAGGTCGTTATTCTTGGGCGCCGTCACCACCTGGGCTTCGTAGAAGTTGCCCGGCAAGTTCGCCAGCGGGACGTGCTTGTCGATGATGTTTTTCGCCGTCGGGTCAATGCGGTTCGCGGGAATCACATTGCCGGCGAAGTTCTGGCCGGTCACCGGATCGCGCAGCGTGACACCCGCCGACTGGGAGAAATCGCCGGTGCGCTCCCGCGCGGTGGGAACCCGCGCGCTGTTCTTTACCGCGACGTCGCGTTGGCGCAAGCCGGAGAAACTGGAGAAGAAGAACAGCTTGTCTTTCTTGATGGGGCCCCCGTAGCTGCCGCCGAATTGGTTGCGGCGCTGCCGGGGCTTCTGCAGCGTGTTCCAGTCTTGCGCATTTAGCGCGTCGTTGCGCAGGTAGTGGAACAGCGTGCCTCTGAAAGAATTGGTGCCGGACTTGGTGATGACGTTGATGACGCCCCCGGCGTACCGCCCATACTCGGCGTCGAACATGTGCGTGGTGACGCGGAATTCCTGAACCGCATCCGGATTGGGAGCGGGGTTGCCGGTGTTTCGCAGCGTCATCATGCTGGTCCCGCCATCCAGTGCGTAGTTGACGCCGCCGGTTCCGGCGTTCGGCGAGCCGTAGACCGACACCTCTTGCCCCGGCGGGCCGAAGCTGTTGGTCGCGGCGCTGTGGGAAACGGCGGCGGTCATATTCAACAAACCGTATACGTCGCGGTTCACCAGCGGCAGGTTCTCAATCTCGGCGTTGGACACAGTCTGGCCGAGCGCGGTCTTCGCCGTCTCGACCAGCGGCGCATCCGCGGTAACCTGGACGCTCTCGGTGACCGCGCCCACCTGCAGAACGGGATCAATCCTGGCATTGCGATCGACCTCCAGAACGATCCCGGTTTGCACGAATTTCTTGAAACCCGGCGCCTGCACTTCCAGGCGATAGGTGCCGACCGGCAGATATTGAATCATGTAGTGACCGGTGGGGTCCGAGACCGCCCCGCGCGTGAAATTGGTATTCGCGTTGGTTGCGGTGACGTTGATTCCCGGCATCGCAGCGCCGGACGAATCCTTCACCGTCCCTAATATGGTTCCGGTGGTCGCCTGGCCCCATGCGGTGACACAGGCGAAAAACACGCAGAAACACGCAACGGTGGCAACAAGCTGCAATTGCCTCTTCATGGCATTCTCCTTTTCGATTGCGCGCAAAGCGCCACGGGGCTGCGCCCTGTAGCGGCGACTCAAACCAACTCTCGGACGGCGTCGCCCACGCCGCTCAGGCTATCGAGACGCATCTCCGAGTACTTTCGCGATATGACAATGCCCTGCACGCCGGCGCGAAAGGCCTGGCGCGCTGCTTCCCGAACGCTGGCCCGCGTGGATTTGCCCACCGTCAGGGACTTCTCCTTGTCCAGATCGTCTGATTGAATAGGAATGTCCACGTCGATGCCCGCGCAGACAGGTGTCCCGGCGGTCCCCACGTCTTCTAGCGACCGCTTCGACTCGCGGTAGACATATTCCCCGCCGATGGGCCCCTGGCGCAGCCGGTCGTAGGTCACCCCCGAGTAGCCAAGCACGCGGTAGTGCAACTGGAGCAGTTCCTGCGGCGGCACGTCGCCATAGATCGTTTCGCTCACGCTGTCGATGTAGGTGGCCATGCGCGGCCCGCCGCAATTGTGATACAGGGCGACCTTGAAGAAGTCGCAGCAGCCGGCGAGCTCCGCCAGATCCTGTTCGGCGCGGTACAGGGGACTCAAGGTAAAGTTGTGCCAGATGTGGAGACCGAACATGGCTTCGCGCCGGACGGACTTTATCCGCGCCCGCATCAGCCGGTAGGCCTCGCGCACCCCTTCGTGAAAGAAGTGCTCCCAGACAAGCAGTTCCGGGTACTTCAGCATCAGCCGCCAAAGATTCACGTAGTAACCGTCCGGGGGGCGCCGGCGCGCCCGCCCGGCCGCAACGAACTTCTCCAGTTCCCCGAAGGCGGCCAAAACGCGGTCGAATCGGATACCCTGATTGCGGGCCTTCTCCCGGCAGAAGTCGCAGAAGCAACCGCGCGTCCCGGCCAGACCACGCCGCTTCCCGCGCAGGCGGGAGCCCAGCGTGTTGCTGAAGGCCCCGGTGTGCTCGCAGACGAACATCAGGCCATCGATCTCGTAGCTGCGGGTCAGGTCCTCCACCAGGCCGGCCAGAAAGTTCCGGTAGTAGGGGTTGTTCTTGCAAAGCGTTTCGCAGCGCTCGCCATTGAAGTCGCGTTCCTGAAACTTCTCCACGTTCGGAAACTTCTCGGGGAAGTGGTCCTGGATCAAACCGAGGACCTTCATGCCCCGCTTGCGCGCAACGGGCAGCAAGTTTTCCAGCACGTCGAATTGCGGATGATCGGGCGCCTGGGTCAACTTCGGATTAACGGCCGTGTCTTTGTAGTATTGCGGATGGACTCGCGCGAAGTTGCCGCCGCGAAGGTTCGAGTCGTACTCCTGCTTGCCATGGTCGGGGAGGGGCTGCCCTTTGGATTGCCGCCCGGCCGTTCCGTTGGAAAAGGAAAACACGGCGGGAATCAGGGTGTTCACCGCGGCTCGTTCCTGGAAGGTGTCGAGGACTCGCTCGACGCCCTCGTCCATCAGGGACACGGCCCCGAACTGAATCGCGACCGTTTTACGAGTCTCCTCGGCGGTTGCTCTGAGCAGCGGTGCTGTAGCCACGGCGCATGCGGACCTGACGAACGTTCTGCGCTTCATGTTGTTGTCGCCACGGAGGTTCGGCTACCTGGCGTTTAGCATGCCCTCGGCAGGTTTGGAAGTATCAAAACGGTTCTTGGACAGTCCAGGAGACAGTTCGCTCTCCCGCTCGATCAGCGGTTTGTGGCCTCAGGGTCCCGCCCAGGCTCGCGCGGACCTTGCTGTATAATGTTGATGCCAAGACGCCCGGAACCGCGGTGCTTGGGAGGTGGCTCCATGAGGACGCCGGAGGTGGCAGAAGGCGGCGACGAACTGCTGGACCAGGCGCAAATGCGAGCCGAGATCGAGAGGATCTGCGCCAGCCAGGAATTCCGCCGGTCGGAGCAATGCAGACGCTTCCTTGCGCACGTTTGCGACTTGGCCTTGCGCGGGGAGGTGGAACAGATCAAGGAGTATTCGATCGGCGTGGAAGTTTTCCACAGGGCATCGGATTATTCCCCGGCCGAAGATGGGGTGGTCCGGCGCCAGGCACACATACTGCGGCGGAAGTTGGAAGCCTACTACGCCAACGAAGGGCGGACTGACAAGGTTCGTGTGGAGATACCGGTCGGACAGTATGCTCCGGTTTTCCGCCTCCAGACACCCGGCGGTTCCCTCAGCTCACAGCCGGGCGGCGGCCCGCCGGAGCGAAACTACCCTAAGATGCTGGCGCTGGTGGCCGGTGCGCTTCTCCTGGCCGGCGCCTCTTATATGATCGGCCGACTGGGGGCTCGGCCGTCAACGGCCGGGGGGGTGCCCGCCTCACGGGCGGCAGCCGTGCCCAAGCAGGTCGAAGAAGTGTGGGGAGCTTGGCTACGCGACCCCGCCGGCGTGACCATCTGTTTCGCCAACTCAAAAGTCGCGGTCGTGCACAACGTTCCTGACACCACATTGGCAGACTCACATCCGGAACACTTCCGGCCCGACGCCCGTGCCGAGCAAGGCTTGCGCCAGTTCTTCGGCTTCGCGCCAGGAGGATACCTTTTCTATCGTCCGAGCGAGATGAAAACGGGGGTGGCGGAATCCATTGCCGCGGTTAACCTTGCAGAAATGTTCGGCCGCTACGGAATTCCCGTGCGCGCCAAGGAAAGCCGCCTGCTCAATTGGGGAGATCTGCGCACCGGTAACTTCATCCTGCTCGGGCATAACGAGGCCAACCCGTGGGTCGACAAGCTGCTGCACAAGTATCCTTTCCGTCTGGGCGACAGCCTGGGCATTCGCCGTTACATCGTGAATACCAGGCAGGCGCCGGGGGAGAAGCCGACCTACTTCAAAGAGGCGGCGGCCACCAGCACCGATCCTGTCATTGAATACGGTTTGGTTTCGATGCTGCCGGGCCTGGACGACCGGCGGTTGCTGCTCCTGGTTACCGGTTTGGACGGTCAGGCGACCCAGATGGCGTCCGAATTCCTCTCGCAGCCGGGAAGGTTGGAGCAAGTTATCAGCCGGCTCAAGGCAGTTGCACCCTCCCACTCGGGAACCTGGTATTTCCAGTTAGTTCTTCGGGCCGAAGTGCGCGAGCGGTTGGCCACGCGAGCGGATATCGTTGCGCTCCGCGTGTTGAACCCGTGATTCGGGGAAGTCCTCCATCAACGGCAACCCCTGAATTTCGTGCTCGCGAACTGCACTGGGAAAGACGGGGAACTGACGGCGCAATACCGCCAAACCTTTTGACGTGTCGGCACTTGCGGCTGCGGCGGATCACTAATGAAGGGGCGAAAAGGGTGCTGGAGCGGATGATTTGGGAAAACTGGCGGAGAGGGAGGGATTCGAACCCTCGATAGAGGTTTAAGCCCCTATAACGGTTTAGCAAACCGCCGCCTTCGGCCCCTCGGCCACCTCTCCGGCGCGCGGATAGCCACGCGCCAGTATACCACAGCCGCTGCAGAGCAGCGGCGCAACGGCGGAAGCGGTCACTCAGGCAATGATCTTCTTCCTCACGGCATAGAGGACGATCTCCGCCGTATTGTGGAGGTTGAGCTTCTGCATCAGGTGCGTCCGGTGCGTCTCGACCGTATAGGGACTGACATTCAGCACCGTGGCAACCTCTTTGTTCGATCTGCCCTCGGCCAGCAGTTGCAGGATTTCTTTCTCGCGCTGCGTCAGAAGTTCGTAGGAGTCCTGGAGGCCCTTGTGCTGCAGTTGCCGGACGTAATCCTCGGCCAGAGCCTGGGCGATCGCGGGGCTGAAGAAGCATCTGCCGGAGGCCGCCGCGCGCACGGCGCGGACCAGGTCGTTCTCGGCGGAATCCTTGAGCAGATATCCCCGAATGCCGGTGGTCAGCGCCCGTACCAGAAACTCCTCGTCGGCATACATGCTCAGGATAATGACCCTGGTGTCGGGGCTGCTGCGGAGAATCTGCGCGGCGGCGTCAATGCCATTGAGCTGGGGCATCGCGATGTCCATGACGACAACGCTGGGGTGGAGCTGCCCGGCCAGATGCACCGCTTCCCGTCCGTCGGCGGCCTCCCCGATCACCTCCATGTCCTCCTGGCGCTCCAGCAGGAACCGCAAGCCCTTGCGTACAATCCCGTGATCGTCGGCGACGAGAATGCGAGTCTTCATCATACGGTCACCCCAGTGGCGATGGGAATGTCGCAGCGCACCAGCGTCCCTTTGCCCGGCTGGGAGAAGAAGTCAACCCTGCCACCCAGTTCACCGACGCGCTCCTCGATCCCCACCAGCCCCAGGCCTTGTCTGAGCACACCCTCTGCGGCAAACCCAAGGCCGTCGTCCTGCACCGTCAAGCTAATGGAGTCGCTGCGCCCGTGCAGCGTAACCCGGACGTTCTTCGCCTCCGCGTGGCGGGCACAATTGGTCAACGCCTCCTGCACCACCCGATAGACGCAGGTGCGCAGATTCTCCGGCAGGTCGTCCAGG
>Ga0315282_10016303_pt1 | contig 10872 bp, 13 predicted proteins | sample YL17G07_20_MG_FD_203693 | JGI IMG/M metagenome (GOLD analysis project Ga0315282, IMG submission 203693) | Sediment microbial communities from Yellowstone Lake, YNP, Wyoming, USA - YL17G07_20 | ecosystem: Environmental > Aquatic > Freshwater > Lake > Sediment | place: USA: Wyoming | collected...
ACCGCTAAAAGTGATGGATATGATCGCTAATAGACTAACTGCAGGGAGCTTCATAAATAGGATGACAATGAACGAGAACAACATGGAAATATCTGTATCCTCAAAGGACCCTCTTTCCGTGATAAAGGCGCTTGGAGGCGCTGAAGGGGTAAAGACCGCTCGGCTGAGAGGAGCGCCCATCAAGGACAGCGGTACTGGGTCGTATAATTTCATCATTATGTTGGAACTTTCGAGGTAAATTGACTTGGCAGATAATTTTAAACCCAAAAATATAGATATAAAGAAGATTGGGATCTATCTCATTATCATCCTTGCCCTTATCAGATTTTTGATATATCCTCTTCATGCTTCTCTTCAGAAAAAGAGGGTTCTCCTCGGCGAATGGTATGAAAGTTACCGGCTCAAGTCTCAAGTCCAGGAAAGACAGAAAAGGGATCAGGGGGAGAAGACCCTTCTCGGTAAGGACGCCCTCCTTCCTTACCTTTACGATAAGGGAATCCTCTATTCAAATATACAATCTGAAATCATTGAGCAGATCATAAACATTGCTGGGAAAAAGGGCTTGACTGTACTCAACTTCGAGATGTTGGAACCTGGAGTCGGAAAAGGAATAAGCGAACTCACCATCCTGATCAGATTGAAAGGACAGCCAGGTCCATTTATTGAGATTCTAAAGGCCATAGAAAAGGGGGAAAAAGCGTTAAGCGTCAGGTCGATGGAGATCAGCAGAAGTGATCCGGATCTAAACTTCTCCCTTACAATATCTTCTTTCAGGTTGGAGAAATGACCTTAAAAAGGAGATAAAAATTGCATGTAGGATAGACGTCTCGTCTGTCATCTGCCAGAGATAAAGGATGATCAAGAAGTACCTTTTGGACATTCTGTGTCTTATTGTGGTTGTCATTGTCGCATTTCTAATCGTCGAAAGACCGGCTATCGATCTGAACCTACCCCCTTCTATAGCTGATAAGAGACAAACTCATGAGACAACCAAGGAAGAAACAAAGAAGGGAGAGAGGGGGATAGCGAGATATGCCAGTACTGCAGAGGCGCTCAAAGAAAGGAATATATTCAGCCCTAATGGGAGCTACGCCATGTCAGGAGCAGTTTTTAAAGGGCCTCTGCCTGAGAATCCCTATACGTTAATTGGTGTTCTTAAGGGCGAAGAGAAGAAGGCAGTCTTCAGGGAATACACAGGGGCCATTGTCACTTTGAGCGTAGGAAAGAAGTTGATTGATGGCTCTGTCATCACTCGGATCGACACCACCTCCGTAGAGGTGAAGAAGGGGAAGGAGAAGCGTAAGTTAAAGATATTCGAAGTTATAGTTCCTAAGTTGTCAACGGTGAAGAAACCATAATTTTTTAGAAGCCAACTTTAATTGTTATCTCCTCTCCCTTGGCGGGAGTTTACGTAGGGCAGGGCTTTAGCCCTGCATAAACATGTTCTTTTATGAATCTATTCATTTTGACATTCATAATATTTATAGCCTTTATACATGCCCCACAGGCAGCGGAACTCTACACCTTTACGAATGAAGAATGTGTAACCTACTACACTAATGTTCCTGGGAAAGGTCGAATAAAGGTCCTTCTGCCCATTAAAAAGACCATACCGAATTCAATGTCATCCCCTTACTCAGATACAAAGGCCTATGAACCTATTATAAAATCTGCCGGCCAGCGATTTACCATTGACCCGGACCTTGTCAGGGCCGTAATCAAGGCCGAATCCAATTTCAACCACCGGGCTGTTTCACCCAAGGGCGCCTTGGGGCTAATGCAGTTGATGCCCTTTACAGCAAAGGAGATGTCTGTTGCCAATCCCTTTAACCCTGAAGAAAATATCCACGGCGGGGTAAGATACCTCAGCGAACTTCTTCATCTTTTTAACTGGAACCTACCTCTGGCCCTTGCCGCCTATAATGCCGGACCAGGGAGGGCTGTCGGTCGGAATGAAATTCCGCCTATTGAAGAGACCCGGAATTATGTCAAGAGAGTGATGATGTACTATGAAGATTTTAAGGGAAGGCCAAAAATATGAATTATTTTCGATATTTGATTTTTGACATTTGAAATTATATACTTGGAGCTGGTTTGAACTTTTAAAGGAGTAATATGAAAATTAAAAGGGTTATTATTGCCTGTTTTCTATCAATCCTTCTCCTCAATTTTGGTTGTGCTACCACAAAGTTGGCGCCTAAGCCTGCAACCTTGGAAAAAGAAACGGTTGTCCAAAAACCAGCGCAGGCGGAAAAACCGCCAGCAGTGGGAACAGAAGAGACAAAAGAGAAGGCGCCTGCTCATGAGGTTGTGAAGCCCCCTGCATTTGAAAGGGCAGCGCCCGAAAAAAAGCTTCCTTTAAGGAAGCCGATAGATCTGAAGAGCATTGCCCTGGCCAAGGGACCAGTGACGATCAACGTCGAGAAGATGCCCCTCCAGGACTTCATCATCTACGCCCTGGGCGAGACCCTTAAAGTCCCCTTCGTTATGGACCAGAAAGTGATGGAGAACAAAGAGCCCATCACCTTCAGTATGCCCCAGCCCATGCCTTCTGATAAGGCGCTGGAGATAGTTCTTGGTATTTTTGAGAGATATAACCTCTACGCAGAGGAGAAAGCCGGGGCTCTTTATATCCTTCACAAGGCTCCCGAACCCAAGCAGCCCTTTGATATCAGGGTGGGCAGGGAGATTCCGGAAAGTCCTGAACAGGTCCTTCAAGTTGTGCCCCTTCGATATATCAAGCCTGCTGAAATAGAGGCCCTTTTGAGGGAAATGTATAAGACAAATATCCAGATAAGGCCCTATCCAAGGGAAAATGTCCTCCTCCTTTACGGGCAGGCCTCACAGGCCCGGCAAATCATAGAATTCATAGAGACATTCGATGTCCCGTATCTACAGGAGAGGAAGATATCTCTATTCAAACTCACCTACTGGCAGATGGATGAGTTTGTAAAACAGATCTCTCAAATATTTGAGGGAATGGGTTTCAGTATCGCAAGATCACCAAAGGACACAGGAATCCTCCTCATCCCCATTAAGCCTCTGGGGAGTATACTGGCGGTGGCTCCGGATGAGAAATCCCTCAGTTATCTCCTTTACTGGAAGGAAAGGCTTGACACGCCTGAGGCTGCGGGAGCAGAGGAGAGGCCTTTCGTATACACACCGAGATATACAAAGGCTTCCGACCTCGTTAAATCGATAAAGAACCTTTATGGCATCATGCCAACCCCTGCCGCACCCACCCCTGCTACACAAACGAGGACTCCCACTGCTCCGACTACTGCTCCTTCAACCGCCACAGCCGCGCCAAAAGCCCTGAAGATATCCTCGGACGACTATAAGAATCTCATCATGGTTGTCACTTCTCCTGCCGAATATAAGAACATCCTGAGCCTTTTGATGGAACTGGATGTCCCTCCTCGACAGGTATTGATCGAGGCGACCGTTGCGGAACTCACGCTCAGGGACGAGCTCAAATATGGCCTGGAATGGTTTTTCAGAAATAAGATGTTGAAGGGAGATTATACCCTTCAGACATTATTTAGCGTGCCCACAGGCGGTCCTGGCCTCGTCTACCAATTTATTTCCGATTCAGGGAAGTTCAATGTCGCGATCAACGCCTTTGCCCTTGACGATAAGGTCAATATCCTTTCAACTCCAAGGCTCATGGTGCTCGACAATCAGGAGGCAACGATTCAGGTGGGCACAGATATACCCATTATCACCGGCGAAGTCACTGCTGCTGATGTTTCACAAGCAGTGCCCAGCATCATGAGGAATATCCAGTATAGAAATACCGGCGTCATCCTGAGAGTGAAGCCGACCATCAACACGGAAGGGCTTCTCACACTCAACATATCGCAAGAAGTCTCTGAGATGGGAACAAATCCCCCTGGTATTAACTCCCCTACCATCTTAATGAGGAGAGTCAACACCACCGTTGTTGCCGCCCAGGGCGAGACCATCGTCCTCGGAGGTCTCATCTCTGAAAGCAAAGGCTTTACTGTAAGCAAAATACCTATCCTTGGAGATATTCCCCTATTAGGGATGCTCTTTAAGACTACCTCAAAGGATGATAAGAAGACCGAGCTCATCATCTTCCTCAAGCCCACTATTATTACGAATATTGATCAAGCAGCAAAAATAACCAATGACCTTAAGAAGGAACTGAAGTGGCTCAAATGATCCTTTTCCCATTTTTGTGCATCCTTCTGGTCATTTTTACACCCGGGAAGAATTTAGCCACGGCGCAACAGTGTGAGGAGGACTTCGAGGTCTATCAGAACTTCACCAGAAATGAGATTCAGGAGGTCCTTAAAAAAATAAACAGACCGGAGGCGAGGATATTAAGTATCCAAATGAGTATCGTATACGGGTTGTACGAGGTCGTTATAGAAAATAAGGGCCAATATGAGCTATTTTATTTAGATTTTTCTAAAACCTATCTTATTCCGGGGCCAATCATAGACTTAACCACAGGGATCAACAAATCGGTAGAAAAACTAACCGAGCTTGAAAAAAAGAGACGTATTGACCTTTCGAAAATCCCCCTTGGAGATGCCTTGATCCTCGGGAATAAAAAGGCAACCAATAAGGTGATTGTCTTTACCGACCCCGATTGTCCCTTCTGCAGGAAGCTCCATACAGAGATTAAAAAGGTAGTGGAAAAGAGAAAGGATCTGGCCTTTTATATCAAGCTTCTGCCTCTCCAGATACATCCTGATGCCTACTGGAAATCGAAGAGCATCATCTGTAATAAATCTCTAAAATATTTAGAGGATAACTTTGAAAAAAAGCCTATCCCAAAGCCAGGATCTGACTGCCAGACAAGGGAGGTTGACGAGAATATAAAACTTGCAAAAGAGCTCGGTATCAATGGCACCCCAACTACCATTTTCCCCGATGGCTCAGTCCATGCAGGATTCTTAGAGGCGGGCCGGTTGATCGAGATGGTTGATTTATCTATTGCGAAAAAGAAATGAATTGGTATGATTTTTGCTTAAAATTCTATCGGTAAAAGTATTCCCTCATTTATGGTTTGCTGAATTTAACCATAACCTGTAACTCAGCCCTTTAGGGCTGCCGCCGGCCCATGAGGGCCTCCCTCCGGGGCATGAGCCCTTCCGGGGCGGAGCCTGGCCCGGAGGGATTATATCAAGGCTGAAGCCTTGAGTTACATACTCAACGAGCAATTTATCCCCCCATAACTGATGTGATACCCAGAAAAATATTTTTATTTGACAAAAAATGGTAAAATAGGGATAATTAAATTATTAAAAAATTAATTCAACCTGCCAGCGTGGTACGAGGAGTTTAGGGGATTTTAAGGGGAGTTTAAATGAAAGAGGCAATGAGATATTTACAGAATGCAAAAGAAATATTGAGAAAGGCCCCGATAGATGATGGAGGGTATGCTGATGTTAAGTATGTCCAGGAGGCCTGTGGAACAGCGTATCTTGCGGTGCTAAAGGCCATAGATGAGTATCTCATCAATAAGGGATTGAGCAAAAAAGAACTTCCAAAGTCCATTGATGGTTACAGGGGGGCTTTGCAAAAATATTTAGCGGTCCGTGATGGTAAGCTCGTAAGAGAATTTGAAAGGCTTTACGAAGAGCTCCATATAGCGGGTTATTACAGAGGTCTTTTGGGACACGTTAATATTGTGAAAGACGCTCTTAAGGCGGCAAAGGGATTTATTGAAAAGATCAAATAAACTACCATCCCGTAAGCGGGATGGCTTGAGGTTTCGTGGCTGCCTGCCGGCAGGGATTCAAGGGGTCATGGGACAATAAGGAGTGGCGGTTTTGGAAAAGAAAAAAGAACGAAAGATAAAGGGAGGGGTTAGCAGCAAAGATATTTCGGGGGCTTTAAAGGAATTTTATAAAGAAACACTCGAACCAAAGTTTGATCAGATTGATAGGCGATTTGATAAGGTCGATCAGCGATTTGAGCAGGTTGATCAGCGGTTTGAGCAAATTGATGCGAGGCTAACACAGCACGATGCTCATTTTGATAGAATTGAAAAGAAATTAGAAGAACATGACGAGAAGTTTAGAGATATTCTCGGTCATTTTGACCAGGTTTATCAAAGGCTTGAGAGAGTCGAGACAGAGTACTTGATGATTTCTTCTGCCATCGATAGAATGGAGAAAAAATTAGAAAGATTAGAAAGAATAGATGAGAAGCTGGACATTGAGATTTCGAAAAGAGAATTTATTGAAAAGGAGATCCTTGAATTGAAAGGTAGGGTTCAAATTCTTCAAAGCAGGATTGATGAAATTGAAAATCGACTCAAAGGTTTTGCTTAGATTGGTATGAATTTTGCTCCGTTATAAAATAGGAACCTACATTACAAGACATTTTACTTGACAAAAATGGAATAAATGAAGTAAAAATAACCATCCGATAAACATATAATATGAATATGAAGGCAGCTCATTTTGCCCATGGCCTATATAATTTTCTTTTTTTACCTGTCATGAATATGGTAGAGTAAGAATGGGATTGCGATGAGATGCAAATAATGAATTTTAGTAAAGAGGAGGTAAGGAAAAAGTTAGAGAAGGTCTTTGAAAAGAGGCAGGCGAATGTGCTTGCAGAAGTCATCACCGATGCATACACGGAGCTTGTTAAGGCAAAGGATTTTAACGAACTCAAGCAGGTAGTTAAAGAGCTTGCGGAGGCCCAGAAGAGGACCGAGCTTCGGGTCGAGGAACTTGCCGCAGCCCAGGAGAGAACAGAAATTAGCTTAAACCGACTTATTGGAAGGGTGGATCTTGTTGAAGATAGATTAGAGGGGATCTCCAATTCGGTAGGCTATTCCCTTGAGGATAAATCCTATAAGTCTTTACCCGATCTTCTTAAAAAAGAGGATATTGTGATGGAAGGAAACATGATAAGAAGGTATTACCGGATTGGAAACAAAGATCAACAGATCAATATCTTCGCAAAAGGGAGAAGGAATGGGAAAGAAATCCTTATCCTTGGAGAGGTAAAGGTAAGGCCCTCAAAGAAAGAGATAGACAGATTTTTAAAGATTGCCGAACAGGTTAGGAGAGAGGAGGGAAATCCTGAAACCTACCTCTTATTTGTGGCCAACGATTACCACCCGAATACGGAACAGTATCTGGAAGAGAAGGGGATAAGATATTTTTGGTCCTATGAATTTTAAAAAAATCTTGCCCTTTTCACAAAAATTTTTTTCTTGACAAAGAATTTTTAATGTGTTAATTCCAAACGAAAATAAAAGCAAAGATTAATCCATTGGAATCAAAAGGAAATCTTATTACGGAAGGGGGTGGTGAGTGGCGGATTTAGAGGTGAGTCGTTGATTCATCTCTTCTGAATAGAGGCATGAAAATCAAAACAAAGGAGGTGATGTGCGAATTAGTTTTTTGAATGAATTGGGTGAAGGGTTTAAGGATTTTAATCCAAACGTGATTAAATGAAAATTAGACAGAGGAGGAAAAAGATGATGAGATATCTAAAAATCTTATTTTTAAGTTTGGTGGTAATTGGGCTGATGGCCGGTTCTGCATTTGCCGGATCATTTACTACATTCACCCCATGGAAGGCAGCAAAAGAGGTTGTTGATGGAGGCACAACAGCAGTCCCAGCAGTAACAAATATTGGTGCAAAAGTTACGGGAATTGAATATAAGCCTTCAGACATCCCTCTGGGAGTTCTTTCTGATGCCGTAGTTACATATACTGTAAGCTCTGGTAAGTTGGATGGTACGGGGCTTCAAGTTTGTGAGGGCACCACTCTAATAGCTGATAGTTTATCGGGTAGTGGTACAGGCACGCTCGTATTTCAAAAAGGTACGGGTTCAGGTGTAGTAGAGAATGGGAAAACTTATAAAATACAGAAAAAAGTTACAAGTAACTGTGATACTGGTCTTGTTGCTGCCGACCTGACCCTTACTGTTCCCCCTGGCACTTCATCTACTACCTTAACAACAAAGTCTGGCGTTGCCGCAACTCAGGTAATACATGACACGGCATCGGCAGCCCTTGTAAGCGTTATACCAGAATTTAAGGCATCTCTCTCACTAAAAGCAGATCAAAAGATATCGCCAGCGGAAGGTTTCAAGAAATTTACAGGACCTGCCACAACAGATGCAATAACGATTAAGATTGAAAAGGAAACTGTTGACTTTGCAACCACAACCGCTGGTGGTGATGTAACCACAATTAAGTTAGCTCTAACAGATGTTAGTGGGCTCGCAACTACAAGCGTTGCTAGCACGGAGGGTTTTGCCTGCACCCTTAGTCTCACTACAAAAATAGCCACATGCACGAAAACAGCAGCAGCAGCACCTGTTGAACCTATTATCACCTTTACGGTTGATGGAATCACTGTTCTTGCTGAAAGGACATTCACTGCTACAAACGAAATCGATTTTGCTACCGCTGGAATGAAGGATAGAACAGTTGCTAATGACTTTGCGCTCTTAAAAGATGCAGATGCAGGGAAATGGGTCTACGATGCAACAAAGGTTTATTTACCTCTCATCGGAACCAATCCTGCTGAAGGAAGGGAGACTTATATAAAGCTTCAATCAACGGAAACTACAACAGTGAAGGCTATCGTCCTTGCATCCGATGGAAGTACAGTTGTTGTTGATCTTGGTACGATTACGGCTGGCACACCAAAGACCATCACAGGAGAAGACCTGAAGAATCTTGTTACTGCAGCCGGAAAGAGTGTTGATGGAGTTGCAGGCTTTGCAGCAGTTTTGAGCGTAACCGCTGCAAAAGAGAATATTTACGGTTATGCGAACATCATCGATCCTTTTGGAGCAAAGAGGGTTCCTCTCAGCATAGAGAGCGGTGTGTCTAACTAAATAATTAATATTGTAGTTAACAAAAAAGGCGGGCTTTTTATTGCCCGCCTTTTTTTTGATTGAAGAGCAAAAAAGGGTCAGGTCTCAACATTTGACACTGAGGAATTGTTAGGCAGTTGGATAGGGCCGGGGAAGGTTACTTACGAAAGATGGGGCAATCGTAATAAAGTATTTTTATTCCCTTTCTCGATCAAATCTCCCTCCAACCTCTCGATCGTTTTCATGAGATGCTTGTCTTTGGGCCCTTAGGGAATCGATATCGACAAAAGATTGTCGGTATCGATTCCCGACCGAAATACCCCCCCTTAGAGACTGTGTCGTAATGGGGAGGAAATGCCATGTTTGTCATTCTGAACCCTTTACTTACTGTCACTCTGAGCCCTTTGCCTGTCACTCCGAGCGAAGCGAAGAATCTCATTGCTTGGCTCAGGACAGGCTTCGCGAAGGGTCTCGGTTTTCCGCTCAGGGTAAACTGCGTGAAGAATCTCATAGAATCAATGACTTAGAAAACAAAGATTCTTCGGCTAACGCCTCAGAATGACATTGTGACACAGTCTCTTAGCAAAAGGAGGGGTGGGGGGATTTGACGGAAATTAAGGGGACAGTCCCCTTAAATGTCATTGAAAAAGGGGGTCTGCATAGTGCATATTTTTCTTGACATGTAGTATCATATATAATACTATTTAATTATGAGCACGGCAGAAAAAACCCTCTCGAGAATGCGGAACAACCCAAAGGACTGGCGGATTGAAGAGGTGATTGCCGTGGCGAAAAACTTTAATTTGCTCATGCGGGCAGAGGGAGGCAGTCATCATGTATTCAGTTTCCCAGGCATTAAAGATTCGGTAACCGTACCGGCTCACAAGCCGATAAAGCCAGTATATATCAGGCAATTTGTCGAGCTTATTGATAGATCAAGAGGTAAACTATGAAACCGAAATTTGAGGATTATTCTATTGAAGTCAGACCTTTGACAGAGGAGGAAGGCGGCGGGTTTCTCGCTACATTTCCCGATCTGCCCGGTTGTATGGCTGATGGAGAAACGCCGGAAGAGGCTGTTATTGAAGCAAAAGACGCCTTTGAATGCTGGATGGAGGCACAAAAGGAGTGGGGGCGGGAATATCCCAAGCCCACAGTGTCGGGGATGTCCGGCAAATTTGTACAGCGTCTTCCGAAATCGCTTCATGCAAAACTTGTGAAACGGGCAAAACAGGAAGGGGTGAGCCTAAATACCCTTGTTCTCGCCCTTATCGCCGAAGGTATAGGAAAGCGAGAGGGAACAAGCCTGTCTGCCTGAAAAAAAGGGGGGACAGCTCCCGATTATTTTCTTCCATCCTGTAAGATTAAAAAGGTCTCAACATTTGACACTAAAGAATGGGCAGACAGTTGGATGAGAGCGGGGAAGGTTACTTACAGGGTTTTCGCGGAAAATGGCCGACCTCGGATGGAGGGGAAAGGTATTCCCTGTGACCCAGAAACAAAAAGGAAAACAAAAAGGGGACAGGCTACTTTTTTGTGGTGATCATTGAGGGGACAAACTTCATTCCAGCAATTTTTCTATTTCTTCATCTGTGAATTTCAGCTGTCTCAATACCCTTTTGCAATAAACAGGATCTAATGATTTCTTACCCATCTGAACAGGAGCAGAAAATCTCTTTCCCTCAATTATTCTTGAATAAATTGCGTGGTCTGTTGGTCCTTGTCTGACAAATACGGCTCCGCCCTTTTCCAACATTCGTACCAGATCTTTCTGGACATTGAAGGTAATTTAGGCATACGAGGGAACCTCGTGAACTTCGAGGGGCCTCAAAATCAAACCTTCACTTGGCTCTTTATACCATTCCGGCTCTGTATCCTTCAGAAAATCGATAAACTCATCTGTCGAAATGGAAGATACAACTGTTTCTGGGTGTCCTTTCACGTCCTCCAGGTATAATTCGATGGCTGCCTTAAGATTTTTCTCTACATCTGCGAGGTCATCACCCCGAGCAGAAACATTTAACTCAAGACATATTGCCACATATTCA
>Ga0315282_10016304_pt1 | contig 10872 bp, 6 predicted proteins | sample YL17G07_20_MG_FD_203693 | JGI IMG/M metagenome (GOLD analysis project Ga0315282, IMG submission 203693) | Sediment microbial communities from Yellowstone Lake, YNP, Wyoming, USA - YL17G07_20 | ecosystem: Environmental > Aquatic > Freshwater > Lake > Sediment | place: USA: Wyoming | collected...
AGTCCGCCGGTCGATCCGCAAGCAACGCGGCCGCCCGCACCTGCTGCGGTCCTTCTTTGAGTTTGCTCAACTGAGACTATGAGCAGTGCCATTAACTATACGGGACTCAATAGACCTTGGACCTTTCTTGGTTTCACGGCAGCGGGACATCCTTGATGGTGAACGGGTATTCCTTCGTCTCGGTGTTTCCCGGCCAGACGACGAGGAGCGACCACTTGCCCTCCATCTTCGGGAGGTTGAAGAAGGTCAGGGCGACCGTCTGGGCGTCGTTGCCCGGCCCGCCGACTACCACGACATTTCCGGCCACGCCCGGTTGAAGTTGGATAACCCTTGGGTCGTTGCCGACGCCTCCCCAAATGATGCCTGCACCTCTTCTGAAACCCTGCGGGGTGTGACGGTTGCCCGCCGGGTCGATGAGGAACACCCCGTACTTCTCGTCGAGCTGGTCGATGGGCACCCGCGCGGGGTTCCCGTCCCGCGTCGCCTTGAGGTTCAGTTGAACCTGGACGGGCGCGTCGGGGTTCCCCGGGTTCGCGTTCTTTGCCGCTAGGTCCTGGGTCACGGTGAGCGTCAGGCCGTCGCCCTCCGCGGTCTTCTCGCCCTCGCCGAGGACGTCGTCCACCTTGAGCTGCTTGTCGGGTCCGACGGCGGCCGTCAGTCTCACGACGCCTTCGAGTGAGGACAGCTTTTCGCCCCCTTCGCCGAGGTCGGTCGTCTGGTAAAAGATGTTTCCGGACGCCATCTTCTGTGTGCCGCCCATCCTCATGGCGCGAAACATCATGGCGCCCATCGGTTGGGCGGGCTGGGCGGGCTGTACCAACACGCGGCCGTCGGGAAGCGTCGCCTTGGTCACGAACCCTTCGGCGGAGACCACGGGCAACCGGTCCTCCCAGAAAAACACCATCTGGCACTGGAGGCTGCCGGTGGGTTGCTGACCCGGGCCGAAGGGACGCAGCGTGCGCATCTTGGTGATGCTGTTGACCCTCACCGACACGGGACCGTTCGTGCCGCCCACGTCGTTCGCCTTCGCCGTCGCGATCAACGTGAGTCCGCCCTTGCCCGTCGTGTAATCGACCTGGTAGATGCTGCCCGTCGCCTCGCACAGCTTGTCCAGGACCTCCCAGTAAGGCGCGTCCTTCACGCTCAGCGTGACGGTCTTCTCTTCGAGTTCCCCGGGAAGCCGGATGAGGGCGTTGCCGCTTTCCTCGGCGAGCTTCCCCAGTACCTCGCCGAGCGGGGCGTCCTTGACGTCGAGGGTGATCTTCGAGGCGTCGAGACTGAGCTTCTGTTCGGGCTTCGGACCCTCGGCGGTCACGCCGAACTTCTCGGCGACGCCTTTGAGCACCATCTGGCAGCGGAGCTTCACCTCGGCGTCGGCGGTCTCGGCGAGGGTTTTCCGGATGAGCGGGACCACGTCGGGACCGAACGCGATGAGTTTTTCCACCGCGGCTTGCCGCGCGGCGAACTCCTTCGCCCCGAAGTCCTTGATAAGGACCTCCGCCGCCTGCTTCTGTCCGGCCGTGAGTTCGCCGAAAACAACCGACCCCGCACCGATCACGCCCGCCACGAGCACCGTCACAAACACGCACGAGCGATTCATCTTCTTACTCCTTTCTGTCCTTTCTTCGTCATTGATCCGTCAATCGGACCCGCCTTCGCCAAGACTACGGCGGGCAAGTTTCGGGCTTCGGGTTTGATTCGGGTTTCCGGTTTCGGATTTCGGGCTTCCTTCGACCTTCGGCCGCGAACCCTATGGCGATTGCTTACCCATGCCCTATCAAGGGGCGACGCATCCGCCTTCGCCGAGGCTTCGGCGGACAGGTGCGTCGCCCCTACAGAATTGTCTCACGGCACCGGCACGTCCTTGATGGTGAACGGGTATTCGCGGCTCTCGGTTCTCTCGGGGTAGGTGAAGAGGAGCGCCCAGGCGCCGTCGATGACCGGGAGGTTCTGGAACATGAGGTTGAGTTGGGCCTCCTCTCGCGCGGCACGTCCGGGACCGGCCGCCGCACGCGGCCCAAAACTCCCGCCCTTCATCCAGCACGGATGCCGGACCCCATTCGGATCCACCAGGAAAAATGCGCACTGAGCACTCTCCGGGGCGAAGGATGCCAGTCCTTGTCCGCCCTCGCACCTCGCCTCGATGTCGACCGTGACCCGGTTATCCTGTCGTTCGGCCTTCTTGACGGTGATGGTCACGCCGTCCTCAGTGACCGGCTCGCGCGCCCCGCCCACTAGCACGTCCTCGACCTTCACGACTTTTTCCCCGATGCCGAGTTTGAGCCGCAGGACGCCCGATATCTCCGCAAGCATCTTCAGACCCTCGGGAACCTCGCGGATCCTCACCATGCCTAATCGGTGGCTTGTCTCCTTGTCCTTGCCGAAGTGCATCGGATCAACCAGGGGAACAAGAAGACCGGGTTGCTCAGGCACGATCAAGTTCCTGCCGTCGGGCGTTATCGCCTTCGTCACCCGTAGTTCGACACGGGCATTGGGCAGACGGTCTTCCCAGAAGCACGACAACTGGTAGGTGAGGTCGTCCCGGGCTGCGATCGCCACGGGCCGTCCGCCTCCCGGCACCTTCATCTTGCGGAAAGACCGACTGTTCGTACCCTCCTCCACCTTCATGACCACCGGCCCGGCATAGCACCCCACCCTCGGCGTCTCACCGGCCTCCAGAAGCTGCAGCTTTCTCTGGGCCCAGACCGGCATGTACATGACTCCCGCGAGTTCGCACACCTTGTCCATCGCCTGCCAGTAGGGCGTGTTCCTGACCGAAAGCGTGACGGTCTTGTCCCGGAGGTTCTCGGGGACGTCGATCGGCTGGTTCCCGCTCTGCTCCGCGAACTTCTGCATGACCTCGTCGAGCGGGGCGTCCTTCACGTCGATGGTTATCTTCGAGGCTTCGAGGTTGATCGGGGTTTTTGTGTCCGTCCGTGCCGCCGGTTTTTCGGCAATCGCGTCGGCGCCGAACTTCTGGGCGATGCCCCGGAGGGTCATCTCACACCGGAGTTTCACCTCGGCGTCTTTGGTCTCGGTGAGGGTCTTCCGGACCAAGGGGACCACGTCGGGACCGAGCGCGATGAGTTTTTCCACCGCGGCTTGCCGCACGGCGAATTCCTTCGCGGAGAACTGCTCGATGAGGGCCCGCGCCTGTAGGGCCCGCGCCTGTTTGGCCTGGTCGGGCGTGAGTTCGGCACGGAGGACGCCTTGAGTCGCCGCCGCTAGGACCAGGAACACAACGACAAGTCTGAATAGCACGCGGCTCATGGATTCACCTCTTTCTTGGGTTCCGGCTGCGGGGGGATGGGAATGTCTCTGAGGGTGAAGCGGTATTCCCGGAGGATGGTCTTTTTCGGCAGGGTGCATTCGAGCGTCCAGCCCTTTTCATCCGGCGGGAGGACGGGAAAGCCGACCGTGCGGGCGCAGATGCATTTGTCGTCGACGCCGCCGACAACAAAGACGAGCCCGGTGAGCTTCTCCGTGACGCCGGATTCGCCGACGTATTGTCCCTTGCTCGGGAAGCGCTTCCCCTCCGGATCGATCAGGAAGAACCGGTACCTCGCATCGCGGAGCGGGTTCATGGCCTCGGGCTTATTGTCCTCGGACCGCAGCGAAACGGTCATCCACAGCGACAGCTCGGTCCTGTGGACGTTATCGACGCGGGGACCGGCGACGAACCGGTCCACGATCTTATCGGTCTCGTCGCGGGTGAGCACGTTCGGGACGGTCCACGTGGCCTCGCCGGAGGCGAGGTAAAGTCTGAGCGTCCCCTGGAGTTCCGCGATTCGTTCCGGGCGACGCCCGCCATAGTGCAGCGTGATTTCGGTGGAGTTCGCGGAAGCGAAAAAGCCCCCCCAGTAGTCGTCCCGGACGACGTTCTCGGCTATCGCGCCGTCGGCGAAGACCACCTTCTCGACGGACAGTTGGGCGCCGCCCACCGGCATCCGGTCTTCCCAGAGATATTCGAGTCTGAGGAGGACGGACTTCTCCGGCGGGACGGACTGTGGATCGGGCGGGAGGACCCGGACGTTCACCGGTCCCGCATAGGTCCGCGGCAGGGGACTCCGCTGTGCGACGAATCGCGCCGCGTGCGTCCCGTAATTCACGTCGTAGCGGACGCCCGCTAACTCGCAGAGCCGGTCCAGCACCTCCCAATAGGGCCGCTTATCCGCCTTGAGCGTGATCCGTGCCTCGATCTCTTCGTGCGGAAGGAACGCTAGGTTGCCGGTCTCTTGGGCCAGGGTCTCCATGACCTCCGCGAAGAGCGCGTCCCGGACGTCGAGACTGACCAGCGAACCCTCGCCGTTCAGTCTCTGCTCCTCGGTCAGTCCGGGCCCCGCTCCATTCCCCGGCGTCGATTTCTCGGCGAGACCTTGCCCGATAGCCGCATGGAGACCTTTGAGCACCATCTCGCACCGCATCTTCACCTCGGCGTCTTTGGTCTCGGCGAGGGTCTTCCGGATGAGGGGGACGACGTCGGGGCCGAGTGCGATGAGCTTCTCGACCGCGGCTTGCCGCGCGGCGAACTCCTTCGCGGAGAACTGCGCTATGAACGCCTCGGCCTGCTTCGATTGGTCCGGGGTCAGTTCGCAGAACGCGGCGCTCGCGAGTCCCGCCTGCACAACAACCAGAACAATCCGAGGCAGCACGATCCGATTCATGGCTCATTGCTCCTGCGGGGGCTCGGCGGCCTTGAGTCCGTTCGTCCAGTCGAGGTCCTTCGGCCAAGCGACCTCGACGAGGGTCTTGCGGTCGGCATCGACGGCCATATACTGGAGCGTGCGGGCGCGTTCCGCGGGTGCCGGCACAAGCCGGATATTGTCGTGCTCCGGCCCCTCCATCCCGTCGCACACCAGAAAGCTCTTTCTGTCCCGCCTCGCGAAGTAGTGAAGATGCCGCCCGTCCTCGGAGAAAGCGAGATCCCATATTCCATCGTGCTTCTCTCCGCGTCTGCCGTCGCAGATGACCACCCCTCCCGCGGCGTATGCTAGGTGCACGCTGTCGGGAGAGAACGCGAACTGCTCGACCGTCCCTTCTTGGAGTGTCCCCAGTTCTTTATCGTCGAGGCGGATAACCCCGCGGTGCACGTTATAAACGACCGAATAGGCGATGTGCCTGCTGTCCGGGGAATACGTCAGTCCGTAGATGCCACGACAAATGGGGCAGCCGTCTTTGTACCGGGTCAAGGGCTGTCCGTCACGGACCACGAAGTATTCTTCGCCTGTTCCGGCGCCGTAGGCAAGGTGGTTGCCGTCCGGGGAGAAGACCGGTCCCGTCATCACCCGGTCATACACTAGCCCCTCCTGCCTGTCCCAGGCCATCCGGAACTTCCCCTCGCGACGACTCGAGAACGCCCAGTGCTCTCCGTCTGGCGAAAACGTCGGCCTATTCGTTCCGGCCGGGTCTACGGGGAACGCCGCGTCGTCCACCGCGAGGAGGCGCTCCTGACCACGTTCGGCCAGGAACCACACGTGGTCCCGCCTGGGTGAGAAGTGCCATTCCACGATGCGGTCGTACGTCCCCATCGCCCGTCCGTCCAGCAGGATGGTGTCCCTGTTCTGCTGGCGGACCACGAAGATGCGGTTATCTCCCTCCAGACCAAAGTTGCTGAGCGTTCCCCCGGCCGGGATTTCTCCGAGCGGCATCAAGGTGCGCTCAAGGAGGGTCTCCTGTCCCTCCCTCGGCCACTCCACGCTCACCAGGCTCCCCTGTTGCTTGTCGACGGCCACGAAGTGCACCGCGTCCTTCAGCACCTCGCGTCTCCACAGGAGTTCGTGAGGCGGGCCCGGGATCCCGTCGATGACCGCCCTAGCGCTCCGGTCACGCCGGATGACCCAGAGGAGGTGCTGGCCGTCGGGTGAGAAGCCCCAGAGGCGAGGGTCATTCGGGTTGTCGACGATCTCAGGATGTCTGCCCCACTCCCGTGGAGCGCGAACGACGCCGGTTTCGACTTCCACGCCGTCACGGACGATAACCCAGCTTTCGCCCCGTAGCGCTATATAGGCCAGGTGTCTTCCGTCAGGGGAGAACGTGAGATCGGTCACATAGGCGTACTTGCGACCCTCGACCCCGTCCGAGACCACAAAATACTCCCAAGGCGGTCCCTTCACTTCCACCGTGTAGGCGACTCGCCGGCCGTCGCCGGACAGTACCAGCGTTTGGATGAGCCGGTAGGCCGGACCTTCTCTTCCGTTGTGAACTACCTGGCGCTTGTCCTTAGTTTCAAGGATATACGCCCACCCCTCGCCATTCGCGGTGCGTTGGAACGAGAGCGCGTGATCCGGAACCTTTACCTCCACTCCCAGGTCCCGGATGCGCCTCTCCACCAGCTTGCCCGGAGTCTTCTCGGCTTCAGCCGCCGTGATCTTGGTGTCGGCCTGCGGAGGCGCCGCCGACTCCTTCGCGCTGGACTGCGCGATGAACGCCTCGCCCTGCCTCGATTGGTCCGGAATCAGCTCGCCCGCGAATGTCGACGGGACTGCAAGGACCAGCACCAGGAGCATCGCGAATGCACGAGAGTTCGGCATCGTCTCCTCCAGCACGCCGCATTCATCCTGTTTCCCCCGCCCGACCGGCGAGGGACCTTACCAGGTCGGGACGTCTTGCATCGAGAAGCGGAACTCCTGCACCTCCACGTCCGTGGGACACAGGAAGCGAATCTCCGCTCGGACGTCGCCCGGCGGGACGTGGTCGAACCGCAGTGTCAGCGTCCCCGAACGGGGGTCGAAGTCGGCCTCCCCGCGTCGCGCGGGCGTCCTCGGCGTGCACTGCCAGGCGATCTCGTCGGGCCGGCGACGCTTGCCGTCCGAGGTCACGAGGAAAAGTCCCAGCGCCGAGTCCCGCAGGAACATCGAATGGGCGTGGAACGCCTCTTCGGTGAACTGCGCCGCGAGCTTCACGGTGACCGTCTCCCCCTCGCGCGTCGCCGCGGCTCGATTGAGGACGACGCCGTCGCCCGCGACCGACTGCGCGCGGTCAACCAGGACGTCCTCCATCTTGTGCTCCTCGATCTCGGTTCCGAGCGTGAGCCGCACGAGTCCCTCGACCGAGGCGAGCTTCGACGTCCCCTTGGGCACGTCGTCCATCTCGATCTCGTGCACCCCGCGGTAGAAGTCCTGGAAGTGCGTCCACGGGCTGATCCGGATCGCGGGTTCCGCGGTGCTGCGACGGGACGCGGGCACGAAGTCCTTCTCGCCGTCGAGCGCGACGCGCGTGAGCTCGATCTCACAGTTGACCACGGGCAGCCGGGTCTCCCAGCACGTGATCAGCCGGCAGCCGTGCAACTCGACCGTCTCGCTCTCCGGTTCGCCGCCACGTGCGCCGAAGAGAAACGTCGTCCGCATGGTGCAGGTGAGTCGTCGGACGCGAACGGTCACGGGACCGACGTTCGTCCCGGCATCAGGGTCGTTGCCGGGAACGAGCTCCGGGCCGCGCGTCTTCGGTTCACGGGAGTCTGCCAACGCCAGCCCGCGCATCGAGCAAATCCGCGCGAGTGCTTCCCAATACGTCACGCCGTCGAGGTCGAGGGTGATCCGCTCGTCCGCGCGGCCTTCGGCCGGATGAGGCGGCCGGTTGCCCGTCTGCTCGGACAGCATCCTCAGCACCTCGGCGAGCGTCTGGCCCTTCACGTGGAGCGTCACCCGCGATGGCTCCGCGTTCACCTTCCAGCGGGACTTCACCCCGTCGATCCGCACCCCGAAGCGGTCCGCTATGCCCTTGAGGGTCATCTCGCATCGGAGTTTCACTTCGTTGTCGGCGGTCTCGGCGAGCGTCTTCTTGACGAGCGGGACGACGTCGGGACCGAGGGCGATGAGTTTCTCGACCGCGGCCTGTCGCACGGCGAATTCGCGGGCGGTGAATTGTGCGACGAGCGTCTCGGCAGTTTTTCTCTGGTCGGGTGTCAGTTCGGCGGCGGCAGGCGTGATCGCCGCAAGCAGGACGAACCCGAACACCGATGCCAGGGATGTCCATCTCACGTGATTCCCTCGCTTCACGGTTCCACCGGCTTGAGGCCGTTGGTCCAGTCCAAATCCTCCGGCCAGTCGACTTCGACCAGCCAGACCTGTCCTTGATCGACGACAATGTAGCGAAGCCCGCCGTCTTGCCGGCATTTTTCCACCATCTGCCAGTCTTGGAACCACGGTGTTGATCGTGCGGGACCTTTGATGCTGTCACACACGATAAGCCAACTGTTGTCTCGTTTGGCCCAGTAGTAAAGGTGCCTGCTGTCCGGTGAGAAGCGGGGCAAGAGAATGAGCTCGTATTCGGGACCCTCCAAGCCGTCGCAGATAATCACCCAGTTTTGACCACGAGTGCCCAGATAGCAGAGATGTCGACTATCCGGTGAGAAACAAGGCGTGCTGACGGAAGTGCCGACGTATAGCTCCTTGCCGTCCGCGACAAGGAACTTTTTCCCGTCGCGCTTGGCGACGTAGGCCAAGTGTTTGCTGTCCGGGGAGAAGACAGGATTATTCCAGGGGGAAATCTCGTCGTAGGGCGGCCCTTCGCTCCCGTCGAGGACCAGGAACTGCTTGCCCGCATTTTCCGCTACGTAGGCCAAGTGCTCACCATCGGGCGAGAACACAGGCGACGAAATGAACTTTTCGTAGCTCTTGTGTTCGAGGCCGTTGAAGACGAGACGGACTTTCCCGTCGGTTCGAACCCGGTAAGCGAGGTTCTCCCCGCCGGGACTGATGCAGGGGTCCACGGCATTGGGGAACCCCGGGGGCGGCTTGGGGAGGCGTCTGACGGTTTTTTCCGTGAGCTTCATGTTCCCGGCGGCGGCGTCGCAGCGCGTCCTGACTTCCGGGTCGTTGGTGCGAGCACGGGCGTCTCTCAACAGGGGAAGCACGTCGGGTCCGAGCTCGCCGAGACTCTTGGTGGCGTGTTCGCGGACATGGGAAGCGCCATCAGAGAGCTGAGCGATGAGTTCTTTCGCCAGGCGCTCCACCTGGGGGGAAGGTCCAGATGGAGGCCAGTCCAGTTCAACCAGGGATACCTGGTCCTTGTCGATGACCCAGTAACGCGGCTTGGCGCCGCCGCGCACGAGGCCCGGGCCGTCGAAGATGTTGTCATGAGACGGCCCGAGTATTCCGTCTGAAGAAACGGCACAAACGAATGGTTTCCTCTGAGCGCGCACAACGCCAATTAGGCTCTTGCTGTCAGGCGTAAAACGAAGCATGTCAATGTAGCCTTCGTATGGCCGTGAGACCTCGCCCTCACAAAGCACATACCAATTGCCTCCGCGTTTGACTGCACATGCCATGCGCTTACTGTCCGGAGAAAAGACAAACTCGCCGACCTGAGAGAACGCCCGGCTTTCGATGCCATCACACACCATGCTATAGCTGGACGGGTAGCCGGGGAGTTGGGCAACATAGGCCACGCGACTGCCGTCAGGCGAAATCCGAATGCCTTCGATCCTCTCGTACTCCGGGCCTTTCTGTCCGTTGTGCAGGACGAATTCTCTGCGGTTCTGCATCACTAGGCAGACGACGCCGTCTCCGTAAGCGCTGGCCTCGATCTGCCTGCACTGGTCCGGCGGCTGCTGCCCCAGGTCCTTGATCCGTCTTTCCACCAGCTTCAGGCCGACTCTTTGCCTCTCTTCACCAAGCTTTTGGGCTGCGGATATCCCCGTGAGGGTCATCTCGCACCGGAGTTTCACTTCGTTGTCGGCGGTCTCGGCGAGGGTCTTCTTGACGAGCGGGAGGACGTCGGGACCGAGCGCGATGAGTTTCTCGACCGCGGCTTGCCGCGCGGCGAACTCCTTCGCGGAGAACTGCGCGATGAGGGCCTGGGCCTCTTTCGTCTGCTCAGGCGTGGGGTCGGAATACAGCCGGACGGGAGGGAGAGACAGTGCAAGCGCCGAAGCCAGAACCGCAGCCAGCAGGGCTCGCTTCATGTCTCCTCCCATGCCCGGCTTCAGGGCAGCGGGACGTCCTTGACGGTGAAAGGATAGAGCCGTCGTTCGAGCCGCTCGGGATGGTCATAGAGGAGCGTCCACGCGCCGTCTTCGGCGGGCACGTCGGCGAAGCCGAGCTTCATCGTGAACTTCTCCGTCTCTCCGACTTTGCCGTAGGTCCAGGGGGCCATCCAAATGGGCAGGTCGTTGCCGGTTGCGTTGCCGCCGACGTGTGCGCCCGCGATTTCATAGTTCCAGATCCGGTCGCAGCGCTTCCCCGATGGGCTCACGAGAGAGAAACCGTACGTCCTTCTGCCGTGCCGATGGTGAAGGACGGGGACGGTCACGGGCCTTTCGACTTCGAGGACGACCTTGATTCCGGCGGCGTCGCGAGCGGCGCTTTGGACGAGGAAGGTGAAGCCCTCCGACGCGGTGGGCTTCTGTTCTCCGGCGAAGATATCGTCGACGCGGAACTCCTTGCGGCCGAGGCCGAGGACGATCTCCGCCAGGCCCGCGACCGTCACGGGCCCCTTGCAGCCCGGGGCGAGGTCGCGCCACTCGAGCCGTGCGTGACCGTATTCCTGCAGCGGGGGTCTCGTCTCCGCCGTCGGAGGATACAACTGCGTTCCGTCCGCATCGCGTGCCGAGAGCATCCGAATCCCGTCGTCGACCGACGGGAGACGGTCCTCGACCGCGTAGGCGAACTCCAGCGTGACCTTCACCTCGCTGTCCGTCTTCGTGGGCGGCTCGTCCACGAAGAACCGCACGCTCTTCGTCGTGGTCGTGAGGGACGACCGCCGACAGGCGTACAGCTTGACGGCGAACGGCCCGGCGTGGGTCCCGACGTCCTCCTCCCCGTCACGTTTCGCCCGGAGGTCGACCCGGTCCTCGTAAAGCTGGTAGGAGAGCCCTGCCGCCTCGCACAGCCTGTCCAGTCCCTCCCAGTACGGGACGTCCTTCACCGCGAG
>Ga0315282_10016305_pt1 | contig 10872 bp, 7 predicted proteins | sample YL17G07_20_MG_FD_203693 | JGI IMG/M metagenome (GOLD analysis project Ga0315282, IMG submission 203693) | Sediment microbial communities from Yellowstone Lake, YNP, Wyoming, USA - YL17G07_20 | ecosystem: Environmental > Aquatic > Freshwater > Lake > Sediment | place: USA: Wyoming | collected...
AGAACGCCGCGAGTTCGCAGTGGTCGATGCGGATGTCCTTCCGCCCATCGACATAGATGCCGTAGGTGTCGTTGTCGGCGGCGGGGCTGGGGTCGGCCCCCTGGAGTTTGAGGCGCGTCACGCGCACCCGGTCTCCCGCGATCGAGAAGAGGCGGGTGTCCTTGTTCTTCGTCCGGCAGAGGGTCTTCGAGCCTTCGCCCAGGAGCGTCACGCCGCCCGGCACGCGGACCTCGGCCTCAAAGACGTACTCCCCCGCGGGCAGGAACACCACCGACACGCTTTCCCCGGCGGCCCGGTCGCAGGCCGCCTGCACGGCCGCGGCCGTCCGGCCTTCCACCGTGATGCGCTTGGCGAACTGGGTCTTCTCGGCGTCGCCCAGGGGAACATCCGGACCGACAGCGCCGCGGGGACCGAAGGCGGGTGCACCGGCCTTCGCGTCGGAACCTGCCGCAGGGCCGCCGACCGCCAGCGCCCAGACAACCCCCAGGACCGCCGCCGGCAGCAGTGCTCGCATGGCGCCCTCCCCACCATTGTCCTTGCGGGCCCCCCATCAGAACTATTTCGGCGCCTCCAGCAAGATGAGGTGCGCGTCCTGCGCGCCGCCGAAGTCTTTCTGAACTGCGTTCGCGACGGGCGACGCGTTGCCGCTCTCGTCCTTGCCCGCCGACCGGCCGGCCGCCAGGAGGCCCGACTTCGCCTGGCCGATGCCCTGGACCTCGCACGCCGGCGCGTAACTGGAGAACAGGAGGTTCGTGAAGTCCGCGTTGAACACGGCGACATAGTGGCCGCCGATCTTACCCCCCTCCGCCGGATACGTGAACCACGCCCCCGGCGTCTGGATGAGCCCCGTCGCGGCCTGGCCGAACCAGAAGACCGAGCCATCGGGAAGCATCTCCATGCGCTTGATGTTGGCAAAGTTCGGATTCCCGCCGCCCTTGCCATCGGGACCCGCGGGCAGGTACGAGACCCAGAGCGTCCAGGCCTTCATCTCGAAGGTCTTGGGGTCGAACCGCATCAGGTATCCGAGGGAGTTGGCCCCCTTCATCCCCCAGCACGACATGCCGAAGCCCGGCAGGCCCTTGGGGAGCGGCGCATCGACATCTTTGATCTGCCGCGTGAAGACCGAGTTGCCGCCGTCGGACCACCCGCCGATGACGATGTCGCCGTTGGCGGCCCAGGCGCCTGCGCGGCAGGCGGAATCGGACTGGAGTTTCTTGGCGTCGGCGCCGACGCTCTTGGGGTCCCAGTCCCAGATCCGCCAGATCCGCTCGCCAGTGGGGCTGTAGCAGTTGAGGAACGGCTGGCGCCAGGGCTCCTTGTTGGTGTGCGTGTTCCGGTCGCCGCCGTGGAGGATCGTGCCGTCGACCGGGTTGACGGCGAGGACCTTCACGCGGTCGCCCTCGCTGATGTTCTGGGTGACGGCCGTCATGGTCCGGCCGTCGGGCGAGATCCGCTTGATGCCGTTACACTCGAAGAGCACCGCCCCGCCCTTGTCGGCGAACAGCCGCGCGGGCGGCGTCCGGTGGCCCGAGAGGACGTGGACCCAGAGGATGCGGCCCGCGTCCGGGGCAAGTTTGGCGACGTACACGTCGCCCGTTACGGGCGCGCCCTGGTACGTGGTCGGGCCGAACTTCGGCTCCTTCACCTTCGGCTTCTTCTTGGAGGACGTGTCGGCCGGTGCGGGGGGCGCCGGCGTATCTTCCGCCGGAAGGGCGGTCTTGCCGACGAGGGCCTGTCCCGCGGCCGTCGGGAAGGCCTCGGCGCAGCGCCCGGCGATCAGCAGGCCGCCGTCGGGCGCCACCAGGCCCGTCTCGAGACTCGCGACGCCCCAGTCGAACCGCACGACGCCGAGGACCTTCTTCATGTCCGGACTGTAGCGGACGATCATGCCGGCGACGTTCGGGTTGGCGCGGTCGTAGAGGGCCCGGCCCTTGCTGTCCGTCGTGGAATCGGGACAGTCATAGCGTTTGCCCTTGCCGAGGACCACCGGCGCCGGCGCCGCCGGAAACGTCGGCCCCCAGGCGTTGCCGAAGGCGACGACCGTCCCGTCGGGCTGGCCGCCCGCGGCGACGAACTCCTCCACGCCCGGCCCGCCGAAGTAGGTGGCCGCGAGGGTCTTGAGGCCCGGGCCCGCCGACGCCTTCTTGGTGAACTCCTCGAACCGCCCCGCCTGGACGGTCGAGGCGACGATCCCGAGCGCCGCTACAACGGAAGCCCACGCGGCCGGACACTTGATTCTCATGCGACTGCTCCGTGGGAGTCGTTACCCCCTGCTACCGTAGGGGGCTGGTAATCTCAATATGCTACCGCAGGGGGCTGGTCATATCAACTACGCCCGTCCACAACAATTCTTGAACTTGCGGCCGGAGCCGCAGGGGCAGGGATCGTTGCGGCCGGGCTTGTGCGGATGCGGCACAGGCGCCCCCGGCTGTGCGCGGTCGCCGGGCGGGGGCGGCCGGGCCAGATCGCCCTTGGTGGGCGGGAGTTCGCCGCGGCGGACGTAATCGGCGATCCGCCTGAGTTCCGGCAGCGCCCGCGAGAAGAACATCTTGTACCCCTCGCAGAAATGGTTGAACCGGCCGGGGTCGGTGCCGATCGGCCGATGGTGCTTCGGGCACCCGCCCCAGCACAGCGGCAGGTACTCGCACGGGCGGCAGGCGGCCGGCAGGTCGGTCTTCAGGGCCGCGAACTCCTCCAGCCGCGGACGCCTCAGAAGGTCCGCCAGCGGCGTCTCCATCAGGTTCCCGATCCGCCATTCCTTGTATACGAAGTGGTCGCAGGCGTAGAGGTCGCCGTTCCACTCCAGAACATAAGCGGCGGCGCAGCGCTCGGAGTGCACGCACGTCGACGCGCGGCCGTAAAGGATGGCATGCAGGGCGTCGTCGATGAACCGGACGGAGACTCTTCCGACATCGCGGGCCGCCCACTGCTCGAACACGTCGAGCATCCACCGGCCCAGTTGCGGGGCGGTGCACGAGAAGTCGGTCGGCTCGTCGGTGCCGGGCCGGCGCTCCAGGATGTGGATGAACTGAAGGTACCGGATGCCCCGGTTGACGAAGTACCGGTAGATGTTTCCGGCGTGCGGGGCGTTGGCCTTGTTGAGCGTCACGAGGACGTTGTACTCGACCTTGTGCTTCTGAAGGAGTTCCACGCCCGCCCACGCCCGGCGCCAGGTGGGCCCGCCCGCCTTGTCGCGGCGGAACACGTCGTGGACCTGCGCCGGCCCGTCGATGCTGATGCCGATGAGGAACTTGTACTCCCGGAAGAACTCGCACCACGCGTCGTCCAGGAGCGTCCCGTTGGTCTGAAGGCCGTTGGTGACCACCTGGCCCTGGCGGCCGAACTCTTTCTGGAACTCGACGGCTTTCCGGAAGAACTCCTTGCCCGCCAGGAGCGGCTCCCCGCCTTGCCACGCGAACTCGCACCGCAGCGGCATCGCCTCCAGGTACTGGCGGGAGTAACGGGCCAGGACCTCCTCGGTCATCTGGAACTTCTTCACGTCCGGGTAGAGTTCCCGCGGCTTCATGGTGTAATAACAGTACCGGCAATCCAGGTTGCAGATGCCGCAGACCGGCTTGGCCATGATGTGAAACGGCGGCATGATCTCGCTCAATCGCCCGGCCTCCCTCCGAATGGCAACTCGTACGGAGGATTATAGCGGCACTCACCGTCCGCGGGCAAGGACGGCTGGGCCGGACTCGCCCGGCAGAACACGGCCCGGCGGCCGCCATCCCCGCCAAGATTCTGGGAACCCGGCACCCCCCTGCCGCGTCAAAGAATCCCAGAGCGCATCGCGAGCGCGCGGGGTTAAAGTGACTACTTGCGGAGGACCATCCTGCCGGGTATACTGATGCCTCGATTGTGGCAGGGGTGGATTCTGATACCTTCGATTCCGCCCAAGGGGCGGACGCCCGCGCGGCGGGCCAGGCGGAAGGAAACCTTCCGGCACCTCCCGGTGAGGAGGTGTCGGACTGCACCATGGTCGGGGGCATGACCCATGCAAATGGTCCGGAACCAGAAAACCCGCGAGATCGTCCGGCGGCATCGGCGCCTCGCCCCGCGCGCGGCCGCGTGGCTGGCGATGGCGATTCTTCTGGCCGCCTCGCCCGCCTTCGCCGACCGCATCATCACCAAGGCCGGCGGCACGTTCACGGGCACCATCATCGAAGAAGACGCCACTAAAGTCGTCCTCAAGACCCTCAGCGGGACGATGACCATCCCGCGCGACTCGATCAAGACCCTCGAGAAAACCGGCGCCCCGGCCCCCACCCCCGGCGGCGACACTCCGGCGCCCAAGCCGGCCACCACGGTGCCCGTCGTAACCGTGATCCCCGTCGATCCGGCCAACGCGGCCAAGGCCCTCCAGGATGCGAAGTCGGCCCTCGTCGCGGGCGAATGGGTGAAGGCCGGCGGACTCCTCGAAGGCCTTATGGCCCTGGACGACAAGGCGTTTCCGCTCGCCGACCGGCTTTCGGCAACCGGGGCACTCATCACCTGCTACCTCCAAATCAAGGACGCGCAGGGTGCCGCACGGGCCCTGGGCCGCCGAGCACTCCTGGCCACCGACGCGAACGACAAGCAGCGGCTGGTCGCGGCCGCCGAGGCGCTGAGGACCGTCGGGAGCGTCGAGATCGGCGGCAAGACCGTCAGCCGCTTCGAGGAAGTTGTCGAGGCCGCCATGAACTGGAAGGCCGACCAGGTCCTCGCCGACGCCAAAGACATGGCCGCCAAGGCCACCCGCATCAACGAGCCGGTCCAGTTGGAGAAAATCGCGACCAGCGCGCTCAAGAAACTCGACGCGAGCGAGATCTTTGTGCCCGGCTACGCCGCCGGCCACCGCAAGGACGTGATCGGTGCCTTCGTCAACAACATCCTCAATTCCGCCAAGCAGTCGGGCGATTACTGCGAGAAGGAGCGCGCCGAGTTGACCCGAACCCGCGCTGCCGGCGGCGTCACCCGGGCCAGCGCCAAGACCTGGAACGACAGGGCCCGCGCCTACCTCGGCACCCGGAAAATGGCCGAGGACGCCCTCAAGAACCTCAAGCCGTTCACCGCCAAGTTCGAGAGCCCCGACCTCTACACCGCGAACGCCTCCTCTGTTGACGAACTCCTGAGGAAACTCGACGACTTCAAGTACTATCCGAAGGGCTCCTACCCGTTCGGGACCTCGTACTACTCCTACGACTACTATTACTACTCCTCCTCGACGCGGATCCCCATTGAACTGATTATCTTCGGCACGGGGGCCCCGTAGCACGACATCTTGGCGCCTTTGGCGCCCATTGCCCCCTACCGGGTCCCGACCGGCCTGGTGCTCGGCCTCGAACCTCCGGGACGACTCCGCGCCGGCCGACCGCCGATGCGTTCACCGGCTCTCCCTCTGCGAGGGCGCCTCCGCATCCGTGATGGCCGCGTCTCCGTCGGGGGCAGATCCGAGGCCGGGATGGTCCGGCCGCATCCGCCACGCCCAGTACACCCACAGAAGGCCGCCGAACACCAGGACGACAAACAGGGCCGTGATGCCCGCCTTGGCCGCCACGTATCCCGCAGCAAACGGAAGAAGCGTCAGCGGGCTGGTCACGGTGTTCAGGAACCCGATGTACGACAGGCGCCGGTGCGGCGGGGCATTCAGGATGAGGAACCGGTTGCCGCCGATGATGCTCCCCTGCACCGCCGCCCCGATCGCCACCAGCGCCAGAAAGTAGATGCAGAGCGGCAGGTCGAGGACCGCCGTCGTCAGCGGGATGGGCATCTCGAAGCCGCGGGGCGCCAGCGGCGCCGCCAGGGCCAGGACCGGACCCAGAAGGAAGCAGATGCCCGTCCCGATGAGGCAGGCCCGGTCGCCCGCGCGGTCGACCATGCGTGCCCAGAAGACGCTGAACACAACGCGGCTGAACTTGAACGTGGCCATCAGGATGCCCCCGAGTGCCACCACGCCCACCGGGTCGCGCTCGTACTTCAGGCGGTCCACGCCGTACGGGATGAAGAACGCGAACGAGAGGTCGTTGATCCGGAAGGCGATGCGGAGCCAGAAGTACGCCCGGTAATTCACGTCCGCCTTCAGCCACCCGTACCCGCGCCGGAGCGACTCCACGACCGTCGTCTTCTCCTTGGCCCGCGGGCCGGGCTCCTCGCGGCAGGCCGCCAGAAATCCCATCCCGACGATCCCCAGGACGCCGCCGACGATGCCCAGGATCAGGTACTTCTCAGGCAACTCCATGTCGGGCAGTCCGAGGATGGGCTGCACGACCAGCCATCCGACCACGAGCGACAAGAGCCCCCCGCCGAACTCCCGGGTGCCGAAGAAACTGCCTACGCGGTCCAGCCGGATCAGCCGCCCGACCATGTCGAGCATGATGACGTACCCCGTGCCGAACGTCACGCTCGTCAGGAGCCAGGAGACGAAAAAAAGCGTCAGGGCGGCGGCGTCGGCACGCGACGTCAGGCGCCACAGGGCCACGACCATCATCGTGGCGGCCGCGGCCCGGACGAACATCAGCGCAATGTAGTACGGGCGCTTCCGCGGCTGGTGCTCGAGACGGCTACCGACGTAGAGTTGCGGCAGGAGCGACGCCCCCTTGTTGATGACCGACAGCAGCGCCACCAGGAGTTTCGAGCCCGTCATCGCGTAGATCAGCCCCGCCAGGATCAACTCCGGGTGGATGAAGTCGTAGGCCGCGGCGCCGATCGTGCCGTTCAGGACCCCCAGGACGTAGTTGCGGCGCGACGGCGCGGCCATGCCGCCCACGGACGGGAACTCCGAGGAATCAGCGCTTCCCCGGGCACGGGATTCGTCGGCATCGGCAGCCACGTCTTCTCTGGACATCGACGGCAAAGGGGCCGACCGCCCCATCCTTTCTACCTGCGCTCGGCGATCGCGGACGCGATGGCCAGGTCCTCGGTATGCGTGATCGTGACGTGCCAGGCCGTGACGCCCAGCGACCGGGCCTTCTCGGCCGTCGTGCCGTGAAGAACCACATACGGTTTGCCGGACGGCTCGTTAAGAATCTCAATGCCGCGGAACTCGACGCCGTCTCGCCAGCCTGTGCCGAGGGCCTTCATGACGGCCTCCTTGGCGGCGAAACGACCCGCCAGGGTCTCCTCGAAGCCCTTCTTGCGGCGGCGGGCGCAGGCCGCCTCGGCGGGCGTGTAGGTCCGCTTCAGAAAACGGTCGCCGTGGTCGGCGATCATGCGACGGATTCGATCCACGCCGCACAGGTCGATCCCGTGGCCGATGATCATGCCGAAAGGATACGCAGCGCGCCCGAGGCCGCCAAGCGAAAAGCGGTTGCCCGGCCGACGCCAGGCCCGTAAAGTGGGGTACCCAGTTGACGGAGGAACCTGCGGATGACCCCGCGCGAGAAGTTCATCATGGCCCTGGAGGGCCGCCAGCCCCCCGGCCGCGTGCCGCACTTTGAACTCGTCTTTTTTCTGACGATGGAGGCCTTCGGGCGCATCCACCCCCGCCAGCGCCACTACAGCCAGTGGGGGCAGATGTCCGAGCGAGAGCGAGACCTGCATCGGCGCGACATGGCCGACCTGCACGTCCAGACGGCCCGCCGCTATGAGCATTCGGCGATCGTGTTCCACCCGCCCGGCGGCTGGGGCAGCGACACCGACGATGAGACCCGGCGGGTCCTGGACGGCATCCGCGACCTCTCCGGCATGGAGTACTACCTGATGATCCACGGCGACGCCACGTTCGGCATCCCGAACGGCGATACGATGGCCGAGTTCTCCTACCGGCTGCTCGACGATCCGCAGGGCCTCAAGGACGAGGCCGCCCGGATGGTCGATGCGGCCCTCGTGCGCGGCGAGGCCCACCGCCGGCACGGCGTGCTGGACGGCTTCGCCCTCTGCTCCGACTACTGCCTGAACACGGGGCCGTTCCTCCGGCCGTCGATGTTTGATGAATTCGTCGCCCCCTACCTCGCGCGGCTGGTAGCGGGGTACCGCGAGATGGGCTTCTACGTCATCAAGCACACCGACGGCAACATCATGCCGATCCTCGATTCGCTCGTGGCCGCCCGGCCGCACGCCCTTCACAGCCTGGACCCGCAGGGCGGCGTCGATATCGCCGAGGTCAAGCGGCGCGTCGGCAAGAAGGTGTGCCTCATCGGCAACGTGAGTTGCGCCCTGCTCGACACGGGTGGAGTCGGCCCGCTACGCCCTGCGGCACGGGATGCCCGGCGGCGGGTACGTCTTCTCGACCTCCAACTGCATTTACACAGGCATGTCTCTTCGCCGATATGAGTTGATGCTTGATGTATGGCGCAAGGAAGGCAATTACGATTGAGGGAATCCCGATGGTAACCGGCGACCCACCGCTGGCCTTCAAGCCCCCTCGTGTCTACGTGCTGAAGGACGTCTGGGACCATCCGCCGGCCGCGCGGCGGGCGGAGCGCGTGGCGGCGGCCTGCCCCGGCGCCGAGGTCCGGACCTTCGCGTACGACGACCTCCCGGCCATCGTCGTCGAGGAAGGGTGGGACCACTTGCCCCGGATGGGCACGCTGGCCCAGGTGCCGCCGCCAATCCCCGTCCTCGGCCTCTTCCGCTTCGACGCCGAGGCCGTCGCACGGACCGAGGCGCGGATGAAGGCGGCGTACAAGGGCAACGGGTCTTTTTGCTGGCACCTGGCGGCAGGCGGCAGGGCCTTCGTCTTCTTCTGTTCGGGGATGAACGACATCACCGTCTGCCCCACGCACGTCTGCCGCCCGCAGTGGCGGATTCACCAGGGCCAGGGATGCCCGCACCAGTGCGCCTATTGCTCGCTCGGGGGATTCATCTTCTCGCAGGTCAACACCGAGGAGTACCTCGAGCGCCTGGCGGACCTCGTGCGTGAGAACCCGTGGCAGAAGACGTATTTATACGACGATGTGATGGACGTGCTGACCCTGGAGCCGCAACTCGACAGCCTCGCGCCGCTCATGCGGTTCTTCGAGTCCGCCGGCAACCGGTACCTCATCATCCACACCAAGAGCGACCGCGTCGAACCGCTCCTCGCGGCAGGGGCGCCGAACAACACCATCCTGGTCTGGAGCCTGGCGGGCCCGACCCAGACCCGCGAACTTGAGCGCATGGCGGGCACCACCGAGGCCCGCATCGAGGCCGCACGCCGGTGCCAGGACGCGGGGTTCACGATCCGCTACAAGTTCAAGCCCATCGTGCCCGTGAAGAACTGGCGCGAAGAGGCCGCCTCCACGATCGACCTGGCCCTCCGGCGAACGCGGCCCGACAACCTCAGCATGACGGTCCTCATGTGGATGAAGGTCGATGAACTCAAGCGCTGCATTCCCGAGCGGCTGCTGGACCCGGAGTTCCTCCGCGCCGCCGAGGCGGCCGCCGGCGAGTTGCACGACGTTCGCGTCGGCCCCTTCCCCGCCGCGATGCGCGAGCAGGTCTACCGCCACTACCTGGCTGAAATCCGTAAACGCAACCCGGATATCCCCCTCACGCTCTCGACCGAGAGCATCGAGATGTGGACCGTGATGGGGCCGTCCCTCGGCGTCAACCCCGGCACGTACGTCTGCGGCTGCGGCGCGGGGGCCACGCCGCACAAGCGCCTCCTCGACTCAAACCCCTGGCAAGACGCCAAGGCGGCCCGCACCTGGGACGGCAAGCCCCCCGTGCCCAACGAATAGCGCCCGAGTGCCACACTTGGCGGCGCTGCTTGCACCGCGCGCTCGCCCAAGATATAGTACGCCCCGCCATCCCGAACGAATCGAGGTCGCCGTTGGAAGCAAGGGACATCCTTGAAGGATTGACCCCCGCCCAGACCGAGGCCGTGCAGCACATGGAAGGTCCGTTGCTGGTCCTGGCGGGCGCAGGCAGCGGCAAGACCCGCGTCATCACGCGCCGCATCGCGTACCTGATGGGCCGGGGCATCCCCGCCCGCGAGGTCCTGGCCATCACGTTCACGAACAAGGCCGCCGGCGAGATGCGCGAGCGAACCATCGCCCTCGTCCCCGGCGCCAAGCGGCCCCTGGTGACCACCTTTCACAGTTTCTGCGCCCGGATGCTCCGCGAGTACGGGAGTTTGCTGGGCCTGGACCCGGCGTACACGATCTATGATGCGGGGGACCAGGCGTCGGCCGTTAAGCGGGTCCTCGGGCAACTCGGGCTCGACACGGTGCACTTCGACCCCGACCGCGTGGCCGATGCGATCAGCCGCGCCAAGAACCGCCTCCAGCGCGCGGCCGGTTACGCGGCCTCTCCGCGCACCGATTTCTGGACCAGGAACATCGCGCGGATTTACGAGACCTACGAGCGGTTCCTCCGCGAGTCGCACGCCCTGGACTTCGATGACCTCCTGCTGGAGGTCGCCCTGGGCCTGCGGGACAGGCCGGAGTTCTGCGAGCGTCTTCACGAACGTTTCCGCCACATTCTCATCGACGAGTACCAGGACACCAACCACGCCCAGTACGTCATCGCGAGGGACCTGGCGGGCGAACGCCGAAACCTCTGCGCCACGGGCGACCCCGACCAGTCCATCTACGGCTGGCGGGGGGCGGAACTCTCGAACATCCTCGACTTCGAGAAGGATTTCCCCGACGCCAAGGTCGTCCGCCTCGAGCAGAACTATCGCAGCACCAAGATGATCCTGGCGGCGGCCGGCGGCGTCATCCGCAGCAACCGCGACCGCAGGCCCAAGGACCTCTTCACCGACAACCCCGCCGGCGACCGCCTCACGGTCATCCAGGTGGACGACGAGGAGGCCGAGGCGGCGGCGATCGTCCGCCGTATCCTGAAGTTGAAGGAATCGGGCCTGGCGAACCGCGACATCGCCGTCTTCGTCCGCACAGTCGCCCAGACGCGGGCCATCGAGGACGGCCTCCGGCGGGCTCGGCCGCCGATCCCTTACGAAGTGGTGCG
>Ga0315282_10016306_pt1 | contig 10871 bp, 11 predicted proteins | sample YL17G07_20_MG_FD_203693 | JGI IMG/M metagenome (GOLD analysis project Ga0315282, IMG submission 203693) | Sediment microbial communities from Yellowstone Lake, YNP, Wyoming, USA - YL17G07_20 | ecosystem: Environmental > Aquatic > Freshwater > Lake > Sediment | place: USA: Wyoming | collected...
GCCGAGCCCTACCTGTCAAACGCAAAAGAGTTCGACATCGTTATGAACGCGAATTGGCAGCCTTTGAAGAGGCATTACGCGCTGTTTCGCATGCTCAAGCGCGCCCGGCGACGCTACAAAGTCGCCCTGATCGGCGGGCCGATGCCCGGGTGGACCCTGGACGAAATCCAAAGGGTGGCGGCGCACTACGGCGTGCGCAACCAGCTCACAATTTTTGAACGCATCCCGTACCACCAAGTGATGGACATAACCTGCAAATCAAGAGTCTCGGTACTGCTGAGCCTGAAAGAAGGGAGCAACCGCGCTATTTCTGAGAGTATTTTCTGCAACGTGCCAGTGGTCGTCTTGGTGAATCATGTCGGCGGCATCGTGAAGAATGTAGTACCGGAAACCGGGCTGTTGGTGCCAGAGCGGGAGCTCGAATCGGCTGTCGAGCGACTGATCCATAGCTCGCTCGAACCCAGGGGATGGGCGATCGAGCACATCTCGTGTTTTAAGTCGACCGAAAAGCTGAACGCGGTGTTGCGAGAGCACGCTCTGCAATACAGACTGCCATGGACGCAGAATATCGCCGTGAGGGCGTGCAGCCATGAATCCAAATATATTGATGAAAGCGACAGCCAACGGCTGGCGCCCTGGAATCAGAAACTGGCCGAGTATCTGAAGCGGTGACTGAATAAGAAGGAAAGGGGCGGATCACACACCCCGAGACTGACATTCTCCCTGGACCAGGTTTCGGGGGCAGCTCAAAGGCCAGCGAAGCGCCTCGTTTCACGTCTTCAAGGCAGTCACAATAAATGTGGCGTCTGTCACGTCTGGTCGTCGACAGCTTCCTTCTTTGTGATAGCCGCCTAGGTAGAACCTCAAGTTAGTGCACGCATTCAGGACTCGAGCCTCGAGCTTGCGCCCGGGGAACCTCTCACTGAATGACCAATAGGCTTGACGGACGCCACAGTTTCTGACGATGGACCGACAATTGATCTGCGCAAAGTGCGGGCGCAAAAGGTCGGCCAGCTCGATCCACTTAAAGTGCTTAACATGAAACTTAGCGGGTTTAGGGAGGACCTCCCCGTCAGGGGTGGAGAGGATGAGGACACCGCCTTTCTGAGTTACCCTCCCAATTTCCTTGACCATATCGCCGTACTCTTCGACATGTTCAATGACATCGCAACACAACACCAGGTCGAATGTGCCGCTGGCGAACGGCAATCTGGTCCCTGAAGCAAGGAATGCCCAGGCATTGCGCGGCGATATTTGCTGGGTGTAATACGCGGAGTTCAGATCGATATCGACGCCAATACAGATGTCCGCTGACCCACCAAAGAGCAGATTCCTCCCCTCCCGGCATCCGATGTCTAGGATCGCCTTATGCTTCTTCATGGCCCTGTAAATGGAGCGCTCCAGTGTAAAGCTGAAGTAATCAGAGGTGACTAAGAGCCGATGGTAGATGGGCAAGCTGCGGATCTTGGATAGAGTTCGACTGCTCCTACTAACGACCGGTACGGGATGGTGCGGGAGATCATAGGTTAGGCCCATGAAGGCTTCTTCGAATGCCAGAAAGTTGACGACCCCCTTCACTGTCGGATATGTCCGCATGCAAACCTTACAGGTGAGTCCCGTCGCATCGGCGTCGAGGGCACCATGGTCGCACGGGCACACCACCACGTCAGAGAGCTGATCAAACCGTGTCGGAGTCTGCGCAAGCGCCATGCGGCACAACCATCAAAGCTGCTATGTTCGTAACCCCCAGTCGCCTGACCTGCCGCCGTCGATCACAACATCACCCGGCTGGATGGTGTAATACTTCTCGTAACCAATCAGTTCAAAGTTACCTATATACTTAGGAAGTAGAAGGGTGGGATAATACCGAATGGTGACGTTGTCTTTCAGGGTCTGCGTGCGCGCGGGGCCTGTGAGCCGGAGCAGAAATCGCTCCACCGACCGTTTGAGCGCGTACTTCAGCCGGGACTCGGGAAACAGCCGGTTCAGTGCTCCCAGTAGACGCATTGTGATGACACGTAAGGCACAACGCGGGCTGCTCTTGCTTCGCCTATTCGGATTGGCAGCCGCTTGAAAAGCGTTTTGCGAATAGAGTGTATCACGAACATGACCCGGCCCCAGAACCAGGGCAGATTCCCCGTTTCCCTGAACCTTTTCTTTCCAATCAAGACATTGCGGCCGAGGAAGCCTTGATGTTAGGATCTTGGGTGCGGCGCCATGATGAAGAATACCCCTGCGTTTCAGGCGCGAACTCGCAAGTCCGATAATACGTTCCGAAACTGGCTCGATGAATTCGACTTCTTCCTTCAGGCGAGCGACCCTTTTGCGCCGTTCTCGAAAAGAAGCTCCGGACCAGCGGGCCAATCGAGTAGCGATGCGCCGTGGCTGCCTCACCTTCGGAAAGGACTTCTGGGCGCGGAAACATCGCCTTTCGAATAAGCAGTTATCCCAAAGGGGGGCCGTCATGAATGCGCAGGGTGTCCAAGTGAAAACTGAAACCACGTATCAGGCAGAACGTGCCTTGGGGCTCGGTCAGGTTACACCGACGCCTGAATGGGTTCTCGAGAGATACCGCCGGCACGACCTATGGTGGGCGTTCCCTAAAGAGTTCATATTTAAATGTCTCTGCGACGTCACCGGCAAGAATATTCTCGACGTTGGCTGCGGAGAGGGGGAGACGAGCACCCAGCTGGCTAAACTTGGAGCTTACGTTACCGGGACTGTACTGTTTCCGCGTCGTCATCGATCCTCCTAGTCTCAACGACTCCGCCGAATCTTAACTTATTGCCTGGTCCAAAATCCGGGGTCCACTATACCCAGCTGGCTAAACTTGGAGCTTACGTTACCGGGATTGACGTTTCTCCCGAGCTGATCGCGATTGCGAAAGTACGAGCAGAACTGGACGGTGTCCGGGACCGCGCCCAATTTTTTGTGAATGACCTGACAAAGGCATCACTGCCTCAGGGGAATTTTGACCACATTATTTGTAGCGCGGTCTTGCATCACTTCGACTTCCGTCCAGTGGTTCCCAAACTCTGGCAATCGCTCAAGTCGGGAGGAGTGGCGGTCATGCTGGAGCCGATCGCCTTGTCCCCACTGCTCCAGAAACTTAGGGACAAACTTCCGATAAAAAAGGACGCAGGTCCACATGATCGTCAGTTGACCAGAGATGATTTGAACTTCCTCATGGCGTCGCTGGACGATGCGCACGTAACGTTTTTCAATCTCTTCGGAAGACTCAATCGGTTTTTTCCCAACCGGAACAAGATTGACAGGGGGCATCCCCTCACAAAGGCGGCGCTTGTCTGCCTGGGCACGATAGACCGAATTCTAGTAACGCTTGTGCCGCCGTTGTCCAAGTTCTACGGAACGGCGGTCGTCGTTGGGAGAAAGTCTGTCGACACCCACCCGTGAACCTTTGAGCTCCGTTGACAGAAATTCCTCACGAACTCAAGCGGGGGATCCTAGGAGTGTGTCGGAGATAGATTTCGTTGTACGTAGAATTAATGACTTACAGTGGTCGCCTCGTCCGCAAGCTGTCGATTCTTCGTTGCAGAACTGTTTTCTCCGACACACTCTTAGCGCCGATAAGAGCGCTTTACGGGCGTTGGCAAATGCAGTATCGCGGATGGGGCCATTCAGTGAATAATTCTGGGTGCGCAACTCCATTGAGACCCAAGGCGGTCAACTTCTTCTCCGTATCGAACTTTCATCGAGTATCTCCTGCCAGCTTGCGTGGGACGCTAAGCAACACCTGCACAAACAGCTCCCACAGATTCGCCAGGTGCTCCTGCCAAAACGCCGCAATCGGGTCGTGGTCCGGATGCTGGTCCACGGCCAAGGACCGGATCGCCAGGTCCTCCTGCGTTGCCCGCTCGATCCGCCGCACCTGGGCGCCGCGGGGCCGCAATTGCACTCCTATGGGATTTGCGGTATAAGCAAATTTTGTTGGTATGCGCCCCGTTTCATGTATTTCAATCCCCGCCCCTCCCGCCGTGGGCGGGAACGCAAAAGGACCTGTCTCCGGTCAAGGAGTGCTGGCACTACGAGCACAAGCGGGTCGCGGTTCACTGGCATGTCACTTCGGACGATAGAAACCATCCTGAACACATTCTTGCCTCAAATCCAGCCAGACGAGCGCAGCACGTTCTTGCTCATGGATGAGCCCTCGGCCAAACAATTAACCCTATGCTTGCTTTTGCTCGAGAGCCTCCGCTATCTGGAGGCCTATCTCAATGGCTGCAACGAGTTCAACTCCTGGATAATGATACTGCATCCGATGAAGCACCGGGCTCTTTCGAGACATCGCCTACGCGGCTTGAACGTCTTGTGTGCTTGCCTGAATTTCACGGAATTGCCCATGCCGCGGCCGATGGGAGGTGTTTCACGGCATGTTGCAGACGTGTGGGGGACCCTTTTGATGGGTTTTGGTACTCCCGAGAAACTGGCCAGGGTGCAGGCGGAGGCGGTGACGTTCCAAAAAAAGTCGACCCGCCAATCTCACCTCGAACCGCCAACTCAGAAGATTCTGGACTCATTCCGAGGGCTGGCAGATGACGTCAAGGCCTTAGGCTTTCACGGTAGCATTGGCAGCAATGATCATGTACGCGGGCTGAGCGACTGCGATGCGATTCTGATTCTCAGGACGGGAGTCGTAGCAGACCCTGCCCGCCTACAGCGTGTGCGGAAGGCATGCCTGAAAGCCAACCAGATCATGAGGCAGATTGACCGTTATCAACACCACGGAGTCCTCGTTCTGCCGGAAGAGTTATTTACATGCTATCCTGAAGACTACTTCCCGACTGTTCTATACGAGTCATCGTCGTTTGACATCGGTGCTGAAGAGGTTGTCTCCCTGAAAGTGGTTTCGTCGAAGTGGCTGGAGTTGTTGCGAGTTGTTCAGTTCGCCCATTACGTCGAGCAAGAAGCTCCGAAGATTCGGGTCCGCAGCTATCATGCGTTTCATTTGGTCATGCAAATGGCTCAGCTGCTTCCGTGTTTTGTTGTAGCTTGCTGTCAGAATAGCATGAACAAGCGCGAGGCCATATCCTGGCTCGCCGCGCGGTGCTCTGACCCGGCGCGACTTTTTCTTCGAGCTACGGGCGCGCTTCGAGCTGACTGGCAATCGATCTGGTCATCTTGCTCGCCGATCAGCGGAGTTGTGAGCTGGCCGAATGAGAAAATGCTGCGTGAGAAAACGATTAAGTTTTTTCATGGGCCTGACCATCTGAAAGAGTCCCTCGTATCCCTGGCGCGCGAAAGTTCGAGGGTAGCCATGGGCTGCTTGCGGAGCTCTCGACATGATGTTTGAACTCGATGGCTGGCGTTTTTTCAATTTCCCGTGTCAGGTGGACGCGGAGGCTTACGAGCACGCCCGGAAGGAATTCGTTGACTACTATAAGGGTGTCCCCGGGGTCCACGCGATTTACCGATTCGGGTCGGTTGGGCACCCGGGGCTCTCCGACCTGGACTTTATCGTAGTTCTCGATGACGAGTATCGAGGCGCTCCCGGAATTGACTATTCTATCTCGCCTTTTTCCAATCTAACAAAATACGTTCTATACCACCCGCAATTCTTTGTGCCCCGTTCAATATTTCGGTATCTTGGCCTGTTGGAGCCGATTTTCGAATTGGAACACGTTACCGGGCAGCATTGTCTGCAAGCGGAGTTTCCAGAGGATGAGCGCCGTCAAATGGATACGCTCTTCATTTGTGAGAGCTTGGTTACGGATTTTGCGTGGAGCATCTTGGGATATACGGCACTGCGCGATGTCGATCTTCGGATGGCGCAAGCCAAGCTGAATCTTGTCACGAAGAACTTGGTATTACTCGATCGGCTGGTGGGTTGTGCTCCAGCATCCGCTGGCCGTTTCACGCAGGCCGTCAAAGGGCTGAGACGCGACTGGTTCCTCAGTTCTGCGGAGGAAACCTGCGGGAGGATTAAACACCTTCTGCAGGAAGCGGGCGAGACCGTTTCGGAAATGGCGAACGCTCTTGATCGATATCTGGTTGAGTCAAACCGATTCCCTGTCCTATCTCGAAATCGGCGAGAATGGCCTTACAAACACACGTTCCTTCGGTTGGTCTTTGGTTCTTCCCACTCGGGCCTCCATTTCACTAAACGTAATGGGTCTCAAGCGCTAGCTGTCCTGGCCCCGTTGAGTCTCATGTTGCCTTTGGTATATTTTTCGTCCGGGACTGGGCCCCTCTCCAGGTACATTCGAAACAATTTTGAATGTGCGCCGCCACGATGTGGCCTTTCCAGTTACGGGACGGCTAGGACCATGGTGGACGCGGCGAATGCCCACTGCCAATTTCTGAAAGCAAAGGGTATCAAGGCCGGAACGTTCAGATATTTCGGGTATAACGCGGATTACTTCCCGGGGATTGGCACTCTGCTTAGACTCATCAGAAGGCGAGTCCGCTTTGATCGGTAATATACATGGGCGCGCCTCGGTGAGGGGGCAATGCTCCCGCTGCCGGCTCTTCACCTGGGGAGCTGTGGTCGCATCGAAGTTGGAGAATGCGCGATAATCGAGGTCGGGATGGAATCTGTTCCTCGAACGCTTCTCTTTGCGATGAGCTTCAGTGCGAACACCGGGTTCGCGTGGAACTTCATCGAGCAGCTTTGTGCTCAGATAGCTGACCACTTGACCATACGCGGGATTCGGACCCTGGTAGCGTATCCGTCCGTCCCTTCCCTCCCGAGGAGGCTAGCGGGGAGTTCGGCCCGCGTAATAGAGCTGGACACTTCCCTCAACACTTCTGAATCTATTCGCGCGACTTCGGAGTTGATCCGTCGTGAGAACGTTCAAGTGGTTTACCTTGTCGATCACCTCTCTGTATCTCCAGCGTACATAAGATTTCGTCGGGCGGGCGCTCGACGAATCATTGTCCATGATCACACCTCAGGCGACCGAACGCGCCCCAAGAGCTTCAAGCGCTGCGCCAAGTGGCTTCTCGCCCGCGTCCCCGGCATGACGGCGGACGTGGTCGTCGCCGTCAGCCATTTTGTTCGTCGGCGGCAGGTCGAAGTGGGCATGGTCCCTTCGAAGCGTGTCATCACGGTTTGGAATGGCATCGCGCTGCCCGCGAAGAACAACGAAAAAAACGTGGCCGCGCGGGAAATGTTTGGGGTTGATGCCGGGCGTCCACTGATTCTGTGTGCCTGTCGCGCGACTGCGGAAAAAGGTGTATTGCACCTGCTGCGGGCATTTGATGCCGTGGCGCAGAGCTTGCGTGCGACTAGCCAGCGACCCGTTCTGCTTTACCTCGGCGATGGCCCGCAGTATATCGAGCTCAAATCCATACGGGACAGCCTGCTTTCGAAAGACGATGTCATCTTTGCGGGCTACCGTTCTGATGTGACGGAGATCCTTCCGGGCGCCGATATTTGCGTCGTCCCCTCAATCTGGCAGGAGTCCTTCAGTCTCGCCGTACTAGAGGCGATGGCATATGGCAAGGCAGTCATCGCGTCCAGGGTAGGGGGCATCCCTGAACTCGTCGAGCATGATGTTCATGGCTTGCTCGTCCCACCGGCAGACGAAGAAGCCCTGGCCAGGGCCATACGCCTCCTTCTCGACGATTCTCTCCGTAGAGCCCGCTTGGGGGAGGGCGCACGGAAGCGTGCCGCGGAGCGTTTCACTCTCGATGAGCAGGTGGGCCGCCTCGCTGCCCTCGTTGAAGAAGGGTTCGGGGGAGCCTGTGATAAGGTCCTCAAAGTCTAGCTCGGCGGAGGGATTAGCACTGACTTTGCCAAGATCGTGGGACCCTTCGCTGCCAGATTCAAGCATCACGGCCTTTACATTCCCTCGACACCGATGCGGGTGAGGGACAGGCGGCGGAAAGGCCTGCGCAATGCACCTGTGTGTGCATTTCAGGAAACCCCTGCGCTCCGCCCCCCAGCGATTCAAGAGGAAACCGGAAGATTCAACCTACACATCCGTGCGGCTCCAGGGGGAGGTCAGGCGAACACCTAAGATCCCTGGGCCCACTCGCGCCGACAACCTCTGCAATTATGGCCCCTACGCTCCGCACAGGCCTTGCTACTTCAATTCGTTCGGAGAAGAATCAAAAACCACTGTCTGGCGGTGGCATGGAAGGCCCGTCAACCAACTGGGGCCCGAAAGGAGAGCTCCGGATCCCGCCTCTGATTTCGGCACCTCTGGACGCTCAGTCTCGTCGTTCCTCTTCCATACTTCTCAGCCGTACACCACAGCAAAGCTTCCTTGGTGAGCCACGTGGCAGGCTAGGGGGACCTCCGATCGGTGGAATGTCCTTTCCGATAAGCTTAAGGAAGGCATCGGACGATCCGGGGACCAACCAGCTTGGTAAAGGCGAGAGGGAGCCGCTTCCAGAGCCAAATCGCTAGCCGATATCGCGGATTCTGAGGATTAAGCTCCGGCAAGCTAGAGCCCGAGGGTAACCAGTAGGTCCAGTAAAGCTGGATCTCTTTTGAGCCCCACTGCATCTTAAACCGGTGCGTTCCTGAGCCCACCGTGGAGCGGCCGAAATCGAAGGTGCGATAACCGCGTTCGCCCGCAAAGCGGAGAATTTTCCAATAGAGGAACATATTGGGCTTTATCGCCAGATACTCATATCGAGAAGAACTCCAGCCGGCCTCAAGGGTGTCCCGAAAACCCGTCAGGAAAGATCCCGCCACGGGCTTTCCCTGGTGTCGAACGATGCAAATGTGAGTGTCGGCTGGAAAAATGCGGAGCATTTGCAGAAAGAAATTTCGACCGTAGGCTGGCGTTCCAAGATTCCGCATGTTCTCCGCGAAGATTTCGTGGAAGGTATCAAGAGCCTCTTCGCCGCGAAACTCCGCGGTCAACTCCGACTTCATGCACTTGCGGATATCCGTCCGAACTTTGTGCGGCAAGGACTGCCAGGCTTTTTCCTCGTCCGGGGTCACTTCGTGGACCACAGCCACCTTGTTCGTTTTCACGGGAAGGCCGAGGTCGGACGGGCGGCGATGGCGGAGCTCCAGATAGTTCGCTCCGAGCCGTTGCGTGAGAGCGATTGCCTCCTGGGTCAGGGCCTCTGCAGCGTGATTGTCCTCCCCCACGCCCCCTCCCCCATTCAAGAAGGGCAGTGAAGTAAGGAAGCTCCCAAATAGCCGACTTTTCTGCCAGACAAGCGGCAGAATCGCTTTGACCAGGTCCCCCTCCAGCCCCATCATGTAAAATGTCGGCCAGCCAAAACTGTTTTCGATGACGCGTTTCCAGCCCCAACGATGGTAGTGCCCGCAGCCCGCCGTACGCGCTACAAAATCTTCCCAGAGTTGTGCGTGCCTCTCGCTTTCGGCTATCAGGATCCTCATTCTGGGTTGCGCCTCCTCCTTCCGCCGGGCGGCCTTGTTGCACTTCACCTAGTCCGTGGTCGAACACCACATTGTTTCACATATGACCCGCCATGATATGCCAAACCCCTTTGCCTTACAGAGAATGCCCATTGTCCGGGGATGGAAGGAATGGCGCCGCGCATGAAGTCGATTGCCCACAAAACCTCATAGCGGTTGAGCCTCATTTGAGGTCCAGATGGAGGTGCCAGTGCTCCTAGTGCGCTCTCTTCTCTCCAATGATGGCAATGCCGTGACTCAAGAAGGTGGGCAGGCGAAGAAGAAACCATAGTTGGTTGAATCGGATACTGACCGCGCGAAGGATACCCGCAGGAAATCTGTTGATATCCCAAAATTCTGAAGCCGATTTGCTAATGATCTGAACGCCGTGGTTCTCCAATCGGCAAACCAATTGTTCCAGGTTGGCTATTCGCATGACGAAGGGGGTTCCGCCTTCGTCCGACCAGAACTCGAGCCCGCCGTGCGTTTTGATCATTTGGGATTGGTTCGACCTGCAGCGTCGGACCGATTTCACCACGAACGTCTAGAGAGAACGATCATTCAGCTCCAGGAGTGCGATCCTTCCGCCCGTCTTCAGGACGCGACAGCGCTGCGCCAGAGCTTTGTCCCATTCTGGAATGTGCATCAAGACTCCTCGGCAGTGAATGGCATCAAATGTCTCGTCCGCGAACGGAAGGTCTTCTAATGCCTGACACGCCAGCGACACCCTATGGTTCAGCCCCGCATGGGCGATGTGGCTTTGGGCTTTAAGAAGAACCCGAAGTGAGAGGTCGACTCCGACGCAGCGAAATCCCTTACGTGCGATCCGGAGAGAATGGTAGCCCATCCCACACCCCGCATCTAGAATTAATCCCTCGACGGGCGCGCGCAGAATGGCCAGAATTCGGTCCATGAGGTGGTCATCGAATCGCTCCTGAGCAGGATTACCTCGATACACTGACTCCCATCTGTCATGTATCTCGTCCTTTGCAAAGGTTTGGTCCCGTCCCGATTCCTGTAGAAAAAGGGATGGCGTATTCTCCTGAAAGCCATTGAAAGAAAAAACCTGACGAGCCCTGGTAGGCCATAAGGAACAGGAGGAATACGCCATGAAGGAGCCTAACACTGTCGAGGTCGTGGGCCAAGCAAGTGCGTGGAAGGAGGGGTTGGAGGCGGCGATTCGGGAACGGGTGCGAGAAGTGATTGAAGAGATTCTCCACGAAGAAGTGGAAGAGGCCCTGGGAGCGAGACGGAGCCAGCGCGCCGCGGGGCGTCGCGGTTACCGGCATGGGAAAAAGGTGCGAGGGCTGGCGCTGCGGTCGGGAGCCGTGAAGCTGGCGGTCCCCCGGGCGCGGTTGGTCGACCTCGACGGGGACGAACGCGAGTGGCGGAGTGAGCTGTTGCCCCGCTATCGACGGAGTTCCCCGGAGGTGGAGCAAGCCGTCCTGGGCGTGTATCTGTCCGGGGGCAACACGCGACGCATCCGGGGAGCGTTAAAGCCGCTGCTGAGCGGGGCGCCGCTGTCGAAGAG